>Ga0316628_100002549_pt1 | contig 13580 bp, 10 predicted proteins | sample OWC_Aug_M2_C1_D5_FD_207648 | JGI IMG/M metagenome (GOLD analysis project Ga0316628, IMG submission 207648) | Wetland soil microbial communities from Old Woman Creek delta, Ohio, United States - OWC_Aug_M2_C1_D5_C | ecosystem: Environmental > Terrestrial > Soil > Wetlands | place: USA: Ohio... | reverse complement strand
CCGAGCCCGGCCAGGATGTTCCCCAAGCCCCACAGCAAGAGCCCGGTGACGACCACCGGCCGCGGGCCGCGCCGGTCCTGCCACCGGCCGCCGACGATCGCGCCCACGCCCAGGAAGAAGATGGCGTGCGCGAAGGTCCAGGTGGTGGTGGTGTTGGACCAGCCGAAGGCGGCGGCCAGCGGTTGCGTGAACAGGCTCCACGAGTACACCGTGCCCAGGCAGATCATCGAGATCGTGCCGGCCACGGCCACGGCCCAGCGATTGGACCTCATGGCATCGCCTCCCGCGCGAGGATTCCCGCGGAAGAACGATGTGCATCGAAGGTGCAGAATGTGGTCAGCCGCCGATGCCGCGCATGGGGAGCAGGACCAATCCGTGTCCCGCCTCCTCCATGTGGTGGCGCGGCGCCTTCCGCTGCAGCGCCCCGCGGATGGCGCGCTCCAGCTCGGCGTCGCCGGCGCCCGAGCGCATGATCTCGCGCAGGTCGGCCCGGGCCTCGCCTCCCAGGCAGGCCTGGAACCCACCGTCCGCGGCCACCCTGGCCCGGTTGCAGTCCTCGCAGAAGTTCTCGGTCATGGCGCCGATGAAGCCGACGAGGCCTTCGCGGCCATCCGGCAGCCGGGCGCGCATGTGTCGCGCCGGCCCCCAGCCCCGCCACCCATCGGGCGAGAGGGCGAAGCCCTCCTCCTCGAGCAGCGCCCGCACGCGCGCCAGCGGGACCGGCGTTCCGCCGCCAAAGGGCATCTGCTCGATGAAGCGGGGGAGCGCGCCGCGGTCCCAGGCGTGCAGCACCAGCTCGCCCAGCTCGTCCTCGTTCACCCCGCGCATCACCACCGTGTTGATCTTGAGGGAGCGGAACTTCCCGGCGGCCGCATCGATGCCCTCGAGGATCCGGTCGAGGCGCGAGCCGCGGCCCGAGATCCCCACCAGCCGTTCCGGCCGGAGCGTATCGAGCGAGACGTTCAGGGCGCCGAGCCCGGCGGCGCGGAGCGGCTCCACCAGCTCGGCCAGCCGGTGTCCGTTGGTGGTGAGCGCGACGTCCTCCACCCCGGGCGTCGAGGCCGCATCGGCGGTGATCTCGACCACGTCCTTGCGCAGGGTGGGCTCGCCGCCGGTGAGCCGGATGCGCCGCACGCCCAGCCCGGCGAAGACGCGCAGGAGCCGGGACAGCTCGGCCCGGGTGAGCAGCCCGTCGGCCGGCTCGTTCTCGGCCGGCGAGCAGTACGTGCACCGGAAGTTGCAGCGGTCGGTGAGGGAGACGCGCAGGTAGCTGATGAGACGTCCCTGCGCGTCGGCCAGCTTCGCGAGCGCAGGGGCAGGCGGATGAGCCTGCCCCGGAGCGAGCGGGCGGCCTGGGGGGACCGCGCTTCTTCCGGCCCCCCCAGCAGGATCATCTCGCAGCTCCATGCGTGTAGGACTCCCTGCCTCCCACATCGACCCCGGGCGGTGCCGGCATCGGGTGTCTCCTCTCTTTAGCAATTTCCGCGGCGCCGCGCCCGGCCCGCTGCATCTCGAACGTGGCCCGCGGGTCGCGCGCCGAGGCCCGGCCGGCCGCGACCACCCCGAAGCGCAACGCCAGGGTCCCGAGGAGCCCCAGCGCGCCGATGACCCTGCGGCGGGTCCTGCTCGTCCGGGCGCCGGGGAGGATGTCGAGCGCCGAAGCGGCCAGGAGCCCGAAGCGCGCCGCCCGCAACAGCAGCCCGCCCCGCCCGTGGCGCAGCGCGCGCTCGACCCGCGGCGCCACCCCGGCCTCGCGGTGGAGCGCGTTGGAGAGGGCGAACTCGGCCCCCCTGGCCACCAGGCCCAGGCGCCGGGCGATCCGCCTGCCCGGCCCGGGGACCGGCCAGAGGTCGAAGACGGCGGCGGCGCTGACCATCCCCGAGAACGCGAACAGCACCGGCAGCGTGTTGCGCGTGGACTGCCAGACCGGGACGGCCGTGTTGGCCAGCAGCACCCCGGTGTAGCCGACCAGCGGCAGCCCCGCCAGGGCCGCGCCCACCCCGGCCAGATCGGCCAGCTTCTGCAGCGGGCGCGGCAGGGGCAGGAGGCTCCCCAGCGCCGCGACGCCCGAGCAGGCGCCGAAGGCGGACAGGATCCAGGTGCCCTGGTTCATGGGCGAGCTGGGCCGGAAGACGCGCAGCATGGCCAGGAAGCGCCCGGGCCGGCCCAGGTCCGCGATGAGCAGGCCCGCGCTCGCCACCGCACCGCCCGCAGCCACCAGGCGCGCGCGCCGCACGAACCGGTTCACGCCTCGCCCGCCGGCGAGCTGGGCTGCCCCGCCCAGGACGGCGCAGGCGCCGGCCAGACCGCCGGTGAAGAAGTAGGCCGGGATCTCCCAGGTCCAGACCGGCTCCTTGAGCACCGCCTGCCCGTGGTAGGTGGGCGAGCCCGGATCCTCCGGCGCGGTGGGGATGAGGTCGGGTGCGCCGCGCTCCATGGGTGGCCGGGCCCGCTGGGCGGCCCCCTCGCCCAGGAGGTCGCCCAGCTGCGGCGACACGTTGCGCCCGTCGCCTTCTTGCTGGGGGGGCCGGGTGAAGCTCGGCCCCCCCACGCCCCCCGCTCGCTCCGGGGCAGGCTCATCCGCCTGCCCCTGCGCTCGCATCTCATCCATGTCACGTCTCCCTCACCGAGAACGCGGCCACCAGGGCCAGCGCCGCCAGCGACACCACGCCCGCCGCCATCGCCTTCCAGCTCTGGACGATCTTGGCGGTGGGCACCACCGGGTCGGGCGGCAGGTTGTAGACCTCGGGCTCGTCGCACAGCAGGAAGAAGGCGTGGAGCCCCTGGGTGCCGGGCTGGCTGGCCTCGTCCTCGCCGTACAGATACGCCTGGGGCACGCCGCGCGCGTGCAGCTGCTCGACCCGCTCGCGGGCCTTCTTCTTCAGCTCGTCGAGCGGCCCGAACATGATCGAGCTGGTGGGGCAGTGCTTGGCGCAGGCCGGGACCATGCCGCCCCTCAGCCGGTCGTAGCAGAGGGTGCACTTCCAGGCGCGGCCGTCGTCCTCGCGCCGCGCCACCACGCCGAATGGGCAGGCCGAGACGCAGTAGCCGCACCCGTTGCACACGTCGGGCTGGATGTAGACCGAGCCGAACTCGGTGCGCAGGATGGCGCCGGTGGGGCAGGCCTCGAGACACCCGGCGCGCTCGCAGTGCTTGCAGACGTCGGAGAGCATCAGCCAGGAGAACTTGCTGAGCGCCTGCTGGGTCGGGCCCAGGGGCACCGGCGTCTCCGGGCCGCGCGCGGTGGCGCCGTCGCCGCCCGGCCTGGCGATGTGGGTGGGCGAGAGGTCGTGCAGGAGCGAGGTCGGCGCGGGCTGGCCCATGGGGACGAGCTCGCCGAAGGGCCGCATGCCGCCGCCGTGCTGCTGGACCCCGTCCCTCGGGCTCCCCTGGCCAGGCAGCGCCTCGCCGCCGCGCTCCACGAAGGCCACGTGACGCCAGGTGGAGGCGCCCAGGTGGCCGGTGTTGTCGTAGCTCATCCCGGTCAGGCGGAAGCCGTCGTCGGGGAGCTGGTTCCACTGCTTGCAGGCGACCTCGCAGGCCTTGCAGCCGATGCAGAGGGTCGAGTCCGTGAAGAAGCCGACTTCCTGGGGCACGGGCGTCTACCTCCTGGGCTCGACCGGCGGCTTGGAGTGCTCCGCGTGCAGGCCGGGCAGGTCGCGCGGCGCGTGGACCTGCGGCTCGGGCCTGCCAAGCGCCTCGCCGTCGGTGGCGGAGCGCCGGCCGAAGGAGTGCCGCCCGGGCTTGATGTCGCCGGTGAGGGCCTTCGATTCCTGGATGGACACGTTGGGGTCGGCCACGAAGGAGATCAGCTCGTTGGCGGGATCGCCGGTGACCCGGCCGACGTAGCTCCAGTGATAGGGGAGGCCGATGGTGTGGATGGTCCGCCCCTTCACCTGCAGCGGCGGGATGCGGTGCGTGACCAGCACCCGGCACTCGATCTCGCCGCGGGCGGTGGTGATGGTGGCCCAGCCTCCGTTGCGGAGTCCCCGCTCCTGGGCCAGCTCGGGCGAGACCTCGCAGAACATCTCCGGCTGCAGCTCGGACAGCCAGGAGAGCCACCGGCTCATGCCGCCGGCGGTGTGGTGCTCGGTGAGCCGGTAGGTGGTGAGCACGAAGGGGAAGCGCGGGTCGCCCCAGGCGGCGTGGTAAGGGTTGTCGCGCCGGTGCCACTCCATGCGGGCGGGATTGCACTGCTGCCGGTAGAGCGGGTTCGGGATGACCGACTCCTGCGGCTCGTAGTGGGTGGGCATGGGGCCGTCGAGGAGCCCGGCCGGCGCGAACAGCCATCCCTTGCCGTCCGCCTGCATGATGAAGGGGTCGCTGCCGCCGATGGTGGCAAGCCCCTTCGCGTCGGGACCGGGCCGGTAGTCCGGCGGGCGGTCCTTGACGAAGTCCGGCACGTCGTAGCCGGTCCAGAGCCGCTTGTCCGGATCCCACCAGACGTACCTCTTGCGCTCCGACCAGGGCCGCCCCTCGGGATCGGCCGAGGCGCGGTTGTAGAGGATGCGCCGGTTCATGGGCCAGGCCCAGCCCCACTCCGGCGCCACCCAGTGCTGCTCGGACTGCGGCTTGCGGCGGGCCGGCTGGTTGACGCCGTCCGCGTAGCAGCCGGAGTAGATCCAGCAGCCGCAGGCGGTGGAGCCGTCGTCCTTCAGCGCCGCGAAGCCCGGCACCGGCTTGCCGTCGGCCACCGTGTACCCGTTCACCTCGGCCAGCACCGCCTCCGCGGACGGTTCCTGGAGGGGCCCGTGGACCGGGTAATCCCAGGCCAGCGCCTGGATGCCGCGGTCCTTCTCGTCGCTCGAGGCGGCGTAGAGGGCCTTGAGCCGGCGGCCCAGGTGGTAGGTGAAGTGGAGCTCGCTGCGGCAGTCCCCGGGCGGCTCGACGGCCTGGTGGTGCCACTGCAGCATGCGCTGGGTGTTGGTGAAAGAGCCGGACTTCTCGGTGTGCGTCGCCGCCGGGAAGAAGAACACCTCGGTCCGGATGTCCTCGGCCCTGATCTCGCCGCGCGCGATCTCCGGCGCGGTGCGCCAGAACTCGGCCGTCTCGGTCAGGGCGAAGTCGCGCACCACCAGCCACTCGAGGTTGCGGAGCCCCTTGCGGTGCAGGGCGCCGTGCATCGAGCCCACCGTCGGGTTCTCGCCCATGACGAAGTAGCCCTTCACGGCGCGGCCCTCGGCCATCATCGAGACGGTGGTCATGTGCGAGTGGTTGCCGGACAGGCGCGGCAACGAATCGAACAGCCAGTCGTCGTCGGCGGTGGCGGCGCTGCCGAAGTACGCCTTGCAGAGCGAGACGATGTACTTGCGGAACTCGCTCCACCACCCGGTGGGCGAGATGTTGTTCTTGACGTACTGCTCCAGCCCGCGGTCGGGAAGCACCGCGTGCGGCATGGGGAGGTACCCGGGCAGGAGATCGAAGAGGGTGGGGATGTCGGTCGATCCCTGGATCGAGGCGTGGCCGCGCAGGGCCATGATCCCGCCGCCGGGCCGGCCCATGTTGCCGAGCAGGAGCTGGAGGATGGCGGCGGTGCGGATGTACTGCACGCCCACCGTGTGCTGCGTCCAGCCCACCGCGTAGCAGAAGGCGCCGGTCCGATCGCGCCCGGAGTTGCGCGCCAGCGTCTCGGCCACCTGCAGGAACAGGTCGCGGGGGACGCCGCAGGTCTGCTCCACCATCTCTGGCGTGTAGCGGGCGAAGTGCTTCCTGAGCAGCTGGAGGACGCAGCGCGGGTGCTGCAGCTTCGGGTCGGTGTGCCGCTCCAGCATCTTGGTCCCGTGCACCTCGCCGGCGCCGGCGCCCTTCTCGCCGTAGACCTCCTTGTGCCCGGCCGCGGGGACGACGCCGTCGACGCCCTGGTAGGCCCAGCTCTTCCAGTCGTACTTGTTCTTCCTGGCGTCGAAGCCGCTGAAGAAGCCCTCCAGCTCCTCCGTGTCCTTGAAGTCCTCGTGGATGATGGTGGAGGCGTTGGTGTAGGCCAGCACGTAGTCCTTGAACCAGAGGTCGTTCTCCAGCACGTGCCGGACGATCCCGCCCAGGAAGGCGATGTCCGATCCCGGTCGGATGGGCACGTGCAGGTCGGCCACCGCGCTGGTGCGGGTGAAGCGCGGGTCGACGTGGATGACGGTCGCCCCGCGGGCCTTGGCCTCCATCACCCAGCGGAAGGCCACCGGGTGGCACTCGGCCATGTTCGAGCCCTGCACGACGATCCAGTCGGAGTTCTGCAGGTCCCCCGGGAAGGTGGTGGCGCCGCCGCGGCCGAACGAGATCCCCAGACCGGGGACCGTGGAGCTGTGTCAGATCCGGGCCTGGTTCTCCACCTGCACCACGCCCAGCGCGGTGAAGAGCTTCTTGAGGAGATAGTTCTCCTCGTTGTCGAGGGTGGCCCCGCCGAGGTGGGCGATGCCCAGCGTCCGCCGCACCCGCTGGCCGGCGTACTCGGCGCCGGCGTCCTCGACGCGCTCCTGCCAGGTCTCCTCGCGCGCCTTCCTGACCCGCTCGGCCACCATCTCCATGGCACGCTCCAGCGGAATGCGTTCCCAGGAGGTGCCGCCCGGGCGCCGGTACAGGACCCGATCCCGGCGATGTGAGCCGGTGACGAGCTGGAAGGTGGCCGCGCCCTTCGGGCACAGGCAGCCCTGCGACACGGGCGAGTCCGGATCGCCCTCGATGTCGATGATCTTCTCGTCCTTGACGTACACCAGCTGTCCGCAGCCGACGGCGCAGTACGGGCACAGCGAGCGGACCACCCGGTCGGCCGAGCGCGTGCGCGGCTGCAGGGCCCGCGTCCGTTCGCTGGCGGCGGTGGCGCCGAGCCCTCCCACGTCGCGAGCGCGGAGCTGGCGCAGCACCGGCCAGCTCGAGATGAGCGGGAGCTTGGGCATGAAGGTGTTCTCCTCGTCGCTACGGTGGCGTCGGTGCGCCGGTGCGGCAACGCGCAGACCCCGGGCAGGAACGGGGGCCGAGCGCTCAGCGCTCCGCTTCACGCGCTGGCGCGGCTCCCGGCCACCACCTGCGCGTGGTTGAGCGCCGCCACCAGCGCCACCCCGCCCAGCGAGTTCCCCACCAGCACGGGCAGCAAGAACCGCAGCAGGTACTCGCCGGCGCCGGTCTCGCCGGTGACCACGCGGTACAGGACGTCGACGGAGCCGGCCACCGAGTGCGCGAACTCGCCGGCCCCCACCAGCCAGGTGACCACCACGATGACGTAGAACCGGCTCCCGGCCGAGGCCGGCAGAAGCCACACCATCCGCGCGATCAGCCAGCCGCCGAACACGCCGCGCACCAGCACCATGGCGGGTCCGGGGGCGAGCGCACGCGCGCCGATCTCGGCCAGGGTACGCCGCTGCTCCGGCGTGAACAGCCCGGCGGGCTCGAGCGCCAGCGCGAAGAGCAGCGCCCCCAGCACGTTGGCTGCCAGCATCACGCCCCAGACCCGCGCCACCTGGAAGAAGCGCTTCCTGCTCGGCGCCACCAGCAAGGGGAGCACCGCCGTGAGCGTGGTCTCGGTGAAGAGCTGCTGGCGCCCGAGCACCACGAACACGAAGCCCAGGCTGTACCCCAGCTTCGCCACCACCGGCCGCCAGGCGGCCGGGGGCAGGGCGGCTTCCAGCACCGCCTCCCCCACCAGCGAGAATCCCATGGAGAGCCCGGCCGCGACCCCGGACCAGAAGAGCGCATGGGAAGGGCGCGCCAGCTCCTCCTCTCCCTGGCGGCGAATGGCCTCGTGAACGACCCGCGGGCCGGGCGCGGTCCGCTCCGCGGCGCGGCGCCGTTCCGACCGGCGGAGGGGAACGGCGGGCTCTCCGCGGGGGTCTGCGTCGGGCATCGCGAAACCTGCGGTCCCCATGTTTCGGTCGGCAAGCGGCGCCCGGCCGGGCTACCCTGTTCGACCCCGTGCGCGATGCGCGCCCCGGGCGACGAGCTTAAGGAACGAGACTTGACCCGTACCCGGACAGAGGCCGTCGCCGGCCCAGCGCTGGCCGCACTCTCGCCCGACGAGCGCCGGCTGGTGGAGGAGGAGGAGACGCTGCTCTCGGCGGTGCAGCGCTCGCTGACCGAGCGCCGCGCCGGGGTGCGCACGGAGGGCGATCTGGCGGCCCGGCTGCGGGAGCTCCGCGACGAGGCGCTGGAGTCGACGGCCAAGGACCTCCCCACCGTGTTCCAGGAGATGGGGGTGGTCCGGGCGGTGATGGAGAGGTCCCGCCCGGATGCGCTGCCGGAGCCGGCCACCCCCTACTTCGCGCACCTCCGGATCCGGGACGGCGGCGAGGAGCGCGACTACTGCCTGGGCCGGCACACCTTCGTCGATCGCGAGGCCGGGGTGCGGGTGGTGGACTGGCGCTGGGCGCCGGTGGCCGGGATCTTCTACCGCTACCGCGAGGGCGAGGACTTCGAGGAGCACTTCCCCGGCCGCGCCGTGCACGGCGTGGTGCTGGCGCGGCGCGTGGTCGTCATCGAGCGCGGCGCCCTGGTGCGGGTGAGCGACGGGACCCGATCGCTGGTGCGCGGGCCCGATGGGACCTGGCGCGGCACGGCCCCGGAGACCGCCGCGCTGGGCGGGGGCGCGGGGCGCGCGGCCCGGGCGGGCGCCCTCGGCACCGGCGCCGGCGCGCGCGGGCGCACCGCCGCCCCGGAGGTCACCGCCCTGCTCGATCCCGACCAGTACGACGCCGTCTCCGCCCCTCCCGACCGTCCGCTGCTGGTGCTGGGCAGCGCCGGCAGCGGCAAGACCACGGTGGCGCTCCACCGGCTGGCGCGGATCGCCTTCGAGGATCCGCGCCGCTTCCCGGCCGGACGCCTGCAGGTGGTCGTGCCCGAGCTGGGCCTGGCCCGGCTGGCCGCCCGGCTCCTCGAGCCGCTCGGGCTCTCCCGGACCCCGGTGCGGACGCTCGAGTCGTGGTCGCGGGGCGCGTTCCAGAGCGCCTTCGGGGCGCCGCCGCCGCGGCTCTTCGCGGACACACCGCCGCTGGTGGCGCGGCTCAAGCGCCATCCGGCCCTGTACCAGGTGCTCCGCCGCCGGCCGCACCTGCACGAGCGCGTCACCCTGCTGAAGGCCCGCCGCGAGCTGGGCGACCTGTTCCTCGATCGCGGGTTCCTGGAGACCGTGATCCGGGCCGCCGACGGCGACCTACCGGTCACCGCCGTCGAGGAGGTGATGCGGCACACGCGGCTGCAGCTGGCGCCCCCGGTGTCGGAGCTGCTGGCCGGGGTCGACCCGGATCGCCGCGAGACCCTCGACGGCCGGCCCATCGACGAGGACACCCCCGAGGCCGCCTCGGGCACCCTCGATCCCGAGGACCTCCCCATCCTGCTCTTCCTCTCCGCGCTGCGGGGCGGCGCCCCCGGCAGGAAGACCGCGCACCTGGTGGTGGACGAGGCCGAGGACGTGTCGCTCTTCGAGCTGTTCGCGCTGGGGCGCCACCTGGCCGGCAAGAGCGTCACCCTGGCCGGCGACGAGAGCCAGCAGACCTTCTCGTCGTACGCGGGGTGGGCCGAGGCGCTGGCGGCGCTGGGTGTGCCCGAGGCGGCCGAGGTGCGGCTGCCCACCACCTACCGGTGCCCGCGGCCCATCGCCGAGGCGGCCCAGATCATCCTGGGCCCCATCGCTCCGTCCGTTCCGCCGCGGACCGGGCGGGACGGCGTCCCCGTGTCGCGCTTCGACTTCCCCACCGAGGCGCACGCACAGCTCTTCCTCTCCGGGGCCATTCGCGACCTGGTCGAGCGCGAGCCGCAGGCGTCGCTGGCGGTGGTCTGCCACGCGCCCGAGGTGGCCCGAGGCTTCCACCGCCTGCTCGCGGACATGGGCGAGGTGCGGCTGGCGCTCGACGGCGCCTTCACCTTCCGTCCCGGGGTCGACGTGACCGACGTGGCCAGCGTCAAGGGGCTGGAGTTCGATTACGTGGTGGTCCCGGATGCCTCGATGCGGGCCTACCCGGAGTCGGACGAGGCGCGGCGCCGCCTGCACGTGGCCGTGACGCGGGCTGCCCATCAGCTCTGGATCGCGGCGCCCGGGACCCCCTCACCGCTGCTCAAGGGGATCGCGGTCTCCTGAGGTAACCCTCCCGGGGCCGGTAAACGGAACGTGCCCCGGGGCACCACCCGGTTAGATCCCGGCCGCACACGTGAACCGACCGGGGCCCGCATGCATGGGGCCCCTCGTGACCAGGAGAGAACATGGCCCAGGTGACGCTGCGAGGCACGCCCATTCACACCAACGGCGAGGTTCCCGCCGTGGGAGCGAAGGCGCCCGACTTCAAGCTGGTGAACGGTGATCTCAAGGACGTCACGCTCGCGGACTTCCGGGGCAAGAAGAAGATCCTGAACATCGTCCCCAGCCTCGACACGCCCACCTGCGCCACCTCCACCCGCAAGTTCAACAAGGAGGCGGGGGCGCTCGCCAACACCGTGGTGCTGGTGGTCTCGGCCGACCTGCCCTTCGCGTCCAAGCGCTTCTGCACCACCGAGGGGCTCCAGAACGTCGTCCCGCTCTCGCTCATGCGGACCAAGGCCTTCGCCAAGGACTACGGGGTCCTGCTGCAGGACGGGCCGCTGGAGGGGATCACCGCCCGCGCGGTGGTGGTGCTCGACGAGAGCGACAAGGTCATCTACCGCCAGCTGGTGCCGGAGATCGGGCAGGAGCCGGATTACGACTCGGCGCTCAAGGCCGTGAAGTAGTCGCACGTGCGGCTCCCGCTGCCCGATGCGTGCCGGCCGCGCCCGTCTGCTAGACTGGCGCGGCCATGCTGGATCACGACGAGTCCCCTTCGCGCCGGATCGTCCGCCGCGCGGTGCTGCTGCTGCTCCCGGTGGTCGCCTTGGCGGCTGTCACCCCCTGGGTGGTGGGGCGCCTCCGGTCGGGCGGCGGGGCGCGCGCCGCGGTGCAGCGCCCCGACCGCCCGCCCACCGACGAGGAGATCCGCGCCTCGCGCCGGGCCGAGGAGAGGCTGGCCCGGGCCGAGAAGGGCTGGGAACGATCGTCCGCCATCGCGCCGAGCGATGCCCAGGTGGACTCCTCGGGCGAGCGAGTCCGCTGGTTCCAGGGGTTCGGGGTGTCGGTCGAGAGCGAGCCACCGGGGGCCCGCGTCCTGGTGAACGGGCAGGAGCGCGGGGAGACGCCGCTCACCACCTCCGTGGAGTGCCAGCCCGGCGATCCGGTCCGGGTCGAGGTCCGCACCCGGGCGCGCGGCGAGGTTCGCACCACGGCCTGTCGCGCCGATCGGCTGGTCGAGATGTCGTTCCGGCTGAGGTGAGCGCCGGTGGGGGGAGCTACTTCCGGTAGACCGCCTCGCGCTTCAGGTACCCGCTCTCGATCACCACCTGGTCCAGGTTGGCGCGGGTGACGAGCTTCCCGGTGAGGAGCACCGCCGGCACCTTGCGGACGCCGTTCTGGATGGCCTTGCCGCGGGTGTCGATGGTCTTCTTCCGGGCGAGCTGCTCGGCGACCTCCACGGCCTTGATGGCCAGCTGGCGCGTGTCCTTGAAGATGGTCATGCTCTGCGTGCCGTTGACGATGCGACCCGCGGCCGCGAGCTCGGCGTCCTGGCCGGTGACGGGGACCTTCCCGGCGAGCCCGTGCGCCTCCAGCGCCTCGATGCATCCGCCGGCCAGGCCGTCGGTGGCGGCGTAGACGGCGGCGACGGAGCCCTGCGTCTCGCTCAGCGCCCGCTCGCATAGCTTCTGGCCCTCGGCCGCCTGCCACTTCTCCGCGAACTGATCGAGGACGATCTTGACGTCGCCGCGCTCGGCCAGGGGCTGGATGTGCTTGAGCGCGCCCTCGCGGAAGAGCTTGGCGTTGTTGTCAGTCTGCGGGCCGGTCAGGACGATGTAGTTGCCCTTGGGGAACCGCTTGGCCAGGAACTCGCCCTGCAGGCCGCCCGCGTACAGACCGTCGAACCCGACGTAGACGTACTCGTCGGGCGAGGCCATCACCAGGCGCTCGTAGCTGATCACCTTCACGCCCGCCTTGACGGCCTTGGCCACGATGGCGCCGGCGGCCTGCCCGTTCACCGGGGCCAGGATCAGCACGTCGATGCCCTGCGAGATCAGGTCATCGCACTGGGATTCCTGGCGGGCCGCGTCGTCCTCGCTCACCTGGACGAGGAACTCGATGCCCCGCTTCTTGGCCTCGCCCAGCATCGTCAGCTGATCCTTGATCCAGCGCTCGCGCCGCGCCGGCAGGGACAGCCCCACCCGGAGATGATCGCCGCGACGTCCCGCCCTGGGAGCCGGCGGCGCCTTCACCGCCACCGGCTCGGGCGCGGGGGTGGCGGTGCTTGCCGCCGGCGCCTCGCCGGGCTTGGCGCGCTCCAGCGCCGCGAGGCGGGCCTCGGCTTCCGCCAGCCGCTGCTGCGTCGCCAACAGGTTCCGCTCGGCGGCGGCCTGCGCCGCCTGCGCCTGCGCGATCCGGGCATCGGTCCCGCCCAGCTCGCGCTCGCACTGCGCGAGCTTGTTGACGGCGCCGCCCGAGTCACAGGCGCCGAGGACGACCAGCAGCACGGCAGGGATTGCGAACTTCATGCGTTCTCCTTCGCATGAGCGCGTCTTCCGGATGATCGCGCAATCGCAGGGCCACCACAAAGTCCTTCACTCCGGGGACGGCGCTATCGGTGGCCCACCCGCCCGGCGATGGTCCGGCCGCGACGCGACGCCGGTCCGGCCACCGCGCCACACCCGCGTACACCGGGCACATCCGCTCACCTTCGCACCTGACCGGGAGTGATCGAGGGAAGTACTCTGGGTCGGGCTGCGGGGCGCCGCGGCTAGGTCTCCCCCTGCCGCATGACCTCCAGCCTCCGCTGCGCCTCCTCCCACTCCGCCAGGATGCTCTCCAGCTCGTCCCGCGCCGCGGCCTGCCGCTCGATGAAGGGGCGCGCCCGCGCGAAATCCTGGTAGAGCGCTGGGTCGGCCAGCGCCGCGGTGGTCTCGCGCTCCTCCGCCTCCAGCTCGGCGATGCGCGCCTCGAGCCGCTCGATCTCCCGGCGCAGCGGCCGCTCGCGCCGGGCGCGCGCGTTCCGCTCCTCGGCCTCCATGCGCCGCCGCTCGGCGGGGCGCAGCGCGGCGCCACCCGCCTCCGGCCGCGCCCCCTCGGCCGTGCCCTCCGCGGCGGCGGCACCGGCCTGCTCGAGCTGCTGCTGGTGGTAGAGCCAGTCGTCCAGGTTGCCGGGGGAGGGGAGCACCCCGCCGTCCTTCACCTCCCAGATCACCGTGGCCAGCCCGTTCAGGAAGCTGCGGTCGTGCGACACGAAGAGGAGCGTGCCCTGGTACGCCTGGAGCGCCTCGATCAGCGCCTCGGACGAGTCCAGGTCCAGGTGGTTGGTGGGCTCGTCCATCACCAGGAGATTCGCCGGGACGAGGAGCAGCTGGGCCAGCGCCACCCGGGCGCGCTCGCCGCCGGAGAGGACGCCCACCTTCTTCTCCACGTCGTCGCCGGAGAAGAGGAACGAGCCCGCCACGCTCCGCACGTAGGCCTCGCCGCGGTCGGGGACCAGGTCCCAGAGCGTGTTCAGGATCGTTCGATCGGGGTCGAGCCTCCCGGTACCGCTGGTGCGGAGGGTTCTCTCGCTGGCGAGCGGAGG
>Ga0316628_100002548_pt1 | contig 13580 bp, 8 predicted proteins | sample OWC_Aug_M2_C1_D5_FD_207648 | JGI IMG/M metagenome (GOLD analysis project Ga0316628, IMG submission 207648) | Wetland soil microbial communities from Old Woman Creek delta, Ohio, United States - OWC_Aug_M2_C1_D5_C | ecosystem: Environmental > Terrestrial > Soil > Wetlands | place: USA: Ohio... | reverse complement strand
CACCGCGGGTGCGGGGCAGGATGCCGAGCTGTTCGACTTCGCGACCGATGTGGATACTGGTCAACGAGCCGAGATCAGGATTATGCAGACAATGTTGAAGAAAAAGATTCCAGAGGAGAAACAATGAACCGAGTGCCTGGTGTTGCTTTTCGCGCGGCGGTCGCCGCGATCTTCTTATTTTTCGGTGTGAGCTGGCTGCAGGCACAGTCGCAGACGCCTGCGCCCGCACCTTCACCCTCGGCGCAAGGACAGGCGGATGGCGAAGACAATCCGTTTGCGCCGCAGCCCGCTCCTGCCCTGCCACCGGGCATGACGGGGTCGGATGTAAACGATCCGCGCGCAAAGCTGGCCCCGGGCCTCTATGACGCGGGTGAAGCGTCGATGGGCATGAAGCACCTTTTGCTCGCCAAGAAGCCCATGGCATTTCAACTCGGGACCTCTGATCCCGACGATCCCAGGGTGCAGAAGATGCTGGGGCAGCTCAACGTGCGCAATGCCGCCAAAATTCCCAAGCCAATGCATCTGGTGATCGCGCAGCTTGCGTTCGCGAACTCTGACCTTGCGTTCCAGGGCAACCACCTGTTTCAGGGGAACTTTTATGGCGTGAATATCTATGACATTTCCAATCCCGCGCAAGCCAGACTGGTGGCTTCGCTGGTGTGCCCCGGCGGGCAGGGTGACGTTTCAGTGTATAAGAACCTGCTGTTCATGTCGGTGGAGCAGCCGAATGGACGCCTGGATTGCGGCACGCAGGGTTTTCCGCCCGGACCTCCGCCGACCCCAGAGGAGGAAAAAGAAAAGAAACGTCGTCCACCCGCGGCGCAAAAGGACCGTTTCCGCGGGGTGAGAATCTTTGACATTTCCGACATCAGGAATCCGAAGCAGGTCGCGGCGGTTCAGACGTGCCGCGGATCACACACGCATACCCTGGTGGTCGATCCGAAGGACAAAGACAATGTTTATATCTACGTCTCGGGTACCTCGTTTGTGCGTCAGCCGGAAGAATTGGCTGGATGCTCAGGTGAAGAGCCGGACAAAGACCCGAATACAGCACTGTTTCGCATCGACGTGATCAAGGTTCCGCTGGCTGCGCCGCAGGACGCGAAAGTGGTGTCCAGCCCTCGGGTATTCATGGACGCTCGCACAGGCGCGATCAACGGCCTGAATAACGGCGGCACTCATGGCAAGGAGGGCACGGAGAAGCCGAAGGACACCAACCAGTGCCATGACATTACGGTCTATTCGGCCATCGGGTTGGCGGCGGGTGCGTGCTCCGGAAATGGAATTTTGCTCGACATCAAGGACCCTGTACACCCGAAGCGTGTGGATGCGGTGAATGATCCGAACTACTCGTACTGGCATTCGGCTTCATTCTCGAACGATGGGACCAAAGTCGTGTTTACCGACGAGTGGGGCGGCGGCCTGGGGGCGCGATGCCGTGCCAACGACCCGAACAAGTGGGGTGCGGACGCGATCTTCGGTCTGAAGGACGATAAGCTGACTTTCGAGAACTACTACAAGATGCCGGCTGCGCAGGGCGACACGGAAAACTGCGTGGCGCACAACGGCTCGCTGATTCCGGTCCCGGGCCGCGATATCGAAGTGCAGGCCTGGTACCAGGGCGGCATCTCCATCGTGGACTTTACTGACCCGGCGCATCCATCTGAAATTGCCTACTTTGACCGCGGACCGATTGACCCGAAGGCGCTGGTGCTGGGCGGCGACTGGTCGGCGTATTGGTACAACGGCTACATTTACGCTTCAGAGATTGCGCGCGGCCTGGACGTGTTTGAGCTGACACCGAGCAAATTTTTGACACAAAACGAAATTGACGCGGCGAAGACGGTTCGGGTCAGCGAACTGAATGTGCAGAACCAGCAAAAGATCGAGTGGCCGGAAAAATTGGTTGTCGCAAAGGCGTACGTAGACCAATTGTCCCGGTCGCAGGCCCTGCCGCCGGACAAAATCGCAGCTCTGCAAAAGGCACTTCAAGGCGCGGAGAGGTCGCACATGAGCAAGGGCACGCTGGAGAAGTTGAAGAGCATGGCGCCGTCATTGCAAAAGGACGCCGGCACGGCGAAAAACCAGACAGATACGAGACGGTTGCGCGCTTTGGCTGAGATTCTCGAGCATCCGTCAGCGTAATCATTTGGCGAACTCGCAGCTTTGTTCAGCCACAGCGGCGCTTCGGCGCCGCTATTTTTTTCCGGAACATGTGATGGCGGGCGGAATTCAACGCACGAAACGGCAGGTCAGCGGCAACTTACCTGGCGCAACGTGTGCATTGGGAAAAACAAGAATCTGGCGGAGAGGGGGGATTCGAACCCCCGATAGAGGTGTTAGTCCCTATGCGAGTCATCGCCATCACGGCGTGAGCATATGCGAGTGGTCCGGCCTGACTGCGCCGGAATTCCAAGAACTTCACTCAGGACCAGCCCGGAGTCATTGAAGCTCAGGGTCTGGTCGAAGTCGCTGGTAAACAGGTATTCCTTGGTCATCTGCTCATCCATAAGTGTTTATTGGATGTTGCTGCAGGTTAGAGCGATGTTAATTGATTGTCATACTTGCGCATCGATGCCTGGAAACGCATCCAGCGAAATTTGAATAGCAGCAGGGCACAGTAGCTGTAGATCGTGCGATTCTTTTCCATGCTCTAAGCTAGGCCGCTGGGGCGGGGAAGTCCAATCGATTAAATCTATGCGGAGCATTTGAGTTTCTGCGGGAAAAGCCAACCTCACCGCCGATTAGGACCTATCTCATAAATGCTTTTTCGGCGGTTGGTGCTCAGGGAAGAATTACAGAATCTGGCGGAGAGGGGGATTCGAATTCCCACCCCGTATTGAAAACGCGTAACTTATTGAAAAGTGACGACGCACAAAACGCTAGAAACTCCACTTTCGGCCTTTCCACACACGTAATACGCACGCGGAATTCTACGTTGAGCTCTGCTCTAAACCTGGGGTATTGTGAATTGATGTCAGATGAAATCAACATAGATGAAAAATTCGCGCGCCTTCAAGACGCTCTTAAACGCGACAACGAAAAAGACGTCCAAGACGCAATGTTTGATCTCGGAACTGTAAGAAATGATTGGGCAGAAATTCCAGACGAGGTTGTAGAGCGTCTTTTGACTCCGCTACGAAATCAGGAAATGTACAAATCTCCATACGCCGGCCACCTCCTTAATTTTCTTTGAATTCGAGTCTCCCAGCCTGACCCAGCGGCGAAAAGAGGCGGCTAATTCATTTTCAATCCTGAGATACTGGCGGGCAAGGCCTGTATCCGGGGACCAGCACAGTGCGCACAACCTTATTTCTTTGCAGTCATCACAGCGCTGAAATTCGAGCTACTTAAAGCTGCGGTTTTCTGGCGGCCCAGAACTGTGAAGAGTCGCCACTCAGTTTTGCACCTGAATGCTTCACCGCTAGATAGAATGGAACGGCTGCAAATCGTCCTGGCTTCAGTGAGCGAGTAGACATTAAGCTTCTCTAATAACTTATTCTGGCTATTCCAGCAAAATCATTGCAGGTTCTCTGTAGAGTTTTTCTAAATCGTGACGCAGATCACTGTGAAGCCTCGCTTCGCCATATATCCTTTTGTTCGGCAGAACACGTGACCGTCTTGCAGCGCGACTGGACTGGCTCTTCTTCCGATTCACTTGTTGGGCGCAAGTTCAACACGCCACAACCTCTCCCGTGCGAACGGCCCCGCCTGAGGTGGCCGATGCTAGAGAAAACTTGAGGGGTAAATGTTATGAAAAGAATTGCTGTTTCGTTTCTAGGCATACTTCTGCTGACGGTGTTTACGAATGCGCAGCAGGTTGCTGTCTCCGGCGAACCTGCCCAGTCCGCTCAGGCACGCATCATCCACAACTATGGCAAATTGCCGCTCAGCTTCGAACTCAACCAGGGGCAGACCGACCCAGCTGTCAAGTTCTTGTCTAACGGCGGCGGCTACGGCGTGTACTTGACCGGCAATGAAGCTGTCTTGACTCTCCACAAGCCGGCCCAAACCAACAGTGATGCTATGCATTCCAAAGGGGGTCAACTTCGGCACCAGCAAGAGTACTCCGTACTTCGCATGAGGCTGGTGAATGCCATTTCGTATCCGATTGTGTCTGGCGTTGATGAACTGCCTGGCAAGAGCAACTATTTTGTGGGGAACGATCAGAATAAGTGGATCACCAATGTTCCCCACTATGCTCGAGTTCGTTACGCAGGTGTTTATCCGGGCGTGGACTTGGAGTTTCACGGCAGTTCTGAGCGGCAGCTCGAATACGACTTTGTCGTCGCGCCGGGGGCTGACCCCCACCAGATCGCATTGGACGTTCAGGGTGCCGCAAGCATGACAGTCGATCAGGGGGACTTGGTGTTGCGGGTAGCGGCTGGACAGATACGCCTGCAGAAGCCCGTCGTGTACCAAGAGATAAATAACAAACGGAAGGAGATCGTTGGCCGTTATTCAATCAAAAGTGAGCACCAGATCGGCTTCGAAATTGGGCAATACGACCGTTCACAACCGGTCGTAATCGATCCAGTATTAGTCTACTCCACCTTTTTCGGGGGCGGCGGCCCGACCGAGGCCCGCGGCATTGCAGTGGATGTTAAAGGCAATGCCTACATCACCGGAACCACGCACTCCCCGGATTTTCCGCAAGCCAACCCTGTGCAACCGTGCGCAGTGGATCAATATGGCGTTTGCAGCTTGTTCTACAGCGTTTTTCCTTCTGCCTTCGTCACTAAGATAAGTGCAGACGGCTCCCAGTTGATTTACTCAAGCTACTTGGGTGGCCCGCTCACAGAAGGGACATCGATTGCCGTTGATCTCCATGGCAACGCATATGTCACTGGCTCCACATTTGACAGGAATTTCCCCACAACTCCGAATGCACTGCAACCTTCAATCGCAGGTCTGCCCGTAACTCCAGACGGCTACCCATTCGACGCTTTCGTGACAAAGTTAAGCTCTTCTGGGTCGGCCCTGGTTTATTCCACGTACCTGGGTGGCAGCTGGGACGATTCTGCCTCTGGCATCGCTGTCGATTTCCGCGGGAACGCCTACATTGTTGGATGGACCGCCTCGGTCGATTTCCCTACGGTTAACCCGTTGGAAGCAGGCCACGCCTCGATCTACCACAATACGGACGCTTTCCTGGCAAAGTTGAATCGCACTGGATCCACGCTCGTATATTCCACCTATCTCGGCGGCAGCGGGCAGGATAATGCGGGGGGCGTCGCTGTCGACCTGTTAGGAAATGCATATGTAACTGGAGGAACTTGCTCGACAGACTTTCCACTCGTCAGTGCGCTCCAGCCAGTCATGGCGGTCAGTTGCGACAACTTCTTGAGCAAGATCAACGCGCCTGGCACCCAGTTCGCCTATTCCACATACCTGAGTGGTGGCGGCGCGGGTGTCGCCGTGGACATCTTGGGCAACGCGTATGTAACTGGCCCGGCTAGCCTTGTCACTAAGATGAATCGAGCTGGATCGGCTCTTGTTTACTCCATTAATGGAAGTGGCGTCGGCATCGCTGTCGATCCTATTGGCAGGGCCTGTGTGACGGATGGCAGCGTAGTCACAAAGGTCAATGCGAGTGGCTCGACTCTGCTTTACTCCGTTCCTCTGAATGGCAGCGGAACCATCATGGTTAGCACTGGTCTGGCCGTCGATTTGCGCGGGAGCGCTTATGTGACCGGCTATGCCTACACACCTCCTTCGTCTAGCGTGAGCGCGGAGACATTTGTGATCAAAATTCGCTAGCGTCTTAAGAGCACGCGCAGCGGTATTTGATCCCCCCGCCGCACCAGCAACCTCGTCGCTTCCGCCCGTGTTTCGCGAGGGGCGGGGGTGTCCTGCCGCCCGGCTTTTTGCGCCACTCTCGTATGGTGACGGCCGTTGCATAGCCTCGTCGACCTTGATAGCCACGAAATAAGTCGACCAAAGCGCATTCGTTTTTCCCAGTTTTGTGGAATGCCGAAAGAGCCTTTAAAGTCATCGATTCTCATACCGCCTTTTCTCGTCGCGTTATGTTATTTGCCCAAGCGAAACATTTGGGGCCTAAGCTCAGCGCGACTGCACGGTTAACCCAGAACGGAGTCTTCCATTGTCCGGGGAAGGTCGCTCCAAAGAGCTATTTTTGTGGGCGAAAGTATTATCGACTGGTCAGCCTTGAGCATCGATCAATTTGGGCGGCGTTTATTTATGGTGTGGCGTGCCAATGCTGTTCTCACGATTAGGATTGCAACTCCAACCACCACGACTATCGCAACGATAACGGCGATCACCGAGCCAAGAACGACCGCGGCAACCAAGACCGCTATCGCCACAACCGCAACTGCCAGGCTGGCCAGCGACAACTTGAATCGGGCCCAGAATCCCGGAGGCGGGCCGGGGCCCAGCCCGTCCGGCTCGCGCCGGCTGGAGAGGACGATCTGAAATCGGGGGCCCATGCGCTGTCTTTATTGTATTCCTTTGTGATTATATTCCTGTGCTGTAGGAATCCGATTGCAGTAAAGATCCCGTCTTGAAACGGTTCCCTGGTCGCTATAGTGTGCTGGACTTTTCACACTCTTAAGTCAGGTGAGAGAAAAAAGGTTGCAGGCATGCGCTTAAGCCTGAGATCAGAATCGAGTGTGAGACTCGCCTGGTTCCACAAAAAGCAAATATCACAGAAAAACTACTTGCATTCATCCGCATGGCTCAGTTACATTCGCGAGCCACACCCCTGGTTGTCCGCAACAGAGTGTTGATAGCTTCTCGCCCTCGCAAACTGAAAGTGAAAGATTGGAATGGGATCGGCCGGACAGAGCGACATCGAAGCAAAACTGACTGAAGCTAAACGCGTCTTGATGCAGATCCCCGGCGTTCTCAGCGTCGCCTGGGGATACAAAGAGAGGGCGGGCGTGCCCACACAAGATTTGTGCTTCATTGTGCTGGTGCGTGAGAAGAAGCCTCCCGCAAGCCTGACGCCTCAGGAAATGGTGCCTGCTGAATTGCTGGGTGTCCCAACCGACGTAATCCGCATGCCGCGCCTGCGCGACCTGGCTTGCGAGAATCTGGAAAAGTTCGATCCTTTGGTCGGCGGAATCCTGATTTCCGCCCTGAAAAACTATCAGGTGAACCACAATCTTCAGAACGAATCGATCGGTACGCTCGGATTCTTTGCCACCAATAGTTCCGGGTCTCGAGACAACGTGGTACTGCTGACCAACCAACATGTCCTGGCTGCGAATGGCGCGGTCGTTGGTGACACTATTTTTCAGCCCCGTTTCACAGGTGGAGGCGGAGCTTACCACCTTGAGCCCAATGACATGCACCCCATCGGCACCATTGAAAATATGGGACTGAAGGGCAATCGCAGCTATGCATACCCCGGTGAGGCCGCTCAATCGATGTATGTAGATTGTGCTACGGCCCACGTGAACACCAGTTTCTCCAGTTGCTGCGGCAGTAACTGTGGCGTTAAGTTCGCTAACATCCTGCACAACCTCAATCAGTGTCCGGATTTCACCTCCAGTGACGTGACCGGGGTCGCGCGCGTAACCAATGCCGATCTTCCTTCTGGCGGTTCTTACCCGGTGTATAAAGTCGGTCGCAACACTGGATGGTCGAAAGGCAAAATCCGGACGATCATCAACCTGGTTGATCCCGACGACCCAAGTATCCATCAGGATAAAGCCATCCTCATTGACGAACTCGGCCCGAACTGTGGTGGGGGAACAGCTTTTGCTGATGACGGCGACTCGGGCTCGGTCATCATCAATGCTCAGCGCCAGATTATCGGCCTCCTTTTCGCCGCCAGTGAGGCCGGTGGGCTATACGCGGCCTGCCACATCCATCCCGTGATTGACCTGCTCGGCATCACCATGGTTTCCACGCAACACACGGCTGGAGCCAGCGGAGGCGCTACCTCCCTCGAAACCGCTTTATCTCTCGACGAGCCCGAACACGATGTTGCGCATGCTCTCGTCCTCCGCGAAGAGGTCCTCGCTTCACCCAGAGGTCGTGAATATCGCGGTCTCGTAGAAAGACATATCCAGGAAGTTGTCCACCTGGTCAATCACGTGCGTCCGGTAACGGTTGCATGGCACCGCATGCAAGGCCCTGATTTCCTTGGTCATGTCTTGCACGCCTCTCGCCATGCGGATTACGCCGTGCCTCGCCAGCTCAACGGGCTGGGACGCGATGAAGCGCTTCATCGAATGCTTGAGACCCTTCACAAACACGGTAGCGCCCAACTTCGCAGAGACATTGAAGCCAACGCCGACGAGGTCCGCGCATTCTTCAACAGCGCCGATGACCTTGAGTCCCTCGCAGCGCGCCTGCAAGCCGAATCCACGAGTGTGCGATGAGTGTAAGCCTTTTTGTACTCTCGCTTCGCCAACGCCTCGATCATGTTCGCGGCGCCATGCTTGCTTTTCCCCATGTAACCGGAGTCGGCCTGGGCTGGAAAGAACAAGCTGGCCGGATCACGGACGTGACCGCGTGGCGCGTGTACGTGAAGAGAAAGCTCTCCCGTGCCGATTTGCCTGCTGCCCATACCATTCCTGCATACTACGCTGGACTCCCCACGGACGTGATCACGTCTTCGAGCGCGATCAGCGCCGCAGCTCCGAAACTCACGCCGTCCATGGCTTTCCGTCCGGGCATGACGCTGAGTAATCTCCATGGGATCATGCAAGAGCAGGCAGTCAGTCCTAACACCTCCGGTCTGGGCACTCTGGGATTTCTTGCGCTGGTGAATGGCATCAGGCGCCGTGAAATTGTGCTGGTTTCAAATCGCCATGTTCTCCTCGCCCATGGCGCCGCGCCCGGCGACCCGATCTATGCGCCGCGGTTTTCACGGAGTGGTGAGACCTGCGTGATTCGCGCGAGCGCCCTCGAACCAATCGCTCGAGTGGTGGACGATGGTGCTGAAGAGAATCATCCTTATCGCTACGACGGCGCACCGGAAGAATACTTCGTCGATTGCGCCAGCGCCCGTCTGCTCACGGAGCTGCCCGACCACCAATCTTTCTTAAGCCCAGACCCACCCCAGGTGCGGGTGCGCCGAGTTTCTCGACTGCATCCACTTGATGTCCTGGGTCAACGCTCCCCGCGCGTCAGTAAGATTGGCAGCTCCACCGGCGTCACGTTTGGCCGCGTGGTTGATGTGGCTGCTCCCGTAGAAAACTCTCCTGGCCCAACCCGGCAAAACAACATCATGATTCGCGGGGCCGAAGGTCCTTTTGTCATGCCCGGCGATTCCGGCGCACTCGTCCTCAATGAGCATGACGAAGCCATCGGCCTGGTCTGGGGACGCAATGATGTCGATCCTGCGATTGCCTATGCCTGCCACATTCATCCGGTTCTTGACCGGCTTGGGGTCACTCTCATGAGCGGAGGTTTGTCATGAAGAAGCGTGACATGAAGGTGCATGGCGCGAAGATGTATCGCATGAGTCGGAACCAGCTCTACCAGCTTTTCTGTGAAGCGCGCACGGCTCTCGCGAAGTATTCCGGTGTGGTCGGGGTGGGCATAGGCTACAAGGAGCGCCAGGGCCTTGCCACCCGCGAAACCGCCTTTCGCGTTTACGTGCGTGAAAAGAAGCCAGCGCGGCTGGTTGCTTCAGAACAGCGCATTCCCCTTTCCTGGGGAGGGATGCCGACTGACGTGATTGCAGCCTCATCGGCTACCTCCATGTCGTCCGCATGCGAAGATAAAAATAAATATTCAACGCTGATCGGTGGAATTACAGTTGGCTCACAACGCACTCCAGGCCTGATTGGAACGCTCGGTTTTTTGGCCACCGTCAACGGCGAAACGGGACCCAACAATATAGTTCTGGTGAGTAATGCTCACGTTTTGAATAACGGCATGTTACCGGAAAATCAAGTGGTCGGTGACGTCGTTTATCAACCCGATTTAACCAGTTCCAACAATACGCTCAACAATCCAGTAGGAAAGATCATCAAGTCGCCGGCCAAAGGCGACTTTAATGCGGGAGGCACTTTCTATGTTGACGCGGCCGCCGCCCGGCTCGATATCAGCATCTCCAGTTGCTGCAGTTGCAATTGCGGAGTTTCCTTCGCTAATGAGATCCGCGGGCTGAACGTCAATAGTTCCAATGCCATAGTCGATGTCGGTGTAGCGAAACAAGGGGACATTGTCTACAAGGTTGGACGTGAGACCGGACGCACGGTCGGAAAAGTTGTGAGCGTTAACTACACAAAATCGGCCGGTGGGGCTGGATCCATCACAAACGCGATTGAGGTTGCCCCTCTTGGGCCGAACTGCAATGGAGAAATGAAGTTTTCCGGAGAGGGCGATTCTGGATCTGCTTTGATTAATGATCAAGGCAAACTCGTCGGGCTTCACTTTTCGCATTCAGACACTCTCGCGAACGGTCTCTCCTGCCACATCGCGGCTGTAATCGCTGCCCTGAACGTTACTCCAATCACGCTTGCCCATCCGGTGCACAACAATCCGGCCGCCGTTGGCATGTCCGCCAATCTCGCGACCTTGCTCGACGGTTCCCCAACCCAGGCGCCCGCTCTGCGTTTGAAGTTTCTATCGCTGCCGGAAGGCCGCGCTCTGGATGCAATCGTGGAGGAACACCGCCGCGAAGTCATCGATCTGGTGAACAATGACCGCCGCGTGGCCGTCGTGTGGCAGCGGAACAAAGGCCCCGCATTTCTCAATCGGGCCCTCAACAATGCTCGCGATCCCAGGGAACTCATACCTGATCAGATCGAAGGCGTCACCCGCAGGGGATTGCTTGCCGCCATGGGCGACGTGCTTGCCGAGCGCGGCAGCCCCGCTTTGCGGGGAGCCATCCAGTCTCACCGCAGTGCCGTGCTTGATCTCGCGGATTCCTGCCGCAACCTGCATGAGTTAGTTGACCGCCTGACTGTGCAAATCAATGAAGGTCAGATGGCATGAGCGATCCCACCGCCAACACCGTTCAGCTCGTGCTGCTCCAGATTGCAGATGCAATCTCGCCCATTGAACGGGAACTCGCGCCCGGGCGCGCACACGTCACTTTGGCCCAACTGGGGATCCCGGTCACGTCCGCCCAGGAGGGTGGCATTGCCGCGCCTCTCTCATCCGCAGTCGGCGACGCGCATGACATGTTGCAGCTCGCAGCTGAGCTCACGGCCGCCATTGACGCCGATGATACCGGCAGCATCATCGCCAAGAGCCTGGGCCTGATCGAAAAGATCGTCGGCCTGATTGGGAGCATTGATGCTGTTGTAACCGGCGTGCACGGACTGGGGCTGGCAGTTCCTCCATCAGCTATTGACGCCATCCCCGAGCGCTTGTTGAACATGCTGCTGGTACGTACGCTGGCGGGGTTTCGCGGTGTCAATGAATTGCTTGCCTTCCTCGGCATCCTCGAGCAGGAGGATTTCAACCAGGATTCTGTTGATCCGGACAATCCTCCTTACACGATTTCAACATTTCACTTCGGGCGGCTGGGCGACTGGTTTAAATCGCCGGGTTCGGTGCTTCAGTCCTTATATAAATGGAATGATCCGGCCTTTGACGGCGTCGCCATGCTTCAGCGCATGGGAGGCCTCCTGGCTGCTATTGGAGCGCCGGTCCACTTTGACGGCGGTGCTGTGCCGCCCAAACTCGATTTAGTGCTTCTCGCTGTTACTCCCAAAACGGATATTTCGCCCAAGGGCCTTGTTGCCGCCCTGCGCTCGGATTTCGATACTGGAACGCTCAGCTTTGGTGCTGACGACTGGAAGATCGAAGTCGATCTCGGTTTCAAACTGCCCTTCACGAGCTCGTTGATCTTCCAGCCCACCGGTCTTACTTTCCTTCCTCCGACGGCCAGCGGCACGTACGCAGGTGATGCCAAGGTGAAGTTTATTGCGGATCGTACCGGGGCGGCGAATGCCTATACCCTGCTTGGCCAGCCCGGAGGTAGCCGGCTGGAGGTGCGCAAGTTTGAAGTGGACGTAGGCGGCGGTTTTACATGGGATGGCAGCAAAGCGAACGGATCTTTCAGCATAGGCGGCGCCGTCTCCGGCGGTAAGCTGGCCATTTCTTTCAGTGAAGCCGACGGCTTCATCGGTACGCTGCTCTCCGGCGTGCATCTGGAATCGGACTTCGATTTCGGCCTGGGCTACTCCACCGATCATGGTCTTTATTTCACCGGCGCCAGCACGCTGGAGGTTCAGTTGCCTCTGCACCTGGATCTTGGTCCGGTTGAGATCAGCGCGATCACTTTCTCCGTCGGCATACAAGGCCAGAAGTTTCCTACGGCAATCGCTGCTGACATCAAAGCGGCGCTCGGTCCGTTGCAGGTTGTGGTGGAACAGATCGGCCTTGAAGTTGACTTTTCACTGAAAGACGATCGCAAAGGCAACGCCGGTCCCATTGACATCAGCCTCGGCTTCAAGCCTCCCAAGGGTGCAGGCCTAAGCATCGATACCGGAATCGTAAGCGGTGGCGGTTATCTTTTCTTCGATCCGGATAAAGGCGAATACGCGGGAGTAGCCGAGCTCGCGATCGCGGGAATCGTTAGCGTCAAGGCGATCGGTCTGATCACGACCAAGATGCCCGACGGCACACCCGGGTTCTCGCTGCTGCTCATCATCACTACAGATTTCCCTCCGATCCAGCTTGGGTTTGGCTTTACGTTGAATGCTGTTGGGGGGCTGCTGGGCCTCAACCGCACCGTAGTCATGGATGCTCTGCGTGATGGTGTACGCACCAATGCCATCAGCAGCATCATGTTCCCCCAGGACGTGGTAGCCAATGCTCCTCGCATCATCAGTGACCTGAAAGCAATCTTCCCGCCGAAAGAGGGTGTCTTCCTCATCGGCCCCATGGCCAAGTTCGGCTGGGGAACTCCATCCCTGGTCACGCTTTCGCTCGGCATTATTCTGGAAATTCCGCCCGGCAACATCGCCATTCTCGGTATTCTGAAGGTTTCGGTTCCTACCGAGGACCTGGCACTCATTCAGCTGCAGGTAAACTTCGTCGGCATTCTTGATTTCGAGAAACAGTTGCTGTCATTTGATGCCAGCCTGTTTGATTCTCATGTCCTCTTCATGACTCTGGAAGGGGACATGGCGGTGCGCCTGAAGTGGGGCGACAATGCCGTCTTCGTGCTCTCGGTGGGTGGTTTCCACCCGGCATTCCAGCCGCCGCCGTTAGGACTGCAATCGATGAAGCGCCTCACCGTCAGCATTCTTGACACGGATTGGGCGCGCATCAAGATTGAAAACTACTTTGCCGTTACTTCCAACACGGTCCAGTTCGGCGCGCATGCCGATCTGTTCTTTGGAATAGCCGGCTGCAGCATTACCGGGCAAATCGGTTTTGACGTTCTCTTTCAGTTCTCGCCTTTCTACTTTATTGCGGCCATCAGCGGCTCGCTCAGTCTGAAAGTATTTGGCTTTGACCTGTTGAGTATCAATCTGAGTTTGTCCCTGGAAGGCACTTCGCCGTGGCGTGCCAAAGGCACCGGCAGCCTTTCCATCCTCTTCTTCAGCATTGATGTGAACTTTGACACCACGTGGGGCGATCCGGCCAACACTTCCATGCCGCCCGTGCACGTAATGCCGCTGTTCCTGGCCGAGGTCAAC
>Ga0316628_100002547_pt1 | contig 13582 bp, 6 predicted proteins | sample OWC_Aug_M2_C1_D5_FD_207648 | JGI IMG/M metagenome (GOLD analysis project Ga0316628, IMG submission 207648) | Wetland soil microbial communities from Old Woman Creek delta, Ohio, United States - OWC_Aug_M2_C1_D5_C | ecosystem: Environmental > Terrestrial > Soil > Wetlands | place: USA: Ohio... | reverse complement strand
TTCCCCGGCTCGGTGACCCAGTCCGGGGCCCACTTCCACGGCGCCGAGTCGACCCTGACCGAGGACGACGCCGCCGCCATCCGCAGCGAGTGCCCGTCGGTGGCCTACGTGTCGGCGGCGATGCGCACCAGCGCCCAGGTGGTGGCCGGCGGCATGAACTGGGGCACCAACGTCCAGGGGGTGGACACCGACTGGGTCTTCATCCGCGCCTGGAACGTCGACGTCGGCGAGTTCTTCACCGAGGCCGAGGTGCGCGGTGGGGCCAAGGTCTGCTTACTCGGTCGGACTGTCGCCGACAACCTCTTCCCCGCGGGGCGCGCGGTGGGCAGCGTGGTCCGCATCAAGAACGTGCCGTTCCGGGTCGTCGGGGTGCTCGAGCGCAAGGGGGGCAGCACCATGGGCTCCGACCAGGACGACACGGTGCTCGCCCCCTACAGCACGGTGATGAAGCGCCTGATGGGCGCGAGCCGGCTCAACATCATCCTCGTCGCGGCCGCTGCACCCGACCTCGTCGACCAGGCCCAGGAGGAGATCACGGCGCTGCTGCGCCAACGCCACCGCATCGGCCGCGGCCAGGACGACGACTTCATGATGCGCTCCCAGGAGGAGATCGCCCAGCGTGCGGCGGCGGCCACCGGCACCATGTCGATGCTGCTCGGCTCGGTGGCGGCGATCTCGCTCCTGGTCGGCGGTATCGGCATCATGAACATCATGCTGGTGTCGGTCACCGAGCGGACCCGGGAGATCGGCATCCGCCGCGCGGTCGGCGCCAAGGGGCGCCATATCCTGCTTCAGTTCCTGCTCGAGGCGGTGATCCTGTCGGTGGTCGGTGGGGGCATCGGCATCGGCCTCGGCGTGCTCGCCTCGCGTATGATCGCCCGTTTCGCCGGCTGGGCGGTGGTCATCGCCCCCCACTCGATCGCCCTCGCCTTCGGCTTCGCCGCCCTGATCGGCATCTTCTTTGGCTTCTACCCCGCCCGCAAGGCCTCCCGACTCGACCCGATCGAGGCCCTCCGCTACGAGTGAGCGCCTGCCGCCCGCACCGGGTCGGCCCTGGCGCGGGCGGTGAAGCTCCGCAGAGGCCGGCAGGGCCGGCTCGCGAGCGGGGAGCGGGCAGCTACCCGATGCTACCCGACCAGCGCGAGGTGTCGCCGGTCTCGAAGCCGTCGTAGAACAGGATCTCGAGCCCGATCGGGCATGAGAACACGCTGCGGCCGAAGCTGCCGACGAGCAGCTGCTGGGTGGCGGGCTCGAGCGCCAACGTGGTGGTGATCACGTTGGGCAGGTTGTCGCCGAGCATGCTCCAGAACACGCCGCCGTCGAGGGTCTCGAAGACGCCGACGTCGGTGGCCACGAAGTAGCGGCCCGGGTTGGCCGGATCGGCCAGGAAGTCGTTGACCGGCGCCTCGGGCAGGTTACCAGCGATCGGCTCCCAGGTGGCGCCCAGGTCGGTGGTCCGGAACACGTGCGGCAACGGCTCGGTCCAGCGATAGCCCGAGATCGTGACGTAGGCGGTCTCGCGCACGAAGGGGTCGGCCCGCACCGCCGTTACCCAGCGCTGGGGCAGGCCGGCCGAGACGTTGCTCCACAGGCCGCCGAGATTGGTGGTCACCTGCACGTAGCCGTCGTTCGAGCCGGCCCAGATCACGTTGCTGTCCTGGGGCGAGACGGCGAGTGAGGTCAGCGTTCCGTCCACTTGACCGTCGTTGCCCTGGTGGGGGCCGCCGGTGAGGTCGGCGCTGATCGCCACCCAGTTCCTGGGCCCGGTGCTCTTGTAGACCCGGAAGGTGCCGGTGTAGCGCAGGTCCGGGTTGTTGGGGTCGAAAACGTGGGGCGCGTTCCAGCCGGTGCGGTCGCTGTAGGCGATGCCGATGGTGGCCCCGAGCCAGACCGTGCCGCCGTCCGCGCTGTAGTAGATGGAGCCCCACTGGTACTGCGCCCAGATGGAGTTGGGGTTAAGCGGGTGGACGAGGGGCTGGAAGCCGTCGCCGCCGTAGATCTCGACCCAGTCGTCGAGAGCTCCGGTGAGGGTCCTGACCGTGCTCGTGTCCTGCGACCCGAGGTAGATCGCGTTGGGGTTGGAGGCGTCGAGGCCGAGGCGGTAGACCTGGGTCAGCGGCAGGTTGGGGCACTTGGTCCAAGTCTCGCCGCCGTCGGCGGATCGGTAGACTCCGCCGTCGTTGCCGTTGTACAGGATCGGGGTCGCTCCCGTCCCGAAGTCGAGACCGTGGTGGTCGACGTGCATGATGTGCGAGGCGTTGTAGTACGAGGCGCCGCCGTTGGAGCTCTTCCAGAAGTCGAGCCCGAGGACGTAGATGGTGTCCGGGTCGAGGGGGTGGGTGCGCACGTTGCCGAACCACCAGCCGTAGGAGGCGAAGACGTTGACCAGGGCGGCGTCGGTAGTGCGGGTCCAGGTCGCGCCGCCGTCGATCGAACGGTAGAGACCGGCGAAGTAGCCCACGCGGTTGGCATAGATGGCGTGCATCACGTCGGGTTGGGTCCGGCACAGGCTGATGCCGATCCGCCCGCCGTTCTCGGACGGCGCCGGTAGGCCACCTTCGACCAGGGTCCAGGTGTCGCCGCCGTTGGTGGTCGTGTAGACGGCGCAGCCGGGCCCGCCGTAGTCGTAGTACTCGGGCTGGCGGATGCGCTGCCAGGTGGTGGCGAAGAGCACGTTCGGATTGTCCGGCCGCTGGACCAGGTCGACGGAGCCGGTCACGTTGTCGATGGCGAGGACCTGCTCCCAGGTCGTGCCGCCGTCGAGGGTGCGGTAGACGCCGCGCTCGGGCGTGGCCTCCCACAGCGGCCCCATGACCGCCACGAAGATGCGGTTCGGGTTGCCCGGGTCGATCACGATGCGGCCGATCGAGCCGCTGCTCTCGAGGCCGACCAGGCTCCAGCTGTCGCCCTGATCGAGGGAGCGGTAGAGGCCGGTGCCGCCGTAGGCCACGCTCCCTCCGCCGGGGTTGACCTCGCCGGTTCCGGCCAGGATCGAATTGGGGTTACTGGGATCGATGGCGAGCGCGCCGATGGCCAGTGCCGGCATCGAGTCGAAGAGCGGGGTCCAGCTCTGGCCGCCGTCGAAGCTGCGGAACACGCCGCCCTCGGCGGCGCCGGCATATACGGTGTTGTCGTTGGTCGGGTCGATGGCGATGTCGGTGATGCGCCCGCCGATGTTCTCCGGCCCCCGCGGCGTCCAGCTGGCCGGGGAGATGCCGCGCTCGGCGCGGAGGTCCGCGGCCTGCTCCTGCGCCCGCCGATAGAGCGGGACCGGAATGTGGCCGAGCGGGAAGGCCCGCTCGACGTAGAACCAGGGGTTGGGCTGGCGGGGGCCGAGCTCGGAGGTGACGACCCCCTGGCCACTGGCGCCGCGCTCCGACTCGGGGGGCGGGCCGGCCAGGAGCGCGACCAGGAGCAGAGTCGGGACGACGAGCAGGACCAGGGCCGCGGCGAGCACTCTTCCTCGCGGGCGCCTGCCCGGGGCATTGGTCGTCGAGGCCGGGCACCAGGAGAAGTCGCGTCGATCCGGTTGCGAGGCGTTCATGGCAGCTCCCTCCTGTTTGGGGTCGAGCCCATGCGCGCATCATAGCGCGTTCACAGGGGCCTGGCAGACGTGGCCAAGGCCGGGAGGCCAGTCCGCTGGTGCATCCCTCAGGGGCGCCCGTGGGGTCGGCGGACGACGAGAGAGCGCGCGAACGCGCGCTGGCCGCGGTCGAGCTAGCTACTCGACGGTGACGGTGGCCCCCTCGACGATCACCAGGTAGTGGTAGCCGGCGCCGAAGTCCTTGTCGACGGCAAGCGTGCCGCGAATCGTGACGGTGTCGCCGACCTTCGCGCTGTCGGCAGTGGTCACGGTGAGGTCATTGGTGCCGGCTGCAGCGTCGCCGGTGCCGTCCTGGATGTGGAGCCAGTTGCGGCCCATGATGCCCGGGTTGGACTTCACGACCTTGGCGCGGACCGTGACCTGCTTGCCAGTGAGGTCGGACTTGGATGCGTAGAGCGTGGCGACGGTGACGCCGCCCGCGGCCGGCTCGATGCCCGACAGGTCGACCTTGTCGGCGCCCGCAGCCGCACCAACCGGTGGGTGGCCGGCCGGCATCTGGTGAGGCGCGCCAGCAGGGGCGTCCGCCGTTCCGATGCCGCTGACGAAGTAGACCAGCGCGAAGTCGCGGCCGAGGGTGTCGCTGTGGAAGTTCTCCATCGCCATCCCGGGTGGCACCGTAACCCGCTGGCCGGGTTTGAGGGCGACCTTCGGGGCCGCGGCCCATACCTCGCCGCTGCCGGTGTCGACGCGGACGTAGGTGTACGGTCCAGCGTCGATGGTCTCGAGAACGGTGCCGGACAGGGACTCGGCAGCCGCCTGGACCGGGGCAGCGGAGTCGGTCGCCGGCTGGGCTGGGGCAGTGGTGTCGGCCGCCGGCTGGGCGGCGGGACCGGAGCCCGGCCCGCCGCATCCGCCGGTGATCGGCAGGCTGATGAAGAGGACCAGGGCACACAGGAGGGGCTGTCGCATTCTCACCTCGGCGTGAAGGATTCCTGGCTCACGACCCGCGGCCGAAGCGGCCCGTGCGTGGCCGGAGCACGAACGGTATCACGGATCGCGGCATGCTCGTCCACGCCGCTCCCCGTCCCAGACTGCGAGGTCGGGCTCCTTCCGGGTCCGGAGGTCACGACATGATGGTGTGGGGCCGGGCACCTCTAAAGGTTGCTTCATGATCGACGGAGCGCCGCCTGGGCAACGCCGGGAGCGCGCCGTGGGGGAGGGGCGTGACGAGGTGTGACGCCGCGCGGCCGTCAGGGTGAGAGGGTGGAACCGCGCCTCAGGCCGGAATCACGACCTTGACCTCGGCGGCGATCCGCTCCACCTCGGCGAGCACGGTCTCGGGGGCAAGTCCCGTCAACTGGACCAGGCGGTCGAGGCGCCGCTGCCAGGGCGGATCGAGGGACCTGCACAGGGCACGGCTGACGGCGAGATCGCGCGCCAGCCCGATCAGCAGCTCCCTGCGCTGGCGGACCGCCACCTCGCGAGCCCTGGCCTTGAGCTGGGCGATCACGACCGGGACCGGACGGTGCTCGACCTCGGCCAGGCGGGCGGCCCACGCATGCCAGCGGTCCACCTCGAGCTCGCGGCGGTCGCACAGAGGGGTGTTCTCGACCTTCGCCCAGTCCGTGACCAGGATGTGGCGCAGGGATGCTGTTTCCATCTCTCAACCCCTCCCAGGTTCTTCGTCCTCGGGTATTTGCGTGAGCTGGGGGAGCTGCCCATGGGTGTCTTCGAAGCGCTTGAGGTACTGCTCGAGGGCGTCGGTGACGATGGCCCACAGAGGCACGTCGCGGATGGCCGCGACGACCTTCAGCCGCCGCACAAGCTCGCGGGGTGTGTACGTCGAGAAATGGTCCGGTCGCTCGTGACGCCTCGGGTACTGGCGTTGCGAGCTGCCCGAGCCCGGGTCGGATCTCGAACCACGATCGCTCACGGCATCGTCCGGTCGCCTTGCATTATATCACTACACGCTATACACGCTTACATACATGTTTGTCTACAAGATATGCCTCGGCTTCTCCCCGAAATCGGGCTCGACCAACACCGCGTCAGGTGGCGCGCAGGCCGATCTCGGCGGCTGCGGCGGGTGCGCCGGCGCCGGCCACGCCGACCGGGCTGGGCCGAGCTGGCCCGCGCCCGCTCTTGAACTGACCCGGAACGTGGTCCTCGATGCCTGGCCTCGAGTCGGCGACTCCGGGCGGGACTGGAGCAGCGGCCGCACCCGCTGACGCGAGGAGAGTCGGGGGACCGAGCCGGTGCGGCGGCGCGAAGGCGCGGCCAGCTCAGGGAGAGCGGCTATCTCGCGTTGCAACGGGGCAGCGTGAACGGCGGGAGGGTGTTCACCGCCACCTCGGCGACGGTCGGCCCCTGAGGTTCGGCAGCTCGCACAGTGGATCAGTGGAACGGATCACATGCATGCCGGCCTCGGCAAACCGCGCCAGAGCTTCCTCGGCCTGGCTGGTGAAGTCGAACAGGAACTCACCCGGCGCGTGCGGATCGGGCACGGTCACGGCCGACATGCAGTCGGCGAGGATGTACACCTTGCGCGCCAGGTCCCGACCGCGGCTGGAGGTCTCGTCCAGCAGATCCTCGATCGTCGCCCGGACGCAGTGGCTGGCGGCCTGGCCGGCGATGAAGACTGCGTCGGCGGAGAGCAAGGTGTCGATGAGCTCCGTGTTGGGCTGGGCCAGCGGGTTGCCGTCATGGCGCATCAGCACCTCGGGCGCCAGCACCGAGTAGCTCTCGGTCAGGGCATGGCCGCCCTTGATTTCGGCCCATGAGCGGCTGCCACGAACATACGAGTGGAAGAGCCGCGCCTCGTGGATGACACCTGCCAGGGCATGGCCATCCGAGCCGAGGATGCAGTGCGGCGGCCAGAGATAGAGGGTGTACTTGCCGGCGCGTTCGAGCTCGCCGCAGTAGAACACCACCTGCCGCTCGAGCCACTTCACGTCGCCGTCGCACAGCCACGAGGCCACGGCCGGATTGGGCACGAGCCTCCGGGCGTGGATGTCGTCGGTCGTGATGGTGCGATAGGGCGACGGTGGTTCGCCGTTGGCGTCTTGCCAGAACGAGGGGAAGAAGATCTGGTAGGGGAAGTGCGTGTCGAGGGTGCAGGTGACCTCGGTGATGGCCTCGAGGTTGCGGTAGATGAACGACGCGATGCGCCGGTTGTCGTCGATGGCGCCGGATCCGCTGCGGCCGGCCACGAAGAGGGCGCCTTGCGGCAGGCAGAAGTCCTTCTGCAGGTCGACGAGCAGGAGGTGGAGTCGCTGCGCGTCTTTGTTAGCCGGCGATACCTCGTGCTTCCGGCGGTAGTGCTGGGCGGCCTGGAACAGTGCCTGCTGATCCGGGCCGTAGCTCCAGCTCGCCGCATTCTGGGGGTCATAGAAGTCTGGGATCGGCAGCCATGGCGAGTCGTCGGTATGGTCCGGCATCCCGTGCTCCCTCAGCGTGAGACGCGAGCAGGCCCTTGTCGAGGGTCACGCGTCACCCGCCGGATCCATCCTCAGTGCGGCCCCGGTCCTCGTCAAGGGTGAGCCGCCAGCGCTTCGATCGATCCCGAGAGACCTGCTAGCATGGGCTCGTGAACCCGGCGCGCCAGGGGTAGGCGGGGAGAGTGAGCTCGGTCGTGGTCCATCGGGTCAGCTGAGGGCAGCTTCCCAAGCTGCGCAGCCCCATGAAGCCTGCTCGAGGCGCCCCGGCGAGGCCGGAAGCGGAGGGTCTCATGGCGCGCGCACTACGCCTGGTCTCGACCCTTGGGCTCGCGCTGCTCGCGGCACCGGTCGTGATGGCCGCCAGCACCGAGCTTCCGCCCGAGGTGGTGGAGGCGTACTACGAGTGCATGGAGCGGCATGACCTGGACGCGATCCAGGACCTGCTCTGGTACCACCACAACATCGAGCCCATCGACGCCACGATCTACGGTCTACCCAAGGACGACTTCGACGACCGCTCGCTCCTGACCATCGAGGAGCGGCTGGAATTCCGACAGGGACGCGCCGAGGCCGGCCTCGAGATGGCAACCAGCGGCGACGTCCAGTACCCGCACTCCCTACGGCTTGCCCTCGACCACTTCTACGAGAAGAGTGGGCGGCGCCCGGACTGCTCCGAGATCCTGCAGGCGGCGGGCGGCGCTGCGGGCGAGCCCGAGGTGGTGGGCAGCGGTTGGGGCAGCGAGCTCGTCCTCACCCAGGCCGACAGCTACGAGCGGGGCGAGCCGCACGTGGCGGTGGACCACGCCGATCCGCGCCGGCTCATCGTCACCGTCGTGCCCTCGGGCGGCGGCACCGAGGACTCGGACTACGTGGCCTCGACCGGGGACTGGGGCCAGACCTGGTGGTTCGGGCAGGTCGGCCTCAACGCCGGTTCCCAATTCGACTGCGACCCGGCCAGCTACTACCAGCGCTCCACCGGCACCGTCTATCACGCCAAGCTGTCCTGGATCAGCGGCACGCAGACCAAGGTCTTCATGCGCTACTCCGAGGACAACGGGGAGCGCTGGAACGACTGCGCCAGCACCCCCGGGAACCAGGCCCTGGAGGACCGCGAGTGGATGGTGGTCGACAACACGCCGCTCTGGGATAGCGACGGCGACGGCGTGGAGGACTCCCCCAACGCCTGCTACGGCGACATCTACGTCAGCTACAACGCTTCGAACGCCGCGAAAGTCGTGCGCTCGATGGACGGCTGCGTGACCTTCACCGACCGCACGACGCTGACCAGCACGGGTAACGCCATCGGTCCGGACCTGGCGACCGGCCCTGACGGCCATGTGTTCGTGGCCTGGCACAACTACGGCAGCGAGGGTCAGGCCCTCAAGCTGGCCGGCTCCAACGACTGCGGCGTCACCTGGACCTCGCCCGCGGTGACCTCGGTCAAGCCGAGGTATGGCAGCCACATCAACAACCTGCCGGCGGTGTGCGTACGCGGCATCTCGCCCCAGCCCATGATCGACGTCGATGTCTCCCCGCGGTCGCAGTTCTACGGCCGGCTCTACTACGCGATGCTCGACATGAGCGCGGCTGGGTGCGCGACTCAGGGCGGGTGGAGCTGCTCGACCTGGGACAGCAACTGGAACAACCCCTGCAACTTCGACGTCTTCCTCGCCTACTCCGATGACGACGGCCAGACCTGGTCGACGCCGGTCAACCTGACCGCCGGCGACGGCAACCTGGTCGACCACTTCCTCGGTTACATGCGGGTCGATGCCGCCGACGGCTCGCTCTGGCTCGGCTACCACCGCACCCGGCTCAACCCGACCACCCTCCAGGACCGGCAGCGGACCCACTTCTTCGTCACCCGCTCCACCGACGGCGGCGCCACCTGGGAGACGCCCTTCCAGGCCTCGGACAGCGAGGGCAACGAGCGCGCCGCCGGCGCCAACACCTTTGAGCTCGGCGACTACAACAGCCTCGATGTCCACGAGGGCGTGGCCTGGCCGGCATGGATCACGCGCGCCCAGGTGACCCCTCTCGAGGAGGACGTGCTGACCCGCAAGATCTGCTCCGAGCCGGCCCACTGGAGCGAGCGCGCGCCGACCTTCACCGCCCCGGCCACCCGGACCGCTGCCGGCTCGACCGCGGTGACGGTGACCTGGGACGCGCCCGACGTCTTCTGGGGCGACGCCGGCGAGGACCCTGCGTCGCGCAAGTACCAGCTGTGGGTGGACGGCGTCCTGACCCTGGACAACATCCCCTGGACCGCCACCTCGACGTCCTACGCCCCCGGCGACACGAGCTCGCACAGCTACTTCATCCGCGCCGTCAACCAGTGCGGGCTGTCCAAGGACTACTCCGCCGACTCGGCGGCCCTCTGCCCCTCCAACCCGGACAGTGTCGACGTGATTCCCGACGGCGCCCTCACCGTGTGCATCGTGAGCGGCCAGCTCCTCACGGCCACGCCCAGCCCGGCCGGCTCGTACAGTTACCGGTGGTACGAGGACGGGACGGTGGTGGGCGGCAGCTCCAGCACCTACACCGCCAACAACGTCGGGACTCACCTGTATACCGCGGAGGCGTCCCACGCCAGCTGCGTCGACTGGGTTCCCGAGCCGTTGCCGACCACGATAACCTGGCAGCAAGAGCCGGTCTTCGGCGGCATCCAGTCGGTGGCCAGCGCCGCCAACCCGGATTGCGGCCTGGCGCTGGGATGGGACCCGGCCACCGCGACGTGCGGTGGCCCCGTCACCTACGACGTCTACCGCGGCGAGAGCCCGGACTTCACCCCTGGCGCGGGCAACCTGGTGGCCAGCAACCTGACCAGCACGAGCTACACGGACTTCAGCGAGCTCTACCAGGGAACCGAGTACTCCTACGTGGTTCGCGCGACCGATGACGGGGTGGCCGCGGGCGAGAGCAACCTGGTCGTGCTGTCGGGCGTCCCGCAGGGTGACGCCGGTACTGCGGTGTTGGTGGACGACTTCGAGGGCGGCAACATCGGCTGGGTTTTCGAAAAGGGCACGCCGCCCGCCACCTCCGGCGACTTCGTCATCGGCGACCCGGTCGGCACGACCGGCGCCTACGGTTGGCCGATCCAGCCCGGGGACGACCACACGCTCGAACCCGGGGTCAACTGCCTGTACTCGGCCGAGAACCCGAGCGGCAACGTCGACACCAACGACATCGACTCCGGCGAGGTGATGACCACCTCACCGGTCTTCGACAGCTTCGGCTATGGGTCGCTGGTCCTCGAGCTGTGGCGCTGGTTCGCCAACGAAGACGCGGGGGACGAGGGCGACTACTACACCCTCGAGGTGTCGAACGACGGCGGAGGCTCCTGGGTCGAGCTCGAGAGCCTCGGCGGCAACGTCACCAACGCCAACCTGTGGACCTACGTCCGCTTCAACCTCGAGGACTACGTCACGCCGACCTCGAACATGCAGATCCGCGCCCGGGCCGCCGACGGCGCCGGCGGGGGCGACGATTATGTCGAGATGGCCCTCGACGACGTGGCCGTCACCGGCTACGCCTACTGCTCGAGCGACGTCTGCCCGCCCCTATCGTGCGACGCGGTCGTCGTCGACGTGGACCCGGTGTGCGGGGTTGGCACCCAGCAGCAGTTCACGGTCAACTACTCCGGCGGCGACGGCCCGATCGCGGTCGAGTGGGACCTCGACGACGACGGGTTGTACGACGACTGCTTCGGCAACCCGTGCTCGACCGCCCTGCCTGCGGGCGTCAGCACCGTGCGCGCCCGCATCACTGACTCGTGTCAGACGGGCGCGCAGACCTGCACCGCCTCGACCACGGCGACCGTGGAGGAGGAGGTGGCGGCCCCGCCAGCGCCCCGGGCGACCGACCGCAACGCCTGCGCCCAGACCGGTCTCTACGTCAACTGGGACGCGGTGGCAGGCGCCACCGCCTACGACCTGAGATTCGACGGCGCAACCGTCATCTCCAACGCGAGCAGCCCGTACCTCTACAACCCGGGCGACTACGGCGCGCACACCTGCGAGCTGCGGGGCAAGAACGCGACCTGTGGGGAGGGCGCGTGGTCGCCGGCCACCGCGTTCAGGGACGGCACGCCGACGACCGAGATCCTGTTCTGCGATCGCTTCGAGACCGGGAACACGGACGGCTGGGACGAGACCGTGTGGTAGTCGTCGCGGATAGCTGTCTGGGGAGGGGCCGCCGGGGGAGATTCGGCGGCCCTTCCGCCTGGCGCCGGACCGACCGCTCGGGGGAAGAGCGGCAGGGGAGGGTGCTACACTCCGCGCAGTGCGAAAACGGGCGCCCGCATGTCTCAGCGACTCGAATCCCGTGACTCGAGCGTGAGGAGGTGCGTGCGGGCTTGCCCGCAACTGCCCGGGCCGGGCCCATGACCTCAGAGGAGGACGTTCGATGTCACGCCGCAACCTGTCCGTCACAGCCCTCGTTGCCCTGGTCTGCCTCGCGCTTGCCGTGCCGACCCTCGCCGACCAGCGCTGGGTCGAGCTGCAGCCCGGCCCGGAGGGGACCGAGGCCGCGGTGGACATCCAGACCGCCGACACGGGGGTTTCTATCCACCTCGAGGTGACCGGCTTCTACAGCGGCGTGCTCGAGGTCGAAGGCACCGACTACACCACGCTGGCGGTGCCGGGCTGTGGCGCCAAGGGGAGGGTCGGCGAGCCGGAGATGCCCTTCATGGGTGTGCTGGTGCCGGTGGCCAACGGGCCGACCGTCGGCCGGGTCGAGCTGATCGGCGGGGCCGTGCCCGCCATCCAGGACGCCTGCGTACTGCCGGCTCGGGCGGCCGAGCCGGACTGCGGCACGGCGCGGCCCGAGTTCGTGCTCGACGGCGCGGTGTACGCCAAGGACGCCTGGCTGCCGGCCGAGCGGGCCAGGGTCGCGAACGACGTGGTGGTGCGCGGGCAGCGCTTCCTGCTGGTCGAGATCTCGCCGCTCCAGGTCAACCCGGCGCGGGCCGAGGTGATTGGCTATCCCGATCTGCGCGTCGAGATCGCGCTCGAGGGCGAGGTCGACCAGGCCGCCGAGGCCATGAAGCTGCGCCGCGCCGGATCGTTCTTCCCGACCCGGGTCGAGGTCGCGGGCGGAGGATCCCCGAGCGGGCTCAAGGCCAACCCGACCGGGATCGAGTACCTGATCCTCTGTCACGACGACTTCCTCGCCGCCATCGCGCCCCTGGCCGAGTGGAAGCGCCTCAAGGGTCTCACCGTTGAAATCGTGCCGATGAGCGTGGTCGGCGCCACCTCGGCCGCGGTCAAGAGCTACATCCTGGGCCGCTACCAGAGCGATGTCGACCTGACCTACGTGCTGCTGGTCGGCGACCACCAGCAGATCCCGTCCGAGGACCTGGGCGGCATGGTCTCGGATCTCTACTACTCGACGGTCGACGGCAGCGACTACTTCCCGGACCTGGTCATGGGCCGGATCAGCGTGCAGACCGCGACCGACTGCGCCAACATCGTCGACAAGATCTTGACCCACGACCGGACGCCCGACCAGGACGCCTGGCACGGCGACTTCCTCATGGCCGCCCTGCTCCAGGACTACGACGACTACAACTGCCATGCCGACCGCTGGTTTTTCGAAACCGGCATCCATTCCATGCACTACGCGCGCGACGTGATCGGAATGGGCATCTACACCGCCGCCACCAGCGACTCCCTGTCGTGCAATCCGTACTACTTCCGCTCCGACAGCTACCCGCACCGCTTCGCCGGTTATGCCGGGCAGCCGGTGCCGGCGGCCGACGCCGCCCTCATCACGGGCGGTGCCGTGGCAACCCAGGACGTGAGCGACGCCATCAATGCCGGCGTCTCGATCGTCCAGCACCGCGATCACGGCGGGGAGCTCGGCTGGGGCGACCCGAATTGGAGCACCTCCCACATCAGCGGCCTAGTCAACGGAAACCGGACCCCGGTGGTGTTCTCCGTCAACTGCCTGACCGGGAGATTCAACTACTCGAGCGACTGCTTCTGCGAAGCCTTCATGAAGAAGTACCCGGGCGGCTCGGTGGGCGTGATTGGCGCCACCGACCTCAGCTACTCGGGGCACAACGACCTGCTCGTGCACGGCGCCTACGACAGCTTCTGGGACGAGTACGACCCGGCCGACGGCGGTAACATCTACCCCCACTCCTTCCGCCCGGCCGAGGCCTTCGACTACGGCAAGTACTACATGTACCACTGGGAGGGCGACGGGTCGATCACCCAGCTCGAGTTCGAGCTCTTCCACTGGTTCTCCGACCCCGAGCTGCGGGTCTACACCCAGATCCCGGTGACGCCGACGGTGACTCCGAGCTGCCCCATCCCGGTGGGCTCGACCGAGGTCACCGTGGCCTGCGACGTGGAGGGCGCCCTGGTCGCGATTACCGACGGCGGCACCCTGCTCGGGCGAGCGCTGGTCGCCGGCGGCACGGCCACCGTCCCCCTCGACCCGCCACCCGACGGCCCGCGCACCCTCGACGTGGTGGTGACCGGCCACAACGTCAAGCCGTGGCAGGGCGAGTGCCTGGTGATCGTGCCCGACGGCCCCTGGCTGGTGCACCGCTCGCACCTCATCGACGACAGCGCCTTCAACAACGACGGCATCATCA
>Ga0316628_100002546_pt1 | contig 13584 bp, 8 predicted proteins | sample OWC_Aug_M2_C1_D5_FD_207648 | JGI IMG/M metagenome (GOLD analysis project Ga0316628, IMG submission 207648) | Wetland soil microbial communities from Old Woman Creek delta, Ohio, United States - OWC_Aug_M2_C1_D5_C | ecosystem: Environmental > Terrestrial > Soil > Wetlands | place: USA: Ohio... | reverse complement strand
CAGGAACGGAACGTCGCCGAACTGAAGCCGCCCTCGCTGAAGACGATCTTCGCCCCGCTCGCCGTCACCGACCAATCCCGCCGGGCCATCGTTCACGGCGGCGGGATTTGAACCCCCTACGAGCTTTCGCCCGCTAGCACCTCAAGCTAGTGCGCTCTGGAGTTCAGAAGTCAGCAGCCACTCCCCACGACTTCGGATTTCCTGGTACATGGCATCGGGGGCCAGATCGATGTCCCCAGGCCAGGCGACCGCGCCGTGGTCCACAAAGACCTGTTCAAAAACGCGGGGATCGCGAAGGGACTCAAAAACGCCTACGAAGTAGCCGGGGGCAAAGCGCACTCGGCCCGTCAGGCCATCGGCAAAGCGAACCAGAAGACTCCAGCCAGGCTCCGGCTTGACCTCGACCAAATCCCAGTGCATAAAAGGTGTCCTCACCATATCATCGCGGAGTCTATGCCAGAGGATCAATCTTGAGCGGCTGCCGCTTGTCCCGGCAACGCTGCCAGTCCTGTAGCAGTTCTTTCTTGTGAAGCTCAGCCCAGTCGAAGACAAGCTCCAGCGCACGACGCGGAAGCTGGCCCTCCAGGGCCCGCATGGAAAAGGCCGCCGTAACTGTACGAAACGGCGGCCGGTTAACTGGTGCGGAGAGGGGGACTTGAACCCCCACGAGCTTTCGCCCGCTAGCACCTCAAGCTAGTGCGTCTGCCAATTCCGCCACCTCCGCACGTGCCAGAAACTATTTCGCCGGGGCCGGCTTGGCGGGAGCCGGTTGCTGTGGAGCAGGAGCCGCGGGCGCCTTCTGCTGCGGCGCCTTCTGTTGCTGCGTCGTCGGGGGCTTCACGTTGTCCAGGACCGTTCTGGCTTGCCCGCCCGAGCGCGAGGCCATGATCGCCAGCGTGAACGAGGTCACCATGAACAGGATGGCCGCCCCGGTCGTGGCCTTGGACAGCACGGTGGCAGACCCGCGCGGCCCAAAGGCCGTCTGTGATCCCATGCCGCCAAACGCCCCCGCCAGGTCCGCGGCCTTACCGCTTTGCAGCAAGACCACGATAACCAGGAAGAAGCAGACCAGGATGTGAATGATCGTCAGCAGAATAACCATTTCTCTTTGCTTTCCGGGGACAAAACTCCCGCGCCGGCTTTCGGTCGGACTCCTCCAGTATAGGAAACGGGCGGCCATAGGGTCAAACAACAAACCATGGAAGCCTGCGATTCAGACAGTGAGACCGCACCCTCCGGGGCTGCAAAAAAATCAGGGGACACGCCTGCGTTGGACTGAAGAAAAAGGAGTTCCCGCACCCAGCCCGGAGTGTCCCCGATTTTTTTGCGGACTATAATGAGTACAGGCCCGCGCCCGTAGAGAAGGCCGAATGTGGCAGGTTGTGAATTGTGCCTACAACCGGGTGGGGCATCCAGGCTGGGGCGGCGCGTGGGCGGCGCTCCTGATCTGTTGCGCGCTTGCCGCGCCCGCCCAGAACGCTCCTTCCACGAGCGCCGTGGCCATCTACTATGACGGCCCCGCCCAGCCTCTGGCGGAAGGCTTCCTCGACGCACATCAGATCCAGAACCTTCTTGGCCACTTCGGACTGTCGGGCGAAATCTTCCCGGTTGCGGAGTACTCCCCGGCTCACCTGCTGCGATACCGCGCGGCGTTCTTTGTCGGCACGGCCGCCGGCACGCGGCTCCCGGCCGCCTTTCTGGCCGATGTGCGCCAAAGCCGGCAGCCGTTCTGCTGGATCGGGCGTCACGTGGGGTCCCTGCTCGCGACTCAGGCAGATAGGCGCAACTTCGGGTTTTCGTACATCGACTACCGGGACGACCTGGAGTTCCGCGAGGTCCTCTACAAGGATGTTTCGCTTCCGAAGGAAGATCCGGATCTCAACATCGTCACGGTGGAGGATGCTGGGGCGGTACAGGTCCTGGCGACGGCCGTCAACGACCAGAAGGAGCGCCACCCCTATGCACTCCGGCGTCGAACCTTCTGGTACTTCGCCGACACGCCGTTCTCCTATGTGGAGGAAGGGGACCGGTACCTGGTGTTCTGCGATCTGCTCCACGACATTCTCGGGATAGACCACCGGCGTCAATCGCTTGCGCTGGTGCGCATCGAAGACGTGAGCCCCGACGCGGACCCGGCCGACCTTCGAGCCCTGGGCGACCTTCTGGCGAACTACCGGGTTCCATTCCAGATAGCGGTGATCCCCATCTTCCGGGACCCGCCTAAGGGCATCGAAGTGCGACTGTCGGACCGTCCCGAGGTGGTGGACGCAATCCAGTCCATGATCGCCCGAGGCGGCGCTCCTGTCCTGCACGGGGTGACGCACCAATACCGCGGCACGAGCGCCGACGACTACGAATTCTGGGACGCGCTCAGTAACCGGCCAGTCCCGGGCGATTCCGGCGAGGCGGTGCTTCGGAAGCTGGGCCTCGGACTCGGCGAGTTGTTCTCCGCGAACATATTCCCCGTGGCTTTCGAGACTCCTCACTACGCAGCCTCGGAGACCGTCTACCGCGCCCTGAAACCGGTCTTCAAGATCTTCAACGAAAGGACCATGGCTACGCCCGATATCGGGGCCATCCAGTTCTTCCCCTATCCCACCGTGGACCGCCTGGGCCGGTACATTGTTCCCGAGAACCTCGGCTACATCGAAGTAGACGACCCGGCCCCGCAGACCCTCATCCGGCGAGCCCGAAATCTGCTGGTGGTGCGTGACGCGGTCGCCTCGTTCTACTTCCACTCCTTCCTGGATCGCGCTCTGCTGGCGGAGGTGCTCAGGGGCATGGCCGGGCTGGGATACCGCTTCGTCTCCCTGCGCTCTTTCGGCGGTGAGGTGAACTATGAAAGCCGCCTCCTGGTCCGGGCGTCCTCCGGACCGGCATTGGTCTCGCTGAACGGCGAGTACTGGCGCTTGAGGCTTTACAACCCGACAGGGGGACTTGCGGCAGAGCGATTCTCGCGATCAAGGCTGACGGGGCCCGCGAACGTCGTGGTAGAGGCGCCGCCGGGAGGGTGGGCGGTGGTCGATACGGTTCGTGAACTGCCTCAACAAGCGCCCGCCGCGGGCCTGCTCGCACGGTTGCGCGGGTGGTGGGACCGGGGCGTCTCCGGAGGCCGGTCGAGTCAGGCGGCCGAGCGGCCAACCTCGGGAGAGGCGTGGGTTTTGTGGCTAACAGATGCCGCGGGGGAAGCCGCCCGTAACCAGCAGAGTCACCGAACCGTTCTCGAGGCCTTCGGCGTTCATGTGCACGAGGTCGTGCTGGAGCGCTTCTTAGCAACGCCCGCTGACACGCGCACGGTTCTGGCTATCCCGGAGGCGGCCGGGAAGCGCCTCTCGAAGGCGCAGCAAGACGCCGTCCTGGACTATCTCTCCCGGGGAGGCCTCGTCCTGGCGGATGGCCGGCAGGAGTGGCTGTCGCGCTTGGGATACGCCTGGACCGGCCGGACGGCCACCGTAGGCGACGTCACGGATGTCTTGTTTCCGGAGATGCTTCTGCGCTGGCAGCCGGAAGCGCCGGTCGAGCGCTTCCGGCCGCCCGAGGGGACGCAGACCCTCATGGTCGATGTCCTTACGAAACAGCCTCTGGCATCGGCGGGAGCTCGTGGGGCAGGCCGCTACGTCCATCTGGGGGCCACGCTGGACCCGCACTCGCCGCTGGGGACAAGTCGTTATCCCTACCTCTTCGAATATCTGACGGAGGGCTTCCGGCTCGCACGGCCTCTCAGCAGCCCCAGGCTGGAAGCCTACTTTGATCCTAGCTACCGGGAAGGAGTGGGGCTGGACCGCCTGGCGTCGGCCTGGCGGCAGGCTGGCATTCGCACCATCTACGCGGCCGCCTGGAAGTCTTACAAGACCTTCTCCTACGACTATGCCCAGCTCATCCGTGCCTGCCACCGCAACGGGATCTCTGTCTATGCCTGGCTCATCCTTCCCGCCGTTACACCGAGGATGTGGGAGGAGCATCCGGAATGGCGCGAACAAACCGCGGCGGGCGCTGAGGGGTACCCCGGCTGGCGCCCTTTGTTGAACCTGGAAAACCCCGCCTGCTACCGCGCCGCTATGGATTGGGTGAAAGGCGTCCTGAAGGCCTACGACTGGGACGGCGTCAACCTCACCGAGCTCAACTACGACGCCGACCTCAACGACTATCTGCGCCCCGACCGCTTCGTGCCTATGAACCGAGAGGTGCGGGCGTCCTTCCGGCAGAAGTCGGGGGTCGATCCCCTGGAGCTGTTCAATCCAGCGTCCGCGCACTATCACAAGCGCGACCGGCGCTTGCTCGAGGAGTTCCTCCACTATCGCGAGGACCTGGTGACCGAATGGCACCGGAAGGTGCTCGGCGAGTTGGAGCCACTCGCCAGGTCGCAGGGCTGGGAGGTTATCGTCACGATGCTAGACAGCCTGCACAGCGACTTCGTGCGTCCGGCGCTCGGCATCGACAGCCGGCGCATTGCAGCGTTGATGAAGGACTTCGACTTCACTCTCCAGGTGGAGGATCCCGCCCAACATTGGCGGCAGGCTCCCGACAGGTACCGGCGGTTTGCTGAAACGTACCTGTCGCTCGTGCCGGACCGCAGGCGGCTCATGTTCGACATCAACGTGGTTCCTGACCGTAGCGTCGATGGAACCACGCTCCCTTCCGCCCGCGCCACGGGAACGGAGCTGGCCTTGACGGTGCTGGCGGCCGCCTCTGCCTCGGGCCGCGTCGCTATCTACGCCGAGCACACGGTCGCCAGCCAGGACTGGGCTCTCCTCGGGTCCGCACTGGCGCAGTCGGCGCGTATCCGGAGCGGAAGAGACGATTGGCAAGTGAGAAGTCCGATTCCAGTGCGGCTGGTCTCCTACCGGGATCGCGACTACTATCTCAACGGGAGGTTGTGGCCGGCGGTCTCGCCGGAGGGCGTGACGGCGCCCCCTGGCGACTACCGGATGAGCTTCACCCGCCCCTGGTACAGATTCCTCGATCGCGGCGAGCTTCCCGCCCGGCTACTGCACATCAACGCGGACCTGCAGGAAGCTCACGCCGTGCCCGCCGGTCTGTCGTTCCGTTACTCGAGCCCCGCGAGGGCCCTCGCGGTGCTCAACCAGAAACCGTTAGCTGTCCGCGTGGACGCGCAGCCATGGCAGCGCGAGCCCGAGGAAGCGACCGGGCGTTGGGCGGTTGTACTGCCGCGTGGCGAACACCGGGTTGATGTGGTAACCGCCACCCGCGCCGGTGCGCTGGTGGGCCTCTGGAGCTACCTTTCGTCTTCGGCCATCGCGGCCTTCGGCGCCATCACCACTATCCTCATGATCGCGATCTACTTCCATCTTCGCTGGCGGCGTCTGAGACGCCGGGGAGGCGTCTCTTGAGGGTCGCGCTGGCCGTGTTGCTTTCCGGATCGCTCGCCGTGTGGTGCCAAGAGTTGGGCGAGCGCCGCAAGGTCAGTGCACCCCTCGCCTTTTATGACGATGCGGACGTTTCCACGCCTGGCGCCGCCAACGTCAGCGAGTATTTCTCTTACGTCAAGGTGCCCGCCGGCCGCGACGCATCGTTCCCCTGCACTTACTTCTCGCTAGGTCTCACCAAGCGGATCAGCGTCTCCGGCGGATTCAGTTATGCCCGGTCGCTGTTTGAAGGCATTCCCGTGAACGGCGCCGGCGACGCCGACCTGGGCGTCAAACTGCTGGTCGTGCCGGAGAGCAAGCGCCGGCCGGCGCTCGCCCTCAAGCCGATGGTTGAAATCCTGGGCAAGGCCAGCATCGCCGACAACCCGCTGGCGCCGGATCGAGTGAATTACATCCTTCCGTTTGTGTTGCAGAAGTCATCCGACTACTACCGTGTCTACTACATGGCCGGCTACGTCACGCGAGGGATTGTCTTCAATTCGCTGGCTTTCGAATGGAACGGTTGGAGCCGGGTTACGCCGATCGCTATTGTTTCGGCCTCCCGGCTGACCCGGGAGTTAGGACTGATCAGCGAGTTCGGCCTTAACCGGTCTCGCTCGGATATCGTGGCGGGCGCGGCGGTCTCGTTGCGCCCCGGCTGGAGCGTGTTCGCCAACACCGGCCGCAGTTTTGGCAGGCTGGACTTGAACAGCTCCCGCTACCAGGTTACCTTTGGGTTGAGTTTCAACGTTCGTTTGTGGAGGACAAAATGAAAAGAGCAATCCTGCTGTTCGTGCTGGCCGTCGCACTCTGCGAGGCCGTAATTCAAACGCCGGGCAACGTCGCCTACGTGGTGGACAATGGAACCGGCCAGGTCTGGGTCGTGGATCTGGGCACCAGGTTGATGGACGTCGCGTTGCCTTGCGGAGCGGGCGCCTCGGAACTGCTGGCGCTGCCCAGCAACCGCCTCGGCTTCGTTACGAACTACGACGCCGGGACGCTGTGTGTCCTCGACCTGCGGAACAACCGGGTTCAGCCGCCACTCCCGCTCAACCAGGGCCCGGGTCCAAGCAGCCTGGCCGCAACCCCGGATGGCTTGCGGCTCTACGTGACTAACCTCGAGAACAGCACGGTGAGCGTCATTGACACCACCACCCTCACCGTGGTCGCGACGTTGGACGTGGGCAATACGCCGGTCCAGGTCAATATCGAACCGCGGGGCCGTTTTGCCTATACGGTCAATCAGGTTGATAGCACTCTCAGCGTGATCGACATCAGCCGGAACAAGGTCGTCAAGAGCCTCTCCGTGGGCTCGCAGCCGAACCAGTTCGCCATCCTGCCAAACCGGGACATCGCTTACGTGGTGAACAAAGGCTCGAACAACCTGACGCTGGTGGACCTGACGACAAACGAGGTCGTCGGCAATCCCGTGCCGGTTGGTTCCAATCCGGTCAGCGTGGCCTACTCGAGCGACAGTTCGAAACTATACGTCGTCAACAGCGGCTCGAACAACGTCTCCGTCGTCAACACGGCCACCAACCAGCAGACGGCTCTCATCCCGGCCGGCGTGCGGCCCGCCGCCATGGCCGTGAACTTCGATTCGAGTGTGGGCTGGGTCGCCAACCAGGGTTCGAACACAGTGACAGCCCTCGATCTGACCGACAACACAGCTTACAAGCAGATATCCGTGGGCAACCAACCGTCGAGCCTGGTGCTGGATCCCAACGAGGATTACCTCTTCGTCACCAACACGGGAGCCGGCACGGTGAGCGTCATCAATGTCAACACGGACAGCCTGACGAGCACTATCTCCGGGCCGGGAGGGCAGAGTGCACCGGTGCAATTCGCCCTGCTCAACGCCCCCACCCTTCTCGAGATTGCGCCCAACCCGGCTCCCAACGGGGGGACGATCTTCTTGACCGGCGAGGGATTCATGCAGAGCTCACGAGTGCGCATTACACCGCCGACAGGGCTTCCCTTCACCCTGGCCGCCGCCGCTCTGGACAACCAGGTGCTCCAGATGGACCTGCCTTCCTACTCGGACCCTCAGGCCGTCGTGGAAGTCATCAATGCCGACAGAAGTTCGTCGGAACGGATCACCTTGCGGAGCGGGATCGCCACGCCTTCCGTCAACCCTGGCGGTGTGGTTGAAGCAGCGGGCTTCGCGCGCGCGCCCTCTCCGATCAGCGGCAACGCCTTGGTGGCCGTCTTCGGGAACTTCCCGGGCATGGCAAGAGCGGACGCCCCGGCGTATCAGTTCCCGCTGCCGAGGTCGCTGGGCAACGCCAAGGTCACCTTCAATGGAGTCCCCGCGCCCCTGCTGGCAACCATCCCGCTGCAGGACTACCACCAGATCAACGCCGTGGCCCCGTTGGATCTCGTGGCACAGGATGACGTGCGCGTCGCCGTGACCATCGGCGACCAGACCAGTCCCGCGCAGTTGATATCCGTCGCGCCGGCTTCTCCGGGTATCTTTATCGTTTCTCAGGACGCTGCCGCTGCCGCGGTCCACGCCAACGGGGCTCTGGTGACGGCCTCGAATCCCGCACTGCGGGGAGAGGACGTGGTGTTGTACGTGACAGGCCTCGGCAACACCAATCCTCCGCCGATCGAAGGCGATGCTGCGCCCAGCGACGTGCTGGCGCGAACGCTTCTGCCGGTGACGGTGATGGTCGGTGAAGTTGAAGCCACCAGCATCCCGTTCAGCGGGCTGACGCCTACCCTGACCGGCCTCTACCAGATCAACTTCCGGGTCCCGCCGTCGCTGCCGTCTGTCGGTGTGATGGATGTGAAGGTGATGACCGGCGGCCGCGCGAGCAACGTAGCCAAGATGGCGGTCCGCTGACTTGTATTCGCACATTCTTCTTGACGCGTTTTTCGTCCTCTCGGTGAGCCTGATCTGGTTCATGCTCGGCTACCAAACCCTGCTGTTCTTCCTGGGGGACCGCTACTACCGGAAGGTCCGCCGCCCTGGCGCCGGCCGCCATCCGGTTCCTGACCGCGACCTCCCGCCCGTGTCGGTCCTGGTGCCTTGCCACAACGAGGAGAGGGTCATCGCCGCGACCATCCGAAGCTTGCTGTCTCTCGACTACCCGCCCGAAAAACTGGAGGTGGTGGTCATCAACGACGGCAGCACGGACCGGACATCCGTGATCGCCGGCTCGTTTGCCGGCTCCCGCGTCTCGGTTGTGGAAGTGCCTCTGGAAGCCGCTGCTCGCGGCAAGGCGTCCGCCTTGAACATAGGGCTGCGCCATGCACGACACGAGGTTCTCGCCATATATGACGCCGACAACACCCCGGAACCCGGCGCGCTGAGGCCGCTGGTCGAGGAACTGGTCAGGGACCCCGGCCTCGGAGCGGCGATCGGAATCTACCGGGCGGTGAACCGCCACAAGAACCTGCTGACCCGGTTTCTCAACATCGAGAGCATCAGCTTCCAGTGGATACTCCAGGCCGGGCGCTGGATGTTGATGCGCCTGGCCACCCTTCCGGGGACCAACTACGTGATCCGCCGCTCGCTTGTGGAATCCCTTGGAGGCTGGGACGAGGCGGCCCTCACCGAGGATGCGGAACTGACCCTGCGGATCTACCGCGCGGGCTCCAGGATCAAATTCGTGCCGTCGTCGGTGACCTGGGAACAGGAGCCACAGACCCTGCGTGTCTGGCTGCGGCAGCGCAACCGCTGGGTGCGTGGCCACAACTACCTGCTGCGGAAATACGCGGGGGGGCTGCTGAGCATGAAGCCCAGGCGTATAGGTCTCGAACTGCTGTATTCACTCTGGCTGTACTACGTGTTCTTCGTGGCGATTCTCCTTTCCGACTTGCTGTTCGTTCTCGGCGTGGTGGGCGTGGTTCGCATCGCCGTCCCCGGCCCCTACACCGCGGTCTGGGGATTCGCCTACGTGACATTCGTGCTGCAACTCATCATCTCGCTCGCCCGCGAACGCGAGGAAGATACACCGAAGAACATACTTCTGGTGATGGTGATGTACTTCACTTACTGCCAACTGTGGATCCCGGTTGTGGCCCGAGCTTTCTACGACGACTTCATCGCGCGCCGGCCGCTGAAGTGGGCGAAGACCGAAAGGTTCGAAGTTACCTGACCGGCTTGAAACCGGCGGCCGTGAGGATGATGCCGAGCTGTCGCTGGTCGCCCGCTACGGTGAAGGTCTTGTCCACGGTGACCGCGACAGCGGGTGAGTCCCCGGCAACCGGCAAGGCGCCCGAGGCCAGCGTGTAGGCGCCGGGACCTGGAAAAGTCTTCTCGGCCACTGGCCTGTCGTCCAGACTCACCGTGACGCGCCGCGCGGGCGACTGCGGCGGGATGTAGAGCGCAATCTCCACGCGAGAGGGCTGGCCGGGATTCTTCAGCAGCAGCACCGCCCGGCCGCCCATCCAGCGGTAGCGGCCGCCCTCCAGTTGGTAGATGCCGCTCAGGATCTGCTGATCCGCCTCGGGGGCGTTCATCGGAAGGTAGGAGAGGACCGGCTTGCGCTCAATGACGACGGAGGCCCGCACCCGGTCGATGGGTCCAGTGTGGATGTCGAAGGGCCGAAGGCCGAGGGACACACTGGAGTATGCCGAGCGCGCGCCCAGGCCGCTGAGCCTGAGGGGGAGCGTGCTCCTGATCTCCCTTTCCACCACCGGCGCGAGCGTGCCGCCGCCGGTTGCCATCTGGATGGGGAATGCCAGATCGCTTGAGACCACCATCTCACCGGGCCGCACTGCCTGCCCGCGCTCGAGCGGCAAGCCGCCGTCGCTTTCGAAATAGTAGCGGAGGCCCCACTCGCCGTTGATCCAGACGCGCTTCGACTCGGTCTCTTTCTGAAGCGATCGTGCGAACTCGCGGTAGCCGTCCCAGTGCTGGTAGTTGACCAGGCTCAGGCAGAGGCTCAGCGCCAGTTGCAGGCCCGCCCCGGCCGCGAGCCAGCGAGGATGCCGCTCTAAAGCCCTCGATGCCACGAGTGCCACGGGGGCGGCCATGGGCAGCAGGTACCGCGCGGACCCGGCGAAGAACAGAGCAAGCGCTCCGGCGAAGAAGATCAGCACCCACATCGACAGGAACTTCGTGTCGTTGTCGCCGTCCTTCCAAGCGCGCAGGGCCGAGGAGGCGACGACCAGGACCCCGATTGCCACGGACGCCCAGAACAGCGGGTGCGAGTCGGCGAAGGCCGCGCCGGCCGCCGCCGCCAGCGCCACCAGCCACAGGCTGCGAGCCTTGGGCCAGAACGCAGCCACTGCCAGGGCAGGGAAGAGCAGCCATGCCGCGTGCCCGGTCAACGCCGCGGCATTCTTGAGCTTGTTGGAAAGGCTCTGGAGGCCGTACGTCTGGAAGTAGCCCGCGACCACGGAAGCGGGCAGTTCCCCTGTCGAAGCCCGCTCGTAGAGTTGCCATGCAAGCAGGATGAGCGGCCCCACCAGCAGCCCCGACCACCCCAGCCGCCAGTTCCGCCGCTTCCTCCACAGATACACGGCCAGGATCGGCACGATGAGAACGGACTGGTACGCGGCGAGCGCGGCCAGGGCAAGGGCCAGCGCCGCGGCCCCGAGCCATCGCTTCGAGCCATCGTCCACGGCCCGCACGAACAGCGCCGCCGACGCCATCCAGAAGGCCAGGAACGGCAGATCCGCCTCGAACGAGTTGCCATTGACGACGAATGCCGGCACGGCCAGGAATAGCAGGGTCGCCAGCAGAGGGTGGGGTGAGAAGCGTCTGGCGAGCGACCACATGCTCAAGGCCGCGATCAGCGAGAAGACCACGTAAGCCGCGTGAAATGGGACCTCGCGGATGTCACCCGCCAGCGCCAGCAAGCCTGCCAGGCACCAGACGTTCAGAGGCGGATGAGGGTGCCCCCGCATCGACACCTCGACGCCGCCGAACACATACCGCGCATGGCTTGGGTGCAACGGATCGATCTGGGCGTACTGAGCCCCCGCCAAATAGTAGATGTCATCGCCCTGGATCGCCTGATTCAGAAACGGGAGCCTCATCAGCAGAACAACGGCGATTACACAAGCTATTTGCGGGATCTTTGCGTCTTTGCGCCTTTGCGCGAGTGGTCCTACGGCTTCCAACGGAGCACCGGCTTGCGCGCCGCCATGACCTCGTCCACGCGGGCGGTGCGCGTGCTGTGGGGCGCCTTGAGAACCAGGTCCGGGTTCTCCTCGACTTCCCTGGCGATCGAAATCATGGCGTCCACGAACAGATCCAGCTCGCGCTTGCTCTCGCTCTCGGTGGGCTCGATCATCATGGCTCCATGCACGATCAGCGGGAAGCTCACGGTGTAGGGATGGAAGCCGTAGTCGATCAGGCGCTTGGCGATGTCCGAGGTCCGGACGCCGCGCGCGGCCTGGCGCGCGTCGCTGAACACGCACTCGTGCATGGAGGGTTCGGCCTGTGGCAGATCGAAGTGCGGCTCGAGTTTGCGGCGAATGTAGTTGGCGTTGAGCACCGCGTCCATGGTGGCCGTTGGGAGTCCCTCGCCGCCGTATGCCATGACATAGGCGAGCGCGCGCACCACCACTCCGAAGTTCCCGTAGAAGGCCTTGACACGCCCCAGCGACTGCGGCCGGTCATAGTCGAACGTCCATTGGCCCTCTCGGCGGGTCAGGCGCGGAACGGGCAGGAAGGGCTCCAGGTGCTTCTTCACCGTGACCGGCCCGCTGCCGGGTCCCCCGCCGCCGTGCGGCGTGGAGAACGTCTTGTGCAGATTGATATGCATGACGTCCACGCCGAAGTCGCCCGGCCGGGAGATACCCACCAGCGCGTTCAGGTTGGCCCCATCCATGTAAAGCTGCGCGCCCTTGGCGTGAAGGATGCCCGCCACCTGCACAATGTCCTTCTCGAAGACGCCGAGCGTATTGGGATTGGTCACCATCAACGCGGCCACGTCTTCGTCCACGACGCGGCCGAGCGCCTCGACGTCCACCATGCCGCGCTCGTTGGACTTGATGTTCTGGACCGCGTACCCCGCCGTGGCGGCGGTGGCCGGGTTGGTGCCGTGCGCGGAATCGGGAATGAGGATCTTCCGGCGCGGGTTGCCCCGCGACTCCAGAAGCGCCCGCACCAGCAGGATGCCCGTCAGTTCGCCGTGCGCGCCCGCCGCGGGCTGAAGCGTGGCGGCGTCCATGCCGGTGATCTCAACCAGCGCGCGCTCCATCATCGCCATGATTTCCATGGCGCCCTGGCTCAGTGCCTCGGGCTGGTACGGATGCGCCCAGGCCAGACCCTCCACGCGGGCGGCCATCTCGTTGATGCGCGGGTTGTACTTCATGGTGCAGGAGCCGAGCGGATACAGCCCCAGGTCGATGGCGTAGTTCCAAGTCGAGAGGCGCGTGAAGTGACGGATCGCCTCGACCTCGCTGACCTCGGGGAAGCCCTCGATTCCGGCTCTGGCGTTCGGGGCGCCGAGCGCGGCGGAGGCATCCACTTCCGGCACGTCCAGCGCCGGAAGCTGATAACCGCGCTTTCCAGGGGAGCTCAGCTCGAACAGCAGCGCCTCGTTCTGGGTGATGTGTGACCGGACCTTGCGTATCATGCGGCCAGCACCTCCGCCACCTGGTCCATTTGGGCGCGCGTGTTCATCTCCGTAGCGCACCAGAGCATGCATCCGGCCAGTTCAGGATAGAAGCGGCCCAGCGACAGACCGCCGATGATCTTCTTCCCGAGGAGCGCGTCCCCCACGGCTTCCGGTGCACCGCCTTTGGTCGTGGCCACGAACTCGTTGAAGAACGGGCCGGAGAACCGCGGCGGGATTCGCGATGCGAGATAGTGCGCCTTGGCCAGGTTCTGTTCGGCCAACTCGCGCAGCCCCTGTTTGCCGTAGACCGTCATGAAGACCGTCGCCATTAGCGCGATGAGCGCCTGGTTGGTGCAGATGTTGGAAGTGGCCTTCTCGCGCCGTATGTGCTGTTCCCGGGTGGAGAGCGTCAGGCAGTAGGCCCGGTTGCCGCGCGCATCTCTGCTCTCGCCGACCAGGCGGCCGGGCATCTGGCGCACGTACTTCTCCTTGGTCGCGATCACGCCGGCGTAAGGGCCGCCGAAGCTGGGCGGGAGGGCGAACGACTGCAATTCGCCCGCCACGATATCGGCTTCCCGCGGCGGCTCCAGCAGGCCGAGCGAGACCGCCTCGGTGAAAACGTGGATCAGGAGCGCGCCGCGCTTGTGCGCCAACTCCGCCGCCCGGTTGACCTCCTCGACGACGCCTAAGAAGTTCGG
>Ga0316628_100002545_pt1 | contig 13589 bp, 7 predicted proteins | sample OWC_Aug_M2_C1_D5_FD_207648 | JGI IMG/M metagenome (GOLD analysis project Ga0316628, IMG submission 207648) | Wetland soil microbial communities from Old Woman Creek delta, Ohio, United States - OWC_Aug_M2_C1_D5_C | ecosystem: Environmental > Terrestrial > Soil > Wetlands | place: USA: Ohio... | reverse complement strand
GCCCTCGCCCTTCTCGCGCGCCTCGTGATAGAGCCGGTGGTAGCCGTCGAACAGGATCACCGACCCCGTGCCGCGGAACAGGTACTTCCCGATCTCGAAGTCCACCGTCGTGGTGTCGTACACGATCGGCGCCATCTGCGACGCCACGAAGCGCTGCCAGATCAGCGTGTACAGCTTGAGCTGGTCCTTGCCGAGATAGCGGCGCACCGACTGAGGCGTCCGCTCGACATCGGTCGGCCGAACCGCCTCGTGTGCGTCCTGCGCCTGCCTGCCTCCGCGGCCTCCTCCGTAGAGGTTCGGCGACGCCGGCAGGTAGGACTTGGGGAAGTGCGCGGCGATGTACTGGCGCGCCGCCTCCACCGCGGAGAGCGCCACGCGCGTCGAGTCGGTCCGCATGTAAGTGATGAGGCCGACCGAGCCCTCGTCTCCCAGCTCCACGCCCTCGTAGAGCTGCTGCGCCACGCGCATGGTGTGCCGCGAGCTGAGGCCCAGCTGCTTCGCGGCTTCCTGCTGGAGCGTGCTGGTGATGAACGGAGCCTGGGGGTGCTTGCGGCGCTCCTTGCGCTTCAGCTCCGTCACGACGAAGGGACGCCCCTTCACATCGGCCACGACCCGCGCGGCCTCGGCTTCGGAGCCGATCTCCGGCTTGTGCCCGCCGACCTTGTGAAGCCCCGCATCGAAGCTCTGGCCGTCGTGCTCGCACCGCGCTACGATGCTCCAATACTCCCGCGGCACGAACTTCCGGATGTCCTCCTCGCGCTCCACGACGAGCCGCAGCGCCACCGTCTGCACGCGGCCCGCCGAGAGACCGGTCTTGATCGCCTTCCACAGCAGCGGGCTGACCTTGAAGCCAACCAGGCGGTCGAGAATGCGGCGCGCCAGCTGAGCCTCGACCTTCTTCTCGTCTATTCTCCTGGGCTTGGATATAGCCTTGCGCACCGCGTCCTTGGTGATCTCGTGGAACAGCACGCGACCCACCTTGGGGGCCTTGAGCTGCTCGGCCACGTGCCACGCGATCGCCTCGCCCTCGCGGTCGGGGTCGGTCGCGATGAGGACGCGCTCGGCCTCCTTGGCCGCCTTCTTCAGCTCCTGGATGGTCTTTGCCTTGCCCTTGACGGTCGCGAAGGTCGGCCGGAACTCGTCGGCGACGTCCACGCCAAGCCCACGCTCCGGCAGGTCCCGGATGTGGCCCACGGTCGCCTTCACCGTGTAGCCCCGTCCGAGGTACTTGCCGATCGTCTTGGCCTTTGCTGGCGACTCGACGATCACGAGCGTGTTCATTCCCTCAGCCATCCTCCGCCACTCCGGTCCAGCCGCACCAGTCGATCGTCACCGCAGCGACCGGGAGCCCGCCGCGGAGCGGGTGCGGGGCGCTGAGTCTACCAGCCCCCGCGGTCCCGGGCAAGCGAGACCACTTCCAGGATCACTTCGTCGAGAGCCGCTCCGCTGGTCCCAACGACATGGTCCGCAGCGATATAGCCCTCCTCGCGCGAACTCGGCAACTCGGCCGGCCGGACCTCGCGCTCCACGACGAACGCGGCGCCCGGCGCCGCCGCCGCGCGGCCCACCGTCGTCTTGCCCGACCCGGAAGCCCGACCAGAACGAGGTGCCGCCTACTCACCCTGCCAGGCCGCGCGCCGCGCGTCCAGCTGCGCGATATAGCCGTCGAGGTTGCGGCGCATCTCCAGGAGCGAGTCGCCGCCGAACTTCTCGGCGTAGGCGTCGGCGAGCACGAGGGCCGCCATCGCCTCGGCTATGACGCCCATTGCCGGTACCGCGGTCACGTCGGAGCGCTCGGACTGCGCCGGCCCGGCCGCGCCGGTCTCGATGTCGACCGACGGGAACGGCCGCTTGGCGAGAGTGGCGAGCGGCTTCATGCCGAGCCTCGCCACGAGCGGCTCGCCGGTAGTGATGCCGCCTTCCAGACCACCCGAGCGGTTCGTCTCACGCACGAATCCGCCGCTGCGACGCGAGACGCCCTCAGCAGCCAACCCGATCCCGTCGTGCGCCTGCGAGCCGCGCAGGCGCGCCGACTCGAAGCCGAGGCCGATCTGCACGCCCTTGACCGCGGGAATGGACATCCACGCCGCGGCGAGCCGCGCGTCCAGCCTCCGGTCCCAGGACACGTGGCTGCCGACTCCCACCACGAGCCTCCGGACCACCACCTCCGCCACCCCACCCAGGGTGTCGCCGGCGGACTTGGCCGCGTCGATCGCCCGGACCATCGCCGCCTCGGCGCGGCGGTCCACACAGCGCACGGGGCTGCGGTCCGACGCGTCATTCAGCGGCTCGGGCAATCGCCCGGGAAGCTTCGCGGAGACGCCGCCGAGCGCGACAACGTGACTGCCGATCTCCACGCCGAACTCCGCCAGCAGGCGCCGGCACACCGCGCCCGCGGCGACACGCCCGGCCGTTTCCCGCGCCGACTCCCGCTCCAGCACGTCCCGGGCGTCGCGCCGGTCGTACTTGAGCGTGCCGGCCAGGTCAGCGTGGCCGGGACGGGGTCGCAGGAAGCGACGGCGCCCCGCGGCGACGGAGGGCTCGACCGCCATGACGTCGCGCCAGCTCAGGTAGTCGCGGTTCTCGACGAGGAGCGCTATGGGCGAGCCAAGCGTCTCGCCGGCGCGCACGCCCGAGAGGATCTGGACGCGATCCGACTCCATCCTCACGCCAGCGCCGCGCCCGTGGCCCAGCATCCTGCGCGCGAGGTCGGCGTCGATGTCGGAGGCGGCGAGCGCCAGGCCGGCCGGCACTCCCTCCAGGATCGCCACGATTCCGCGACCGTGCGACTCACCGGCCGTGCAGAAGCGGATCACGCGCTCGTCCTCCTCTCCCCACAGCACGCGAGCCCGGCCGGACGGCCGGGCTCGCGCGAGGCGCACTCAGCGCGGGGCGTCAGTCGCTCGGCGGGCTGGTGCCACGGCCGCGGCGCACGTCGCCCTGCGGCAAGGCCGCCGGCAGCGCGGCCGGACGCATGACCGGCGCCGGGAACGGGTTGGTGAGGGTCGGCAGCCGCACCACTACCAGGCCCTGGTTCGTGATGCCGGTCAGCACCGTGCCACCCGAGTCGGGCGTGACGCGCACTGCGCCGACCAGAGCGTTGCGGATCGGGATCGGAACACCAGCCACCGACGTGTCCGTCACCTGGCCGAAGAAGTACGTGTCGAAGACGTCGATGCTGGAATCGGGGCGTGCCGCGAATACTATGCGGGCGTCGGCGTCGCCGTCGCCGGGAATCGTGTTGGTTCCCCTCAGGTTGGCGTTGAAGGCGTGGAGCGGAGCCAGGTCCATGCCGTGGGCCATGCCGCTGACCTGCAGCATGCCCGTCTGCCGCAGCACGTAGTTGAACACGTAGATCGAGTCGGCGCGGACCAGGTTGGTGGTCCCCGTGAAGTTGGTGGCGATCGACGTGACCCTGGACGCGCGGTTGCCGATGAAGTCCTGGACCTGGATCCCTTCGGATATCCCGAGATCCTTGTGCGCCGTGCTGTCCAACTGCACGCCGGTGATCACCTGCCGGGTGCGCCCCGACAGCGTCGTCATTCCGCCGGAGCCGTCGTACGCCATCACCCGCGCGAAGTCGAGCGCGCCGCCGCCCTCGCCGATGACGACACGCGTGAAGTTGCCGGAGTTCCGGACGTACGTCGTGTCCTGGAACGCCATCCGGGCGAAGTCGACGATGATGCCGGCCCCGCCACCCACGATGGTGTCCCGGATGGCCTGGCCGGGGATCGTGTCGCGGACCGCGATGATCTGCACGGTATCGGGTGTCGCGGTGGCGCCGAGGGCCCCCTGCTCCCAGAAGAAGTGCCCCTGGCCGATGGGACTGCCCGAGGTCCTGGAGATGTTCTCCCACGCCACGTAGCCGCGGGCAGGATAGGGGGTGGTCTGCGATGGCGTCGGCGTCGTCGAGTACACGGCGATGACGCTGTCGCACGCGGTCGCGGCGCCGGCCCGGCACACGGTCCCCACGTGCTGCGGCCGATCCGAGAGGTCGTAGTCGGTGATCTGCAGGGCCTGCCCGCCGGCCCCCGCGTCCACGATCTTGATCTTCTGCACCAGGTAGTTCGGCAGGCGGTGACGCCGCACTTCCCTGCGGCTCACGAGATCGACGATCGACAGGTTCGTGCCGCCCGAGTTCGCGACGACCAGGGTGTCGGCGTAGAGTGTGTCGTTCGGGTCCGTCGAGGTGGCCCGCGGCCACAGCGCGAGTCCCCAGGGCCGCGACCCGACGGGGATGCTCGCCACGAACGTGTTGCTGACCAGACTGAACACCTCGACGCGGTCGCGCGCTATGTTCGACAGGTAGAGCTCGCGCCTCCGCTGGTTGTAGATGGCGTCGGCGACCCGCGACCCAGCCGGCAGGCCGTAGGTCTTGCCCGCAACGACCGTCAGCGTGTCCGCCGCCGTGGACCACGCCGGGTTCCCCGCCGAGTCGCGCGCCCACCCGCGAACGATGACCTGCGACGGGAAGCGCAGGGTATCGGGCAGGGCGAGCGAGAAGCGCCGGCTGACATCGCTCAAGGTGCCGTTCAGCGTCCCCGTCGCCAGCGTGTCGAACCGGACCAGGCTCGTCGTGTCGAGGAGAGTCACCCTGAAGCCGAGATTGCGGATGCCGCCCGCGTCGGTGGCGGCCACCGTGACGCTGTCGTCCGTCTCGATCCGCCGGCCGACCGAGAACTGCACCGCCGGCGGACTGACGTCGCCCGCGCTGCTCTGGACGGTCACCGTGACGCCCGAGACCGTCCCCGACACGTCTCCCAGGGAGTCCGCGCCGAACGGCGTGATGCTGAAGGTGCCGAGCGGCGTCAGGGCCGGAATCACCAGCGTGTCGAGGAACGTCGCCGTGTCGGCAAGATCCCCCATGACCGGCGACAACAGGATCGAGTCCTGCTGAGCAGGCGACAGCACGCCGGTCGCCCGCCATCCGATCAGGCGGACGCCGTTCTGGTCCACGCCGCGGACCTCGATGATCACGCTCTTGCCCACCGACGTCGCCGCCCCGGCCGCCGGCCGCACGACGGTAAGCGCCGGGCCGCCTACGATCCGCACCGTCGCGGTTGCGCCGGCGGTGTTCCCGGACGAGTCCCGGGCCGTGGCGGTGATCGTCACCAGCTCGGATGTGGAGTCCGACGGAACGGGCAGCAGGTATCGGGTGATGACGGTGTCCTGATCGGGCGCGATGTTCACGGTCTTCGAGACGAACCGCGTGACCGTGGTGTCGGTCCCCAGGGCGGCGCTGCCGCGCTGCGAAGTGCCGGTCAGCACGACCTGAGTGACGCCCCGGTTGTCGGTGAGGTGGACGCTCACGTAGACGCTGTCGCCCACGGAGAGCGGGAGGTTCGCCACCGCCGGCGTGTCGATCGATACCGTCGGCTTCAGCGTGTCCGAGAACGTCACCGTGACGGCGCCGCCGACGATCCGGTTGTCGAGACGATCGACCAGGAACGGAGTGATGGTCTCGCTTCCGATCGGCGTCGTGGTCGTGGTGAGCAGTGCCAGGGTCCGCGTGGCGCCCGTGTCGAGTGCCACCAGCACCGAGTCGGACACCGCCACCACGCCCGAACCGACGTAGCCCAGGTACTTCACGCTGTCCGCGTCGAACCCGCGGACGGTCACCGACAGCGGGTTGCCGATGGGCGGCCTCTCGCCCGCCGCCGGAGCGGTCAGGCGCACGTACGACCCGCCCGTCACCTGCACCCGCACCGTGTCGGTGCCCCTGTTGCCGGCCTTGTCGGTCGCCGTGGCGATGATGTAGGCGTACTCCGCCGTGGAATCGGTCAGCACCGCGTTGAGGTACCGCACCAGGGTGTCCCGCACGGAACCCGTGAGGTCGACCGTCTTCCTCGTGTAGCGAGTCACCCAGTCTACCTGGCCGAGCGAGTCGGGCCACACGTCCGGCCGGCGCGCGAAGCCCTCGATGTCCAACGATGCCAGCTCGCGGTCGTCCGAGGCCGCGACGCGCACGAACAGACTGTCACCCGCCGGACTCCGGTCCGTGCCGGCCCGCGCCGGGGAGAGAATGCGGACCACCGGCACCGAGCCGTCCACCAGCGCCACCGTCACGGACGGTCCAGTCAGGCGGTTGCCCGAGCGCGTTCGCACGAACGGAGTCAGGATCACGGCCCCGAGCCGCGTCGTGTCGGGCACGTCGAGAGTCAGCTGCTGCGCCAGCGTCGTCGACGTCAGCGGACGGGTGGTCGCGACGGAATCCGACACTGTGATGCGGCCCGTCGCCTGGAACCCCAGGTAGAGAATCGTGTCGGGGTTGAAGGCCTGGACGACCGGCAGAATGCGCGCGCCGCTCTGGCCGAGGAGCACGGAATCGCCGTTCGCCGGTGACGTGATGCGCACGAACGGCCCCGACGTGACCTGGATGCGGATCGAGTCCGACGAGGAGTTGCCCACCCCGTCGGTGGCCGTCGCCACCAGGTACACCACACCGCCCGCCGGATCCTGCTGGGAGCTGGCGAGCAGAGAGACCGCCACCGTGTCGTCAACCACGCTGACGCCGGGAATCGTGGCCGGCGTGAACCACGTCGCGCCCGACACGGCGCGGCCCAGCACGCTCACCGACGTACCGGGCGCGTTGTCACGCACCCTGACCCGCACGCCGACGCCGTCGCCCGCCACCACGCCGGTGTCGGCCGTGGGGCTCACGAAGTTGACCGTCGGCAGGGTGGCGTCCACGAAGGTGACGGACAGCGGCACGCCGACCGTGCGGTTGCCGAGGCGGTCAATCACGAAGGGCGTGATGGTATCCGCGTCCTGCCCCAGCCGAGTCGTGCCCGGGACAGGGAGTGAGAGCGCGGCCGTGCGCGACGTGCCCAGCGGCGAGACGAACAGCGAGGAGTCGCGGCTCGCGATCGAGCCGCTGGATGCGTACCCGACCACCGTGACGCTGTCGGGATCGTAGCCGGTGACCGTAACCGCGAGCGGGTTGCCCACGGCGTGCGTCGTGCCGACCGCCGGGGCGACCAGCCGAACGGACGCGCCCGTGACGATCTGGATGCGCCGCAGGGCGGAGATCCGGTTGCCCGCCGCATCCGACGCGGTCACACGCAGAAGCACCGGCTCGGCGCGCGTCTCCGCGGTCGCGTTGAGATAGCGGCGAAGCGTCGTGTCCGTGGCCCAGCTCAGGCTGATGGACTTGGGTGCAAAGTGGGGCACATCGGTCGCGGTTCCCAGCGACGAGTCGCCGCGAACGGCGAAGCCCTCGACCGTGACGCCGGACACTCCGCTGTTGTCCTCAACTCGGAACTGCACCAATACGCTGTCGCCCGCGCTCACCCCCGAATCCACCGCGGGGCCGAGAATCGTCACCGTCGGAGGAGTGATGTCCCTAACGGCGATCGGGAAGTCGACCGTGGCCGTGGCATTCATGTTCGGGCTGCTGTCGGCGCCGAACACGTGGATGAGATAGTCGCCCGGGCGGAGCGCCGCGGGGACAGGAACCACGAAGGTATCGATCTTGGTCGTGACGGCGGCTGCGTATGCGTGGGAGTCCACCGCCAGCGTCGTGACGCGCTGCAGCACCGAGTCGCGCACGAACAGCCGCGCCCCGAGGAAGCGTACCCCGGACGGATCGACCGCCCTGGCGATGACCGTCAGGTCTTCGCCCGCCCCGACGCGCACCGAGGCCGTGGGCGACGTCATCGTGATCACCGGAGGCTGGCCATCGTTGACGCGCAACGTGTCGGAGAACAGGCCGACATTGTCCGAGCCGTCGACGGCGACGATGCTCAGAATGATGCGCTGCCCCGCCGAGTTGGCCGGGAGCGGGATGGAGTAGCTCTTCGTGCAGGACGTCGCGGCGCTGCTGGTGGAGAAGGTCGTGTCGGTCGGGATCGTATCCATCACGAAGCCCAAGCCGCCTACCTGCACGCGCAACGACTTGAGCCTCACGTTGTCCGTGGCGACGGCGCTGAAGCGCAGGCTGTCCGTTATGTCGACGACGGTATCCGCCGCGCCGCCGGGCAGCACCAGCTGCACGAGGGGCGGATCGGTGTCGCCCGTCGGCCCTACGACCCCACCGCCCCCGAACCGCCCCTGTTCCCCGCACACCGACACGGCGAGCGCCGTGCCGGCCAGCGCAGCCAAGCGCGCGAGGAAGCGGATTCCAAGCCTACGGTCGCTGTGTCTGTTCATTGGCGTTCAGGTCATCCACCAAGTGGGGCGTTACCAGGATGAGGAGGTCGCGCCGCTGCTCCCGGGAAGTCCGGAACCCGAAGAGGCGTCCGATGATCGGTAGGTCCACAAGAAACGGGATGCCGGTCTTGGAGACGGTGACTTCGGTCACAGTGAGCCCGCCGATGACGGCCGTCTCGCCGTCACGGACGAGCACCTGAGTCGTCCCCTCCTGCGTTTGGAAGATCGCGCCGATCTCCGCGATCGCGGACGCCTCCACGGAGGAGCGCTCGGCGTGCATCTCCATCAGGACCTCGCGGGTGCCGGGCACCACGTGCGGCGTGACGATCAGCCGGATGCCGGTCTCCTCCATCCGCGTCGTTGCCCGGGCCACCGCGCCGGCCCCCGCCCCGCTGGCGTCGATCACCCGCACCGGCGTGCGCTCGCCGACCCAGATGTTCGCCTGTTGGTTGTCCACCACCATCACCTGCGGCTCCGCCTGCACGTCGGAGAGCTGCACGGACTGCAGGGCCTGAAGGAACGTCGAGAGCGCGAAGTTGCCGATGACGGTCGAGTAGACGAGCTCGAGCGCCGAGTTGTCGGCGAACTTCGACTGCGCGTTCGCGATGGCCGCCACGGCGTTGCCGCCCAGATCAACCTGGGTGACCTCGGCCGCGAAGGGAGTGGCTCCCGTCGGGTCGGTGACAAGGTCGGCCCGCTGGACCAGACGATTGTAGAACTGGTTCGACGTGCCCAGATCGTACTGCAGCCCCAGATTCTCGAGGTCGGTGCGGTTGACGAAGATGATCTTCGCCGAGATGACGACCTGCGGAGTCCGCTGGTCGAGCCGATCCCGTATGATCCGCTCGATCTCGTCCAGCCGGCCCGCGAGGTCCGTCACGATAAGCGAGTTGCTGGCGCTGTCGGCCGCCACGCTGCCGCGATTGCGGGTCAGCATCGCCTCCACCGACGGCTTCAGTTGGCTGGCCCGGGCGTAGTAGATCCGGATGTGGCGGCTCGAGACCGGCTGCGTGGAGTCCTGCGGCGGCTGAAGGTTCTGCGGCGTGTCCACGATGATGATGCCGCTGGGAACCTGCTCCTGCGCCTGGAGGCCCCGCGAGGCGAGGATCACGCGCAGCGCAACGTCCCACGGCTGGTCCCTGACCTCGGCCGTGACCGAAGTCCCGGATACGCCGCGCCCGGCGACGATCGACCGACCGGAGGCCGCGGCGAACGTCGCCAGCACCTCCTCGATGCTCGTCTGGTAGAACGTCCAGGTGCCGCGCGGCTGTTGCGCCGCCTGCTGCTCCGTCACGGGCGCGTCGTCGGCCCGGCGCGGCGCGGACGGCGGGATCGCCGCCGGCAGCGCGTCCGCCGGCGCCGGCGCTCCTGACACCGCCGGCCAGGCCGCGAACGTCTGAGCAGCCGCGAACGTCACCCGTACGACGCTGTCCTCCTGCGACACCTGGTAGTCGCGCGACTCTTCCGACTCGATGACCACACGCACGACGTCCGACCGGAACTGCGAGTACCGGACGTTGCGGATTCCGCCGCGGTTGACACCGTCGTACTGGAGCGCCGGGCCCACCAGCCTCGCGCCCACCAAGTCGAGTACCAGCCGAGGCGGGTCCTGAAGCACGAAGTCGGTCACCTGGACCGGGCCGCGCACATCGACCACCACCTCGGCCCGGCCGGGCGCCGGGACCACCCGAACGCCCAGCACGTCGCTGCTCGGCGCGTGTGAGCGCGCCGGCACGGCCGCGAGCTGCAGCGCGACCAGAGCCAGCAGCCCAAGGGCTCGCTTCATCGCACGACCTCCGGTCTCGGGAGCGCCAGCACTTCCTGGCGCTCGAAGCCGAATTCCTCGATCTGGAAGACTACTTCGGTTTGGCGGATCTGGATGACTCTCAGCCGCCCGATCGTCATCCCTCGCCGCAAGCGGTGCGGAATCGGGTTGCCGGTTTCTCTCACTAAGGCCACGCTGTTCCCGTAGCGCGGATCGTACGCCACAGACACCAGCCGCAGGTCCGCGATCGTCGGCCGCACGTCGCTCGACGTGACCAGGCTCTCGAACGGGTCGCGGGGACCGCCCCCGTAGCGGAACACCTCGCGCCGGTACTCCAGCGGCACGACGGTGTCGCTCGGCATCCGGCCGCCGATCATCCTGGCGCTGTCCGCCGCCGCGCGGGCCTTGGCGGTGTCCTGCGGCTGCCCCGCTGGCGCCGGCGCCGCCGCTTCGCCCCCTCCCCCGCACGCGGCCAGCACCGCGACAACCGCGCAGGCCAGCGTCGCCCTACTCACGGCCACCCCCACCCTGCGGCTGAGCCCGCGGCGACGGCGCGGCACTCGGCGCGGCGGGAGCGGCGGGAGCCGCAGCAGCGGTCGGCGCACCTGCCGCCGGAACCGGCCGCACGTAGGTGCGGATCCCGAAGCTCGCCTCGAGAAGACCGCGGCTCCGCGCCGTATCCGAAACCGCGCCGGTCACGTGCTGGAGAGTCACATCGTAGGGAACCACGATGCGTGGCAGGCTGGCGATGTCCGTCAGCAGCTCCCCGACCTGGTCGAATGTGCCCGTCACGCGAATCCGGCCGCGCTTTGTGTCGAAGGGCGCCCCGGACTCCGTCGGCTGCATGTTGAACTCCGCCAGCGTGGTGCCACGCATCTTCGCACGGCTCGACACGTCGTCCAGCAGGTCGGCAACCTCGCTCGAGGTGGGCACCAGCTGCCGCATCAGACCGAGGCTCGACCGGTACTGCGCGAGTCTCGTGTCCAGCTCGTCTCCGGCTCCGCGCCGCACATCCTGCCTGACGCGCGCAAGCCGCGCCTCGATGGTGTCGAGCTGCACTTGCGTCGCCGTGATGGAGTCCCGCAGCGTCGCCCAGCCGACCACCTTGAGCGGCGGCAGCGGCATGTCCTGCCACAGGGACCAGCCCACCACTCCCGCCGCCACCGTCAGCATCAGCAGGATCTGGCTGCGTTGGTCCTTGGGGGGGAAGCCGGCCATGTCAGCGAGGCCTCCCGCCGCCGGAGCGCACGCCCTGAACGAGCGTCGCCGCGAGCGGCTGTAGGGTCAGCGTAGTGGAGTCCGGCTCCTGGAACCTCGCCGTCACACGGAAGCTGGTGACCTCCCGGCCCTCGACGTTCTCCAGCGTCGTGGGACCAGACTCCACGTTCTGGATGACCGGTGATGCCTCCAGGTTCCGCAGGAACCGAGTGTAGCCCTGAATGTCCACCGTGTAGCCCTCGATCTGGAACCCGGGCGACGCCGTGGAATCGGCGTCGCCGGCCACCGACGAGAGGCGGTTCAGCCACGTGTAGTCGGGCAACGCCTTCGTGATCGCGTCGAGAACGTGCGACCAGATGTACCGGTCGCGGTCCACCATCCGGATGACGTCGACCTCGACGATCAGCGAGTCCCTGGCACGCTCGAACGATCGGCGCCGGGCAATGAGGCTGTTGTAGCGCCGCTCCTCGCGCTGCGCCGCGGAGTAGCGCGTCGACACCTCGGCCCAACGCGTCCTGGAGCGCAGCCACATCGGCAGGTCAGCCGCGAGCACGAGCACCCATATCCCGACGCACGCGATGAGCCATGGGTCCTTGAACAGGCCCGCCAGCGCCTTCATGTCGGGCATGGCAAGCTTGATGCCCGCCCCGGCCCCCCGCTTCCGCTTCGCGCCAGGGAGGAGGTTGATCTCGATCACAGGCTGGCCCCCCGCACCTCGCTACGCGGCCCGAAGCGCCAGGCCGACTGGGAGCATCAGGAGCGGCACCACCTCGTCGATCGCCAGCGTCTCGAACACGCCGGGGTTGACCTTGAGGTTCTGAATGGGATTGGCGCGCTCGACCGGCACGCTGAGCCGCTCAGACAGAACATCCGAAAGCCCGGGAATCCGCGAGCCACCACCCGAGACGTAGATCTTCGCCATCGTCGCGCCGCCGCGGCTGGAGGTCTGAAGAAACGCGGCTGCTCGCTCGATGCCGACCGCAATCTCGTCGCCCCGGCTCTCGGCATACGGGTCCAGAGCCGGCGAACGCTCCGCTGACTGGAGAAGCTTCTCGGCCTCCTCTACCGACATCCCGCGCTCGCGCCGCAAGTCCTCGCGGAACCGCCTGGTCCCGACCGCCAGATCCCGCGTCAGGACCGGCACACCGTCCTCGAGAATGTTGATGTTCGCCGTCTCGTTGCCGATGTTGAGCAGCCCCACCACCCCCTGCATCGCGTCGGGATGGTTGAGCTCGAACGCGTTGTGCAGGGCGAAGGAGTCCACGTCTATGATCTCGGGAACGAGCCCCGCGTCCGTGAGGAGCGCGCGCTTGTTCTCGACCAGCTCACGCTTGGCGGCCACCAGCAACACGTTCATCTGGAGACCCTCGCCGCCCGGATCCAGAATCTGGAAGTCGAGCTCCACGTTCTCCATGTCGAACGGCACGTGCTGCTCGGCCTCCCAGCGAATCACCTCGCGGGCGTCCGATTCCTTCATTCGATCCATGAGGATCTTCTTGACGATCACGTCCCGGCCGCCAACCGCCGCCACGACGTTCTTCTGCTTGAGCCCCGCCGTCGTGAACAGACCCTTGATGGCATCCGCCACGATTCCGGGGTCCATGACCTCGCCCTCGACAATGGCGTCCGCCAGCACCGGCGTGATCGCCACCTTCACCAGCTCCGGCTCTGCCTTGCTGTGGTCGATGACCACCAGCTTGATCAGACCGCTGCCGATGTCGAGCCCGACTGTGCGCTTCTTGCGGCCGAAAGGACTCATATCTGGTTTTGGCCCAAGGAGATGGGGGACTAGGGACTCTAGGATAGTCCTCGCGCCCCCGACTTGTCAAGATACTTGAGGCGGAAAGGCAAAAAGTCCGACGCAATCGTGACTTAGGCCACAGACAGCCGCTAGAACAACTCTGCCCACGACCGTCCTCGAAGCTGTCGAACCGGGGCGCCGTTCCGAAGTGCCCGGGCGAGGGAGCAACTGGAGTAGGATACCACGGTACTGCCGAGGATGCTGTTCTGTTCCCCGTCCACGTTGGCTGTCATGACTCCGCCGACGAGCCTGCCTCCGGCGCCGGAAGTCGTCAGGCTCCCGCGAACCATGATCAGACCGAAGAACTCGGCGCCTCCCTCCACGACCAAGTCTCCCGAGACGAGCAGAATGCCCTGTCCGTAGCCGCCCGTGATGCTCAGGCTTCCGTCCACGCGAATGATGGGGAAGTAGCCCCAACAGCCGGCGGTCCCGGCTGCGCGGTGGGGGTCTCCCCAGTTGTCCTGCGCCGCAACATCGCACGACGTCGCCGACCCGACTGGGGCGAGGTCCGCGAGCGGCCCCACGTCGCCCGGCCGGTAGACCTTTGTGGCCATGGCGGCCAGCGCACTCCAGCCCAGCTCTCCGAATCCGAAGAAGGTCGAATCCCCAAGACCGGGGTCAGCCGATACCCTCGGGTTGCCGGCGATGCAGCTCTGG
>Ga0316628_100002544_pt1 | contig 13590 bp, 9 predicted proteins | sample OWC_Aug_M2_C1_D5_FD_207648 | JGI IMG/M metagenome (GOLD analysis project Ga0316628, IMG submission 207648) | Wetland soil microbial communities from Old Woman Creek delta, Ohio, United States - OWC_Aug_M2_C1_D5_C | ecosystem: Environmental > Terrestrial > Soil > Wetlands | place: USA: Ohio... | reverse complement strand
GCGTGGGCAAGACCGCGATCGTCGAGGGCCTCGCGCAGCGCATCGTCAACGGCGAGGTGCCCGAGACGCTCAAGAACAAGCGCGTGCTGGTGCTCGACATGGCCTCGCTGCTGGCGGGCGCCAAGTACCGCGGCGAATTCGAGGAGCGCCTCAAGTCGGTGCTCAAGGAGCTGGCGCAGGACGAGGGCAGCACCATCGTGTTCATCGACGAGCTGCACACCATGGTCGGCGCCGGCAAGGCCGAGGGCGCGATCGACGCCGGCAACATGTTGAAGCCCGCGCTGGCGCGCGGCGAACTGCACTGCATTGGCGCCACCACGCTCGACGAATACCGCAAGTACGTCGAAAAGGACGCCGCGCTCGAGCGCCGCTTCCAGAAGGTGCTCGTTGGCGAGCCTACCGTGGAGGCGACCATCGCCATCCTGCGCGGCCTGCAGGAAAAGTACGAAGTGCATCACGGCGTCGACATCACCGACCCGGCGATCGTCGCCGCGGCGGAGCTGTCGCACCGTTACATCACCGACCGCTTCCTGCCCGACAAGGCGATCGACCTGATCGACGAAGCCGCGGCGCGCATCAAGATGGAGATCGACTCCAAGCCGGAGTCGATGGACCGGCTCGACCGGCGCCTCATTCAGTTGCGCATCGAGCGCGAGGCGGTGAGGAAGGAGAAGGACGAGGCCTCGCAGAAGCGGCTCGGCCTGATCGAGGCGGAGATCGCGAAGCTCGAGAAGGAGTACTCCGACCTGGAGGAAGTCTGGAAGGCGGAGAAGGCGCAGGTCCAGGGCAGCCAGCACATCAAGGAGGAAATCGAGAAGCTGCGGCTGCAGATGGCCGACTTGCAGAGGAAGGGCCAATACGACAAGCTCGCCGAGCTGCAATACGGCAAGCTGCCGCAGCTCGAGGCACAGCTGAAGAAAGCCGAAAAGGGCGAGCCGGGCGCAAAGACGAGGCTCGTGCGCACGCAGGTCGGCGCGGAAGAGATCGCCGAGGTGGTGTCGCGCGCGACCGGCATCCCGGTTTCGAAGATGATGCAGGGGGAGCGCGACAAGCTGCTCAAGATGGAAGACAAGCTGCACGAGCGAGTCGTCGGCCAGGACGAGGCGGTGCGCCTCGTTGCGGACGCGATCCGGCGCTCGCGCTCGGGTCTTTCCGACCCCAACCGACCCTACGGCTCGTTCCTGTTCCTCGGGCCCACTGGCGTGGGCAAGACCGAACTGTGCAAGGCGCTCGCCGCGTTCCTGTTCGACTCGGAAGAGCACCTGATCCGCGTCGACATGTCAGAGTTCATGGAAAAGCACTCCGTGGCGCGGCTGATCGGCGCGCCCCCGGGATACGTCGGCTACGAGGAGGGCGGCCACCTCACCGAGCAGGTGCGCAGGAAGCCCTACTCGGTGATCCTGTTCGACGAGATCGAGAAGGCGCACCCGGACGTGTTCAACGTGCTGCTGCAGGTGCTCGACGACGGACGGCTGACCGACGGCCAGGGGCGCACCGTGGACTTCAAGAACACCGTCATCGTGATGACATCGAACCTCGGCTCGCACATGATCCAGCAGATGGCAGGCAGCGACTACGGGGTGGTCAAGCTCGCGGTGATGGCCGAGGTGAAGACGCATTTCCGGCCGGAGTTCATCAACCGCATCGACGAGGTGGTGGTGTTCCACGGCCTGGGCGAGGCCCAGATCGGCGCGATCGCGAAGATCCAGCTCGCCGTGCTCAGGCAGCGGCTGGCGAAGATGGACTACGCGCTCGAGGTATCGGACGCGGCGATCGCGGAGCTGGCGAAGGTCGGCTTCGACCCGGTGTACGGCGCGCGGCCGCTCAAGCGCGCGATCCAGTCCGAGATCGAGAACCCGCTGTCGAAGGCCATTCTCGAGGGGCGCTTTGCGCCGAAGGACACCATCGTGGTCGACTTCCGCGGCGGCAAGATGAACTTCGAGAAGGCGCAGGCGAAGGCCGCAGCCTGACACCGAGCCGCCGCGCGAACGCCGTGCGACTGCTGCAGCAGCTCCTCCCACAGCCCTTCGGTGTCCTTGCGGAATACCGTATCGACGTCGGGCGCTAGCACCGACCACAGGCCGTTCCCGATCTCGCGCCGCAACTCGCCCGGGCGCCAGCCGACATAGCCGACGTAGTAGCGCGCCTGGTTCGGCGTGGTCTCGATCACGTGGTCGATGGTCGTCGCGCGAAACGCGAGGTACAGGTTCTTCGTCAGCGGCACCGCGCCGCCCGGGTCGTCGCCTGCGCGCACCAGCGCGACCAGCGCGTCGCGCGAAGACGGCCCGCCGTAGTACACGGGCTCACGAACCAGCTTCGAGGGCTCGTGCTCGGGAAACAGGCTGCCAAGCGAGCGCCTGGTGGGCCGGTTCAGGATCACGCCGACGTGCCCGCCATTGGGCGAGGGACCCGCGATGATCACGGTCTGAGAGTAATCGGCATCGCGCAGCCCGGGCTCGGCGACCAGCAACATCGCCGCGCCTTCACGGTATTGGGCGTGCGCGAGCCCGCCCGCCAAGGCGAGCAGGGTCCAGATCGTCAACGAACGCAGCAGCGAAGTCACTCAACGCACTCTGCGCACGAGTATAAGCCCGCCGCTTGCGGCCGAGGCCTGCGCGCCGGTGGCACGTCGCAGCAGCTCCGCCCACATCCCGCGCGTATCGTCGCGGAAGATCTCGTCCTCGTCGACGGGCAGGACGTACCAGTCCTGGCGCAGCAGCTCGCCCTCGAGCTGCTGCGGCGCCCAGCCGGCGAATCCGAGGTACAGGCGATAGCGTTCGCCGGTTCCCCGCAGCAGCGCCTCGATGGTGTCGGAGTGCATGCTCATGTACACGTCCTTCAGAAGGTGGAAGGCCGGCGCCTCCGGGGCCGTTTCCGCGCGGAACACCGCGACGATCGCCTCCCTGAGGACCGGGCCGCCGAAGAACATCGCGTCGCCGTAATTGGCCGCCGGCAGCTCGGGCGGCAGGACGTCGGCCGCGTGCAGCGGCGTCGGGCGATTGAGGATCACGCCGACGGTCGCCGCGTCCGGCGTCTGCGTGGCGAGCACCACGGTCTGGCTGAAATTCGGGTCGAGCAGCGTCGGCTTGGCCACCAGCAGCACCGCGTTCGGCGGTTCGGCGGCGGGATCGCGCCCCTGCGCAACGGGCGCAACGGCGAGCAGGGCGGCGCACAACGCGGGGCCACAGGAGCGCAGCATGCAGCAATTATCCTCGCCGGTTCGGCGGCCGGGCTCGACGGTGCGGCATGTAACGCGGCGCAGGCACTGCGGCAACGGATGCTGCGCTGCAGCACATCGTTCTTACAACAGCTTGCACATGCGAATGTGAGAATCCGCTAGAAATGGTGCTTCTGGCGGCGTAAGCGCCAGAACGGGGAAGGGCAACACCATGACTACAGCCTCATCGTCCGCAGGCGTGCCGCCAGCCGGTCGCGCCCACGTCGCGCAGCCTGTCGCGGCGGCGGCGCAAGCTTCGCTCGCCGAGGCGCTGTTTCACGAGCGCGTCTCGGGCGCGCGCGACGAAGTTCCGGCCACTGCGTTCCTGATCGTGGTGGGCGCGCTGAGCCTCGGCTGGGTGCTGCGCACGAGCATCCCGGTCGACGAGCTGTATTTCTGGGTGATCCTGCAAGCGGCCTTCGCCGCCGCCTGCTTCTGGCTGGCGCATGCGTATCGCGCCGACAAGAACCGCTTCGCGCGTGCCGGGCTCTGGGCGTTTCGCATCAACGCGATGGTGATCGTCGGGGGATTGCTGTGGTCCCTGGTCCCCGTGTGGCTCGCGACCATGGCACACCCGCTGCTGCAGCTCGTGGCCGGCGCCATCCTGGTCGGCGTGCCGCTTCTCGGCGTGACGACGAACCGGTACTTTGCGACCGCCCAGGTCGGGCTGGTGGTCGTGTTTCTGGGCACCTTCGTGGCCTATCTCGCGCTCGTCTCCGATGCGCCATTGAGGCTCGAGGTCGCCGTCGGCTGCGTCATCTACGCGATCGTGATGGCGTGGATGGGCGTGCGCGCGCAGCTCGCCACGACGGCGCTGCTCACCGTCCAGCTGCAGCGTGAGGGGCTCATCGACCAGCTGCAGCGCGCCAAGGATCTGTCCGAGGCGGCAGACCGCGCGAAGTCGGAATTCATCGCCAACATGAGCCACGAGCTGCGCACGCCGCTGACGGTGGTGCTCGGCATGGCGCAGCTCCTCAACCTCTCCGAACTCGACGCGGAGCAGCGCGAGGGCGTGGACCTGATCGAGCGCTCGGGTCAGGCGCTGCTGTCGCTGATCAATCACATCCTCGATCTGTCGCGCATCGATGCGGGGCGCCTGGAGCTCTCGCACACGGAATTCGACATTCGCAACACCGTCGAGGGCGTGCGCCGGCATTTCGCCGACGACGCCGCGAACAAGGGCCTCGAGCTCAGCGCGCGCGTGGCGGAGGACGTGCCGCAATGGGTGCAGGGAGACGAGCTGCGCCTGCGCCAGGTGCTGCTCAACCTCTGCGACAACGCGGTCAAGTTCACGCTCGCGGGAAGCGTGGCGCTGTCGGTGGACGTGTCCCGCAAGGACGGCCCTGCGGGCCACATCGTCCTCGGCTTCACGGTCGCCGACACCGGGGTCGGCATGGACAAGACCGCAGCGGCCAGCGCGTTCCAGCCGTTCTTCCAGGTCCATACGGGCGCTGCGCGCCACCACGGCGGAACCGGGCTCGGCTTGGCGATTTCGCGCCGGCTGGTTCGCCTGATGGGCGGCACCATCTCGGTAAGGAGCGAGCTCGGTCGCGGCTCCACGTTCGGCTTCACCGCGGCGTTCATCCGGGTAGCGACACGGCAGGGGACACAACCGCGCTCGCAGACGCTCGCTCGAAACCGGTTCCCGGCGCGGGTCCTGCTGGTCGAGGATGACCCCGTCAACTCGCTCGTGGCGACCTCGCTGCTGCGCACGCTCGCCGCGGAGGTCGACGTGGCAGGCGGCGGCGAGGAGGCGGTGCGCGCCGTCCAGGCGCGTCCTTACGACGTGATCCTGATGGACTGCGTGATGCGGGGAGTCGACGGCTTTGAGGCCGTGCGCCGGATCCGCTCGCTCGAACGCGCCGGCACCGTGGCGCGCAGCCACATCGTCGCCCTGACGGCGAGCGCGCTGCCGGAGGATCGCGAGCGCGCTTTGCAGAGCGGCATGGACGCCTACGTCAGCAAGCCGTACACCATCGAGGACCTGAAGGAAGCCCTGCTCGGCGCCGAAGCGCGCGGCTAGTTGGCGAATGCCGAGATTCCGGTCTGCGCGCGCCCGAGGATCAGCGCGTGCACATCGTGCGTGCCTTCGTAGGTGTTCACCACCTCGAGGTTGACCAGGTGGCGCGCGACGCCGAACTCGTCCGAGATGCCGTTGCCGCCCATCATGTCGCGCGCCATGCGCGCGATGTCGAGCGCCTTGCCGCAGGAGTTGCGCTTCAGGATCGAGGTGATCTCCGGTGAAGCGCTGCCTTCGTCCTTCATGCGCCCCAGCCGCAGGCAGCCTTGCAGTCCGAGCGTGATCTCGGTCTGCATGTCGGCGAGCTTCTTCTGGATCAGCTGGTTCGCGGCGAGCGGCCGCCCGAACTGCATGCGCTCCAGCACGTATTGCCTGGCGCGGTGCCAGCAATCCTCGGCCGCGCCGAGCGCGCCCCAGGCGATGCCGTAGCGCGCCGAGTTGAGGCAGGTGAAGGGGCCCTTCAGGCCGCGCACCTCGGGAAACGCGTTCTCCTCCGGGCAGAACACGCCGTCCATGACGATTTCGCCCGTGATCGAGGCGCGCAGCCCCACCTTTCCATGGATCGCGGGCGCGCTCAAGCCCTTGAATTGCTTTTCCAGCACGAACCCCCTGATCGCCCCTTCGTCGTCCTTCGCCCAGACCACGAACACGTCGGCGATCGGCGAGTTGGAGATCCACATCTTGGAGCCGGTGAGGCTGTAGCCGCCCGGCACCTTCTTGGCGCGCGTCTGCATCGACCCAGGATCGGAGCCGTGGTTCGGCTCGGTCAGGCCGAAGCAGCCGATCCATTCGCCCTTGGCGAGCTTGGGCAGGAACTTCTGCCTTTGCGCGTCGGTGCCGAACTCGTTGATCGGCACCATGACGAGCGACGACTGGACGCTCATCATCGAGCGGTAGCCCGAGTCGACGCGCTCGACTTCGCGCGCGATCAGGCCGTAGCTGACGTAATTCAGCTCCGGTCCGCCGTAGCGCGCGGCGATGGTGGGGCCGAGCAAGCCCACTTCGCCCATCTCGCGGAAGATCGACGGATCGGTCTTCTCGTGGCGGAACGCCTCGAGCACGCGCGGTGCCAGCTTTTCCTGGCAGTAGGCGCCCGCCGCGTCGCGCACCATGCGCTCGTCCTCGGTGAGCTGGTCGTTGAGCAGCAGCGGGTCGTCCCAGACGAAGCGGGCCTTGGGAGTCGATTTGAGCGGGGCGTTCATGGCGACCTCCAGTAGAGGCTAGTTTACGCGCTCGAGGATCACGGCGAGGCCCTGGCCGACGCCGATACACAGCGACACGGCGGCGTAGCGGCCGCCGCTTTGCCGCAGCTCGCGCGCCACGGTGAGCGCGAGGCGCGCGCCCGAGCAGCCGAGGGGATGGCCGATGGCGATGGCGCCGCCGTTCGGGTTGACGCGCGGGTCCTTCGCATCGACGCCCATCAGCTTGAGGCAGCCCAGCACCTGGCTGGCGAAAGCCTCGTTGATCTCGATGATGTCGAGGTCCTTGAGCGCGAGCCCGGCGCGCTCGAGCGCGAGCGGGATCGCATAGGCCGGCCCGACGCCCATGATGCGCGGCTCGACTCCGGCCGAGGCGGCGGACAGGATCTTGGCGAGCGGCTTTTTGCCGTGCTTTTCGCCCCAGGCGTGGCTCGCGACGAGCAGCGCCGCGGCACCGTCGTTCACCCCCGAGGCGTTGCCGGCGGTGACCACCCCGCCCTCGAACAGCGGTTTCAGCCGGGCGAGCGAGTCCATGCTCGAGTCGCGCCGCGGATGCTCGTCGACCTCGACCAAGGTGGGCGGCGCGTCCTTCTTCTTGGAGGGCAGTGACACCGGCATGATTTCCCCCTTGTAGAAGCCCTCGGCCTCCGCCTTGGCGTACTTCTGCTGCGAGCCGAGCGCGAACTCGTCGGCCTGCTCGCGCGTGATGCCGAATTCCTTGGCGACGTTGTCGCCGGTCTGCGGCATTGAGTGGTCGCCGAACTGCTTGGCGAAGCGCGGGTTGGGAAAGCGCGAGCCGATGGTGGTGTCGTACATCTTGACGTCGCGGCTGTAGGGCGAGTCCGCCTTCGCCAGCACGTAGGGCGCGCGCGTCATGCTTTCCACGCCGCCGGCCACGTAAAGCTCGCCTTCGCCGCAGGTGACGGCGCGCGCGGCGTCGGTCACGGCCTGCAGGCCGCTGGCGCACAGCCGGTTGACCGTGACGCCGGGCGTGGTGGCGGGCAGCCCGGAGAGCAGCGCGGCGAAGCGCGCGACGTTGCGGCAGTCCTCGCCCGACTGCGTGACGCAGCCGAGCACGACGTCCGAAATTTCGCGGGGTTCGACTTTGTTGCGCCCGACCACCTCCCGGATCACCTCGCCGGCGAGGTCGTCGGGGCGCACCGACGCCAGCTTGCCGGCGTGGCGGCCGATCGGGGAGCGCAGTCCGTCGTAGATGTAGGCGTTGAGCATGTGAGTTACTCCGGTGTGAGCAGGGAAACGCCGAGCGTGGCGCGCCGCGTGAGCCAGGGGCTCGGCCGGTAGCGCGGCTCCTTGTAGAAATCGTGCATTGCCTCGAGCACGGCGAGTATCTTGGTCGCGCCGATGGCGTCGCCCATGGCGAGCGGCCCCCGCGGGTAGCCGAGGCCGAGCGTCACGGCGCGGTCGAGGTCCTGCGGCGTCGCAATGCGCTGCTGCACGATGTCGCAGCCGACGTTGACGATGTGCGCGACGACGCGCTGCGCGACGAAGCCGGCGGAGTCGCGGATCGCCGATACCGGCACGCCGTCGGCCGCGAGCAGCGCGTGCGCGGCATCGCGTGCCGCGGGCGCGGTGACCGGCGTGGTCATCAGCGTGCGTCGCTTGCTGAAGCCGAACAGCGGATCGACCGCGACGGTGCGCGCCGGATCGAGGCCCAACTCGAGCGCGCTCGTGGTGGCGTCCTTGCCGAGCGGCGCGACGAGGCACACCGAGGCGGCGGAGGCGTCGCCCGCCGGGGCGCCGAGCTTGGCGGCCAGCTCCTTGAGCTCGGCCACGCACCATACCGAGGCGGGGCGGGCCTCGGGCACGGGCTGCTCGGGAAGCTTCTCGGCCGTGCCGTCCTTGCCGTAGACGTACCAGCCGCGCCCGGTCTTGCGCCCGTGGAGGCCGGCCGCCACGCGCGGCTCGTTCAGGTAGGAGGGCTTGTACTTCGGCTCCTCGTAGTACTGCTGGTACATGGAGCGCATCACGGCATGCGTGACGTCGAGCCCTACGAGGTCCATGAGGCCGAAGGGGCCGAGGCGAAATCCCGCGGCATCGACCAGGATACGGTCGATGGTGGCGAAATCGGCAACGCCCTCCGCGAGGACCCGCAGCGATTCGGGGACGTACGCGCGCCCGGCGTGATTGACGATGAAGCCCGGGGTGTCGTTGCAGCGCACCGGCGTGTGCCCGTAGCGCTTGGCTAGCGCGGTGAGCGCGTCCCCGACCCAGGGCTCGGTCAGCACGCCGTCGACCACTTCGACGATCTTCATCACCGGCACCGGATTGAAGAAGTGGTAACCGGCGACGCGCCCCGGTTTGCCGCACGCGGCGGCCATCGCCGTGACCGAAAGCGACGAGGTGTTGGAGGCGAGGATGCAGTCCGCAGAGACGATGGCCTCGAGCGCGCGGAACAGCGCTTGCTTGGCCTCCAGTTTCTCGACGATTGCCTCGATCACCACGTGGCACGGCGCGAAGGCCTCGAGCGACGCGGCGATCTCGATGCGCTTCAGCGAGGCGTCCGCATCTGCCTGTGTCACGCGCCCCTTTTCGACCAGCTTGCCGAGTGCCTGGACGATCGCTTCCCGGGCCTTGGCGGCGGCGCCCGGCTGGGCATCGAACACCAGTGTGCGCACGCCGCACTGGGCGAGCACCTGCACGATGCCGCGGCCCATAGTCCCCGCGCCGGCTACGCCGGCGACCAGGTCGCTGCGGGAGGCGTCGAGCATGTGGCTTCTGAAAACCGCAATTGTAGCGGCACCCGCCCCCGGCGCCGCGGAAATGAGCGAAACCGGGGTCAAATGCCGAGGCTATAATCGTTCAGGCAGCTCCGCGCCATGCGGCCGGGGAGGCCAGGGGGGAGCACCCGCGAAGTAGAATAAAACGTGCGTCGCAAGCGGCGCAAGGAGACGGCATATGAAGTATCGCAAGATCCTTCTCGCCTACAACGGGTCAGACGACGGCAAGCGCGCGCTGGTGGAATGCGCCGAGCTGGCCAACTTCCTCGGCGCCGAAACGCACCTGCTTGCGGTCGCGAGCATGCCGCCGAGCCTGTTCCTCACCGAAGGGTTCGTGCCCGAGGAGCTGCTCGAAGAGGAGAAGAAGCGCACCCAGACGGTGCTCGACGAAGGCATCCGGTCGCTCACCGAAAAGGGCTTCAAGGCCGCGGGCCACCTCGCGGTGGGCGAGCCGGTGGAGGAGATCTGCCGCTTGGCGAAGGAACTCGGCGTCGATTTGATCGTGATCGGCCACAACCAGAACACGTCGTTTGCGGCGCGCTGGTGGAAAGGCTCGGTAGGCGCATCGTTGCTCGATTACGCACCCTGCAGCATCCTGATCGCACTGTCGCGCGCCTGAAGTCGTTGTTTCAAGTATTCGTGCGCGGCGCCGCGCGATGCGCTTGTAGAATGCCGGCATGCAGAGCTTCGGCACAAAGGGCAGGCTCGAAGACGAGCGCATGCTGAAAGGTCGGGGACGCTACGTTTCCGACTGGGATCTTCCGCAACAGGCCCACGCGCATTTCCTGCGCTCCGATCGGCCGCACGCCAGGATCGTGTCGATCGACGCCAGCGCGGCGCTGGCGATGCCGGGCGTCATCGCGGTGCTCACCGGCGACGACGTCGCGGAGGCCGGCGCGCAGGGGCTCCCGGCGGCCGCGCCGATGAAGGCGCGCGACGGAAGCGAGCAGCCGAAGGTGTACCGGCCCGCGCTCGCGCAGGGCAGGGTGCGCCACGTCGGCGAGCCGGTTGCGCTGGTGATCGCCGAGTCCCGGCCGCAGGCGCAGGACGCGGCCGAGGCGGTGGTGGTCGAATACGAGGACCTCCCCGCGGTGGTGAGCGCCCGGGACGCCATCGAGCCGGGGGCGCCGCTGCTGCACGACGGGATCGCGGGCAACCTGTTGATGGACTTCGTGGGCGGTGACGAGGCAGCGACGCGCGCGGCGTTCGCGCGCGCGGCGCGCGTGGTGTCTCTTAGCGCCTACCACACGCGCGTCGTCGGCAACCCGATGGAGCCGCGCGCGTGCACCGGCGTGTACGACGCGGCGTCCGACATCTACCAGCTCTATGCCTGCACCCAGGGCGTCACCGCGATGCGCGGGCAGATCGCCACCGTGCTCGGCGCATCGCCGGACAAGGTGCGCATCATCGCGGAGGAGGTCGGCGGCGGCTTCGGCGTACGGTTCAACACCTATCCGGAATACTGCGCCGTGCTGATCGCAGCGAAGAAGCTCGGCCGCCCGGTGAAGTGGGTTGGCACGCGGTCCGAGGTATTCCTCGCCGACGAGCAGGCGCGCGACGTGGTGCACCGCGGGGAGATGGCGCTCGATGCCGCCGGACGTATCCTCGGCATGCGCTTCGATTTTGTCTGCAACCTGGGCGCCTACGTCGCGTTCACCGGAACGTTCGTCAACACGGTCAACCTGGTCAACGTGGCGAGCGGCGTCTACGATGTGAAGGCGGTGCACGTGCGGGCGCGGCTGGTGCTGACCAACACGGTGCCGACGGCGGCTTACCGCGGCGCCGGACGGCCGGTGAGCTCCTATGCGATCGAGCGGCTGGTCGACCAGGCGGCGCATGAGCTGAAGATGGACCCGGCCGAGTTCAGGCGCCGCAACCTGGTACCCAAGACCGCCTTCCCGTACAAGATCGCAACCGGCTTCGAGTACGACTGCGGCGACTTCGAGGGTGCGCTGGACGATGCGCTCGCGGCGGCGGACTGGAAGGGCTTCGAGGCGCGCCGCGCGGCGTCGGCGAAGCGCGGTCGCCTGCGCGGCCGCGGCATTGCCACCTACATCGAGGCGAGCGGCGGCGGGGGCTTCGCGCCCTACGACCAGGTGCAGATCTCCTGGGACGACCAGGCGCGCATCACGTTGCGCGCGACTTCGCATAGCCACGGCCAGGGGCACGAGACGGTGTTCGCTCAGATCGTGGCCGGCGCGCTGGGCGTGCCGATGGAGTCGATCCGCCTGCGCACCGCCGACCCGGACATGAACCTGACCGGCAATCCGACCGGCGGGTCGCGCTCGCTGCACGGGGTCGGCAGCGTGATGCTGCTCGCGTCGCAGGAGGTGGTGAAGAAGGGCATGGCGCTCGCCGCCGACGATCTGGAGGTGGCCCAGGCCGACATCGAGTTCGTAGACGGCCGCTATCGCGTGAAGGGCACGGATCGGGAGGTCGCGATCACTGCGCTGGCCCGCAAGCACCGGGGCGCGCTGAACGTCGACCAGAAGGACCGGAAAGTGGGAGCGACGTTTCCCAACGGCTGCCACATCGCCGAGGTCGAGATCGAGCCCGAGACCGGCATCGTCGAGGTGCTGTCCTACGTCGCCTGCGACGACGCCGGCACGATCATCAACCACCAGCTCGTCGAGGGACAGATGCAGGGCGGGATCACGCAGGGCGCGGGCCACATCCTGGGCGAGCAGGCGGTCTACGACCGGGACACCGGTCAGCTGCTCACCGGCAGCTTCATGGACTACCCGATGCCGCGCGCGCTGCTGGTCGACGGCCTGAGGGTGATGCACCATCCGGTGCCGACCGGGACCAATCCGCTCGGCGCCAAGGGGGTGGGGGAGGCCGGAGTCACGGGCTCGATGCCGTGCATCATGAACGCGATCATCGACGCGCTGCGCACGGCGGGCGTCACGCATTTCGACATGCCGGCGAGCCCGAACCGCGTCTGGCAGGCGCTCGAGGCGGCGAAGGCAGGCAGGCCGCGCGCGCTGGCGGTGGAGGACCTGCCGCCGATCGCCTGACGCGCGCGGCGGCGTCCTCCCCGCGATGGACCTCATCGAGCGATATCTCGGGCTGGCGCGCCGCGCCCCGAAGCGCCTGGTGCTGCCCGAGGGCGAGGATCCGCGCATCCTGATGGCCGCGCGCCGCCTGTGCGACGGCGGGTTCGCGCGGCCGCTGCTGCTCGGCCGTCCGGATCTGGTGCGCACGGCCGCGGACGGCGCCTCGGTGCCGCTCGAGGGCATCGGCGTCGTCGATCCCGAGCAAAGCGAGCGCAGCGGCGCCTACGCCGAAAGCTACGCGGCGGGCCGGCCCAACGCGAGCCCCAAGGTCGCGCTGCGGCTGCTGCGCAAGCCGCTGTTCTACGCCGGCATGATGGTCAAGCAGGGTGACGCCGACGCGATGGTCGCCGGCGTCGCCCATCCCACCGCGCGGGTGATCGAGGCCGGGCTGATGACGGTCGGCATGGCCGAGGGCATCCGCACGCCTTCGAGCTTCTTCCTGATGATCGTGCCGCCCTCCGGGGAGCGCGCCGAGCGCGCGCTGCTGTTCGCCGACTGCGCGGTGAACGTGGACCCCGACCCGCAGGCGCTCGCCGATATCGCGCTCGCCTCGGCCGAGAGCTTCCGGGCGCTCCTCGGCGAGGAGCCGCGCGTCGCGCTACTTTCGTTTTCCACCAAGGGCAGCGCGCGCCACGCGCGCGCCGACAAGGTCATCGAGGCCCTGGCGATCGCCAGGGCGCGCGCGCCTCGGCTCGCGATCGACGGCGAGCTGCAGGGCGACGCCGCGCTGGTGCCCGAGGTCGCGGCGAAGAAGCTCAGGGACGGCAGCCCGGTGGCGGGAAGGGCGAACGTGCTCGTGTTTCCCGACCTCGACGCGGGCAACATCGGCTACAAGCTGACGCAGATTCTTGCCGGCGCGCGCGCGATCGGGCCCGTGCTGCAGGGCTTCGCGCGGCCGCTCAGCGACCTGTCGCGCGGCGCGAGCGTGGACGACATCGTCGCCACCGCGGCGATCGTCCTCGCGCGGGCCTAGGCAGGGGCGGGCCTGCGGTCGATCGGCTGGTAGGCGCGCGGCTGGGCGCCGTTGTACAGCGTGAGGGGCCGGATGAGGATGTTGTTCTCGAGCTGCTCGAGCACCTGCACCGTCCAGCCCGGCACGCGCCCCACGGCGAAGATCGGCACGAACAGATCCTCGGGGATGCCGTTCAGGAAGTAGACCACGCCGGCGTAGAAATCGACGTTCACGTTGACGCCGTGCCGGCCGTAGGGCTTCATCGCTTCGACCAGCGCCTCGAGGATCTGGTACCACTGCGGCTGGCCCTTTTCGCGCGACAGCTTCTCCACCCCCGCGCGCATGTGGCGCGCGCGCGGATCCTCGGCGCGGTAGACGCGGTGGCCGAAGCCCATGATCGGCTCCTTG
>Ga0316628_100002543_pt1 | contig 13591 bp, 10 predicted proteins | sample OWC_Aug_M2_C1_D5_FD_207648 | JGI IMG/M metagenome (GOLD analysis project Ga0316628, IMG submission 207648) | Wetland soil microbial communities from Old Woman Creek delta, Ohio, United States - OWC_Aug_M2_C1_D5_C | ecosystem: Environmental > Terrestrial > Soil > Wetlands | place: USA: Ohio... | reverse complement strand
CCCTCGGGGTAGGCGAGACCCTGCTGCTGTGGGGAAGTCGCGAAGGGGCATTCGGCGACACGATATTGCTCGACAACTTCGCGCTGTTCTTTACGCAACTCTTTCTCGCCGCGGCGGCGCTGACGATTCTTTCTGCGGTTCACTACATAAGGGAAGTCCACATCCGCGAGGGCGAATTTTACGCGCTCGTATTATTTGCCACGGTCGGCATGATTCTCATGGTCTCGGCTAACGATCTCATCGTGTTTTTCTTGGGGCTCGAGACGATGTCGATGGCGGTTTATGTGCTTACGGGGATGTGGCGCGCCAGCGGTCCGGCAAGCGAAGCCGCGATGAAATACTTTCTCATGGGCGCCTTCGCCACGGGATTTTTGCTTTACGGCATTGCCTTGATCTACGGCGCAGCCGGATCGACCAATCTTAGCCGCATCTCCGCTTATCTGGTCGAGGCGCCCGCGGATTGGCCTCTTTACCTGGTGGCCGGGGGAATGCTCTTGCTGGTCGGCTTTGCTTTCAAAGTGGCCGCTGTGCCCTTTCATTTCTGGGTGCCGGACGTCTATGAAGGCGCGCCGACGCCGGTGACGGGATTCATGTCGGTGGCCGTAAAAGCCGCCGCTTTTGGCGCCTGGACGCGGATTCTCTTACACCGGCTGTCAGCGCTCGACAGCGACTGGGCGTTGCCCTTGTGGGTCATCGCCATCGCGACCATGACCGTCGGTAACTTGCTTGCGTTGAGCCAGACGAGCGTCAAACGGATGCTTGCTTACTCGAGTATCGCTCATGCCGGCTACGTGCTCATCGCACTGGTTTCGGGGGAAGAATGGGGCGGCGCTCCGCTGCTCTTCTATCTAGCCGCGTATACGTTAATGACGGTCGGCGCTTTTGCCGTGCTGACGGCGATGACCGACAATGGCAATCCACGGGAAAACTATAGCGACTTTGCGGGACTCGGCTTCAAGCGCCCGTTCCTGGCGATGGCCATGTCGCTTTTTATGTTGTCATTGGCTGGCTTCCCGCCGCTTGCGGGATTCGCGGGAAAATTTTACGTCTTCCGCTCGGCCGTGCTGTCCGGCCATACCAACCTGGCCATTATCGGTGTGCTGAACAGCCTGCTATCGGTGGCTTACTATCTGCGCGTGATCGTCGCCATGTACATGCAGGAAGGGGGGGCGGAAAGTAAAACGTTTGGCCAAGCCCCTTACCTCTATGTTGCGATCGCCATGACCGTCGCGGGGACGCTTTACTTGGGAATTCTGCCGGCGCCGGCGCTCGAGTGGACCCGGGTGTCTTTTTTCTCTCTCGATTGAGAGGATGCAGGTCCGACACGCAGGTCGGCCCCTGCAACAACTCCGCGACACCACGTATAGTGGCCAGCTATAGCTACGGCCGTTGGGGGCGTACATATGCGCGCAGCCGCGAAATCCGGAGGTCGCCGCAGCCTGCTCCGCGTCATCCGGGACGTTTGTCATGTATGAATTTTGCGACGCAGTCTCTAGTTGGGGCGTCTAAAAAAACCAATCGCCACCGGCACCTCTGACGTTCCGGCAACCATATCTTCGAACTTGCCCGCTTTGATGTAGATTTGCGCGGAACCGCCGCCGTCGAGGTTGAGCAGATCCGTAAGCTGGATTTGCCAAGCCGCGTCTGAAAAGATCTCTTGCAACTCCGGCCAGTAAAGGCCACCAAAAATGCAGTCGGCCACCGCCGCCACCAATCTTTGCTCTTGATCGATGCCAATCAAGGCACGCCGATGCGCTCGACTGGGTACTCGGGTAATTTCTTGCGCCGCACCGTGAAATAGCAGCAGCGGTCCCGATTGCAGCCCTTCATCAACCTGTTCCGGAACAAATTCATCGCGATGAACGATGAACGGCCTTTGATCTTTGATGCCAAAAACGCCTGTATAAAGCGCCGTCTTGGCCACCCGCGAGTTAATCGTCTGGCTGGCGACTTTAAGGAACGCCAGAGGCTTGCCGTCGGTGTCAAAGTAGTTGGCATTGATAGCGGCGAGAGCGCCGCTCTTTTCCGCGAAGGTCTTGACGTTTGCGCTCTTGAGTTGAAATCGCGGGCTGTGCAAGACGCGCGGCACGACCCAACGCGTATCCAAGCGCAACAATTTTAAGTCAACCAATTGGTTGGGTTCGCTGCGCTCCAGCGCCATCCTGCGAAATTCGACGCCTTTTTCCAGCAGTTTCCAACCGCCTGAATCGGTGACGGCCAGTGTCGGGCTGGTTTTTAATTTACCCTGCGGCTGGGATGAAGCAGAAATCGCCCCTAAAATCAGGACAGTGAAAATAACGGCGGCGGTCGCGAATCGAACCATCATCATCAACCACACCAGCATAGCAAAACGGCGGCGGAAGAAAAACCGATTTCGAGCGGCGTTCCCCCGAACCCAGGCCGTTGCGCGCTGTTACTGTTTCCTGCTAACTAGGATGCAATAAACCGTTTTGGGAGGCAACATGAAATTGTCGAGTCGCTGGTGGGTTGCCATCCTGGTGGCGGGCGCTCTTTCGGCTTGCGGTGGCGATAAAAAGGATTCCGCCGAGCGCGAGAAAGAAGCGCAGAAAGTCATTCAGGAAGGCATGCAGAAAGAAAAGGCGATGTACGAAGGCATGCAAAAGGGCGTGGAGAGTATTGAGAAAAAGATGCAGGAACAGAAAGACGAGACAAAAAAGTAGCAGCTGTCGTTTACGCCGAGCATGAGCTCGGAACTGCAAATCGGAATTATCTACGCGCTGATGGCCGGCGCGGTCTGGGGTATCGGTCCCCTGCTGCTGAAGCGCGGGATGAAGTATTCCAACGTGAGCACGGCTACGCTTGTTCAACAGTATGTCGCGGTCGGATTCCTCGCTCTTCTCAGTATATATCATGGCGAGTTGGTTCATCTGGAGTTTTCTAGCCGGGCGTTCTGGGCTTTTTTCCTGGCTGGCGCCGTGGGCGCGAGTTTCGGCAAGATTTTCTACTACAAGGGCATCGACAAGGTCGGTGCCTCCAAAGCCACTTCGGTCAAAAACAGCGCGCCGTTTCTGACCGCCGTTCTTGCATTTCTTTTCCTGGGTGAAGAATTGACTTGGTTCATCGGGGGCGGAGTGACTTTGATCGTGCTGGGGATTGGAGTGCTCACGCGGATTCCACCAAGCGAGTCGGCCACCCCCGGCCGTCTGCGGTATTTTTTATTCCCGCTGATAGCGGCACTCTGCTTCGGTATCAATCCCATCTTCAAGAAAGTCGGCATGAGTGCGGCAAACCTGCCGATCCTGGGCGCGTTCATTACCCAAACGACGGCTTTGATTTTCATGCTTTCCTTCGGCCGTTTACTGGCGATCAAACCGAAATGGGAGCGAGTGCCTGCCAAAGCGTTGCTGCTATTTGCGCTCTCCGGCGTGACCGAGGCGCTGGGATCGCTTTGTACGTTTTTCGCTCTGCTTTATGGACCTGCCGCCCTGCTCTCGCCGATCTGGCGCATCTCGCCGCTGATTACATTCGCACTGGCTCGTTTTACCCTGAGGGGGATTGAAGTTGTGACGCTACGGGACGGCCTAGCTGCGAGTTTGATCGTTTTGGGAGTGTTCGTGCTCAGCCACGGCTAACGCGGGTCACCCCCGTGGTTTAATTTCAAACACCACACGCTCCATCTGCGGCCGGGAGTCGCGGAACGTGAGGACTTGCCGGCGTAAAGAATCGTCCGTGACCTGCCTGGCGGTGCAAGCAACGCGTTCCCCGTGGACGCCGATCTCAACGGCCGGATTGTTCAACAAGTTCTGGCACCAGTGCTTGCCGGCGACTCGACTCGATGATGCATAAAAGCAACCCTGGTAACAGATGAAGCGGAGTTCCACTGTGCGCGGCCGGCCCGATTTCCGCCCGATGGTTGTCAGATCCGCAACTATGTTCGACCCATCTGAAAAATTCATAACGCTGAATATAGCACGCGCCGCAGCGCACCCTACCGGGCGCCTCAAGCGTTCCAATCACTTATTTCTGATTCCTTACCAAATCCAAGAAGCCGTTCTTCGACTGCTCTGCCAGGGCCCTCTCATCGATGAAGTCGGACGATGCTTTGCCTCGAGCTTTCGAATTCGTTTCTGCAACCAAGCGGATCACCTGCTCCAATCCGGGTTTACTTATAAAGGGTGGCTCCGCAATGTAATCTCGAAACTGCCGATAGGTGTCCTCCAACACGTCCCGGTCGCTTAGACGCAGATACTTTTCCACCGCCCTAATGCTGGAAGCCTTGTCCCGGCGAAAGCGATAAAGTCCCTGGATATAACCCCGGACGAACTTTCTCATGACCTCGCTTTGCGCGAGTACTCTCGAGTTTGTTCCCAGGGCAACGGAGGGAAACTCCGGGCCATCGGTCCCCAGGTTGATCAATTCACGAAACCCCATGTTCCTGGCACGAGTATTCGTCGGAGGAGAAAGGGCGCCGCCCGCCAGTTGCTTTGCCGCCATCGCGCTGAGTATCTCGGGAACCCCGCCGACTTGAAGAAGGGCCACGTCTTTCATGGGCACAACCCTCCACTGGTTCAGGATAAAGCGCAAAGCCGTATCCGTGCTCGAGCCGTAACGGGTGACACCGAGCACCTTTCCCTTCAGCTCCTGGGGAGTTTGGATTTCGGGCTGTACCATCACGGAAAAGCCGAAGCGATTGGTAATGGCTAAAAACATTTTGACATCGGCCCCGGCGAGGCTGCTCTGAATCGATGTCACAGGATCCACCGTGGTGATATCTATGTCGCCGGCCACCACGGCCTGCAGGGCCCGCGAGGTGGAAAGAATATGTGCAAACTCCACGGTCAAACCCTCGCGCTCAAAATAACCCTGTTCCTGGACCATCCATAGCGCCAAATAAGCTGCGCTGTTTGAAGACCAGTTTACCTTCAGGGGCTTTGTTCCCTGACCGCGGCCTAAAGCGGGAATCATCACGAAGAGGAGAACTGCACATAGGCTCATGTTAGAATGCTGCCGAATCTTTCCAGACATTTCTTTATCCTCCCCGTCCTATATTTACTTTTCGATTTTTACTTTGCGCCGGCTAGCAAATTGCCGTTGATATAAGAAAACAAAACTCCCCCCGACACTTTCAGTTTCACCCTCAAGATTTGCAAGACTAAAACTATGCTCACCGCGTTCAGCGGATGGCGGCGAATTGACTGTCTGCAATGCTCTCAAGCGCAATCGGGCTTCGGCCGAGAGTCCGCGCTTGGAAGGCAATTTCCGAGCGGAGGATGTCCGGGGAAAGCTCGGCGGTCCAGAGGTCCTTCAATACGTCGTAACAGCGGACCGCCAGTGGGAGTGCCAACTTATAGCGCCGGGCGATAAAATCCACCGCAGCTTCCCGGTCGGTTTTCAGCGCCGTAACCCCCCGCACGTAGCCCCGTACCATGGCTTCCACCAGGAGGCGTCGTTCGGCGATAGTAGCTGTAGTCACCACCAGGCCGTGGCTGGCGGTGCCGGGAAAGTGAGAGCTCAACTCGATCAGGGATCGGTAACCCTTGTTTGCGAGGAGAAAGAGTATCGGAGGCGCCGCGACGAGTCCGCCATAAGCTCCGGCCTCGAGGCCCCGGACATGGTCGGCCATTTTCTCCCCGGGGGCCCGAGGAACCAGGAAAACATCACGATCGGGGACGAGGCTGTGTTCTTGCAATAGGAGGCGTGTTTGAATTTCAGGGATGGAGCCCGCCACGGGGGTGGCGACGCGCTGCCCTCGCAGATGCTCAAAACTCTGAATCCCCGGGGCCACGATCAGGTCGTGGACGGGGTCCTTGAGAACCTGGAGCAGGATTCTCAAGTCCGTCGGTCCTCGCAGAGCGGTTTGAATAGCGCACTCGTTGGCCGCTCCGAAATCGGCCTCGCCGCGCGCCACCGCTTCGGTGTTGCGCAGAGCCGGGCGGATCATGACCTCTACGTCAAGCGCTTCGCGAAGGAAAAACCCCCGCTCGATGCAGAAAAAATAATTGCACAGATTCAAGCTCGGGGCCATGATGGCGAGTTGAACTTTCTCATTCGTCATGCTTCCTCCATTGTCGAGGCTTACCCAAGCTCTCAGGCCTGCCGATTCGCTTTTCCTTGATATGGGAACATTGTACCAGGGGTCCAAGCCTAGCTAATCGTTGTTCACCACGGACCCGCCGATTATGCTAAGAATTCTTTTTGGGTCATTCTTCACGGTACCCTGCGCATCTTAGCCGTGAATAGTGATTCAGAATTCTATGTGAAAGTGCGTTAGTCTGACAAGGGCCGTTGGGCGAAATGATGGGTTTATGTCGCCGCTATGCTGTCCAAGCCAAGCGTCATTGTCTTGACTCTCTTGCACATGCGAGGATAAGCTAAAATTCAAGCCAAATCACATCTTCGCTGAAACAATTTGGAGGCATTCATGGCGAGCAAGCAATCGGGAACCATTACGCCCACCACTGTTCGGTTCGGGGGCGGCATCAGCGCCGTGCGCGCGCTGCCCAAAGCGAAAGGGAAACGTCCGGGCGTTATTCTTCTTCACGAGCGCTACGGCATCGATCAACATACGAAGGATTTGACGGTGAAGCTGGCGCAAGCCGGATTCGTGGGATTTGCGCCCGATCTTTTTCACCGCTTCACCGGTGATCGCAAGGCCGTTTTGCGCGGTGAACAGAGAGTGGACCTGACCGATGGCGGAGCTTTGGAGGATCTGAATGCGGCCGTAGCGTATTTGCAAAATTCCAAGTATGTGGATGGCTCCCGCCTGGCTATTATCGGCGTGTGCCAGTCTGGACGCCAGGCGCTTTTGTTGCCGGCGAACAGGGATGACATTTCCGGCGCTGTGGTGCTCTACGGCGCCATTGGCGGCAAGGAGTGGCTGGCCAACGATCTTCGCCCGACGCCGGTCGAGGATCTCATCGCCAAAGTGAATTGTCCCGTGCTCGGCATTTTCGGCGAGGCGGACCATATCATTTCGATCGACGATGTCGTGCGCTTGCGCAATTGTTTTGAAAGAGAGAAAAAAAGTTATCACGTGCGGCTCTATCGGGATGCGCCGCACGGCTGGTTGAACGACACCATGCCGGGACGTTACCGTAAAGAGGCCGCGAAGGATGCTTGGGCGCTGATGATGGCCTTTCTGAAAAGATGCTTTGCGGCCGGCTGGGACAGGGAGCGAATCCTTTCCACCTTTGAAAGTGATTATTCGACCCGTTATGACTTTACCAAGAACGTTCGCATGGAATAGCGCGCCCGCGCCGCAGGCTGCTGAAAAAAAGCCTGACCAGAGTTAGTTGCGCTGCTCGTCTTTTTGAATACGGATGCATCTCTTTTCCATTTTAGAAGCCGCCGCCCGCAAGTGGCCTGATTCGACCGCCATCGTGGATGAGCGGCAGCGGCTGAGCTATCGTGAGCTCCACGCTAACGCAGCGTCTTTGGCTTGCGAATTACAGCGAGCCGGCATTCAAGCGGGAGACAAAGTCGGCGTCATCTTGCCAAAGGGCGCTGAGGAGATCGTCGCATGCTTCGCCGTGGTGCGGCTGGGAGCCATCGTGGTCGGTATCTCACCCGCTTCGAAGCAGGCCGAGACAACGAAGCTCGGGGAAAGGCTGGCCCTCGATGCATTTGTTTACCATCGTGATTATGAGCCGCTAATCCCCCGGGGGCTCGGTCAGAAATCTAGCTTGGACGAACATTCTCCCGTCTTCCTCCAGCGAGCAGAGAAGCGAAACGCAGCCACGCAGGAACGCGAGCAACTCTTGAAACTCAATATCGCCGGCATCGGTTTCAGTTCCGGCACCACGTCTGAAAGTAAGGCGATTATCTTGTCTCACGATGCGCTGCTGGCGCGGGGCAGAATGGAGACGGAAATTTTCTCGATCAACGGAAACGACTGCATCCTTTATCTTCTGTCAATCGCCTACGGCTTCGCTCCACCTGTGGTAGGCGCGCTGCTGGCCGGAGCCAAGCTTTTGATGGCCGACACTGCGTTTATTCACCGCTTTCCCGAACTCGCGAGTGAGCATGGGGTTAGTTTGGTCTATGCATCCCCGCTCGTTTATCGAATGATTCTCAATGAAGGGGGCGACAGAGTCGAATGCTTTCGCGGGGCGAGACACTTGGTGACCACCGGGAGCCGATTAGCCGATGACCTCGCCAAGGAGTATCGAGCCAAAATTGGCCATGAGATCGTGAATCGTTACGGCTTGAACGAATGCGGCATGGTCACGGTTAACATGCGTGGGGATGCGATGAAGCGCGGTTCTGTTGGTGTGCCTGCCGGAGCGGAAGTCGAAATCAAGATTGACAACGGCGTTTCTTCGGACGACGGATTCAGCGGCGAACTGTTGGTACGGGGAGCTGGAATGTTTGAAGGGTACGCCAGCCCCTGGCGTGCGCGCGACGCCGTGACGGAGGAGGGGTGGTTTAGAACCGGAGACCTAGTCAAACGGGACAGCGACGGCTACTATTGGATCGTTGGTCGAATCAAGGATATGATCAACGTGGGCGGGCTCAAGGTCGTGCCATCAGAAATAGAGGACGTGCTGCTCTCGCACCCGGATGTAGAGGAGGCCTTGGTCTTCGGTCGTTCGGACCCGCGCTTTGGCGAAGTGCCGCATGCCAAGATCAAACTCGTCGCGGGTTCGCGGGCAGGGTGCAGGGCAATCTTGCAGTATGTCAATGAAAAGGTTGCTTTTTACAAATCTCCTCGCTCCATCGAGATCGTCGATCAACTGCCGAAGACGCCTAGTGGCAAAATCAAGCGTCGAATAAATAATTGACCCTGGTTGGGACAAGAAGCGAATTGATTTTATCTTCCAAGGCGTACTCAAGCCGTTATGATTTCACCAAGAACGTTCGCCTGGCATAGGTCCTGGGCGCCTCGGCCCATCGCTGCGGTCAAAAATGTCCGCGCCGCTCTACGGCTTATCCTGTATATCGTTGCCACCGCGTGTCTGTTTGTTCCAAGCGCGCCGTTTGCGGCCGAGCATTTGATCATAGGCACGCCCAGTCGTGGCTTGTTTGAGTTCCCGGTTGTAGTGGCGATGCGCAAGGACTTTTACCGGGACGAAGGACTGGAAGTCGATAAGGTCCAGATGCAGCCGGCGACCGCCGTCAAGGCGCTGATGTCCGGAGACATTGATTGTCTTTTGGCTTGGGGTTCGGCAGTGCGCGCCGCGGTCACCGGCATACCGATCAAAGCGGTGCTCGGCATGGCCTCGCGGCCACTGCACGTCCTGATGGTGCGGCCGGAAATCAAGACGGGCAAGGATCTCCGGGGCAAGACCGTTGGGGTCGATTCGATTGCCGGCACGGTGGATTATCTTTCGCGCCTGGCGGTGCGTCATTTCGGGATGGAACCCGGCAGGGATGTGACCATCGTTGTTACAGGGGAAAGCCCGACGCGCCTGGCGGCGCTGCGATCGGGCTCCATCGACGCCACGGCCATCGATGTCGCATTCGCGGTCAAAGCTGAAGAGGAGGGGTATAAGCGCTTTCTCTATTTGGGCGATGTGATCGAGCTTCCACTCTCCGGCATCGCCGTAATGGAGAAAAAGCTTCAGAGCCAGCGGAATCAGGTCAAAAGAGTTGTGCGCGCAACCCTGCGCGGCATCCGCTTCATGAAACAAAACCGCGCTGAAACTATTAAGATGCTCAGCGACTATCTGCGCATCACACCGTCCCAGGCCGCCAAAGCTTACGACACGTCTATCCACTCATTTACCGACGACGGCATCATTTCCGCTAACGGCGTTAATCTCGACGTGCAACTTACCAAAGAGCGGCTCAAACTCACCAGAGAAATTCCATTGAGCCAGTTAGTCGATTGGAGTCTGGTGAAGGAGATCAACGCGGATCGTTGAAGTCATGTTTGTTGCGCTCCCCTTTCACTCTTCCGCCTCTCCTTTGCTTGATTTCCGAATGCTCGCCAGCACCGGATCGCCTTTGAGCATGCGCACCATCCACGGCACGGTAACGTCGCGCTGAATCTTCTGGCTGGACCATCCCGGGCCACGGCCCATATGCATCCCTTGCGGGTTGACCCAGGCCTCCTTGGGCGAGCCGCGGCGCAGCAGCAGATGTAAATCCTCGATCGGCACCTGCGAGTCTTTTTCGCCGTTGATCAGAAGTGTGGGCGCCGAGGGCTTATCGATCAACCCTTGATTGATGAGCGACATTTTCGGTCCGTAGTTGAGGAAATCATCCAGGGTATCCACACCGTACACCGAAGAGCGCGCGGCGAACAGGTCCATCAGGTATTCGCGGGTGCCGAGCGCCTTGCGCTGCCATTCCGGCGTGAAATAGTTGTGAACGCCGACGCCTTGAGCCACGACGGCTTTCAGGCGTTCCTTTTCGACAATAGCCATTTTAGCAGCCCAGTAGCCGCTCCAGCTGCCGCCGTAAAAAGCGATGCGCTTGGAGTCAATTTCACGGCGAGTTTGAAAATAGTCCAACACGCGCGAGAACATTCGTTCCGCGTTGGGTTCGCCTTTAATGGGCGCCTGTCCCGTGCCCGGCATATCCGTGAGAAAGATCCCGATGCCCTGGCTGAGATAGATGTCGTTGCGCACCGCCCATTCTTCCTTGCGGCTGTCCAACGCGGTGACCAGATACACCAGCGGCGCCGGTTTCACCTTTTCAGGCAAGCGCAGGTAGCCCACAATCTCTTTGCCTTCGAACGGTATACGGACAACCTCCAGCTTCGGCCTGAGAAACTTGGCATAGGCGAGAAAGGCGTCGAGTCCTTTCTTGTAGGCCTCTTTCTTTTTGGGAGAATTGTCTGTCGGGTAGTGAGCGAGTTTGTAATATTTGTACGCGCGCAGGTAGAGTTCCTTTGCTTTCGGGTCCTTCTTCGCGTCCAGTGCTTTGCCTTCGGCCATGTACTTGTCGCCGAAGACCATCCATGCCGCCGCCCAGTCGTCTCGCTCCAGCGTGGTGATGTTGGCCAGTGCCGCCTTCGCATCTTCCACGAGAATGCCTTCAACCATGCTGCGTTGAGGCTTTTCCTGGACGCGCTTTAATGTTTCTTCCTTGAGCTCAGGGAGCGTGCGTTGCGGAGCGATATCTTGCGCAAGTAGCAAATGACTCGCGAAGAAAATCGCGGCTGCCGTTGTGAGCGCGTGCAATATGCGATGATTGAGCGTTTTCATGAGGCCTCCCGTTGTGAAAAGCTAAAGCAAGTGTTCTGGCCCAGCATATCTAGCCCAAGCAGGAGAAAATGTCCATCCTTTATTGCACGGGCGAAGGATGGAGTTGTGGGATTCGCGCTCTGGCGGTTGATTTAATACTTTGTTAGGAAAGTGCAGTTGCTAATCCGACATTTTTGTTGGACCGGCTCGGGCCGTGAGCCCTCCAGCCATGGGCAATGGGACAGTGCCTTGAGGGCCCCCCGCAAGCCACCGGGGGTGGGGTTCGAGACCGTCCGGGCCTGCACACAACCTGCACGCTCACGTGCCCACGGCATCCGGTCTCACCGCCCTCGGTGATCGGTGATATAGCGTGAATTTTTGTCGGATTAGGGTTAACTCCTCACGCGAGCAATATGAAAATAAGCCGTCCATTTTACGAGCAGAATACGCTCGAAGTCGCGCGCCAATTGCTGGGCAAATACCTGGTGCGCAGGCATCCGGAGGGCATCACCGTCGCCCGGATTGTGGAAACCGAAGCCTATGTGGGGCCCGAGGACAAAGCCTGCCACGCGGCGCGCGGCCGCACGGCGCGTACCGAGGTGATGTTCGGCGAGCCGGGGCATGCTTATGTCTACTTCGTTTACGGATTTCACCACATGCTGAATATTGTCACCGAGCGGGAAGGTTTTCCCGCCGCTGTGCTTATCCGTGCGGCAGAGCCTGTTCGAGGCATAGGCTTAATGAAAAGGAGACGTGGAACCGATGAACCGCGCAACCTCGCCAGCGGGCCCGGCAAACTCTGTCAGGCATTCGCTATTGATCGAACGTTAAACGGCGGGGACATGTGCGGCAACGTTCTTTACGTGCGCGACGCCGGCGAGCCGACTCCGAAGATTATCACCACACCGCGAATCGGCGTAGATTACGCGCGAGAATGGAAAGCCAAACCTTTTCGGTTTTTGGTTGGCGAAAATGCATTTGTCTCCAAGCCGTAAAACCACGTCGCCTATATTACTTTGCCATAGAAGGAATCCGGCTAATGCTCGAGCATTAGCAGCGCGTGACATTGATGTGGTCTAAGACCGAACGAGGCCACTCCTTATCGGTTACTTGTGTTGCTCGGTGCCGGCTGTGAATCGCTCGATCACGTGACGGATCATGCCGGCGGCAAGCTCGTGCTCGCCCATGAAGATCTTTCCGGCATTCTCTTTAGCCAAAAGTACTGCCTCTTCTTCGCTGTGCGTCCGCACGACCGTCTCGATGCGCGGATTGAGTGTGCGCGCGACCTCGATCATCCGACGCACGTCGAGCGTACCTGGAGTCGCGATCACCAACATACGCGCACGCGCAACGTGCGCTTGGATGAGAACGGCAGGTTCCGAAGCGTCGCCGGAAACCGCCGGTATGCCGCTCTCGCGCAGCTTCTCGACGATCTCACGATTCTCTTCCGCAACGACAAACGATATCCCCTTCTCGGTCAGCGCTTCGCCGATGCGCCGGCCGACGCGGCCATAGCCAACCAACACCACCTGTCCGGTCAGGCGATTCAGATCGACGGTCATCGGCAGCACCGCGAGCGGATCGTCGGGCCGTTCCAAAGTTTGCGCGAGTTTAGAGCGGGAGCGAATCCAGGCTTGTGCAGGTTCAATGGCGCGAAACACCAGCGGATTCAGAGCAATCGAAAAGATCGCTCCCGCGAGGATGAGGCTCTGGCCTTCCGTCGGCAGAACTCCGAGGGACGCCCCCAGGTTGGCCAAGATGAAAGAGAACTCACCGATCTGCGCCAGGCTTGCCGACGCCGTGAGCGCCGTGTTGAGCGGGTAGCGGAAAAGAAGCACGAGAGAAAAAGCGGCCAGCGACTTGCCGAAGATGATGATTGCCACAACCGTGATCGCCTGAAGCGGCTGGCGGATCAGAACGTTGGGATCGAACAGCATGCCGACCGAAACGAAGAACAAAACTGCGAAAGCGTCCCTGAGTGGTAAAGACTCTTCGGCCGCCCGGTAGCTCAGAGGCGATTCCCGCATGACCATGCCGGCAAAAAAAGCGCCAAGAGCGAAAGAGACGCCGAAAAGTTCAGCGGAGCCGTAGGCGATGCCGACGGCGGCTGCAATGACGCACAACGTAAAGAGTTCCCGCGAGCCGGTGCGAGCGATTTGCCAGAGTAACCATGGAAACAGGCGCTTGCCGACGACGAGCATGAGTCCAATAAAAATCGAAACCTGGCCGAGCGTGAGGAGAAGCGTTGTCAGTAAACTGCGATTTTCGGCTCCTTGTGCCACGCCATTGGCATCACCGAGCCACAGCGCCAGCGGCGGCAGTAACACCAGCGTTAAGACCATCGCCAGGTCTTCCACCACTAACCATCCGACCGCGATACGACCGTTGACGGTTTCCACAAGTCCGCGACTTTCCAGCGCCCTAAGGAGCACGACCGTGCTCGCGACTGAGAGCGAAAGACCGAACACGAGGCTGGCGGCCAGGTTCCAACCCCAGGAAGC
>Ga0316628_100002542_pt1 | contig 13594 bp, 11 predicted proteins | sample OWC_Aug_M2_C1_D5_FD_207648 | JGI IMG/M metagenome (GOLD analysis project Ga0316628, IMG submission 207648) | Wetland soil microbial communities from Old Woman Creek delta, Ohio, United States - OWC_Aug_M2_C1_D5_C | ecosystem: Environmental > Terrestrial > Soil > Wetlands | place: USA: Ohio... | reverse complement strand
GTGGAACTTCGGTGACGGCGGGACGAGCACCGCCCAAAATCCCAGACACACCTATACGACGGCGGGTTCCAGGACCGTAACCCTGACCGTCGCCAACGGCACCGGCTCGGACAGCATCAGCCGGACCGTCTCTGTCCTTACTGCGATCACGGCTTCTTTCGACTACAGTCCGTCTGGGCCGACCGTAGGCCAGGCCGTGCAGTTCACGGACGCCTCGACAGGCAACCCGTCCCTCTGGCAGTGGAACTTCGGTGACGGCGGGACGAGCACCGCCCAGAATCCCAGCCATATCTTCGCGTCGGCCGGGGCCTACAACGTGACCCTGACGGTCATGAACGCCTCCGGACAGGATGATGTCAGCCAGACGATCACGGTCGTTCCCGCGGCGACGCTGGATGCATCGTTCTCCTTCAGCCCGGCCTCGCCGGCTCCCGGCCGGGCCGTGCAGTTCACCGACGCGTCAACGGGAAGTCCGACGTCCTGGCAGTGGGATTTCGGCGACGGCGGATCGAGCACAGACCAGAATCCAAGTCATACGTTCACAACAGAGGGGTCGTACTCTGTGACCCTGATCGCCGGCAACGCCACCAGCACCGATACAGCCAGCCGGATCGTCACCGTGGCTTCCACGACCGACATTCTGCCTGACGACAGGCTCTATGACTGGACATATGCCGGAGTGCCGGGCGGTATTCCCGACAGAACGACCATCTTTAGGACGCTGACGCCGTCCCATACCCTGGACGAGATCAACGCCGCGATCGCCGCCTGTCCGTTCGGTCAGGTCGTCTACCTCGCCGCCGGAACCTACAATATCGGACAGATCACATTCGGTTCGAAGTCAGGCGTGACCCTGCGCGGCGCCGGGCCCGGACGTACGATTATCAACACCGCGTCCTCGACCGCCGTCGCGAACTCCTACCTGGTATTCGAGGAATCAGCCGGAATCGGGCTCGCGGCTGGCGGAGGACATGTCAAGGGTTCTATGACCATCACGCTCGCGTCCTCTCCGACGAATTATTTCGTCCCCGGGAATTTGCTGATCATCACACAGGACGACAGCCCGAACACATTTGGCATAGGAATGGGGGTTTATCATCGGTCTGGACTGGCGACGGCTCCTTATAGCCTTTCTCCCGAGAGATGCCTGCGCCATACGTCCAGGATCATCAGTGTCTCCGGGAATAGGATCACGCTGGCGACACCGCTTCCATATGCATTTACGGATTCGCTGAATCCTAAAGCTTATGCCCTCATGGGAACCGCTGTCACCTCGCTTTGCGGCGTCGAGGGGATGACCCTGGATGGAGGAGGCGCCGCAGACCGGGCCGTGTCCTTCAGCGCCGCCGATCGATGCTGGATCAGAGATGTGGAGGCAAGAGGGTTCGTCGGGACGACGGGAATCATCCTCCTCGGCAGGTCCGTGCAATGCGAGGTGAAGCGTTGCTACATCCATGACGCCGCCGGCTGGCCCACGCAGGCCGATGGCTACGGGATCATGCTATACTACGGAACCAGCAACTGTTTGGTGGAGGATAACATCGGCTACCGTCTGGCGAATCTGTCGATCATGAACGGGGCCTCAGGGAATGCTTTTCTGTACAACTATGCCCTGGATACAAGCCGATCGAGATCGACGAATGTCGGTGGCGGGATCAACTGCAATCACGGGCCCCACGGCATCATGAACCTCTTCGAAGGGAACGTCATGCCGAAGTTCACGAACGACGGGTACCACGGCAGCACTTCGCACTCCACGTTGTTCAGGAATTCGATCAACGGATTGAGTTCGAGCGCCGAGAATAACCGCAGACTGATCAATCTCTGCCGGGGAAGCTACTATCATACGGTCTACGGCAACGTCATCGGGGACCCATCGTGGATTCCTTTCTTCTATGATCTGGCGGGCTCGGAGACGTACTTCTCGAACAATTGGAGCATCTACGCGCTGGGGTATCCGGGGTCGGATTCCGGCACGATGGCCGCTTACACGACTGTCCCGTGGGCCAATTGGACGAAGTCGACGACCGCTCCCGATGCTGCTGTCGCTGCCACGCTCCTCCGCCACGGCAACTACGATTACTACAACAGGAGCGTGGTGTGGGATCCCGGCATCTCCTCCCAAGCCATCCCCGCCAGCCTCTTTTACTCCTCCAAGCCCGATTTCTTCGGGTCGCTCCAATGGCCTCCCATCGGTCCCGATATCAGCGGTCTTGTGACCAGCATCCCGGCGAAAGCCAGATGGGACGCCTATCTCAGCTCAGGAGACTTGGACGATCTTTTTCAAGATTTCTGAGCTCGAGCATGAAGGGGGGCAGCGGGCCATGAGGGCCGCAGGCCCCGTCGGCGGAGGGCTAGGACCGGCTATTTCAGCTTCAGCTTGAGGATCTTGCCCGATTCGCTCTTGGGCAGGGAATCCCGGATCTCGTAGAGTTTCGGGATCTTGTAGACCGCCAGGTGTTTCTGTAGGAACGCCGGAAGCTCCTCGAGAAGTCCTCCAGAAGTCCCCTTCTTGACGACGAGGAACGCCTTGGGGGCCTCTCCCAATACGTCGTCCGGGACGCCGATGACCGCCGCCTCGACGACCGCCGGGTGCTCGTGGAGAGCTTCCTCGATCTCCTTGGCGCTCACGCGATTGCCGCCGATCTTGATCATGTCCTTGGTCCGGCCGACGATATAAAGGAAGCCCTCGTCATCCGCCCGGCCGATGTCCCCGGTGAAATAGAGCCCATTCCTGAGGACCTTCTCCGTCTCCTCCGGGTGGTTCCAATAGCCGGACATGAGGTTCGAGCCGCGGGCGACGATCTCGCCCTCCTCTCCCGCTGGCAGGGGGCGGCCTTGTTCGTTGGCCACGAACAGCTCGACGTTGGCAATGGCCTTTCCGATCGAGCCCCACTTGCGGGGAAGATCGTCCGGATCGAGATAGGACAGCCTCGCCGACGCTTCGGTCGCTCCGTACATGACGAACAGCCGGGCCGGGGCGAAGGCCTCGGCGACCTCCTTCTGAACGGCGGGGGCCAGGGCGCCTCCCGCCTGGGTCACATAACGGAGGTTGGGGAACTTCAGGGCCTTGAGATTGGACCGGCTGAGAAGGATGGTATAGGTCGACGGCACGCCGGCGAATCCCGTCACTTCCTGTTCCCGCATGGTCTGGAGGATGACGTTGGGATAGAGGAACCTGGTGTCCACGACAACGGAGCCGCCGGCGAAGAAATGGGTGTTCAGGAGCGACTTGCCGTAGATATAATGGAACGGAAGGACGGCCAGGACCCGGTCTTCCGGCGTCAGCTCGAGATAGTCGACGATCGAGCGGGTGTTCGTCACGATGTTCAGGTGGGACAGCACCGCGCCCCGGGGTTTCCCCGTGCTCCCGGACGTGTAGACGATGGACGCGACATCGAGGTCGATCAGGCGCAAACAGGGATTATCGCCGGGGCGGTCCTCCAGCGCTTCCGGGAGCCCTATCGCCGGACGGCCCAAGAGGTCGGGGGCCGCATCCTTCGGCCCGTTCCATATACAGACGATTTCGAGAGCCGCGTCGAACGCGGGAGAAGGCGCGGATGGATCCGCCGGAGCGGACATCAAGGTCCGGGCCGCGAGCCGGTGGCCGGCGATGAGGAAACGGACGCCGCAGTCGCGGACGATATAGGCGATGTCCTCGGCCGTGTTCTCCGTGTTCAGCGCCACCGTCGTCCCTCCCGCCTTGAGCACGGCGTAGTAGGAGACGACATATTCGGCGGAATTCTCGATGAAGAGGGCCACCCGATCGCCCTTCTTTAGACCCCGGCCCAGGAGGAGGCGGGCCAACCGGTTCGCTCGGAGGTTCAATTCGCCAAAGGTGTGCCATTTCCCGAGGACGAAGAGGGCCTTCTTGTCCGGGAAGCGGTCCGCGGAATCCTCGAGGAAGCTGTGAACTAATTTCGTATATCCCATGGGCCTCTTCCGCGAGTCGGATACGCGCCCGGCGCTAGCCGATGTGCCGCGGCTCCGCTCTCAGATACTCGGTGGCCTTGATCTTCCGCCTGATGTCGTTCTGGATGTTCAAGACCCGGTCTTCGCCGAGGCCGAGCTCCCTGGCGACTTCGCCCACGGGAATGCCTTTCTCCATGGCGTACCAGACGAGGTCGCCGATCTCGAACGGGACGCGGAAAAAGAACTCCTCCTGGGTGCATTCGGCGCTGTAGGTGTCGGTCGTCGGGGTGCGCTCCTGGATCTCCCGGGGCACGCCCAGATGGGCCGCCAGCTGGAAGACCTGGGTCTTGAAGAGATGGGCGATGGGCTTGATATCGGCCCCGCCGTCGCCGTGCTTGACGAAGAACCCCTGCTCGTGCTCATTCTTGTTCCCCGTTCCGATGACGGCGTAGTTGAGGCGGTCGGCGTGGTAATAGAGCATGGACATCCGGCTGCGCTGCTTGAAGTTGGATGCGGCGACGATCTGCAGGTACTCCTTCAGCGGGATCCTTTCCGTCCTTTCTTCCCCCTCGGGCGAGATGATCTTCAGCTGGAAGACGTTCAGCTGGTCCTTGTCGCCGAGCGCGGAGGGCAGGATGATCTTGGCCCGGTAGGTCGAGTCGTATTCCGGGAAGACGCTCCTCATGGCCTCGTCCCGGCGGCGATAGGCCCCGAAGCCGGCCAGGGCCGCGGTCATGTCCTCGACGATATAGGGCACGCCGTACTGCCGGGCGAGCTTCCTGGCCAGGACGGCGCTGATGGGATTGGAATCGGACTCGGGCATCGTGATGCCCAGGACCCTTTCCGGGCCGAACGCCTGGGCGCTCAAGGCCAGACAGACGCTCGAGTCGATTCCGCCGCTGATTCCGACAACGGCGCCATATTTATGCAGGTCCCGGCCGACGACCTGCCGCATCCTGTCGATGATGCGGCTCGATTCAGCCTCGGTGTCGATCCGTATGTCGTTCTTTGTAAAAACCATATGGCCCTCCCTTAAAGCGATTGTTACGATATCCCATGGGGGCGGAAACTGTCAAGGCGCCTGCGGCGGTCGTCTGGCCGCGTCCCTTGGACGGACGCGTCATTCCTCCAGGGCCGCCAGGAAGATCAGCAACTCGATGGCGACGATTTGCCGTCCGGTTGAATTCAGGTGGCCGCCGTCGCTCGTGTAGGGCCTGTGAAGCAGCTCGAAGTCTTTACCGCCCTTCGTGAACGTGGCCTTCCTCTCGCCGCCGATTCGGGATTCGATGGCCGCCAGATCGAAGAGAGAACCCTTGAATTTCTCCCGGAGCATGCCGTTATAGACGTTCCTCTTGACGTTGTCGGCCTCGTCCCAGGGGAGTCTCCCGAGGAGCTTTTTCAGGCGGGCCTTGATCCCCACGGGCCTGGAGATGAGCGGCACCGTGACGGTGATGAACCTGACGTCCGGGAATTCGGCCTCCAGGCGTGCAAGGGAGTGGGCATAGCTATTCAAGAGGGCCTCGACATCGGTCGAGTGGTCGATATCCACGAAGCAGAGCTTGAAAAAAGCTATGTCGACCGAGCGGCCGACCCCGCTGTCCATGATCTGGCTGAAACGCACGATCTTCGAGACGGGGTCTTTGTTCGTCCCGATGAGCGCGTGGGCGAAGACCGGCTTAACGAGATCGGCCGGGTCGGAGGTCTCGAGGATATCCAGCTTGATCAATGGACGCCGGGCCATGACCTCCTCGAGCCCCGCGACGATGTTCTGTCCGACGGACTTGTGCCCGAAAAAGATCTTTTTCTGGGCGAGGATCTCCCATCGGTGCGGAGATATCGCGTCGAGACGGTCGTGGCCGGACTGCAAGCTTTTCATGCCCGACTCCTTGCAGGAGATGAACAGAGCGAGGCTCAGAACGGAGAGGACCATACAGAGGGCTCTTCGTCTTCTCATATCAGACCTCGGTGGGCAGGTCGTCGGGCGTCATATCGATCTGACGGAGGACGCTCTCGATGACGGAAGCCTCCACCCGATCCTCGCGTTGGAGCCGGGCCTGCGCCTCATCCCGCGTAATCATGCCCTCGCGTATCATCTTGCTGAAGAGGTCCCGGAGCTCCGTTACGCCGACCGTCGAGGCGTACATCTTCCTGCGGACGTAATCGAGCCGGCAGTCGAACCGCCAGGACGACTCCACTTCGGGCGATTTTTCCCAGCCGAGAGAGGCCTTGGCCGTTTCCTCGACCTCACGCTCGTTCCACGGGATGTAATCGAAGAGCCGGATGACCTCGATATCCCCGTAGCGCTTCCTGAGATAGGGCGAGCTGTGGCTTGCGCCCAGATACATGGACAGGATGAGCTTCCAGGACAGCTTCAGATAGTCCGGGTTGGCGAAGACCTCTTTGACGGTCCGCGAGATGATCCGCGGGACGTTCGTGAGCTTGTGGTAGGTTCGAGACCCGCCGAAAGCCGCCTTCTTGAACGAGGCCGTTTCTAGCGGATTGCTGCCGATGACGATCAGGGAGATGTCGTTCTTACGGGCGATCTTGAAAATGGTGGGCCACCAATTCTTGCAATGGGCGCAGACGATGGGGATCAGCGCGGACGATGGGCGCTTCGCCCAGACGCGCATCGCTTTCTTTGTTGCGCGGAGATGCTCGCCGGGGGGGAAGCTCCATCCGACGACCTCGACCCCGAGGGCCTCCGCGGCGCGGCGCATATTCTCCGTCGCCTGCGGGGAGGTGAAGGGGTTGTCGTAGTGGATGCAGAGGACCCTCATGCCGTAGTCCTTGACGAGCTTGTACAGCGTGAAGGTGCTGTCCCTCCCCCCGCTCACGCCGATCATGCAGTCGTATTTCTTGTCCCTGTTCTTTGTCTGATGATGATCCAGGAGCTCCCGGAGCTTCTGCTCTCCCAGGACGTCCAGTTTGGACTCGTAGGCCGTGCAGTAATTGCAGACCCCGTTCGCGTCGAAGGCGATCCCGGGTGTGGTCTCGGTCAGGAGACAACGGGTGCACGTTCTCTTTTCGGGCATGGGCGTCCCTCCTTCAGATCCTCGACAACAGATTCGCCAACGCCTTGTACATGGTCGCCTGGCCCCAATGCAGCATGGGCGTCTTGTTGGTCGCGTAGGGGAGCTTCTGGTAATAGAAGTGACCGTCGCGCGCCTGCATATGGGTGATCGTCCACTGCGCCGTTCTTAGGGCCAGGTCGAGACAGGCGGGCTCGCGCGTCGAGAACGTCGCGAGGGTGTCGATCGCCTGGGAGGCGCACTGGCTCTCGATCGGGTACCTTTTATCGTGAAAATACCTTGGGGCCCCGTCGGACTCGAAGAGGTTGGCCATGTAGAACTTGAGGCCCTTGTCCAGGACTTCCTCGTAGCGCGTGTCCCCCGTGGCTTCGATGTAGCACTTCAGGCTGTCGAGGTTGTAACCGGTATGGTAGTTGTCGATCCAGCGGCAGTTCGGCGATTCGGCGTAGTACCAGGAACCGTCCTGGCGCTGGCGCGTGCAACTGTAGTCCATCGCCTGGCGGGCAACGGGCCAGAGATCTTGCCGCCCGAACAGGCGTCCGGACCTGGCCAGCATGGCCGCGCCGAGCATGTTCGAATTGTGGATGGACGACTGGCCATAGGCCACGTAGCTGAGACAAGCGCCCTTGGAGGTCGTCTCCCGGGGGAGTCCCAGGATCCAGTCGCAGATGCTCAGGCTGACGTCCTTGTAGCGCCGGTCCCGGAAAAGCTCATAGGCGTCGAGGAACGCCTGGCCGATCAGACTGGTCCATACGATGATGGGCTCCAATTTCGGCAGCCGGACCTTCCGGCCGGAGAAGTCGAAATGATTCCCCCAGCTGTGATGATCGTAGAACGGGGACTTGTTCATGTCGAGCCAAGCGAGCAATTGAACGGCCCTGGCCTTATAGGTTTCGTCGCTCGTCAGGCGATACATCGTCAGGTATCCCCAGGCCATGTAACCCCGGCCCTTGGTGGATTCCAGAGGCTTCACGCCCAAGAGAGGCCGGAGATTGACCGGGGACAGCTTGAAGATTTGTTGAAGGACCCTTTCGGCGAAGTAGTTTTTGAAGGTCAGGGGGCGAAGGACGGAAGAGAGGCCGTCGAACGGCTCGTAAGCCTTGTAATCATGATCCTCCACCCATTTCTCGACCGCTTGGAGGCTGGCGAGTAAGGAGCGTCGCTCCGAGTCCTGCATCATCAGCACTTCCTTTTCGAGATGGCTTGGCGTATTCCCGGCCGCATTCCGGCCGCAGCCAAGGTATCTTATAGGAATGCTCGGGATTTTGTCAAACCGCCCGGCTGAACACGCTCAGAGAACATTCGGTCCCTGGTCCGAAAATGGACGATCCCCCTTCTTCCGGGGATTATGACCGAGCGCCTCCGGCCCTGTCCCGTTCCCGGACCTTCGGTCTCCTATAGTTCGGGCCTTCCGATCCCCTCGTAAACGAAGCCGCATTCCGTCACCTCTGCCGGCTCATAGATGTTCCGGAAGTCGAAAAAGAGCCGTCCCCGCATCGACATGGCCATGCGGGGGAGGTCCAGGTGCCGGAACTGGTTCCATTCGGTCAGGATCACGACGGCGTCGGCGCCTTCTGCGGCGTCGTACTCGTCGGCGCAATACATGATCCGGCTGGGGCCCGTCCCGAAGTCGCCGTCGACGAGGGCGTTATGCCGGCTGCTCTCGACGCTGGCGATTTTGGCGAAGGGCACCTTCTTCGCGTTCTCCATGGCGAAGGGATCGTAGACCTTCACCCGGGCGCCCTTGTCGAGGAGCTCCAGGACGATGGGGATAGATGAGGCTTCGCGGATGTCGTCGGTTCCCTGCTTGAACGCCAGGCCGAGCACGGCCACGATCTTGCCTTCGAGGGCGGGGATGCGGGCCTCGATCTTCTCGACCATGTGGCGTTTCTGACGGTCGTTGGACTTGTCGACGGCGTCGATGATGCTCATGCTCACTCCGTGCTCCTGCCCGATCTTGACCACGGCCTTGGTGTCCTTGGGCAGGCAGCTGCCCCCGTAGCCGGGCCCGGGATGGAGGAAATACTTGCCGATCCGTCCGTCCATGCCCATGGCCTTGGCGATGTCCCTGACGTCGGCCCCGACCGCGTCGCAGAGGTTGGCGACCTCGTTGATGAAGGCGATCTTGGTGGCCAGGAAGGCGTTTGAGGCGTACTTGACGAGCTCGGCAGACTCGATGGAGGTGAAGATGAACGGCGTCTCGATGAGGTAGAGGACGTTGTAGATCTCGCGGATGATCTCACGGCTCTTCTCATTGTCGCCCCCGATGACCACCCGGTCGGGGTGCATGAAGTCGCGGATGGCCGTCCCCTCGCGCAGGAACTCCGGATTGGATACGACGTCGAAATCAGGGGCCAGGCCCCGGCGCACCAGCTCCTCGCGGATGACGGCCTGGACCTTCCGCCCAGTCCCGATGGGGACCGTGCTCTTGTTGACGATGACCTTGTATCCGTTCATATGGCGGGCGATGGATGCGGCCGCGGCGAGGACGTGCTGGAGGTCCGCCGAGCCGTCTTCGACAGCAGGGGTGTGAACGGCGATGAAGATGACCCGCGAGGCGGTCACGGCTTCGGCGATATCGGTCGTGAAGCGGAGGCGGCCCGAAGCGACGTTCTTCGTGATGAGCGGCGCCAGGCCCGGCTCGTAGATGGGGATCTTGCCCTGCTCGAGGTCGTGGATCTTCCCGGCGTCGGTGTCCATGCAGACGACCTTCAGGCCGAACTCCGATAGGCAGGTGCCCGTGACCAGGCCGACGTATCCGGTGCCGATGATGGAGACGGAATTCATGTTACACCTCGCCCTTATTTTGCACGTTTTTCCGGCTTTTATAAAGGGACTTTTTTCGCGGCCGAGCGGGATCCGCCGGTCTCCGTGCTTGATTCCCCGGGCCCTTTAGGGTAATTTTGGGCGGGAAACATGGAAACGGTCGCCTCGATCCCCGTCACCCTGGATCTCGGTGAGATCGCCCCAAGACTCAGGTTCGATCCGGGACGGGCCGGGTTTGACAGCCTGGCGGATCTGGCCGCCCTGGCCCAGGGGCTCCTCGAGCCGCGGGCGATCTACGAGGTCGCCTACACGGGCGCAAAAGGGGAGGGGACGATCGATATCGCCGGGATCACCTTCCGGAGCTCCGTACTCCGCAAGAATCTCGATGCTGCCCACAAAGTATTCCCCTACATCATCACCGTGGGTCCAAGGCTCGAGCGGACCGCGGCCGCCCAGGGCGACCTTCTCAAGCAGTACTATCTCGAGGAAATGGCCAACATCGCCCTGGAGGTCGCCGCGGCATGGCTCAGCGATCGGATCGAAAAGAGCACCGGGGTCACCGGGTTGGCCAACCTGAGCCCGGGCTCTCTTGTCGATTGGCCCATCACCGAGCAGGCCCAGCTCTTTTCCATTTTCGGAGACACGGAGCGGCTGGTCGGCGTGCGGCTGACCGAAAGCCTGCTGATGGTGCCGCGGAAATCGATCTCCGGGATCCTTTTTCCGTCGGAAGAGGGATTCGTGGCCTGCCAGCTCTGCGACCGCGAGCGCTGCCCCTCTCGCAAAGCGACTTATCTTGGGAAGGAACACAGCCGGCTAGCCCGGCCTCAAATAAAACTCTCTTGGCCACGGAAGAGAGGCCAAAGAGGTCAGGAGGAGTCATGAAGAGATCATTCTCAGCGGTTGGCACGATCGTTTTGATCGTCCTGGTCGGCATCCTTGCCGTTATCTTGTCTGCCGCGCAGCAGAAGCCCAAGCTCAAGGTCTTCATCTCGGTCGACATGGAGGGCATCTCGGGGATCGTCAACGGCGATCAGACGACATCCGGAACTCCCGAATACGCCTCAGGGCGGAAGTGGATGGCCCAGGACGTCAACGCCGCCGTCGAAGGGGCGCTCGAAGCCGGGGCCACCGAGGTCGTCGTCAACGACTCCCACAGCTCCATGCGGAACATCAACCCCGACGACCTTCACCCGCGCGCCATCCTCATCAGCGGCTCGCCCAAGCCGCTGTCGATGATGCAGGGCATCGACGCCTCGTTCGCGGCCTGCCTCCTTATCGGCTACCATGCCAAGGCGGGAACGGAGGCCGCCATCCTCGACCACACGATCTCGGGGAGCGTCGTCAGAGCCATTAGGGTCAACGGCGTCGAGATGCCCGAATTGGGCCTCAACGCTGCGATCGCTGGCTACTACGGAGTCCCCGTGGTCCTCGTCAGCGGGGATGCGGCGGTCTGCCGCCAAACGGGCGAGATCCTGGGCAGAGACGTCGCTACGGTCGCAGTCAAAGAGGCTTACGGCCGGCTCGCAGCCAAGCTCGTGCCCATGGAGGAGGCCCGCCGGATGATCAAGGCCGGCGTTAAGGAGGCGCTGGGAAAGCTGGCGGTCGCCAGGCCTTACAAACTTGCTTCGCCGTATATGTTCGAGCTCGAGTTCCACGTCTCGGCCCAGGCCGACGCGGGGGCGATGCTGCTCCCTCAGGTCAAGCGGGCGAACGCGCGCATGCTCACTTTCACCGCGAACGATTACGTGGAGGGCTGGCGCACGTTGAGGGCGCTGATCTCGCTGGCCCCGGCGCGCTAATCCAATACGAAAACTCCAGCTCGCTTCAGACTGGTTGACCGCCCCGCCCTGCCAGTCCCCTTGGCAGACGCGGAAAAAACTATGGACTTTCCGTGCCTCTCAGCTTATTATTAAATTAATAATAGCTAGATCTGGGTGAAAGAGGTTCCCTTGCGCCCGGAAGGAAGTCATAATGTCATAAAAAAGGATTGCTGCCTTTTTTCAAAGGCGGCAGAAAGGAGGGGCTCATGGCTCATCGTTTGATCGGGTGCATCGTTATGTCGGCGCTTCTGGTCGGCGGGATCTCCTGCACAAGACTTGGAGAATCCGGGTCGGCCGAGCAGAAACTGGTCATGGAGGAGCTGACGGAAACAGGCTCCATTCCGCTGAAATGGGGGAAGCTCGTTTCCGTGAGCAGCGTGCCTGGTGTCGCCAATTGGGTTCAATTGTGGTTTCAAGACGAGGAAGGGATCATCCGGATGGTCCCCTACAGTATTGGCGACAATTCTCTCTCCGGTCAAGCCAGGGTCATCCGGCGTAACTGAGGAGTCAAGGTCATGAAAACATTGGAAACCGTCATCCGGCGTGTCTTTTTCTATGGGTCGTTCGTCCTGGCCGCTGTTGCCGTGATCGAAAAGGTAGCGAACATTTTCAAGTACACGTTGATAAAGGGCGTTTTCGTCCCCGGCCGGCTTCTTGAATTCGCCGCCATCGGGCTGCTCTTCTCGATCGCCATGCAATTGCATCAGATCCGGCTGTCGCTGAGCTCGAAATCCGCGGACCTGCCGAAAAAAGAATCTTAGCCAGGCCTCGGGAACAAGCCGACCGCTGAGACAGGACGCTCATTCGGCATCAGACGATGTTCATCCGACGCAGAAGGGAGACACGTGTCAGGACGCAGGCCCTCCTGCCCTCGGATTTCTCCCTGCCGCTCTTGACGAATCCGCTTGAAATATAACGGGCCTTAGCATTTGACGGGGCTTCCTGGCCACGCCTATAATGAGGGCGATGAAGGCCCGCCTCGACCCGAAAAAGGCCCTGGGAATCGGTCTGACCGCCCTCGTTCTCGTGTTCGCCGTCTGGCTCGTTTCGCCCTTCTTCCGCTTCGAGGCCTCGGACGAAGCCAGCGGCAAGATCAACGGTTACCGGCTGGCCCTCGGTCTGACCATCATGATCCTCTTTGTCGGCAAATCCCTCTGGGACGTGCTGGCCCCTCAAGGGCTGGCCAAGAAGGTTTCGAACGTCAAGGCCGTAGCCCTGGTCGCCCTGGCCATCGTCGTCATGGGCTTCATCGTCTTCACCGTGGCCCGGGCCGCGGCCTACTACCTGGATTCGTCCATCGCCGTCGACGCGGCGAACTACCTGCCCTAATTTTTAATTTCGGTGACAGTCAACTCTGCCCCCAAACTCAAGACGATTTCCCTCCTGGATGTTGCTCGATCGGCCTGGCAAGGGAAAGAGTCGATTTGGGGACAGAGTTGACTGTCACCGTTTTTTATAAAACCATAGTCACGCCTGGTCTATGGGTCCGTATATCAATTATTATGAATGAGATGCGAGGCCTTGGCGCGACCGATGCGGACGATATTCTTGATCAGGTCGATCCCGATCATCAGGGCGATGAGGAGGAGCGTGAGCTTGATGCTGTACTTGATGCCGGGCAGGGCGCGTTCGGGGATGTGGACGGCGAAGAGGTTCTCAAAAGGCTGGCGCAAGATAAGGCCGATCAAGCCCAGCGATATGGCGTCGGAGACGATGTCCACCCAGCGCGACCGCGTGAAGAGCTTGGCGAGGAGCGTCATCGTCGACGTCGCGAACATGGCGATCACGACCATCGACAGCCGGCGCCCGGCGTCGGGCGTGAAGAGGGGCCGCGGATCGCTCCAATCCAGATTGGCAAAAAAGATCGTCTGGTACTTGGCGAAGAGATAGAGCGAGAAATCGGTGATGGCCAGCATGATGACGGCGCCGACGGCCGTGGCGATGCGCCCCGCCCAGAAGCGCTTGGCCGGCAGCTTGACCTCGTCGAGATCGACGCCGAAGCGGGGCCAGGGGAGCTTGACGTCCTTGCCGCTCTGGGTGATGAAATAGAGGAAGACGGCGACGATG
>Ga0316628_100002541_pt1 | contig 13595 bp, 9 predicted proteins | sample OWC_Aug_M2_C1_D5_FD_207648 | JGI IMG/M metagenome (GOLD analysis project Ga0316628, IMG submission 207648) | Wetland soil microbial communities from Old Woman Creek delta, Ohio, United States - OWC_Aug_M2_C1_D5_C | ecosystem: Environmental > Terrestrial > Soil > Wetlands | place: USA: Ohio... | reverse complement strand
GAACAACGGCAGCGCCAGGACGAGATACCGTGCGCGAGCGAGCAGGGAATCGATCGTCATGGCTTCGACGCTGCTCTTAGCACGCCGGCAAGCGCCGGGCAGCAGGCGGAAAGTCGCGTTTTGTGCGCTCTTTACGGCGTTCCGTCGTCGTCGCGGCTGGGCGGCGCGACGTCGGCGCTGCTGGCGGTGAGCGGCCCCGAGCCGCTGCTGTACTCGTGGAGCTTGTACTGGATCTTCCGTGGCGAGACCCCGAGGATGCTCGCGGCCTTCGAGGTCGAGCCGCCGCATGCCTCGAGCGTCTTCAGGATCGCGTAGCGCTCGAGATCCTGGATGGTCGAGCCGGGGATCGGCGGCGCGGCGTCGCGTTGGTCGGCGGGCACGAGCGAAGGGGGGAGGTGGCGCACGTCGATCTGCGGGGCATCGCACAGCACGACCGCGCGCTCGATGACGTTCTCGAGCTCGCGCACGTTGCCGGGCCAGTCGTACGTGCTCAGGACCTTGAGCGCCTGCTCGCTGATGCCCTCGATGTTGCGCCCGTTCTCCTTGGCGTAGCGACCGAGGAAGAAGCTCGCGAGCGGACCGATGTCCTGCCGCCGGTCACGGAGCGGCGGCAGCTCCACCGCGATGACGTTGAGTCGGTAGTAGAGGTCCTCGCGGAAGTGGCCCTTCTTGATCTCGGCCTTGAGGTCGCGATTCGTCGCTGCGATCAGGCGAACGTCGACCTTGAGGGTCTCGTTGCCGCCGACGCGCTCGAACGTCTTTTCCTGGAGGAAGCGGAGAAGCTTCACCTGCGTGCCCTGCGGGATCTCGCCGATCTCGTCGAGGAACAGCGTGCCGCCGTCGGCCTGCTTGAAGCGGCCTTCGCGCCGCGCGACCGCCCCGGTGAAGGCGCCACGCTCGTGGCCGAAGAGCTCGCTCTCGAGGAGCGACTCCGCGAGAGCCGCGCAATGGAGGCGAACGAAGGGAGCGTTCGCGCGCGGGCTGGCGGCGCAGAGCGCTTCGGCGATGAGCTCCTTGCCCGTGCCGCTCTCGCCGGTGATGAGGACGGTGGCCTTGCTGGGGCCGACCTGCGCGACGAGATCGAGGACCGCGCGCATGCTGTGGGGACCGGCGTCTTCGGTCACGACGATGTGACCGAACGCGTTGCGCTCGCGCAGCCGGTCCCGGAGGGCGAGGGTCTCCTGGAGGAGCTTCGCCTTCTCCATGGCCCGGTCGACGACCGCGGAGAGCGCCTCGTAGTCGAGGGGCTTCGTGAGGTAGTTCTCGGCGCCCTTCTTGATGGCCGATACGGCGCTCGAGATGGTCCCGAAGGCCGTCATGACTACGAAGACCGTCTGCGGGGAGGCGCTCTTCGCCTTCTCCATGAAGGCGATGCCGTCGAGGCCGGGCATCTTCAGGTCGGTCAAGACGACGTCCGGAGCGAACTCCTCGAGCTTTCCCAGGGCCTTGAACCCGTCGGCGGCCGTCTCGGTGGCATAGCCCTCGTCGCGCAAGATCTCGCTCAGCGCCGCACGGGCGTTCGCCTCGTCGTCCACGACCAGAATACGGCCGCGAGGGGCAGCGCGCGGAGGGGGCTCGGCCATCGCGGGAGGCAGCTTACCAGAGGGGCCGTTTAGGAGACGCTTTTGGCTGGAAGAGTCGTGTTACAACCTTCGCCGGCAAGCCCATGAAGAGAGCCGTCTTCCTTCTCAATACGATCCCGCTCGCTTTGCTTCTCAACCTCGCGTGGGCGATCGATCCCGGATCGGCCGCCGCACAAGGGACCGTGACCTTCGGAGGGGGCGCATCGGGTCAAGCCGGCACCTCCACTGGAGCGAGCGGTGCCGCGGGCGCATCCTCCGGCGGTGCCGAGGAGCGCGACCTGCTCGCGTCCGGCATGGCGGCTCCCGGTGCGGACAACGCCGAGGCCAAGGAGTGGGCCGAGCGCGATCGAAAGATGAACGAGGCGGCGACGCTCACGGGCGGCGTCGGTCTCCTCCACTTGCAGCACGCGCAAGGTGGAGCGGCGGGTCAGTTCCGCGTCGGCTTCACGACGGAGTACTTCTCGGCCGGCTTCCTCTGCACCGACACGTTCCCGTGCAGGGACCCGCGCAACGCGAACTCGACCATCCGCTCGGACAGCAGCGATCACATCGGCGGGCACCTCACGCTCTCGATGCAGTTCACGAAGTGGCTCGAGACCTACGCCTCGACGAGCGCGTACGCGAACTCGAATGCCGCGAACCGTCCTCAGCTGCTGCAGGTGCTCGGCGACAGCATCCTCGGCGCGAAGGTGCACGGCAACCTCAACAACATCTTCAGCGTCGGCGGTGCCTTCGAGCTCTGGCTCGTCAACGGCACCGGCTCGGTCGGCCTCGACGGCGGCGGCACGGGCGCGAAGTTCCGCGGTCTCGCCACCGCCGACCTCCGCGGCGCGGCGAAGCCCATTCCGGTGCGCTTCAGCACCAACCTCACGTACGTGCTCGACAACAGCGGTCGCGTCGTCGAGGACACCGAGACGGCGCGCGGCAACGGCGGCCCCCCCGTTCCGATCACGCGCATCGAGCGCTTCGGTCTCGGCATCAACCGCGTCGACCACTTCGACATCGGTCTCGGCGCAGAGGTCTTCGCCGCGCAGGAGAAGGTGCGTCCGTTCATCGAGTACAACATCGCCGTCCCGGTGAACCGGCAGAACTACCTCTGCCGGCCGAACAACCCGAGCGGCGATCTCTGCCTCGCGAACCAGCAGGTCGCGCCGAGCAGCCTCACCATCGGCGGACGCTTCTTCCCCTGGAAGCGCGGCTTCAACCTCCTCCTCGCGCTCGACATCGGTGTCACCGGCGTCAGCACCTTCATCGAAGAGGTGAAGCCCGAGGCTCCGTGGATGCTCTATCTCGGCGCGGGCTGGGCGTTCGATACGCAGGACCGGCCGCCGGTCATCAAGGAGCGCGTCGTCGAGAAGCCCGTCGCGGTGAAGACGCCGGGCCGCAAGATCCGCGGCTTCGTCCACGAGGAGGGCAAGACCGAGGGCGTCGCGGGTGCGGTCATCACGTGGGACACCCGTCCCGAGCTGACCTCGCTCGTCACCTTCCCCGACGGTCACTTCACGACGCACGAGCTCGACGAGGGCTCGTACGTCTTCGGCGTGAAGGCCGACGGCTACAAGCCCGGCCAGTGCCAGACGATCGTCACGCGCGGCGGCGCGAGCGCCGCGCCGCCCCCCGGCGCTCCGCCGAGCAGTAGTCTTCCGCCGAGCCAGCCGCCGCCCACCGGCGCCATGGCACCTGGCACCCAGCCCCCCGGCCAGCCGCCGCCCGCCAACAACACCGGGTACGGCGACGTGCAGCTCGACTGCGCGCTCGTGGCGCTCCCGCGCGTCGGCACCATCGTCGGCAAGGTCCGCGACGCCGACACGCAGGCCGCCGTCACCAACGCCACCGTGAAGATCATCGACGCTGCGAAGAAGGAGAACTCCGGCGCCGCCGATCAGAACGGCGCGTTCCGCTTCCAGGACGTCACGCCCGGCACGGCACAGATCATCGTCGATGCCGATGGTTACCTCGCGCTCACCGAGAACCTCGACGTGAAGGTCCGCGTCGACAACAACGCAGACATCCTCCTGAAGAAGCGCCCGAAGAACGCCAACGTCACCGTCGGCAAGGGCGAGATCTTCATCAAGCAGCAGATCCAGTTCGCGATCGACTCCGCGACGATCCTTCCCGAGTCGAACGGTCTCCTCAACGAGATCGCCGACGCTCTGGTCAAGAACCCGCGCATCAAGCGCGTCGAGGTCCAGGGCCATACGGACAACACCGGCACGCCGGATCACAACAAGCAGCTCAGCAACGATCGCGCAGCCGCGGTCGTCTCCTGGCTCTCGTCACACGGCGTCGCTGCGGATCGCATGACCGCGGTCGGCTACGGACAGACCAAGCCGCTCGTCCCGAACGTGACCGCGGGCAACCGCGCGAAGAACCGTCGCGTTCAGTTCATCATCGCCGACCAAGACCCCGCGCCTGCACCCGAGCCGAAGGCGAAGAAGAAGTAAGCACGCGCACACGGGCGCGCTTTCCGCCCACTCCACCCGGCGCCGTCGGTCCCGGCGGCGCGCTCGATGGTGAACGGCGCAGTCGCTCCGTCGGAGTAGTCGGTGCCGCCGAGCGGCGCGACGTTGAAGTTCGGATCCTTCGGCGCGGGGACGCAAGGCGCGTGTCCGGCAGCAGCGCTCGCATTCGACCACGAGCGCTGCACCATGAACGTGACTGCTGCTGGGCCTCTGTTGATCCCCGCAGTGGCGGCTCTGGCGTATAGATCGTCTCACGATGGCGTTGCTCAAGACGGTTCGCGCAAAGCTCACGACGCTGGTGGGCCTCTCGGCGCTCGCGACACTGGCCGCCCTTCCGCTCTTGCACTGGCTCATGACGCGTGAGCTCGTCGACGTCGTCGACGACCGCGTCCCGGAGGCCGTGAAGGGCTTCGAGGTCGAGCTCGTCGACGACATCGGCGATCTCGTGGCGGCGACGAAGAGCCTCGGCGACTCCGACGAGCTGCAGCACGCGCTCACCAACAACGATCGAGCGGCCGCTGAGGAGGAGCTCAAGGTCTTCCACGAGGCGTATCCCGGGACCGCGTTCGTCGCTTACGCGTCGTCGGGCAAGGTGCTCTCGCAGGTCGGCCTGCCCGGTCCCGCACTCCCGCGCGGCTCGTTCGTCGGCATCGACGCGCTCGACAAAGGGGTCGCCGAGACGCGCGTGATCGCGAGCGAGGGGTGCTCGAGCACGAAGAGCGGCGACCCCGCATTCGTCATGGCGCGCTCGGTCCGGGACGCGGGCGTCGTCGTTGCGTGCATGAACATCGACGCGAAGTACCTCGCGAACACCAGCGCAAAGCTGGGCGTCGAGCTGGCCATCGCGCATGGCGACCATGAGGTCGGCACGATGACTCCCTCCTTTCCGGTCGCGGCGCTCGCGGGCGCAAGAGGTGACGAGCTCGTCGACGTCGACGGCAAGGCCTGGGCGACGGCGCAGTTCGAGCCGGCGCCCTTCGCCGGTTTGCCGGGGCGCTTCTCGGTCGTGGCGGCGCTCGACATGACGCGCATCCGCGGCGTCGTGCGCAAGAACCTCGCGCTCACGGTCGCCGTTCTCATCGTCGCGGCCCTGATTGCCATCATCATGGGCTCTCGTCTCGCATCTCTCATGTCACGCGCGCTCACGCGCCTCAACGGCGCCTACAAGAACGTCGAGCGCGACGAGTACACGCACGTCGAGGGCGTGAAGACCGGGGACGAGATCGAGATGCTCGCCGTCGGCTTCAACTCGATGGTCGACGGCCTCCGCGAGCGCGACAAGCTACGGGCAACGATGGGCAAGTACATGACCCAGTCGGTCATGGATCACTTGATGCGCGGCAAGGTGGAGCTGGGCGGCGAGACACTCACCGTCACCATCCTCTTCACCGACATCCGCAGCTTCACGTCGATCAGCGAGACCATGTCCGCTCACGAGCTCGTGAAGCTCCTGAACGAATACTTCACCGAGATGGTCACGGTGATCATGGAAGAGGGGGGCGTCGTCGACAAATACATCGGCGACGCGATCATGGCGGTCTTCGGCGCGCCGGTCTCGAAGCCCGACGATGCGCGGCGGGCCGTGCGCGCCGCGGTGCGCATGCGTCACGCCCTGGCCGTGCTCAACGAGCGGCTCGTGGCGCGCGGCGCGCCTCCCATCAAGACGGGGATCGGGCTGCACACCGGCGAGGTCGTCGCCGGCAACATCGGGAGCGAGGCACGCATGGAGTACACGGTCATCGGCGACGCCGTGAACCTGGCCTCGCGTCTCGAGAGCTCGACGAAGGAGCTCGGCACCGACGTCCTCATCAGCGAAGACACGAACGCGCTTCTCGACAACGAGCTCGAGACGCGAGCAGTTCGTGAGATCACCGTGAAGGGTCGGGCCAAGCCCGTCATCGTCTACGAGGTCATCGGTTTCCGGGCGAACCGGGCGGGCTCTCGGCCGCCGCTCTCGGCCTCGACGTAGCCTCGCGCCCGACCCTCCGCAGCCGAGGGCAAGCCGCGGCCGTGTGAGGGCGATACAAGAGGAGAGGAGGAGCGTGAGGCTATGTCGCAGGCGCGGCAGGCAGCCGGGCCCGAAAAAGGGCTCCTTTGCCGTCCGGGCCGTCCTCGACGGTGACGTCGCCGCCGTGAACCCGAGCGATCTCGCGAACGATCGCGAGCCCGAGCCCGGAGCCATCGTCGCGACGCCGCTCGCTCGCCGCTCGGAAGAAGGGGTCGAAGACGCGATCGCGCTCCTCGACGGGCACCCCTGGGCCGTCGTCGGTCACGGAGAGGTCCACGGTGCCGCCGTCGCTTCGTGCGGCGACACGAACGTGGCCGCCTTCGGGACAGTGCCGCACGGCATTGTCGATCAGGTTCCGGAGGAGGCGTTCGAGATCGATGGCATGGCCCAGCACCGTCGACCCGTCCGCGTCGATCGCTACGTCGACGCCCCGGCGAGTCGCTTCTTGCGAGACCCACGAGGCCGCGTTCCTCGCCACCTCCTCGAGCGCGACCGGCGTGAGCGACGGCTCTCGCTCGGCGCCGACCCGCGCCAACGCGAGGAGGTCCTCGGCGAGCGCCTTCAAGCGTCGCGTGGAGTCGAGCGCCTCTTCGATCGCGGATCGGTATTCGTCGGCGCTGCGCGAGCGACGGAGCGCGAGCTGCAGCTCGCCGTAAAGCGACGTCAGCGGAGAGCGCAGCTCGTGCGCGGCGTGCGCGATGAACCGCTGCTGGCCCTCGACGAGGATCTCGAGGCGACGCACCATCTCGTCGACGTCGTGCGCTAGCTGCACGACCTCGTCGTCGCCGGAGCGGAGCGACGTGCGTGCCGAAAGATCTCCCGCTGCGACGCGCCTCGCGGCATCGGTGATGGCGTCGTGGCCACGCGTCAGGCGGCGAACGACGCGCCACGTGACGAGCACCGTGAAGCCAATCGACAGCAGCGCGGCCGCGAGCATGACCCGGCGAAGGAAGTCGTTGTCCTTCTCCATGTCGGAGCGCGGGGCCGCGAGGAGCAGGATTTCGTGCTCGTGCTCGGGGATGGCCACGAAGACGCCGCGCAGGTGCTCGCTCTTGTACCAGAAGTCGAACGCCGTCAGCGGCGGGTGCTCGATGGTCTTGAAGGCCGGCGCCCCGCTCGAGAACGTGGACGTGATGTCGACGACGCGGCCGAGGTCCTCGTAGATGACTGCGTACTACTTGAGGCGTCCGATGTCGTCGGCCTGTGGACCGCCGCGGTTGTTGACGTGCAGGCTGCCGTGCTCAGCGGCGATCTCCCCCGCCTCCAGATGCGCTTCGTTGCGCAGCGCCTCGTCGAGCTGACGTTCCTCGGAGCGCTCGACGACGAAGGACGCGGTACCGAACGCGCTCGCCACCGTGACCGCCGTCGCTGCGGACAACGTGAGCACGAGGCGGGTGCGAAACTTCATGCGCCGCTACTTCGGCGGGGTCGCCGTCAGGCGGTACCCCGCGCCGCGCACCGTCTCGATCATCCACGCGTGGTCGCCGAGCTTGTCGCGCAAGCGGCTCACGTGGACCTCGACGAGGTTCGACCCCGGATCGAAGCTGGTCCCCCAGACGCGCGAGAGCAGCTCGGTGCGCGTCACGATCTTCTCGGCATGGTGCACGAAGTCGAGCAGCAGCGCGTACTCGCGCGACGTCAGATCGAGGACCTGTCCACCCAGCGTGACCTCGCGACCGACGCGATCAAGCTCGAGGGCGCCGATGCCGAGCTTCGCGAAGCCCGACGCGCGCCGGACCAGGGCTCGGATGCGCGCGACGAGCTCCTCGACCTCGAACGGCTTCACGAGGTAGTCGTCGGCCCCCGTCTCGAGACCGAGCACGCGCTCGCGGAGCTCACCGCGGGCTGTGAGCATCAGGATCGGCGTGGAGAGGCCTTCTTCACGCAGGCGGCGGCAGACGGACAGGCCATCGACGTCAGGCAGCATCCAGTCGAGGACGATCAGGTCGTAGATCCCCGACGGAGCCTGGGAAAGCGCCTGTGCCCCGGTCGCGCACGCATCTGCCGCGAAGCCCTCCTCGACGAGGACGCGCACGAGGAAGCGCGATAGCTTCACGTCGTCCTCGACGACAAGGACCTTCACGTTGCTCAGGCTAGCATCGCGGTCCTGCCTCCCTGCCACCTTACACAGTCTTAATGCGGAGTTAATCTTGCTGTCACGCGGAGATGCCAAGCTGCCCCGGTTCATGATGGCCCCTCGCATCCTCCGCCTCGGTGCGTTCGTCGTCGCTGCGACGATCGCGTCCGTCTCGGTCGCGCGCGCCGACGATCCAGCGAAGCAGGCGGCAGGCACGGCTGGCGCAATGGAAGAGCCTGCGCCGAGCGCGACGCCGCCCGGCGCGCAGGTCCTGTCGCTCGCTGACGCGGTCGCGCTCGCACGTACGCGGGGTTACGACATCCTGCTCGCGTCGTCGGCCGTGCGCGGCGCGGAGGCGGAGGTCCGCATCGCCGGTCAGCCGCCGAATCCCGCGCTCAGCGCAGGTCCCTCGCGGCGCGTCGACTGCTTCTCCGGGAACTGCCCCTCGCCCTGGGGCGTCTTCGCGACGCTCTCCGATCAGGGCCTCATCGAGGGCGCGATCACCCGCAAGCGAAGGCTTCGCGAGGATGTCGCCAAGCGAGCGCTCGAGGCTTCGAAGTACGGTCGAGCCAATGCCGAGCGCGTCGTCGTCGCGCAGGTGAAGACGCAATACATCCAGACCGCAGCCGCGCGGGCGCGCGTCGATCTCGCGCGCGAGGTGGCGGCGTCGCTCCAGAAGTCCGTCGACATCAATCGCGTCCGTTATCCGCGCGTGATCGACGAGGGTCAGCTCGCGCGTGTCGAGCAAGAGGGCCTGCGCGCGCAGCAAGAGGTCGACCTCGCCCTCCGCGAGGAGCGTCAGGAAGAGATCGATCTCGCGATCCTCCTCGGCACCATCGGGCCCGTGCCCGAGCTCGTGGTCGATCGCAAAGTCCTCGATTTCAAGGTCCCGGATGGTGTCGCGACCATCGACAAGCCCGCGCTCTTCCGCCTGGCGATGGAGAACCGCCCCGATCGCAAGCAAGCGGTCGCGCAGGTGGCCCAGCAGGAGGCGCAGGTCTCGCTCGCGGAGCGCAACCGCTGGCCGGACATCTCGCTCCTCGTGCAGTATCAGCAGCTCGGCTCGGGCGACAGCGCGCCTCAGCCGCCGACGCTCTCGGTCGGGCTCGGGCTTCCCTTGCCGCTCTTCTACCAGCAGCAGGGTGAGATCTCGCGCGCCGAGGCCGATCGGCAAACGGCGCTCCTCACGCGCCGTCGGCTCGAGATGCTCGTCGTCGCGGACCTCGAGTCCGCGGTGAACACTTTTTCGACCGCGCGCCGCGTCGTCGAGCGCTACGAGTCGTCGTTGCTCGAACGTGCGAAGCGCGCGCGCGACATCACCCAGGTCCAGTTCAACGCCGGCTCGGCGACCTTGACCGATCTACTCGACGCCCAGCGGAGCTACGTCGCCGTGAACAGCGGTTACTACAACGAGCTCGTGAACTACTGGACGTCGGTATTCCTGCTGGAACAGGCCGTGGGCAAGGAGCTCGTTCGATGAATCTCGGCGCGTTGAGGAAGCACGGCTACGCGAGCGCGGTTGCGATCTGCGTGGCGCTCGCAGGCACCGGCTGCCGTCACAGCTCGGCGCAGACCGAGACGAAGTCCGAGGCGCCGATCGGCGAGATCTGGCTCACGGATGCGCAGATCGCCGAGGCGAAGATCAAGATCGAGCCGCTCGCCGAGCAGGACGTCGACGACGTCATCGTCACCAGCGGCAAGGTCGCGTTCGACGACGCGCACGTGAATCACGTCTTCTCGCCGGTCTCCGGTCGCGTGACCCGCATCGAGGCCAAGGTCGGCCAGCACGTCAAGAAGGGCGACATCCTCGCCGTGCTCGAGTCGCCGGACATCGGGCTCGCCTCGGCCGATCTCCACAAGGCATCTGCCGACCTCATCACCGCGCAGCACGATCTCGAGCGCCAGAAGGAGCTCCTCGCGGCGCACGCCACGTCGCAGCGCGACTACGAACAGTCGGAGGACAACTTCCGCAAGGCAAAGGCCGAGGTCGATCGCGCCAAGCAGAAGGCCGGCCTCTTCCGCGCCGGCGCCGGCGACAACGTCACGCAGACCTATGCCGTGCGCGCCGAGATCGACGGCGAGGTCGTGGCGCGCAACGTCTCTCCGGGCGGCGAGGTCCAGGGCCAGTACGGCGGCGGCACGGCCGTCGAGCTCTTCACCGTCGGAGAGCTCGATCGTCTCTGGGTCGTCGCGGACGTCTACGAGATGGACACGGCACGCGTGAAGGTCGGCTCGCGCGTCACGATCAAGCTCTTCTCGATGCCCAACAAGGTCTTCCCGGCCAAGGTCGACTGGGTCGCAGGCACCCTCGACCCGACCACGCGCACGGCGAAGATCCGCTGCATCATCGACAACACCGATCGCTCCTTCAAGCCGGAGATGTACGCGACGCTCTACATCGCGGTCGAGGAGCGCAAGGCCGTCGCCATTCCGCGCAACGCGCTCCTCCGCCTCGGCGAGACGACGGCGGTGTTCGTCGAGAAGGGCAAGTCGCCCGACGGGCGCCACATCTTCGCGCGTGTCCCCGTCACCGTCGACGAGGCGGAGGGGGACAAGTGGCTCCCGCTCACGCACGGCCCTGAGCGTGGCGCGATGATCGTGACGGAGGGCACGATCCTCCTCGCGGGCGAGCGATGATCGAGAAGCTCGTCGCGTTCGCGGTCCGCGCGCCGGTCGTGATCTTCATCTTCGCGCTGGCGCTCGTCGGCGCCGGGCTCTGGTCGTACAAGGAGCTCGACATCGAGGCGTACCCGAACCCGGTACCTCCGCTCGTCGAGATCATCGCGCAGCCCGACGGCATGAGCGCCGAGGACGTCGAGCGCTACGTCACGGTACCCCTGGAAATAGGGCTCGCCGGCATGCCCGGCCTCCAGCACACGCGCTCGCAGTCGCTCTTCGGGCTCGCCGACGTGAAGTGCTACTTCCGCTGGGGCACGACCTACGAAGCGGCGCGCCAGGAGGTCCTGAACCGCCTGAACATGACGCAGCTCCCCGAGGGCGTGCAGGCGCAGATCAGTCCGTGGAACGCCATCGGCGAGGTGTTCCGCTACGAGCTGGTCGGCAAGGGTCACAACCTGCGCCAGCTCAAGACGGCGCAGGACTGGATCCTCGAGCGTCAGTTCAAGCAGGTACCCGGCGTCGTCGACGTCGTGTCGTTCGGCGGCGAGACCAAGCAGTACCAGGTCAACGTCGATCCGTTCCGGCTGCGCGCCTACGGCGTGAACCTCGATCAGCTGATGACGGCGATCTCCAGCTCGAACCAGAACGTCGGCGGCCAGCGCCTCACGCTCGGCGAGCAGGCCTACACGATCCGCGGCGTCGGTCTCGTCAAGAACGTCCACGACATCGAGGCCATCGTGGTCGCTGCGCGTACGGGCGTCCCGATTCGCGTGCGCGACGTCGCGACCGTCGAGATCGGTCACACGCCGCGGCTCGGCATCGTCGGTCACGACGACAACGACGACATCGTCCAGGGCACCGTGCTCATGCGTTACGGCGGCGAGACGCCGACCACGCTGAAGGGCATCCACGAGCGTATCGCGCTCATCAAGGCGAACCACCTCCTGCCGCCCGGCATGGACATCGTGCCGTACTACGACCGCGGAAACCTCGTCGCGCTCACGACGCACACCGTCCTCGAGAACGTCGTCGTCGGCATGGTGCTCGTCACCATCGTTCTGCTGCTGTTCCTCGGAAATGTGCGCGCCGCCCTCATCACTGCGCTCAACATCCCGCTCGCGCTGCTCGCGGCGTTCTGCGGAATGGTCGCGACGGGTACGCCCGCGAACCTCATCTCCATCGGCGCCGTCGACTTCGGAATCGTCGCCGACTCGACAGTCATCGTGATGGAGAGCATCTTCCATTTCCTCGGGTCGCACGGGAAGGGCCCGATCGAAGGGCGAATCCTGTCCGGCGCACGCCAGGTCGCGCGCCCGCTCTCGTTCGCCACGCTCATCATCGGCGTCGCGTTCTTGCCGCTCTTCACGATGACCGGCGTCGCCGGCGTCATCTTCTCGCCGATGGCCCACACCTATGCGTTCGCGATCGGCGCGGCGATCATCCTGGCGCTCACGCTGACGCCGGCCTTGACGTCGAAGCTGATCCCCGCTGCGGCCGAGGAGAAGGACAGCTTCGCGACGCGCCACCTGAAGCGCCTCTATCTCCCGATCTTCCAGTTCGGCATCCGCAGTCCGAAGCTGGCGCTCTTCATCGGCCTGCTCCCGGTGCTGGCCGGCCTCGGCCTCTTCACGGCGCTCGGCGGCGAGTTCATGCCGAAGCTCGAGGAAGGCAATCTCTGGATCCGCGCCACGCTGCCGACGAGCGTCTCGCTCGAGCAGTCTGCGAAGTACGTCGGACGCATGCGGGCGATCTTGCGTGGCTGTCCGGAGAATCAGGCGTGCAACGAGGACAATCGCCGTCACCGCGAGGTGCTCACCGTCATCTCGCAGCTCGGTCGACCCGACGACGGCACCGACAGCGCCGGTTTCCAGAACATCGAGCTCTTCGCGCCGCTGCGTCCGATCGGCGAGTGGGGGAAGGGCGTCACGAAGGAGTCGCTGACCGACGACCTCTCGAAGGAGCTCGGCGAGTCCTTTCCGGGCGTCGTCTTCAACTTCTCGCAGATGATCTCCGACAACGTCGAAGAAGCGATGAGCGGCGTGAAGGGCGAGAACTCCATCAAGGTCTTCGGCCCGGACGTCGTCGCGAACGAGAGGACCGCGGAGCAGGCGATGGCCGTGCTCGCCGGCGTCCAGGGCGTGCGGGATCTAGGCCTCGTTCGTTCGAGCGGGCAGCCGAGCATCAAGATCGTGCCCGATCGCCAGGCGTGCTCGCGCTACGGCCTCAACACCGGCAACGTCGAGGCGGTCATCCAGGCCGCCATCGGCGGCAAGGTGGCGACCCAGGTCTTCGAGGGCGATCGTCGGTTCGATCTCACGGTCCGCTGGCTCGGGCCGTATCGCGAGTCGGTCGAGGCCATCAAGGAGCTGATGATCTTCACGCCCGACGGCACGCCCGTGCCGCTCGCGCAGATCGCCCAGGTGAACATCGAGGACAGCCCCGCGGTCATCTTCCGCGAGGACGGGACACGGTACACGCCGATCAAGTTCTCGGTCCGCGGTCGCGACCTCGAGAGCACCGTCGCCGAAGCGCAGGCGAAGGTGACCTCGAAGGTGCCGGTCGGCGAGGACTCGCACATGGACTGGAGCGGCGAGATCAACGAGCTCCGCGAGGCGCAGCTCCGGCTCGCGATGATCATTCCGGCGACGCTCCTGGTCATCGCGCTGCTCGTCTACGGTTCGGTTCGCAGCGTGGTCAACACGTGCATCGTGCTCTTCAACATCCCGGTGGCCTGCGCCGGCGGCGTGCTGATGCTCTTCTTCACGCGGCTGAATTTCTCGGTGTCGGCGGCGATGGGCTTCATATCCGTCTTCGGCATAGCCATCCAGGACGCGATCCTCGTCGTC
>Ga0316628_100002540_pt1 | contig 13595 bp, 10 predicted proteins | sample OWC_Aug_M2_C1_D5_FD_207648 | JGI IMG/M metagenome (GOLD analysis project Ga0316628, IMG submission 207648) | Wetland soil microbial communities from Old Woman Creek delta, Ohio, United States - OWC_Aug_M2_C1_D5_C | ecosystem: Environmental > Terrestrial > Soil > Wetlands | place: USA: Ohio... | reverse complement strand
CCGGAGGAAGAGGCCGAAATAGCCGCAGGCGAACCCGATCTTCTCCGAGAGAAACTGGATCCGGAAGATCGGGTTCTTCGTCCCCGTCGCCTGGCGGGCCCAGGTCGCTCCGCCGTCTTCCGTGTGGAGGATCAGGCCGTTGCCGCCGGAGCACCAGCCGCGGAGGGGATCGGCGAACGACACCGAGTAGAGGTCCTCCTTGACCCCGGCGGGCTGGATGTACCAACTCTTCCCGTCATCGACGGAGTGGAGGATCTTCCCGCTGTTCCCGACGACCCAGGCTTCCTGCGGGGTCGCGAACGCCACATCGTAGAAATTGTCGAAGTAGTCGTATTTCCAATTTATCCCTGCGGGCCGGGTTCCCTTCCCCGGGTCCACGCTTCCCTGACTCGCCGCCCCTGCGGTGGTGGAAAACGCCGCGGCGATGAACCCGGCGAAAAGAACTGCCGACGACGCGAACATCCGTACCCTGCGTCTCCTCATGCTGTGCACTCCTGGCGTGGATTCGGCAAACCTTGCCTCCGACGACATGCTGATATCATCCGGGGATCGCATCAATCCCTCGAAAGGAGGGTTCTCTGTTCCCCAAAGGAGAATCTGGAAACGTGATGTTATTCGATTGGTTGCGGATCGCTTCCACGTGAGGGGAGGAGGGTCGGATACGGCTTCGCGCAGGGGAGGCCGGTTTCTATTTTTTCCCGCCGGGCACAAGGTATGTGGGGTGCTCCAGCCACGTTCGACGCGATTCGACGGGGAGTCCAAGATAGTTCGCCACGACCCGCTGCGCATCCCCGGACAGCATCACGTCCGCGAACGCGGAGTTTTCGATCCCGAGGCCCCCTGCGAGATGGATTTCGGAGCCTTCGTAGACCGCTTTCTTGGCCCGTGCCAGTCCGATCGTCGGCATGGCCGCCAGTTCCGCCGCGATCTCCCCGGCGCGACGGGAGGCGTTTTCCGACAGTTCACTCAGGATCCCGAGGCTCAACGCCGCCTCCGGCGCCACGATTCTGCCCCGCAGGATGAACTCCATGGCCCTGGCGACCCCGATGAGCCGGGAAAGCCGTTGCGTTCCTCCTCCCCCGGGGATCAGTCCCAGCTTCGTCTCAGGCAGCCCGTACCGGTTGTCGCCCTGCTCGCCGATGCGGATGTCGCATGCCAGGCAGAGCTCGAACCCTCCTCCCATGGCGTCGCCGTTCATCGCCGCAATGACGGGTTTCGGAAGATTCTGCAGCCGAAGCAGCATTTCGCTGTAACCGGGAATCGGGGAGACGCCCAGGATCCCGCAGTTTTCGACGAAGGCGGGAGCGATCGTCGCCAGTTCCTCACCGTGGTAATGGGTGATGAATTTTCCCGGAACGCCTCCCCGCAGAACGATCGCCCGGATCTCCGGGGCTTCCCACGACCGGATCCGCTCGATCATTTCCCGCGTACCGTCTGCGCCTATATAATTCATCGGGGGGAATGAATACGTGGCGGTGAGAACGCCATTGTCCAATTCCGTATTCCACAAGCTCATGTCATCCCCTTGCCGGAGGGTCTACTCCAGCACGATGGCCTTGACGGGACACACCTCGATGCAGATCCTGCATTCGTCGCATTTCTCCTTGTCGACTACGGCCTTCCCCTCGACCAGCACGATGGCATCGTACGGGCAGTTGAAGATGCACTCCTGCCGCTCGAGACCCAAGCATCCGTTGCAGATTCCCTTGTTCACGACCGCCGGCATGCCACCGCCCTCTCGATGAAAATGAAATCGTCCTCGTCCCGCTTAAATCCTGGCCCCGACGAGGCGCCCTCCATAGACGGCGTCCGCCACGCATCGCGGCTTCACGCAATCACCGATCTCGTGAAGGTCCGCGACGACACCTCGGAGCTCATCGATCAATTTCCTGTTCGCCACCCTTCCCGTCGAAAGCACGACCGCGTCCGCCTCGAGGAACGAGGTATTTCCCGCGCTGTCCGCTATCCTTACTCCGTTCCTTTCGATCATGACGATCTTCGTCGAGAACAACGGTTTCACATGTTTCGACTGGAGCATCCCGAAGAGGATCGGGAGCGCCCGGATCGGACTCAGCCTGTCCATGGATATGCTCGCCGCCTCCCGGACGAAGGTCACGTCCTTCCCCCGGTCGGCAAGGTTGATCGCCGTCTCGACGTCCCAGAAGGCGCCGCCGATCACAACGACCTTCTTCCCGATCGCCGTCCCCTTCAGAAGGACGTCCTCTTCCATGACGACGATCGGCTGGTCCGCACCCGGGACGTCCCTGCCCGGCACGGAACCGGTGGCGACGACCACCGTGTCCGGGGCCAGCGAGGCGACCAGTTCCTTCGTCACTTCCGTTTCCAGGCGGACATTGACGCCCAGCCTGTCGATCTCCCGCATGTGCCAGCGCGTGAACGTTCTCCACTCCCTCGAGAGGGGCGCCGCCGCCGCGATTCGCAGCGCACCTCCCAACTGGGCCTCCTTCTCGCAGAGCGTCACGTCGTGACCCCTTTCACGAAGCACGCGCGCGGCTTCCATGCCGCCGGGACCGCCTCCGACGACGAGCACCTTCCGCGGTCTCCCCGCGGTCTCGATCTTCGGCAGCGACGTCTCCCTCGCCGACTCGGCGTTGATCGCGCAATACTTGGTCCATCCGGCTTCCGACATGCAATAGCCGCACGCCACGCACATCCGGACGTCGTCCGGCCTCCCCGTGATCATCTTTTTCGGCATGAGAGGATCGGCCATGAGCGGGCGGGAAAGGGCGGCGACGTCGCACCGGTTGTTTTCGACGGCCTTCGTGATCATCCGGGGATCGCACAGCCTCCCGGCGACGATCACCGGCAATTTCGTCACTTTCTTGACCGCCTCGGAATGGATCAGGTAACACCCCCTCGCGTCGTACATCGGGGGAATGATCTTGTTCGGGGTATGATCGAGTACTCCGGCCGAGAGGTCGATGGCATCGACACCCGCCTCCTCGAGCCTCGGCACGACATGCAGGAGGGTGTCCTGGAGCTGGATCCCCGCTTCCCCGAGTCCCTGGTCTGCCGCAATCCTCACGATCAGCGGGTATTCCTTGCCGACCGCCGCCCGGGTCGCCTGGATGATCTCGCACGGCAGCCGCATCCGGTTCTCCCAGCTTCCCCCGTAGCCGTCGGTCCGCACGTTCGTGTACGGGGAGATGAAATCCATGACCAGCGTCACGTTGGCGAAATGGATGTTGACGGCGTCGAAACCGGCCTTCTTCGCCCGCAGTACCGCCAGGACGTGCATTTGGACGAGCCGTTCGATCTCCTCCGCGGAGATCTCCCTTACAGGGGCAGGCGGCATGACGTTCACCACCTGCCACTTCCCGTCCTTCTTCGTGAACTCCCATTTCGGCGCGGCCATGAAGGGAACTTTCGCCGATGCGCCCCAGGGGAGCATCTCCGGGTTCGACTGCGCCCAGTACCTCGCGGCGGATCTTCCCGGGTGATAGAGCTGCTGGCAGGCCTTCGCTTCCTGGGCCTTGATCACCTCGGCAAGCCTCTGGAGCCCGAAAATGCACTCGTCGCTGGCGATCGACAAGGCGTTCGGGAACACATCCCCCGTGGGGCCGGGATCGATGGTCGCCCCGCCGACGCAGACCATGCTCACGCCGCTCCTGGCGTAGGTATCGGTGATGGCGAGATACGCTTCCGTGGGATGCCCCCCGTAGCACATCTCATGGATCGTGGGGGCCATGACGACCCTGTGCTTCAGCGTCATCGACCCGATATCGATCGGAGTGAACACCTTTTCCGTTCCCATGGATTCTCCCTTGCTCATTTCTTCCCGTAGGCCTTCTCGATGAACCGCGTCTTGTTCATCGACCGTTCCAGGGTCCCCGGGGCGAGCCACTGGATCCGCGGCGTGACTTTCAGCCGGATCTTCATCTTCTCCTCGATCTCCCGCGCAAGCCCGGGGAGGTGCACCGGCGCAACGCCCTCCCCGTGCTCGACCTTCAGCTTCAACGGCGGAACCACCCGGGGCGGCGGTTCATCGAGGACGATCCGGAACTCCCCCGTCACCCGCGGGATGAACCCGGCGATCACCCCGTCGATTGCCGCCGGGTAGACGATGATCCCCTTCACCTTCAGCATGTCGTCGGTGCGCCCGATGATCTTGTACCGGAAGCCGGTCGCCCCGCAGGGACACGGCTCGGTGAACACCTGGCAGACGTCCCCGATCGTCTCCCGGAACCAGAGGAACCCTTCGCCCTCCAGCGTCGTGAAGACCGGCAATCCCTTCGCTCCGTCCTCGAACCGCACCGGTTCGTAGGTTTCGGGGTCGACCAGCTCGCAGAGGACCGTGTCGTCGGCGACGTGGTGCATCCCCTGGTATTCGGGATGGTCGCAGGAAATACCGAATCCCGCCCCGGTATCGGACAGCCTGGCCCCGTAGGAGGTCTCCAGGTTCCTGCGCACCTCGGGGATCCCGGCACCCGGCTCCCCCCCGCAGAAGAGCCTCTTGATCCCCAATTCCCCGATGCCGCGACCGAGCGCTTCCGGCGCCTTCGCGATCAGGTGCTCGGCAAGGGACGGCGTGCAGGCAAGGACGTTCGCCTTGAACAGGCTCGCGAACTTCAGGATCCTCTCCGTCCCTCCCTCGGCGCCCACCGGGAAGACGCAGGCGCCGCTCTTCTGGGAGAACTGGGCGTACGGGACGCCGGCCAGCCACATGCTCAACCCGAAGGCATGGATGATCCTGTCGCCGGGGCGGACCCCGATCCGCCAGTGCATCCGGGCGATGTTCTCGGACATCCACTCGATGTCGTGGTGCGTCATCGGGTAAGGTGTCGGCTCCCCGGTGGTCCCGGAAGTCGCCGCCATCATGGCGAGTCGTTCCATGGGCACTCCGATCGTGCAATCCACGACCCGGGACATGTCCATGCCGCAATCCTCGGTCAGTTTCCGGCGCTGGGTCTTGTCGAAGACCGGCACGCTCCGGCTGAAATCCTCAAGGGTCCTGATATCGCCCGGCTTGACCCCCGCCTTCTCCATTCTCTCACGCCAGAAGGGCTTCCCTTCATGCAGCCGGACGATCAGCTTCTTCAACTTCTCCAGCTGGATCCCCCGCATCTCCCGCGTGTTGAGGATCGGCTCCATCTCCATGTTCCGGTACGCCCGCTCGGAAAGGTTGGTCGGCACGCTCTTCTCACCCGCCCGGTTATTTTCTCAATATGTGGATGAAGCAACTGGCGGTATCCGTATGGATGAACCCGCCGCCGTTGTGCTGGAGGGCCACCCGCGCCCCCTCGACCTGCCTCCGGCCCGCCTGCCCGCGAAGCTGCCGGACGAGCTCGATGATCTGGGAGATCCCCGTAGCGCCGATCACATGGCCCTTGGAGAGCAGGCCCCCGCTCGTGTTGACCGGAGTCTTTCCCCCGGGCCCGGATTGCCCCTCCTCGATGAAACGCCCTCCCTCCCCCTTCCGGCAGAATCCGAGGTCTTCGTAATGGACGATCTCCGCGACGCTGAAACAGTCGTGCACCTCGGCAAGGTCGATGTCGTCCGGCCCGAGGCCGGCCATCCGGTAGGCGGCTTCGGCGGCGCGCACGTCGGTGTCGAAATAGGTGTAGCTTCCCTTGTCCGGGTAGGTCCCGGAGACCTGGACCGAAGCGGCGACGGAGACGGGTGCGGACGTGTATCTTTTGGCGATCTTCCCTGCGACGAGCACCACGGCGGCCGCGCCGTCCCCGCGGGGGCAGCACTGGGGAAGGGTCAGGGGATCGCAGATCATCCGGTCGTTCAGGACCTCCTCCACCGTAACGGGCTGGGTCAACTGCGCCTCCGGGTTCAGCGAGCCGTATTGCCGATTCTTGACCGCAACCATGGCCATCTGCTCCCGGGTCGTGCCGAATTCCTCCATGTGCCGTCGCGCCAGGAGGGCGAAAAGACCCGGTGCGGAATTGCCCATGTCGCCGCTGCGTTCCGCATGCTGGCGGCCGGTGAACACGCTGAGGATCTTTTCCGAGCTCGTCACCGTCATCTGCTCCACGCCGAACGCCAAGGCGATATCGCAGGCTCCGGTCGCCACCCTGTACCAGGCCTCGTGGAACGCGGTGGATCCCGTGGCGCAGCCGTTCTCCACCCGGGTTATGGGGATTTTCGTGAGGCCGATCTCGCGGAGCACATAGTGGCCGATCAGGAGCCCCTGCCCCCATTCCCACTGGGCCAGGTTCCCGGCATAGGCAAGCTGGATGTCGCGGGGTGTCATCCCGGCGTCCCGGATCGCCTTGATGCAGGCTTCCTCGCCCAGTACCCGCAACGACCGGTCGCCGTATCTGCCGAACCGCATCCCGCCGATGCCGGCGATCGCCACGGACCTCACGACGGTTTCTCCATGGACGGCCTGAATTTGTACCCGACGATCTCGTCTCCCTCTTCATCATGACGGATCGTCTCGATCACCATTTCCATCTCCATTCCCACCGCGAGGACCTTGTCCCAAGGATCGCATTCCGTCAGGAGGGAGAAGAGCTTGATTCCTTCCTGCAGGTCGATGAAGCCGATGGTGAACGGCGTCGGTATCCCCGAGGGCCCCATGTGGGAACGGGCGAACGTGTGGAGCGTCCCCCTTCCGCTCAAGGGAAACTTCTCCTGATCCGCGTTGAAACAGGAGGGACAAACCGTCTTCGTCGGGAAATAGGTTTGTCCGCAGGCGGGACAGCGACCTCCGGTCAGGGACAACCCCTTTCCGAAATCGTGAAACCACCCCTCTTCGATGAACCTTCTTGAGTTCACGCTACGTGGCACGAATCTTCTCCTGCAGGAATTGCCTGCCACACTCCGGGGAGGAGTTGGGGAGGGATCGGGATCGTTCTCCCTTTCCCTCCCCAATCCTCAAAGGAGGGGACGCAGGCGTCACATCCGGTGAGGGGACCGGGATGCAACAAATACCCCCTCCAAGCGAATCAATCCCTACCGGGACTGACTCTGCAGTTTCGTCGTGGTAAAGTCGCTCTCTTTCTGGCCGATATTCGTCTTCAGCACCGCGTTGTACGCCATGGAACCCCGCTTGGCGATGAGGTCGAACATGTTCTGGTAGTAGTTGAACATCACGTGGTCGTGCTTCTTCACCGTCAAGCCGCTCTCGTTGTACTTCCAGAGCTGGCCTCTCCGGTCCCAGAGGTCGTTCGAGCAGACGGCGAAACTGTCCGCGTCCACGTAGACCCGCCGCTTCCCGTAAACGTAATCCTTGTCCTTGTTTACGCCGTCGACGACGTACACTTCCTTCAGCTCGTAACGAAGGTCGTCGGGAGCCGGGATCTTTCCCGTGTATTTCGGGTTGTTGGAGAGAATGTGGTAGGCCATGTACATTTCCTTCTTGCCGACCAGCGTCCAGTTGTAGTCGGAAACCTTTCCGGAAAACGTGCGATAGTCGTCCCAGGTGAAGTCCGTTCCGCCGAACGTGTCGCCGCGCTGCGCGACGGAGATCCGCCGTACCCTGCGGATGGTGGGGATGTACATCCATCCGTCGTCCCCCTTGGTGGCGCTCTGGTACCGGACCGTGAGAAGGGCCAGTCCCGCGAGGTCCTCCGGATACGAGATCCCCTGGATCTCCTTCACCGCCACCCCGTCGGAGTTCGGGATCGACGGCATCGGCGGCTCTTTTACGCGCCCCTGGTAGGCGATGCGGCGATAGTACCCGATGAGCTTCTTCTTCTTCCCCGTGGTGCTGATCGCGTCGATGTCGTACTGGGTCCAGAAGAAATCGTCGCCCGAATGCTTGTACTCGTAGTTCCACATCACTTCCGCCCCGCTCTTCGGATCGGGGAACGGAAGGCCCGCCGTGTAGTTTTCCAGGCCGCCCTGCTTGTTTATTTTCGCCGTCCCCTTGTATTTCTCCGTAGCCTCGATGTATTCCTTCGGGAACGTGTAGTCGTGAACGGTGTCATACACCGGAACGACGTAACCCCACTCCTTCACCAATTTGTAGACGCCAAGGGCCAATTTGTCCTTGTATTGATCCACATTCGATTTATCGATCCTGAACTTCACCGTTCCGCCGAGATAGCTCTTCTCATAGGTGGAACTTGCGGAATACGCGACGGAGAACGACCCGACCAGCAACAGTCCCACGAGACATGCGATAAAAGGGGTACAGAATCTTTTCATGCCTTTCCTCCCACGGTTTGTCTATCCATCAGACAATTATTGGAATGAATACTTGACGTCCAGATACGCCTCGCTTCTGTCGCTGAACGGATCGAAGAAACCGCGGCCGTCCGGATGTCCCCAGAACTTGTTGTAGGCAAGGGAAACGCTTAAGTTGTCGCCGTACTTGAGATTCACCAACGGCCGCACCCAGCCCGAGCCGATCACGTCGTAGAACACGAACACGGATGGCGTCAGCACGGCGTTCGGGATGAGATAGACATACGGGGTCGAGATGAATCCGGAAATCATCGTCTGGGCGTCTTTCTTCTTCCCCCCCGGGGCGGCGCCGGCGCTGTCGCCGAACATGACGGTCGTGTCGTCCGGAGAAAGGACCTGCTTGTAGAACACCTGGAAACTCAGGAAGGAGGATTCGGAGTTGATCGGAAGGTACGTCGGACGGTCCGCTCCAAGCATCAAGGAGATCGTGTCTTTCTTGGAGATGAAATTCGGCTTCGTGAAATCGTTATGCGGCTCGTTGGAGTTGTAAACGGCCTCACCGCGGAACACCGTCTTCAGCGGATCGAAGAAGGTGTTGAACGTACCGCCGACGGAATTCACGAATGGGTGCGCAAAATCCAATCCGGCGGAAGTGAGCTCGGCCGTGGGCATCTCGAAGCGGTGATAATAATCGTAGATGGAGACATCGAATCCGGAACCCAGGGTGGTCTTGATTTTCCCGCCGACGGACCCGTTGTTGATGTTCGTGTCGTATTTCTTCTCGGGGATACCGCCGATGCCGGCGCCCGGGAATTCCCAGTAGGTGCCCACGCCCGCCCACTTCGCCGGCTTGAAGGTCACCGGAGCCCATACAAGTTCCAGATCCGTCTTTTCCGTCAATCCATAGATCATCCGCGCCATGGGGAGACCCTGGCGGATATCCTGCCAGTCTTCAAGGAAGTAGTGCCAACTGAAGTCAAGCGGGTTGATGATATCCGCAAGGCGCAACCCGTCCGACTCCCCCCAGACCACCTGCTGCTTCCCTAGCCGGAGGAACAGGGGACCCTGGCGGATGTCCACGTACAACTCCCTGATTTCGTTGTTCAACCTCTGATCGTCCACCACCGCCTGGGAAAACTTGTCCTGCCCCTTGAAGTCGAAGGAGGCGTCGTAGTCTCCACGCCAGAGGCTGTACACCTTCAGGTTCGGGTTGATCGTGTAGGTGCCTTCCAGCTGGAGAAACGACTTGGAAAGCTCCACATCGCCGCTCTTGAACTGGTCTCCTCCCAAGCCTCCGTGGGGGTTTTCCGTGCGCACCGCCGTGATATTGCGCAGGTACCCTTTCAATTCGAAACTTCCATCGAGCAACGTGTACGCGAAGCTGCTGCCGGAGCAGAAAACGAGCGCTCCAAGAACAATAAACCCGAATACGATCCCCCCTCGCTTCTTCATCAAGCCCTCCTCCCTCGTTTTTCCTGCCTGACCCTGTTTCCCATTCCCACCGCTGCATCACACACCCCGGAGGCCGCCGGTCGAACGCGACCGGTGTGAATCTCGGCTTCAGATCCCGGGGATCCTTTATGTGAACTCATCTTGTGAGAGGCATTGGCCACTGTGATCCCTTATAAAATATGGGTTGATATCGAACAATCCTGCGGAGGTGTAGAAAACACTGCTCAAAGGGGGAGTTGAGGGTTCTTACCGTCCCGCGACGGTCGTTACACCCAACCCTCGCGCACGGGATGCTTGCGGAGTTCGTGCTTGCGGATTCCGCCGGTCGCCGTTTTGGGCAGCTCCGGCACGATCTCGACGTACCTGGGCACCAGGTGTGACGGCATCCGGTCCGAACACCATGCGACGATTTCATCATGGGATACGTCCATCCCGTGCCGGGGGACGAGAAAGACCCTCACGTCCTCGTCGTCCGGTTCCGAGAGGACCCCAAGGGCCGCCGATTCCAGCACCTTGGGATTGCCGTTGACGATCCTCTCGACTTCGGTGCAGGGAAACACCTCGCCGCCGCGCCGGATGCAATCCGCCTTCCGGTCGATGAAGAAGAAATAGCCTTCCGTATCGACATACCCGCGATCACCCGTGTGGAACCAGCCGTTCGCCATGTTCTCCGCGGTCCGGTCGTGCTCCCTGTAATACCCGAGGAATGCCGATTCCGGAGTCGTGGGACGAAGGACGATTTCCCCGGAAAGTCCCGTGGGCAACTCCTCGTCGAATTCGTCGAAGACCTTCACCTCGTAGGACGACAGGGGTTTCCCGATCGACCCTTCCCTGGCGCCTGCGCCGAAATTGGCGATGCACATCCCGCCGCATTCGGACAGGTGGAACCCTTCGACCATCTCGACGCCGAACCGGACTCCGAATGCCCGCGCCGCAGCCCCGGCGACCGCGCCGCCGAAGGCCAGGCGGGCCGGGTTCGCCCCGTCGTCCTGCCTCGGCTTCAGTCTCATCAGGCTCTCGATCATCGGACCCGTGTAGGTGAACACGGTCGCACCGTGGCGGCGAATCCCGTCGAAAAACGTCCCGGGGACGAACCCGTCCTCGAGGACAAGGCGGCATCTGCCGGCCAGGGCTCCGACGACGGAGAGCGTCTGTGTCTGGACATGCGCCAGCGGCTGCGCCGTGTAGAAGACGTCGCGAGCGGTGGCTCGCACCACCTGCCCGGCCCAGACCGATCCCGCGTGGCAGTAATTGCGCTGGGAGATCATCGCCCCCTTGGGAGGCCCGGTCGTGCCCGGGGTGTAGACGATCGACATGACATCCGTGGGAACCACGGGCGGAAGCCTGGCCGCCGTCCGGGAGAAAGACCCGAGCGTCTCGCGGAAATGCAGGAATCCGGGGGGAGCTCCTCCGACGCCTCCGACCCAGATCCTTTTCCGGATCTTCGGCAATTTCCCGAGCGGCTCCTCGATCGCCAGGTACGCGGAATCCTCCACGGCGAAGACCGTCGCGTCGGAGTGGCTCGCGATGTAGGACGCGGCATTCCGGCCCAGGGAGGTTTCGATCGGCACCATGATGGCCCCCAGTTTCGCGAGCCCGAACCACAGCTCGAGGAACTCCGGCCGGTTGCCGATCATGAGGCAGACCTTGTCCCCCCGGCGCACCCCGATCTCCCGCAGCAGGTTGGCGGCCCGGTTGCTCCTTTCGTCCATTTCCCCGAAGGAGATGGATTCATCCCGGAAATGGAGGAAGGGCGCGTTTCCGAGCGATGCGGCCCCTGCTTGCAGGATCTCCCGGATCATGCCCTGGGGTACGTCTCCTTCAGGAAATTGCCGGCCATCGCGCAAAGGGTGTTGTTCTCCCCGTCCTCGATCGTCAGCGCCCGCGAATCCCTCCAGAACTTCTCGATCGGGTACTCCTTGGTCAGCCCGTTGGCGCCGTGCAGCTGGACCGCCTCGTCGATGACCTCCCTCGCCATCTCGGTGCAGATGGCCTTCGATGCGTAGGAGTACTCGGGGAGCGGCGGGTAGACCGTGACGGCCAGGTTCCAGACCGCCCTGCTCGTCGCGCGGATCGCCTCGACCTTCCCGAACATCCGGGCGATCCGGATCTTCGTGAAGTAATGGTCGATGAGGACCTTTCCCCCCTGGACCCTCTCCTTCGTGTACGAGAGCGTCTCGTCGAACGCGGCACGTGCGAGCCCGATGGCGAACAGCGTCATCGCCGCGTTCCCGAACGCCAGGTTGTTCGCCGTCCACGTCGAGTAGTTGTCGGGGCCGATGAACATGTACCTCTTCGGGATCCGCACCTCGTTGAAGAACAGTTCCCCCTGCGGGAGGTCGCGCTGCCCCACCTTCTCCAGCGCCTTCCCGCGGGAGATGCCCGGGAGGTTCAAGGGGAGGACGCAGACCCCGCCGCCGGCCAGGCCCTTCGACGGATCGATCTGTACGTTGAGCATGCCGTGGGTCGCGATGGGACCGCACGACACCCACGCCGATTTCTGGCCGTTGATGACCCAATCGTTCCCGTCGAGCCTGGCCTGGAGGTTCCCACGCGCCCCCGGCGCGGAGAAGAACGGCTCGTTGACGTTGATCGAGTCCGATCCGCGATCCGGCTCCGTGATGGCCCAGCAGGCGGTGATATCCGGCTTGTCCGTCCTGCAGAACGGCACGACGAACTCCTCGATGAGCCCCTTGTCCCCGAACTGCAGGACCTTGAAGAAGGGCCACGAGGCGAGAAGAAGGACTCCAGAAAGTCCCAGGCTCCCCCAGATGATCTCCTCGTTCAGGATGTGTCCTTGCAACGGCGTGAACCCCAGCCCGCCGAGTTCCGTGGGAAACAGGGCTTTGTGATAACCCAGCGCGTAGGCCTGCCGGAGAAATTCCCACAGGGGGGAGTTCCCGGCGACCGCCTCCTCGGCGCTCATCCGGTCGACCTCCCTGGCGATCGGCCGCATGACTTCCCTGGCGAATTTGTGGGCCGACGCCTTGATTTCCTTGTCTTCCCACGTCAGTTCAAGGTTGAGGTCGAAGTACGGCATCCCCGGTTCCCCTTTTCGATGGAATTCGATTCATCGCTTGAAAATATGCAGGGCCATCGCGGCGGCATCCGCGCCGAGGATGCCGCCGCCGTTGTGCGTCATGCCCGTCTTCGGGTGCGTCACCTGCCGCCCTCCCGCCTGGCCCCGCAGCTGGGCCACGATCTCGACGATCTGCCCGGCGCCGGTCGCCCCGACCGGGTGGCCTTTTGTTTCCAGTCCCCCCGACGTGTTGGTGGGCATCCTGCCCGTGATCTCCAGGTATCCCTCGTCGATCCACTTGCACGCCTCGTCGCCCGGGCAGATGCCGAGCTGGATCAGGGACATGATCTCCGAGGGGGCGGTGGCGTCGTGGACCTCGATGACGTCGATGTCCCCCGGGCCGATTCCCGCCTGCTCGAAGGCCCCGGGAGCCAGCACGCCGGCCACGGCCTCCTCCTCGGCCAGCAGGGAACCGCTCCCCACCTTCGAGGCCGCCACCCAGACGGGAACCCCCCGGAAGCGGTCCGCGACGGACCTGGAGCACAGGATGCAGGCGGCGGCACCATCGCCGATGGGCGCGCACATCATGCGGGTCAGGGGAAAGACCACATCCCCGGAATTCAGGACTTCCTCCAGCGTCACTTCGACCTGGTATTGGGCGTGCGGGTTGAGGTAGCCGTTCCTGTGGTTCTTCACGGAGATCTTGGCGAAGTGTTCCCGGGTCAGGCCGAAATTTTCCATGTACGGCCGGACCCAGTAGGAATACATGTCCATGAAGATGCTGCGGTTGGTGCCGCTGCCCAGCTTGAGGATCTCCGCCTTCTGTCCCTTCCTGGCGGCGAAGTCCTGGAGAAAGGTGCTCCCGGTCTCCACGTCGATCCCGGTGGACAAGGCACGGAAAGACCGGAGCTTGTCGGGGTGATACAGCTTCTCGAAGCCCACCACCAGGACGCAGTCGTACAACCCGGACGCCACCCCCATCCATCCCAGGTGAAACGCCGTGGAAGAGCTGGCGCAGGCG
>Ga0316628_100002539_pt1 | contig 13597 bp, 5 predicted proteins | sample OWC_Aug_M2_C1_D5_FD_207648 | JGI IMG/M metagenome (GOLD analysis project Ga0316628, IMG submission 207648) | Wetland soil microbial communities from Old Woman Creek delta, Ohio, United States - OWC_Aug_M2_C1_D5_C | ecosystem: Environmental > Terrestrial > Soil > Wetlands | place: USA: Ohio... | reverse complement strand
CGACGGCTTGACCGGTCATGTCCCGGAAGATCGCATTCGCGATGTGGTGACTCAACTGCCGCCGGACCAAGCTATCTCGCAGTTGATCCAAATGGCAAAGGACGATGGCGGGACGGATAACATTACGACGATTGTGTTGCGCGTCGGCCCGCCGCCTTTCGATGGGGCGATCACTGCGCCGTTGGATGCACCTCACGGCGAGGCGACGACGGTGACGATGCCGCAGCCTCAGGCTAAAGCGACCTTGGCCCAATCTGCGGCTCCGCCCCCGCGAAAGGGTGGAGTGAGCGTGGTCTGGCTAGGCATCGGTGCATTGATCGCGTTGATGGCGCTGGGCGCTGTGGGCGTGGTGGTATTGAGCATGAGCGGCCTCTTGCGAGGTGTTTTGGGGAACGTGACGCCGACGGCGACCACTACTTTGCTGCAGATAATCCCCATCGCCACGACGGTGCAGGCGACGCCGACAACGCCCGTGCCGACACCTACTGTGGCTCCAACCGCCACGCTGGCGCCCACATCACCGCCTACGTCCACGCCCACCCAAACGCCTACACACACGCCGCGCCCTCTCCTTCCGACGTTGAGGGCGAGTGCGACGCCCTCGCCTGGTGCGTCGCCTTCCGCCACGCCGACCAGCAGTGAAGGCGAGACGCCTGCGGCCACGGTGACGCCGTCGCCGACGGCGTCACCAAAGTAGGTTGGTTGTTGGGTGTGGCGGGCTTGGGCTTTCAACCCGCCCATTCATGATGAGGAATAGGAGAAACTTGTGAACCTTCAATCCGACCGAACGCGACGACTCCTTATCACCATCAGTGTGGTGAGCCTGGTCGTTCTCCTGGGCGCCGGGGGCACGCTGCTGTACCTGACGCGTGCACCTGCTCGCCCGACTCCCACGCCGACGGTAAGCAGCTCGCTGCCGCCCATTATCCTCACACCGCCGGCTTCGTTGGACGAATTGGCACAGCGCTATCCGCAGATTGCAAACCTGCTCAAAGACCCGGCGCTGGCTTCGGCCTTCAAGGAATTCATGGTGGCGTATCAGCAGGGCGGCATCACCGCAGCCGAGACGCTGGCAAGCGAGCGCGGGCTGCTCAGCAAGAACCGCGAGCTGCGCATCACGCTGGTGCTGGATAGCGCCGATAGCGCTCCGGACGTCACGGCAGAGCTGGAAAAGTTCGGCATCGTCATCGAAGGCGCATACCGCGATCAGATTGACATTGCCGTGCCGCTGCTCCTCATCGAGCAGTTCGCCCAGACGGACGATCCGGGCAAGCTCTTCTCGCAGCTCAGCGGGATGGACCACATCGTCAAGTTGCGTATGCCGATGTCCAATCGCACCGACGGCGCCATGCTGCCCAGCGAAGCAGTGACGCAGACCGGCGCACTTGCCTGGCATCAGGCCGGCTTTACGGGCAAGGGCGTCAAGGTGGGCGTGCTCGACCTGGGCTTTGACGGTTACAAAAAACTGCTCGGCAAAACGCTGCCTGACAACGTCACGGTCAAGTCGTTCGTGACCGACCGAGATGTAGATCAGGCCGGCGAAGTTCACGGCGCGGCATGCGCCGAAATAATCCATGCGATGGCTCCGGATGCGGAGCTTTACCTGGCGTACTATAACGGCAGTGAGACCGGGCTGGGCCGCGGCGTCGAATGGCTGTTGGAGCAGGGCGTGCGCATCATCTCGCATTCGGCGAGCGGGCTGGCCGCGCCGATGGACGGTACCGGCTCGCAAGCACAACTGGTGGACGAGGTCGCGGCCAAAGGTATCTTGTGGGTGAACGCGAGTGGCAACTATGCCCAGGACCATTACCGTTTCACCTTCAACGATGCAAATGGCGACGGTAAGCACGTTTTTCCGAATGGCAAAGCGACATTGCTCTACAATCCGCCGTCGGAAGACGCGCGCATCATTTTGAATTGGGATGATTGGGAAAGCAACGCGACGGAAGACTATGACCTGTATCTTTACGACGACAATTCTCAGTTAGTGGCAGCATCCGAGGACGCGCAAGGGGGGCAACCCGGTGATCGGCCCATCGAGTTCATCCGGCTGAGCAAGCCAAAACGGAAATCATATTATGTTGTTATTATGGCCAAGCAAGTCACCCGGCCGGCCACATTCAACCTCTATGCGCCCGGAAGCGATTTAGGTTATCATTCGGCGGATTATAGCCTGGGCACGCCTGCCGACGCGAAGGGTGCATTGACAGTGGGCGCGATTGCCTGGCGCAACAATCGCCTGGAGCCGTTCAGCTCGCAGGGTCCCACCAACGACAACCGGCTCAAGCCAGAGATCGCTGCACCCGACGGCGTGGCGACACTTTCCTATCGCCCACGCATCTTTGATGGCACATCGGCATCGACGCCGCATGTGGCCGGGGCAGCGGCGCTGGTGATCCAGCGCTTCCCCGACCTCAAGGCCGCCGACGTGGCGGCGTTTCTCCAATCCAACGCGGTGGACATGGGACCTAACGGCCCTGACCCGGTTTACGGTTACGGGCGATTGCAGCTCCCTGCGCCGACGCAAGCCAAACCGGAGCCTGTCGCACCCAAGACGCCTATCGTCGTGACGCCGCAGCCTGTCGCCGTGGAGCCGGGGCCGGCTGAGCCGGCCAGCACGAACGCGGGTACGTTGCTGGCGTGTCTGAGTTGTTTGGTGTGCGGCGGAGCGGTGGGCAGCTTGGGTGGCATGACATTCTTGCTCGTCGCTTCGCGGCCCAAGCCTCGACCTGCCCCTGCGATGTATGCGCCGCCTCCGCCAGTGCCTTCGGCTCCCCAATGGCAGCCGCCGTCGTATGCGCCGCCCTTTCCGCAGCAGGCTGCACTTTCGCTGGTTGGCGTGACAGGGCAGCGCACCCTGCTCCGTCTGGGCAAAAACGTTGTCGGGCGATTGCCGGGCGTTGAGATCTTGCTGGATGACCCGCAAGTCTCGCGCCGACACGCCGAGATCACGTGGGATGGCGCGCGCTGCACGGTGATGGATGTGGGCAGCCACAACGGGACGTTCGTCAACGGCGCGCGGCTGATACCCAACGTGCCCGCGCCGCTGCGCCCCGGCGACCGCGTCTCGTTCGGCACGGCGAGTGTGTGGACGGTTGCTGCGGGATAGAAGCTGGAACTACCCAGCACGTATCACCGTGACAAAACCTCGGAGACCGGCGTGAGATATGGATAGAGTTGCGCTCCACCGTGCAATTGACACTCATTTTAACCTGGACGAACTTCGAACCCTGTGTTTTGACCTCCACATAGATTTCGACAACCTGGGCGGCGAGGGCAAACAAGGTAAGGCTAGAGAGTTGGCCTTACACTGTGAGCGCACACGGCAAATTCCTGAACTATTGGAAGTAATTCGCAGATTGCGCCCGAATCTGGACTTGCCAAATGAGAGTCGGGTCAGCCCTGTGCCGCAACCATCACAGGTCACAGAACCAACTGTTGACGAAGCTGTTGTCGCACGGCCAGTGAATCTGAGCTTCGAGGCTTTCACGATTGGCGACTGGCCGTCTGGATGGTTCAAAAGCGTGAGATTTGTTGACGGCGTATCAACCGCCTATGAAGCGCGAGTAGTCGCTCGTCCAGACGAGGGGCAGGGTAGATGTGTCATGTTTTGGAATCCACGTGCAACTCCCACCGAGTTCGGCTCATTAATGCAGCGATGTCCGGCGCGCCACTTGGCGGGCAAAGCTATCCGACTGGAGGCAGACGTCAAAACATGGCAAGTCGAGCGATGGGCGGGCCTGTGGCTACGCGCCGATGGAGATGACATACCCAACCTGGTCTTTGACAACATGAGCGAGCGACCGATTCGAGGCTCAACTGCCTGGGCAAGATACGCGATTGATGTACAGTTGCCCAACGAGACGGCCTGGCTAAACTATGGAATAGTTCTGGCAGGACAAGGCACGGTGTGGGCCGACAATCTTCGGCTGATGGTCTGGACCGACAGCGGAAAATGGGTGGACGTGTGAGCTTTTGCGTGTTATGGAAGCAATTATGCTTCTGGTATGTTTCAATCTCTACAACTTCATCGTAGGAGAAGTCGATGGAAGACCTTGTCGGCAAGACGGTGGGCCAATATCAAATCAAAGCGGAGGTGGGGCGCGGCGGGATGGCGACGGTTTACCGGGGCTACCAGCCTTCGCTCAACCGCGCCGTCGCGGTCAAGGTGCTGGCGGGCGAGCTGGCGCGCGACCCGGACTTTCGGCAGCGGTTCCAACGCGAAGCGCACGCTGTGGCGCAACTCGCACATCCGCATATCTTGCCCGTGTATGACTTTGGCGAAGACCCTGCCACCGGCGTGGTTTACCTGGTCACGCAGTTCGTGGACGGCGGGACACTGCTAGGGCGTATGAGCAGCGGACCCATGCCGCCCACGGAAGCTGCGCGCATCGCCGCACAGATCGCACGCGCATTGGCTTTTGCGCACGCCGTCGGCGTCATCCATCGCGACATCAAGCCTGGCAACGTGTTGATGACGAGCGACGGCAACTCGCTGCTTTCCGACTTTGGCATCGCCAAGATTATGGCCGAGACCCGAATGACGCGGACGGGCACCAGCCTGGGCACGCCGGCGTACATGTCGCCGGAGCAGGCGCAAGGCATGACTGTGGATCATCGCAGCGATATTTACGCGCTGGGCGTGATGCTCTATGAGATGCTCGCAGGCACGTTGCCGTTTCAGGCCGATACGCCGGTGGCGCTGTTGCATCAACACGTCGCCACTCCGCCGCCGCCGCTACGCGAGCGCGTGCCCGGCATCTCCCGGACCCTGGAAAAAATCGTGATGCGCGCACTAGCCAAGAATCCCGACGACCGGTATGCGACGGCGGGCGAGTTCGCCGCAGCGCTCGAAGCCGAAGCAACAGGCGAGCGCAAACGGCTCGGGCTCCGTCTTGGCCGGAAAGAAACGCCTGTACTAGCTCCCACCGTGGTCCCTGACGGCGTGACGAGCGTCGCCAGTCCAGCGCCCGGCACGCCGCCTGCCGCGGTCGTTCGGCCTCGCACGCCTCCACGCCTCACGCGCATCCTCAAGACGCAACAAGTTGAGCGGGTTGCAGGCGGAATGGGGCGCTGGTTCTTGCGAACGGCACTGGTGGTGCTGCCTGCGCTGTGTATCGTTGGAATCGTTTTGCTCGTCGGCGTCGCATTTGCCCTAGGGGCAGTGGCAGAACAATCGCTCACCCGGCAGGAATGGGTGTTCGACAACATCGAGCCGGGGTTCCACGAGAGTGTGCTCTGCACTGACCTGGCCAACAATGTGAGCCAGACGCTCCAGCCGTACACGCTGGACGCATTGACAGATGTGGAAGTGGTGTGTCGCTCGCCGGACACGGTCGAGTTGAGCGCCAGGTTCCGAGGCGCGCCGATTTCCACTCAGGTTCGGGTTCGAACGGTCAAGGGTGTGCCGGCGGTTCGGTGGGAACGGTTGAACGACGTGCCACTTTACATCGTGGGCGGGATTGTCTCGGACGGAGTCAATCGCGGGTTGGTCAAGGCATGGGCGGACGCGCCTGTGGTGCTGGACAGTTTCACGACCACCGAGACGGCCATCGAGGTGACCTATGCGGCCAGCGCGAACGGTCCGGCGGGAACCCCATAGTGCGGCATACTTTGTTCCGCAACCGACTTGTTGGACGCAGATGAACGTGGATAAACACGGATTCTTCTAGAAGGTCATCCGAGTTCATCCGTGAAATCCGTGTCCAAGAATCTCGCGGAATTGGAAACTTTTGCAAGGGCGGGCAGATACAGGAGTCTAGACGGGCATGCAAGAACTTGTCGGCAAGACGCTAGGCCAATATCAGATCATTTCCGAACTGGGACGCGGCGGAATGGCGGTGGTCTATAAGGCGTACCAGCCCGCGCTCCAACGCTACGTCGCCATCAAGGTACTGCCGCCGCAATTGGGGCTGGACCCGGATTTCGTACGGCGTTTCCAGCACGAAGCCATCGCCGCCGCCCGGCTCAAACATCCCAACATCGTCACCATCCACGACGTCAGTTCGGCGGACGGCGTCAACTTTATCGTGATGGAGTTGGTGGAGGGCGAGTCACTCTCGGCAGTGATTCGCAGCTCCGGCGCGATGCTGCCCGAGCGCGTGGCGAGCATCGTCGCCCAGGTGGCCTCGGCGCTGGACTATGCTCATCAGCAAGGGTTCATCCATCGGGACATCAAGCCAAGCAACATTATGCTGGGCGCGGACGACCACGTCACGCTGATGGATTTCGGCATTGCCAAAGCGGTGAGCGGCACACGCCTCACGCAGACCGGCACGCTCATTGGCACACCGGAATACATGTCGCCGGAGCAAGTCCGTGGGCTGCCGGTGGATCACCGTGCGGACATTTACTCGCTGGGTGTGGTGGTGTACGAGATGTTGGCGGGGCAGGTCCCGTTCAGCGGCGACACTGCGTCGGTGCTTTACAAGCAGGCACACGAGCTTCCTCCGCCCATTCGCACACGCGCTATCCATGTCCCAACTCACATCGCCAGCGCGATTGATTGTGCGCTAGCTAAGGACCCCAATCAACGTTTTGCTACGGCGGGCGCGTTTGCTCATGCGTTGGCTGCCGGAGAGTTCGCGCCCCAAGCGGTACAGGCTGTGGCACCGAGGGGTGTATCTGCTCAACCCGCGACCTTGCCCTATCAGCAGGCTGTGCCTCCGGTCACGCCGGCGCCTCCGCCAGTGCGTGCGCTATCGGCGCGTCGCCCGGCCTGGACGATGTGGGCTATCGGCGGAGCGGCGGCGTTGGTTTTGCTCTGTGTCGTCATCGTCGGCATCGTGGCGGTGGCCGGTTCGTTGGGCAAATCGCCCACTCCTACGAGTGCGCTGGCGCTCGCACAAGGGCCAACGGCCACGTCGCAGGTCATGGCGGCTGCGCCTCCGGTCGCCACCCGAACCGCTGGCCCGGCCTCGGTGACGGCGACTGCGGTAGCGTCGAGCACGCCGACGAACACGCCCGTACCCATCAAACCCTCGGACACGTCTGCGCCCACGAGGACGTTCACACCGGTGCCGACGCGAACGTCCACACCAACGCCCACGCCAAGTTGCCCGCTCGTGACTGGACCGTTCGCCGCGATCTGGCAATCTGCCCAGGCCAAGCTCGGCTGCGCAAAGGGCGATGCGCGTGTCATTGGCATGGCCGAGGAAATGTTCCAAACGGGGCGGATGTATTGGCGTAAGGACAACGACTTGTATGTACTTGCGCTGTACAACGGTGGCTCTTGGGGCAACTATCAGGGTGACTGGAAAGAGGGCGACCCTGACTTTAGTTGCGGGACGCCGGCCAGTCCGCCCACTCCTATACGCGGCTTTGGGCGCGCGTGGTGCAAGTACCCCGAAATCCGCAATGGGGTGGGGAATGCCACGACGGAAGAGTTGGGCTACGACAGCACGGTGCAAGATTTCGCGCACGGGATGATTTTCCGGGCAAGCAATGGTCAGGCCTTGGTGTTGTATTCAGGTGATGGATGGGAGGCAAGGTGACGAGGTGAGATGGCACGTGGATTTGTTCTGCCGGCAGTTGGACTGCGGGCGAATCGGCAATTTGCGCACGACTCGGCACATTGTTGGGAAATCGGTGTGACACAAGTGGTGAGGCATGGATGCGGCGATCGGCAAAACACTGGGCAAGTACAAAATCATTGATCTATTGGGCCGGGGTGGCATGGCAGAGGTCTACCGGGCCTATCAGGCCAACCTGGATCGGAACGTCGCACTCAAGCTGATCAAGACCTCCATCGCCGATAATCCCGATTCTCTCGCGCGCTTTGAGCGCGAGGCCAAAAGTGCGGCGGCGCTGCGCCACCCTAACATTGTGCAAATCTACGACTTTGACATCGAGGCGGACAGCGGTCGCCCCTACATGGTGATGGAATTGATTGAAGGCGGTTCGTTGGCCGACGAACTGGAAAAGCGTGCGGCAAGCGGAACGCCGTTGACGCTGGCCGAAACGGCGCGCGTCATGGACGAAGTGGGCACGGCTTTGGGCTATGCCCACGGGCACGGCGTGATTCATCGCGATGTCAAGCCTTCCAATGTGATGAAAGACACCAGCGGGCGTATGATCTTGACCGACTTTGGTCTGGCCAAGCTAGAGACCGGGCCGAGCGTCACCACGAGCGGCGTGAGCGTGGGCACGCCCGATTATATGGCCCCGGAGCAGGTGATGGGCGAGCCGGTGGACGCGCGCGCCGATCTGTACGCGCTGGGCGTGATCTTGTTCAAACTGTTGACCGGCCACCTACCTTTCCGGGCCGACACGCCCACCGCCGTGATGCTCAAGCACATCACCGAGCCTGTGCCCGATCCTCGCACGGTCAAGCCCGACCTGCCAGAGAGCCTGGCGCAGGTGGTGATGAGGAGCCTGGACAAGTCGCCCGACGAGCGATTTCAGACGGCGGACGAATTCCTGGCGGCATTTCGGACGGCGACTGCGGGAGCCGAGCCGTCCCGCGAAGCGGCCAAGTATCCCACGCCTCCGGCAGTGCCTACCGGCGTGGCTTCGGCCTGGGTCGAAAAGCAAGTCGTGCCTGGCCCAAGCCCGGCAGTGAGCAGGACGCGCGGATCGTATGTCGTCACGCTGGAAATCACTCCACCGCCGGAGCCCAGTGTCCCGCCCAAGGTCGTTGACTTTGTCGGGCGAGAAGTCGAGTTAGCTTACTTTATCGGCGAGTTGGATGCCAAACACCTGGCCGTTATCACCGGTATGCCCGGCGTGGGCAAGACCGCGCTGGCGTCTGAATTGGCCGGCCGCCGAGAGCAACCCTCGACTACCTTCTGGCACACCTTTCACGAAGGCGAAGGCGTGAATGTATTGATCTGGAAGTTGGCCGGCTTTTTGGCCTGGCACGATCAACGCGATCTCTGGAATACGTTGCAAGGCTCGACGCAGACGGGCAGTCAGGCGCCACCTCCCGAAGTGTTGATGGATTACATGTTCCAGATGGTGCGCGGCAAAGGATATCTGTTGTGCCTGGATGATTTCCACTGCGTGGACGACGATCCGCTGTTGGGACAATTCGTCGAGCGGCTGCAACCAGCGCTGGATGCCGGCGAGCTGGATGTGATCATTGCCACCCAGCGCCGCCCGACCTTCGTGCTTGAAGGTGATGTGCGACCGCTAGAGGGCCTGGCGCTCGCCGACATGCGCACCCTGCTGACCCAGCGCGGGATCAGCCTGCCGGATCAATCGGTGGCTGACCTGCATGAACACACCGGCGGCAATGCCCAACTGGTGATGCTGGTCATGGATGCGCTGCGCCGCGCCAAAGACCCGGCTCGCCTGATCAATCGTCTGTCCGAAAGTGAGCAAGTGGAGCGCTTCCTGGTCAAAGAAGTTGACGAGGGGCTGACCGACGAGGAACGCAGCGTGATGAGTGCCGTCGCGGTATTAATGGGGTATCCCGGCACGCGCGATGCCATCGCCGCCGCGCTGGATGGGGCCAGCGTCCGCCGCCCGCTCAACGATCTGGTCAGCCGTTCGTTGCTCACGGTCGTCGAAGGTGAGAGTGGCAAAGAGTACATGCTGAATGCGATGGTGCGAGCGTATTACTATGACTTGCTCAGCCAGCGTGAACGGCAGGCGATGCACCGGCGCTTGGGAGAATTCTATGAAACCGAAGCTCCCGATGCGCTGGGAGCGGCGCTGCACTTGCAGCGCTGCGGTGAGCACGCGCGCGCACTCCGGCTCGTCACCGCCGATGTGTGGGCCGTTATCAACCAGGGCCGGGCGCGCCCACTGCGCCAGGTGCTCGAAGCGTTCGTCGAGCGGCAGATGGACAAACCGAATTGGGTGGCGGTGCTGTTGGCGCGTGGGCAAGTGTACGCGTTGCTCGGTGAGACGCAGACGGCGCGGGTCAGCTACGAGGCTGCGCTTGAACAGGCCAAAGCCTTGACCGATGCGCCTGGGCTGTATGCCCGTGCGTGCCGTGGCATTGCGGAACTGATCGGGGACGATGCGCCCCAAGAGGCATTGGATTGGCTGCGCCGTGGGCTAGAGGCGATCAAGGACATCCATTCCGAGGAAGAGGCTGCACTGCACATTCGCTCCGGGCGTTTGTTGACTTTCCTGGGTAATCACGACGCGGCATTGGCTGAGCTTCAACAAGGGCTGGAGCACTTGCCGTCCGGCCCTAGCCGCCTGTACATCACCGCGCTGGGCAACCTAGGCAACATTTACTGCATCCGGGGTGATATTGAACGCGGCCGGGCGTACTATGAACAGGTGCTCAAGAACGCACAGAGGATGAACGATTATTGGATGATGGTCGTGGTCTGGAGTAACACGGCGATCGATCTGGATATTGCGGGTCGTTGGACCGAGGCCATTGCCCTGTATAAGCAAGCGTCGGAAGAAGCCGAACGTTTGGGCGCACTCCAGCAGCAAGCGCGGGCGGTGCTGGGCATTGGCAATTCCTACATCAAGCTGGGTGACGATGACGCTGCCCAACAGAACTTGATCCAGTGCCTGGAGATTGCGCGCCGCAAAGATTGGAAGTGGGAATGGATGCTGGCGGATATTAGCCTGGCCGGCCTGCATGTGAGCCAGGGCGAGGCGCAAGCAGCGGACGTGTTACTGGATGAGGCAGAGCAATTGGCGCAGGCGACGGGCGTGCGTGAGCCTTTGCCGGAGCTGTATTACAACCGGGCGCTGGCGCACCTGGCACAAGGACAGCCCACCGAGGCTTTGGCGCATGCCGAACGGGCGCTCAGTCTGGCCCGCGAGCTTCAATCGGTCAACTATGAAGGCATCAGTCTGCGTGTATTGGGCCAGGCTCAGTGGGCCAACGGCCAGCTTGAGGCAGCGCCGATTTCTTTTGAGCAGAGTCTTCAGATATTGGGCGAACGCGACCCTTATGAAGCCGCACGCACCAAGGTGGAATGGGCTAGGTGCCTCAAATCTAGTGGTGATGCAGAACAGAGCGCAACACTTTCGCAGGTGGCCCAGTCTGCGTTCCGAAAGCTGGGCGCCCGGCGTGACCTGGCGAATTTGGAAAAAGGCTTGACAGAACCTCCCCGTTCGGCGTAAACTACTCACGGGACTTGTCGCTAACGCCACCGCTAACGCATCCCCTGCGTCAGCGGTCGGCGGGAGGGCCTGGAGATGCTGGCCCCGCGATTGCCGACCAAATTTGTATCCCGTTGGATTTGCCCCCGACCTCCCCAGTGATGGGGTTCCGCGCCATCAGGTCGCTACGATACAAGGAGGTTGCCATGTCGCACCTGACCGTTTCGCTTGAGCACGTGCGTTTCCTGACTCTGCACCTTCGGCGAGTAGGCTTACTTCTCTCGGTTCTACTCCTAGCTGCAATGGCCTTGTGGCTTTTCTTCCACGTTTTGCTTCCTGTCGGCGCCAGCCCAGCGCCGAAAAGCTTTGAGCAGCCGGCTGCCAAATCCCAATTGATGGCCCAGGCTTCCACCGTCGGGCTAGACTTTTCCGCCCGCCGTTTTTTGGGTCCGCCGAATAGTGCTACCCGGAGTATGATCATGGGAGACATGAACGGTGATGGCGCGCTGGATATTGTTGTCGGCAACGAGGGCCAGCCGAATGCGGTGTACCTGAATGACGGCCACGGTCACTTTACCAGCGCGTACACTCGCCCCTTTGGCACAGGAACGGACGCGACCACAAGTGTGGCCGTAGGGGACGTGAACGGCGACGGCGCATTGGACATCGCTGTCGGTAACAACAGTCAGCAGAACGTGGTGTATCTTAACAACGGGGGATACTTTACCGAAACGCGCCTCGTTGGCACTATAGCATATAGCACCACGAGCGTTGCTGTGGGGGACGTGAACGGCGACGGCGCGTTGGACATCGTCATCGGCAACGACGGTCAGCAGAACGCGGTGTACCTAAACGATGGTCAGGGACACTGGCTTACCCCACGCACTTTTGGCCCGGGGACGAAGGAAACTCGCAGCGTGATAGTGGCCGACATGAACGGCGATGGCGCGTTGGACATTGTCGTCGGCAACTATGGTCAGCAGAGCACAGTGTATCTGAACGACGGGATAGGAAATTTCAGCAATGTGTACACCCGCCCCTTTGGCGGGCTGGATGGAACCTTGAGCATGGCAGTGGGTGATATGGATGGCAATGGCGCGTTGGACATTATCGTCGGCACCGATGACGATCAGAACATGGTGTATCTGAATGACACGTTGGGAAACTTTTACACCGGCGCTGTAAATTGCGCCGCCCCGCCCGCCAACGTGGTTTGCTTTGCGCGAAACATGTCAATCTACCGGTACACGCCGAGGAGCGTTGCGGCCGCCGACATGAATGGCGACGGCGCGCTGGACATCGTCGTCGGCAACGATGGTCGGCCGAATGCGGTGTATCTGAACGATGGGGACGGAGGCTTTTACCCCGACATCGTGAACTGCGCCGCCCCACCCGAGAACGCGATATGTTTTGGTTCCGGGTCGGATGACACCTATAGCGTGGCAGTGGGAGACGTGAACGGCGATGGCGCGTTGGACATCGCCGTCGGCAATGATACCCAGCAGAATGTGGTGTATCTAAATGATGAGGGAGGAGACTGGACTGCTCATAAGCAGAGTTTCGGCACCGGGTTGGGTAACACCCGTAGCGTGGCCGTGGGTGATATGAATGGAGACGGCGCATTGGATATTGTCGTCGGCAACTATTACGAGCAGAATGAGGCGTATCTGAATGATGGAGCGGGGAATTTTACCAGTGTTTACAGTCGCCCCTTTGGCACAGGCTCGGATTGGACGCAGAGTGTCGCGGTAGGGGACATGAACGGCGACGGTACGTTGGATATTATCGCTGGTAACTATGGGCAGCAGAGCAGGGTATATCTGAACGATGGATGGGGAACCTTTACCTCCACTCGCAACTTTGGCGCCGGGCCGTTTAGCACGACGAGCGTGGCAATAGGCGATATGAATGGCGACGGTGCGCTAGACATCGTCGTCGGCAACGATGGTCAGCAGAGCATGGTGTATCTGAATAATGGGATGGGAACCTTTGCTTCCACTCGCTCACTTGGGACATACTCTACCAAGAGCGTGGCCGTAGGCGACCTGAATGGCGATGGCGCGCTAGACATCGTCGTCGGCAACCATGGCCAGCAGAGCATAGTGTATCTCAATGATGGAATGGGGAACTTTAGTGCTCGCCCCTTCGGTGCGGGGTCAGATGAAACCGATGGTGTGGCCGTGGGAGACCTGAATGGAGATGGCGCATTGGATATTGTTGTAGGCAACTACCGGCAGCAAAATGTGGTGTATCTGAACGACGGAACGGGGAGCTTTGGCACCGACGCCAATGTTCGCTACTTTGGCACGGGGGGAGACGCTACCTTGAGCCTGGCAGTAGGCGACGTGAACGGCGACGGCTTGCTAGACATCGTGGTTGGCAACAGTTGGGAGCAAAACGTGGTGTACGTGAATGATGGCGCGGGGAGCTTTATTCCACGATCGTTCGAAAAAGTGGTACTCAACACTGCAAGTGTAGCAGTGGGAGACCTGAACGGTGACGGCGCGTTGGATTTTGTCGCCGGCTATTCCTATTCGGGGTTGGGGGGCGCGATAAACGTAGCCTATTCTAACGGCTTGGG
>Ga0316628_100002538_pt1 | contig 13599 bp, 13 predicted proteins | sample OWC_Aug_M2_C1_D5_FD_207648 | JGI IMG/M metagenome (GOLD analysis project Ga0316628, IMG submission 207648) | Wetland soil microbial communities from Old Woman Creek delta, Ohio, United States - OWC_Aug_M2_C1_D5_C | ecosystem: Environmental > Terrestrial > Soil > Wetlands | place: USA: Ohio... | reverse complement strand
TTTGGGCCAGGCCGGCGACGCATCTGTGGGCCAGTTGGCCTAAAAGGGCGTCACGCAAGCGGCGACTCAATCCGCTGAAACCGCCGGTAGACCCGGTTTGGTGCCCCTGCCATTCATGCTTCGCTTGGGCGGCAGGCCGGCTCGGCGAATCTTATAGAGCAGCGCTCGATAGCTGATTTTCAAAGCGCTGGCCGTCCGTTTGCGGTTCCAGCGATTGGCTTCCAGAACACTCATGATGATCTTCCGCTCCAGATCGTGGACCGCTTGCCGGGTAACTTTTTTCAGGTGGATTTGGCCTTCCACATGGGGTTCCTCGACCGTGTCGGAATAGTTCCCACTCAACAGTTCGCTGGCAATGGCGTCCTCGGAACCAAGAATCACGTAGCGTTCCATCATATTTTCGAGTTCACGGATGTTGCCCGGCCAGGGATGCCTTTCCAGCAGCGTCATGGCCTGTTGGGAAAGAGGCCTCACCGAAATATTGTGCCGCACACAGTGATTTTCCAGGAAATAAGCGGCCAGGTCGTGAATATCCTCGGATCGGGCGCGCAGCGAGGGCATCTCCACACTGACAACGTTGATTCTATAGAACAGGTCGCGCCGAAAGCGTCCCGCCGCGATTTCCTCTTCCAGCCGCCGGTTGGTCGCGCAGATCACTCGAATCTGGACCTTGCGGTCCTCCTGTCCGCCAATTCTGGTGAATTGCCCGTCCTGCAAAAGCTGAAGCAATTTGGCCTGCAAGGACATTTCGATTTCGTCGATCCCGTCGAGGAAAAGGGTGCCGCCATCGGCCAGTTCGACGCGTCCCGGTTTGACCGTCAGCGCGCCGGTAAAGGCGCCTTTCTCGTAGCCAAACAATTCGCTTTCCAGCAGGGCCCCGGGAATGGCGGCGCAATTCACTTTTATGAAAGGGGTATTCGGCTGTATGGAGATACTGTGAATGAAGAAAGCCAGAAGTCCCTTCCCGGTGCCGCTGTCGCCTTGAATAAGAATGGGCACACCGGAAGATGCGGCTTTGTCGATCTTCTGGCGAATGCCCTGCATGATCGTGGAGCGGCCGAAAATAATGCTCGCCGGAGGAAAGATAGCCGTTCGGTCTGTTGCGGTTGATCTCGAATTAGGTTTAGTGGTCATGATGTAGTGATCGAAACAGCGACAGCAAGGACTGATCCCCTGTTTATCAAATGCACACAATGAACCAAACTAATCCGCAAAATGGAGATGTAATTGGCGGTCTATCTGCGATGAGACGGGCGCATATCTACAATAGAATCACTATATGAAGTTGGAGGCTGAGTTCAGGAGTACCGGGACTTGCTCTATAAAAAGCCCTGTGGAAATTTTTTAAGATAGGAAAAAGATTTCACTTATCGTTGAGCAGTTTTCCAAATTGGAACGTATCGGATAGGCAGCTATGGGCGTGCGCCTGAAGCATTGCCAGGGGCCGCACCAAAGGATTTTGACCAGGAACAGATGGCACTTATCTCCTGCGTTTTCAGCTGCGATTCCCGGTGCGCGATTCGGTAGGTGAACGGGGGCATGCCCTTCGTCGTTATTTCCTTGCAGATGTCGATCAGGTGATCATTCGCCTGCTTTGCGCTCTCCTGGGCATCCCAATCGTCAAAATTCATGTGCCGGCGTCCTTCATTGACGTCATCGGTCACGACCCAGGAAACGGGAGCTACACGACTGTACCAGGGCCAAACTGTGTGATTGGAATGGCAATCGCCGCAGGCTCGCATCAGAGAGGATTGGACTTCCGGGGGGACGTCCACGCGGGTCCAGAGCGCCCGGGAAGCAACCGCGGGGGGATTGGTCCGCTGCGGCTGAATCAATTGCATGGCCACCAAGAAAACAACCAAGGCAAGGACCGCAATTTTCACCCGGGCCCAGTTCATTCTGAAATCTCCATTCTGGATCCACCCTCCCATAGAAATAATGGAGTTTCATCTTAGTTGAACCTGGATAGGATCGCTTCAAAATCTGCATGGATTTCCAGAATTGCTCAGAGGCGGGTAACGGCGAACCGATTCCTGTTGCGTAAGGGGCTCGGCAGGCCTACTATGCGGTTCAAGCAGCTATCCTCCCGCTCAGGAGGTCCCACCGATGAGAGTCGTGGATTTGGTGCAATCTCGGCAGGAAATATATTCGATTCGAGACGACGCGACCGTGCACGATACGGCGCGGTACTTGAGAGACCACCAGGTGCGCTCGGTGGGAGTGTTGGACGCCGAAGGGCGGCTGGTGGGAGTAGTATCGCAGAGCGATATTTCCGACAAAGTGGCGGCGGAAAATAAATGTCCGGCGTGGATGCGCGTATCGGAAATCATGTCGCGCGATCTTGTGATGGTGCAGCCGGAGATTCTGCTGGACGAATGCCTGCGGCTCATGGAAAAGCACGAAATATTTCACCTGCTGATCGTGGGAGAGACGGGAAACTTTCTGGGCATGTTATCGGTGGCGGACCTGCTGCAGGTCATCGCCTCGGATCATAAAGCGCGCGCCGACATGTTTGAGGCGTTCGTGTTTCCGCAAAGATAGAGGGGGTTCTTGAGAAGCGCCGCGCGCGCTTTCAAACCCTTGTGAGGACCTTCATTAAACGGTGCAGGAGCGCGCGCGCCTCCTGGTTCATGGCGGTGAATTCAATTCCCATGCCTTTGCCGGGCTGACAATCGCGCACCATGGCTCGCGCCCGCACTTCACCACCCGGAATTTCGAAAATCAAGCGAACCATATCGCCATTGGGGGGAGGTTCCGGCGTGGTAATAAACAGTCCTCCAAGAGCCACCACGCTTACGCGCGACATCCTACGAGTTCCGGAATGCTCCCAGGCCACGAGCATGCCTTTGGGAAGTTCCACTCGCGAATAGCGGCGGGCTTTTTTTGGCGCGGTCATTGGATCGTTTCCCTGTAAGGGTAACCTGCCCGGTGTTCCGGAAAAACTCATTCAGCAGAGAGGATTGTCTTATGAGGAACTCTTCACAAGTAAAGATCCAAGCCGGAATTCAGGATATGCAAATGCGGGATTTCGCTTTTTGCGGCCAAATACCCATTTGCCTTGTCTGCTGTTAGCGACTGCGCAACTCCCTGTTGACCAAGTCTTGCTCCCTGCGCGCGCTTCAGATAGCCTAGAATTCCAGTGAAAAAGGCGGCCAAAAAAAATACCTTGCAGGTTTGCCTTCTGTCGCCGCACCCGCTGGTGCTGAGCGAATTTGAACGCGTGCTGACAAATCCGGCTTTCAAGCTGATTTCAATGCACTTAGAATCGGCGCTGGGCCCGGACCTTCGGCATATAGAAGTCCCCGACGCACTGGTGTACGTGGTGGACGCGCATGTGGCGCGGCCCGCGGCCGGGGCGCTGCTGACGAATATTCTGGAAGCCCACACGGAAGCGCGAATCATCGTGGTGGCTGAAAAATTTGACTCCTCGGAAAGCTATTCCCTGCTGCAAATGGGCGCCAAAGGGCTGCTCACCTACACGGAAGCCCGCGAACAGCTTCCCCGGGCGCTTCCGCTGGTGGCGGAAGGCGGATTCTGGGTTCCCCGGGCCGTGCTTTCGGGATTCGTCGATTCGATTCTGGGAGGTTCGCACAGCCGGCGTTTAAAAGCGGATACCACGGCCTCTTTGAGCAGGCGGGAACAGGAAGTTCTGAATTGCCTGCTGGAAAATCTGGCGAATAAAGAGATTGGAAACAAACTGAACATTTCCGAGCGCACCGTAAAATTTCACGTTTCCAATTTGCTGAGCAAATTTGGAGTGCGCCGCAGGGCGGATCTGATCCTGCTCTGTTACCAGAAGCGTAGCGCTACACCCTGACGCGGTTCTCCTGCCACGTCTTGCTTGACCAAGATATCCATTGGAACGCGGATGCTGTTTTGCGTGGGCTGCAATAAGTAGAGCCCGGCCGCCAGTCCTCCAATTGTCGACTGGGGCACAGCCGTGCGCGGAGCGGGTATTGTGCGCGGCGGAATATTGTTATAGTCGGCGACGGGCGCGAACCGTGGTTCCACTCCGCAAGAATGAGATTGGATAGAAATTAAAACACGAAAGGATTGGAAATCAAATCAATGGCGACTGATCGAAGACCGGAATACTTCAAGGGCTCGCAACTTCGCGTTGGGATTATTGGTCTTGGATACGTGGGGCTTCCGCTGGGACTTCGCTTTGCCGAAGCCGGACACCGCGTCACCGGATTTGACACCGATCCGGGGAAGATCGAGAAGTTAAACCGCGGACAAACGTATATCCAGCACATTTCGCAGACGAAGATTCAGCAGTTCGTGCAATCCAAGCACTTTGGCGCGACCAACGATTTTTCGCGCCTGGCGGAAATGGATGCGATTATCATCTGCGTGCCCACGCCGCTGGACCAGCGGCGCGAGCCCGATCTTTCCTACGTGGAGCAGACGGCGCAATCGATTCGTCCGCACCTGCAGCGCGGGCAACTGGTGGTCCTGGAATCGACGACCTATCCGGGCACGACCGAAGAACTGGTGTTGCCGGTGCTGGAAGAGACGGGAATGAAGTGCCCGATCGCACAGGGGCCGGACGCCGAACAGATCGGGACGGATTTTTTCCTGGCGTTTTCGCCGGAGCGCGAAGATCCGGGAAACAAGCAGTACGGATTGGCGCAGATTCCGAAAGTGGTGGGCGGCATCAATCCGCCGTCGGGCCGCGCCGCGTGTTCGCTCTATGCGCAAATTGTTTCCCGCGTGGTGCCGGTGAGTTCGACGCGGGCGGCGGAAATGGCCAAGCTGCTGGAGAATATTTTCCGTTGCGTGAACATCGCGCTGGTGAACGAGCTGAAGATGCTGAGCCTGCGCATGGGGATCGACATCTGGGAAGTGATTGACGCGGCGGCCACCAAGCCGTTCGGGTTCATGCCGTTTTATCCTGGTCCGGGACTCGGCGGACACTGCATTCCGGTCGATCCGTTTTACCTGTCGTGGAAGGCGCGGGAATTCGATTTTGCAACGCGCTTCATCGAACTGGCCGGAGAAGTGAACACGGCGATGCCGTACCACGTGGTGGAATACACCGCGTCCGCGTTGAACGACCGGCAGAAGTCGATCAAGGGATCGCGGATTCTGGTGCTGGGCGTGGCCTACAAGAAAGACGTGGACGATATGCGCGAATCGCCTTCGCTGAAGATCATCGAATTGCTGACGGCGCGCGGCGCAAAAATCGAATACAACGATCCTTACTTCCCGGAAATCCCGAAGTTGCGGCATTACAATTTTCAAGGGATGAAATCGGTGCCCATCGATGCGAAGTCGCTGGCGGGATACGATTGCGTGCTGATCGCCACCGATCACACCAGCTACGACTACCCGATGATCGTGGAGGCCTCGCAACTGGTGGTCGATACGCGCAACGTCACGCGGCGTATCGCGCGGCATCGCAATAAGATCGTGCTGGTGTAACTGGGCCGATCAACGTTTGGGCCATTCGATAATTCCTCATGGAGTATTGCCGCACCGATAGCCCGTGGCATGGGGATGGCGTCCGCCGCGGCGTAGGCGCTTATGCCGATCTGGAAAATCAGCGAGGGCCGGCCGCAAATCAGCCGCCGGCGCAGCCAGCGCGTCATTCTCAGCCTGGCGATCAAGGTCCGCAGCATGGATTCCGCCGGAGAACCATTGCTCGAGGAAGAAACGCGGACGCTGGTGGTCAACGAGCAAGGAGCGATGATCGTGCTTGCCGGCGAAGTGAAGGAAGGACAAACGCTTCGCTTGACCAACCTGGCGACAGATACGGAACAGTTGTGCAAGGTCATCTATCAGGGCTCGCCATCGGAAGGCAAAACTCAAGTCGGCGTCGAATTCCTCTCCCCTGCTCCGGACTTCTGGCTGATCGCATTTCGCGAAGACGTCTAGACCGAATTTGGCCCTTTCGACATCGTCAATAATGGCCCGGGCTGTTGTAGCCCGCCTCTTCAGAGGCGGGGGTTTTCTTCACCATTGGCAACCAAATCCCCGCCTCTGAAGAGGCGGGCTACAGCAGATGCGCTGCGTTTCGGCGACGGCATCGCGCTGGAAGCTCGCACTGCGCGGGGATTGAAAAATCGCCGGCAAGACGCCGGCGCCACAAGAATGCATTCGATCTCAAGGCAAGTGCGTGAGTTCAATCCGGGCGGTGCCGAAAGGAATGTCGGCTTCGACTAGAACCGGGGTGTGCGCCGCATTCGTGGTAATCCAGACCCATAGCCGCGTGTCGGTAAGTTCCTTTCCGTGATCGAACAGGCGGAGAGCAATGCGGAATGCGGGAAAAGTTCCGGCGGGCACGGTGATGGTTCCTTGCGGCGTGTCCACGCGGGCGACAACGTCATACAAACGGCGGCCGTCGAAAACCGGGGTACGGAGTTCCGGCGTGCGCTGCCAATCCGCGGCGCGGAGAGTGTAGAGATAGCTGATGGCGTCGCGTGTGCCGGGAACGACGCGAAGAGAGGTAACGTTCGGCGCCGCGGGATCGCCATCGGTGGTCATGCGGTAGACCGAGGTTTGCTGCTTTCCCTGCTCGTGGAGATACATTTCGTATTGCAGGGAAAACAGGCTGAGGGCGGAAGTATAGGAATCGAACTGGTCGTCAATCGCAAAGAGCATGCGCGTGGTGTCCATGGTGTGCGCGGTGGCGCGGAAATGCCAGGCCGGGTGGCCAAAGAAACTGCGATGCTCGATTACGCTGGTTTGGATATTCGCGGCATTGACGGCATACTTGGAAAACAAAACGCGGTACTCGAGAGTTTCACCCGGCCGAAATGGAACGGTGAGAGGAGCGGGGGCGGGCGCCGCATGAACTGCCGGGACTTTGGCTCGAGACTTGGAGGGCTTGCGTTTCTGCGCCGAAACGCCTGGCAGCAACAACAAGGCCACGGCCAGCAGCGCCACCGCGGAAACGGACCGGCGGAATTCGATAATGGGGCGAAACAAGATCGGGGCACCGAACAGCCGGATGGCCGCAAACCTTTCCAGCGTGCAGACTCAGAAACGATGACATCGCCGAGCGGGCGCGCTATATTCAGGGTACAGAAAAAAGGACACGGAAACCAGCAATGTCGCGAATGCTGTTTATAAGAAAGCCCGTCCTGCTCGCCCTTCTGGAGAATATCACCGGGAGAGAAATTCCCATGGAAAGCAGGTCCTAGATGCGTTGCCTGGTTACCGGAGGAGCCGGATTCATCGGTTCACACACGGTGGATGAGCTGGTTCGCCGGGGACACGGCGTGACCGCGCTGGATGACCTGTCGACGGGCAAGGCCGAAAATCTCGCCGGTGTGGAATCGAAAATCCAGTTCATGCGAGAAAGCGTAACGAATCTGGATCGGGTTCGCGAAGCGTGCCGGGGCGTGGATTGCGTGATCCATCTGGCGGCGCAAACGTCGGTGCCGCGCTCGGTCGAGGACCCTCTCGAAACCCATCTCATCAATGTGACCGGAACACTGAACGTGCTGGTGGCGGCGCGCGAGGCGAAAGTGAAGCGCGTGGTGTTCGCCAGTTCCTGCGCCGTGTATGGGAAAACACCCGTTTTGCCCATCGGAGAAAGCGTTCCTCCCGCGCCGATTTCTCCCTACGGCGCTTCGAAGCTGGCCGGAGAATCCTATGGCCGCGTGTTTCAAGAGATTTATGGGCTGGAATTTGTGGCCCTGCGATATTTCAACGTGTTCGGGCCGCGGCAGGATCCCGGCTCACCCTATTCGGGCGTGCTGTCGCTGTTTAACGCCTCCATGATGGAGGGAACGCAGCCGACCGTGTATGGCGACGGCGAGCAATCGCGCGACTTCGTCTATATCGGAAACGTCGTGGAAGCAAATCTACTGGCCGCGGAAGTGAAAAGCGCGCCGGGTCATGCCATCAACATTGGCACGGGCCAGCGGACAACTCTGAACGAGACGCTCGCGCTGCTTGGGAAAATTACCGGGCGGCCCGCCAAAGCGAAGTATGCAGCACCGCGCGAAGGAGATATTCGCGATTCGCAGGCGGATATCGCGCTAGCGAAAAACGTGCTTGGATATGCCCCGCGTTTTGGATTTGAAGAAGGATTGAGGCGGACGTGGGATTGGTTTTCGGGCAGCCGGAGTGATTCCAGCCACACATGAGCGGAATACAAATTCAGTGAAGAGGTTGTGGGAGCGTTGCGTCTGCCGCTTCTGCATGTTAACCTGCGCAACACTATACTGATGATGGATGATGGAGGAAGCGATTTTGCCATCTTTATCACCCAGAGCCGGCTTTCTCGCCGCGGTTTTTCTTAGTGCCTCCGCCGTATGTGCGCAACAGGGCTGCCCTCTGCCGACCACGTCGCCCATCAACCCCAATGAAACAGATCTGTTCACCCCTCAACAAGAATCGGAACTGGGGGACATCGTCGGCCAGCAAGTCGCGCAAGATTTCCGCGTAATCGAGGATGAGGGGCTGACTTCACGCCTCACGCTGGTCGGAAGACGGCTTGCGGCGGCGATGGGGCCATCCCCGGTCCAATTGCACTTCTTCCTGTTCGATTTGCCCGTGGCCAACGCATTCAGCGTTCCGGGCGGGCGCATTTATGTGTCCCGTAAGATCGTGGCGCTCCTCCGCAGCGATGACGAACTTGCGGGACTCCTGGGACACGAGATTGGACACGAACTGGCGCAGCACCCCGCTTCCGACACGAGCCGCATGTTTCGCGAAGCGTTAGGCGTCACCAAGCTGGGGGATCGCAACGATGTTGAGGCAAAATATCTCGAACTCATGGATGAAGTGCGCAAGAAACAGCATGCGTTCCGGCAGAGCGACAAACAAGAAGAAGAGGAACAGCTGCAGGCCGACGCAATCGGCCTGTATGCCATGGCTGCCGCAGGCTACGACCCTCAAGCCACCGTGGATTTCTGGGACCGATTTACGGAAACGCACGGGAACACCGGAAACTGGCTGACCGATCTGTTCGGGATAACCCGGCCCGAATCGCGCCGATTGCGCGAAATGCTGAAAGGGCGGCCCGTGCTGCCGGCGAATTGCATCCTTCCGCGGATTGCGGAACCGGAATCGGCATTCCGCGAGTGGCAGGCAAAGGTCCTCAACTACACGGGTCTCGGACACCCGGAATCTCTTCATGGCCTGCTCTTGCGCCGCTCCTTGACTCCCCCATTGCAGGGCGAGCTTCACCGCATCCGATTCAGCCCTGACGGGAAATATCTGATGGCGCAGGACAATGCGAGCATCTTCGTTCTCTCGCACGATTCCATGACGTCTCTCTTCCGCATCGATGCGCGCGGTGCATACCCGGCGCAATTTTCGGGGGATTCGCAATCCATTGTGTTCTATACGAAGGGACTGCGGGTGGAAACATGGAACGTGGCTTCGCGCGAGAGGACCGTGGTTCGCGAGATTACGCTGCCGGACCGCGGAACATGCATGTTATCGGAGCTTTCCCCGGATGGAAGGTTCCTCGCTTGCCTGGAGGATTCGCTAACCCTGACCGTATTTGACACGCAAGAAAGTTCCGTCGTCTTCGAGAAGAAAGACTTCTGTGTCCCGAGGAACTTCGCGCAACTGTTCTCCCTGCTGATGTGGCGGTTTGGAATCGACACGCATTATCGCCCCGCGTCGATGCATTTCTCTCCGGATGGAAAATATTTCGTCGCAAGTACGCGGTCGGGTTCGTCCGAAGCGATTGAAATGGACCATTACTCGAAAATTGCGCTGCCCGGCTCGGTGAAAAAATTATTGGCGATCGATTTTGCGTTCCTTGGGCCGGACCGGCTGGTGGGGGTCAACGCAGAAAGGCCGGACGATTCAGCGGTGGTGCGTTTTCCCGGCGGAGAGCGACTTAATCGATTGTTGCTGGGGGATCAGACGATTGAAAGCGTAACCTCGAAGGAATATCTTCTGCTGCAACCGGTCAAGAACCACGTTGCGGGAATCCTCGACATCAAGGCAAACAAGATTCTTGCCGTCAGCGATAACACCGCCCTAGATATTTATCGAGATACTCTTGCGGGAGAAACCGGGGACGGCAAGGTTGGACTGGATGCCTTGGACAGCGGGAAGCTCCTCGAGACTATCACGCTTCCGCAGGGTCCGCTGGGTGACCTCAATGCGTTTGCAGTATCGAAGGATTTGACGCGGATGGCATTGTCCGGCACAGAACGTGGTGCAGTGTGGGACCTGAAGAAAAACGAACGGGTTTTCTACGTGCGCGGTTTTCGCGGCGCTTATTTTTCCGATGACGGGGACCTGTACGCGGACTTCGATAAGACGCAGACCTCCAGCCGGACGATTGCCAAGATGGATTTGAACGTGGGGCAAGTAGATGCCGCTCATACGATCCAAGATGAAACGAACCGGCAGTACGGCCCATACCTCGTTTCCGTGCATCCGACGGACCCCAACAAATTCACAAGCAACGATTTCACGGTCGAAGTTCACGATACCCGCACGAACTCCCTGCTGTGGAAGCGCGATGTTCGCGGGGGTTTGCCGGACAGCTGGACAAATGGGGAAACCGGCTTCACCGTGCTCGGATGGGCGCTCTCAAGCGGGGCCGCCAAGAACGAAATCAAAAGCGATCCCAAACTGGCTGCGCGCTTGAGTTCGATCAAAATGGAAGACACCAATTACTTCTTCGAGGCGATCCATGCGCAAACCGGCCAGGTGGCGGGGGGATTCGTGGTGGACACCGGCAAAGGAGCTTTCCGCGTCGAGGAAGTGGATGTAACCGGGGATCGCGCGATCGTCGTCGATACGAATGATCGCATCCTGGTGTATTCCCTTTCGACGGGAGCTCTTGTGGGGCGGCTTTTTGGGCAGCGGCCGGCAATTTCGCCCGGGGCCTCGTTGCTGGCCGTTGAGAGCGAACCGGGGAAACTGACGATCTACGATCTCGAGCGATTGCGGAAATACGATTCGTTTAGTTTTTCGAGCCGCATCGCGGGGGTCAAATTCAACCACTCGGGAACGCAGTTGTTCGTCCTGTCGGCGGACCAGACTGCCTTCGTACTAGACGTGAGCGCCGACGCCAGCGCGGCTGCGTCTGCCGCTAGCGAGACATGCCGACCGGATTGCCGGACAAGTGCGGCAGCAGCTCGGTGAGATTGTCGACGAGCAGATCGGGGGGATATTCGGCGAGGCGGTGGCTGCCGAAGCCGTAGGTTACGCCACAGACCCAGGTGCCGGCGTTGCGCGCGGTCTGCACATCGATTTCGGAATCGCCGACGAACATCACCTGCGCGGGAGCGGCTCCGAATTCACGCAGGATGCTTTCGACGCCCATGGGATCGGGCTTCTTGCGCTCAAAACTGTTGCCGCCGTAGACGAAGCGGAAATGGCCGTTGAGGCCGAGGCCCTGGAGAATGCCGCGGCTGGCGCCGACGGGTTTGTTGGTGAGCACGGCCATGGGCATGCCCTTGAGAGTTTCGAGAGTTTCGCGGACGCCGGGATACAAAGAGGTGTTGTCGAGCTTGTGGACGGAATAATACTTGATGAAGAATTCGAGGCCGCGCAGGCAATCTTCGTCGGTGGCGCCCTCTCCGAGGGCCTGGGCGATCAGGGTGGGAGCGCCTCGGCCGACATAACTGAAAATCGTTTCGTGCGGCAGCGCAGCGCGGCCGAGTTCCTCCAGGGCCGCGTTGACGGCCAGGGCCAAGTCGAGCTTTGAATCAATCAGCGTGCCGTCCAGATCGAAGATCAGTGCGCGCACTTCAGAAAAACGGGCCGATGGTTCCCTCATGGAATGTTGTCGGGGCCTCCGTGAAAGAATAATTGTAATATAGTGGGTTGCAATCTCTTAGAGCAAAGTCCCAGAGGAGTTTTGCGGGGATACGGGTGGGCTTTCGGTGGAGCGGGAGTGTGCCCACACGAAGGGCGGGCGGCCTCTACAAAACCATGGGGCAAGGTTTCAAGGGCGCCAATTCCGAAAGACTTGGCAGGCTGCGGAAAAAGTCCCATTTCCCGTGATTCCGAGTCCCGGTAGGGACCGGGATAAACTCCGCGAGGAATCCCTCTTCGATGGAAACCCAGGAAAAGAGGGACTCGTCGGCAAGAAACATGCCTCGGTTCACCGTGAACGTTCACCGTGAACGGAATGACGACATTTTGAGTTTTTCCGCAGATTGTTAGATCAGGATAGTACGCAACAAAAAAGTTTTCCTAACTGGAGGAAGTGCGAATGGCAGAGATTTATCCGTTTCGAGCGTACCGGTACAACGCGGCTCGCGTGGAACCGGCGAAGGTATTGACGCAGCCCTATGACAAGATAACTCCCGCGATGGCGGAAAAATACGCGGCGGCCAGCCCTTATAACCTGATCCCGGTGGAAAAAGGAAAGACGCTGCCGGGGGATTCGCCGGTAAATAATGTGTACACGCGCGCCGCGAAATCGCTGGAGGAATGGATTCGCGTGGGAGTGCTGGTGCAGGATGCGGCGCCTTCGTTCTACGCCTACTTTCAGGAATATACCGTGCCGGGAACGAGCGAGCGGCGCGTGCGCAAGGGATTCATCGCCACCGGACGGATCGAAGATTATTCGGCGGGAGTGGTATTCCGGCACGAACAGACACTGTCCGGCCCGAAGGCGGACCGCATGGAGCTGTTGCGCCACACACAGACACACACGGGCCAGCTGTTCATGCTGTACAACGACCCGGCGGGACGCGTCGATGCGCTGCTGGACGCGGCCGGGCGCGGCGCGCCGGACGTGGAAGTGCGCGACGAGTATGACGTGGTCCATCGTTTGTGGCCCGTGAGCGATGCGGGGACGATCCAAACCATGCAGCGCGAGATGGCCGGCAAAAAACTGGTGATCGCCGACGGGCACCACCGCTACGAAACGGCCATGGCGTATCGCGACGAGTGCCGCAAGCGCGCGGGACACACGGACCCGGACGCGCCGTACGAAAAAGTGATGATGACGCTTTTCAATACGGCGGGAAAGGGCCTGACGATTTTGCCGACACACCGCGTGGCCGCCAACATTCCGGGATTTTCGCTGGAATCGTTTCGCGCGGCGCTGGCGGACATATTCGATGCGCAGGCGTATCCCTTTGCGGCGGCCGGCGAGCGTCCGCGGGTGTACGAGACTTTCCGGCGCGACCTGCAACGCGGACAGGAACAACGGGCGATCGGCGTGTACGCGGGCGGCGGAGCATTTTTGATTTTTGTGCTGAAAAAGGACACGAATCTGGAAGCCCTTTTACCGGGCGTCTCGCCGGCGCAAAGGCGGCTGGACGTGGTGCTGCTTCACCGGCTGATCCTGGAACGAGGCCTGGGAATCACGCCCGACGCGGTGAAAACGGAAAAAAACCTTACCTACGAGAGAGAGATGGATACGGCGATCGGAGAAGTGGATCAGGGGCGTGCGCAGATTTGTTTTCTATTGAATGCTGTGAGCGTGGAAACCGTGGCGGAAATGGCCATGGCCGGAGAAGTGCTGCCGCAAAAATCGACGGACTTTTTTCCGAAGCTGATGAGCGGGATTACGATGTATCGGGTAAAGTAGTGACTGGCGACTAGAGGTTATCTCGTGAATGGTATGGCGGCAGTCTTGACTCTTTAAAAAGCCGCAAATCTGTCGCGCCGTTGGCGCGAAGGTGACTAGCCCGGGGCAGCGCCCCGGGTATCGTGCCA
>Ga0316628_100002537_pt1 | contig 13599 bp, 13 predicted proteins | sample OWC_Aug_M2_C1_D5_FD_207648 | JGI IMG/M metagenome (GOLD analysis project Ga0316628, IMG submission 207648) | Wetland soil microbial communities from Old Woman Creek delta, Ohio, United States - OWC_Aug_M2_C1_D5_C | ecosystem: Environmental > Terrestrial > Soil > Wetlands | place: USA: Ohio... | reverse complement strand
GCCCGAATTGCTGGCGCTCGCGCGGTTCGCGGCGGAGAACCTGCGCGCCGCGAACCCTGAGTCGCCGATTTTCGCCTGTCTCGGCATGACGGAGCTGCCGGCAAGAAAGGCCGACGGCCTGGAGAAGTGGCGCGGGCTCGGCTGTCTGCTGCTGACGCAGGGCGGCGACTGGCGCAAGGCCGCCAATGCGAGCGTCGGATTCCCGGCGCCGAGCACGACGAAGGACGCCGCGGATAAGGCGCGCTTCAAGGAATGGAAGGAACGCTTCAGCGCACTCGTCGGCAAGCTCGCCGTCCGCAACGATCTGCAGGCGCAACTGGCCGGGTTGGCCGGCCTGCCGCCGGCGCAGTACGAGGACGGCGGCTGGGAGGTCGTGGAGGCGCTATACCGCCTGCTGCCGCTCGCGGTCGCGGAGCTCTGGCTCGTGTTCCAAAGTCGCGGCGAGGTCGATTTCACCCAGGTGACCTGGAGCGCGCTGCGCTCGCTCGGAACGCGCGACGAGCCGACGGATCTTGCGTTGACGCTAGACTACCGGATCCGGCATCTGTTGATCGACGAATTCCAGGATACCTCGCAGAGCCAATACGATCTGCTCGACTTGCTCACGGCGGGCTGGACGCCGGGCGATGGGCGCACGCTGTTCGTCGTCGGTGATCCGATGCAGTCGATCTACCGCTTCCGCCAGGCCGAGGTCGGCCTGTTCCTGCGCGCCTGGCGCCGGGGCATGAGCAACGTCTCGCTGCAGCCGCTCAGCCTCACGGTCAATTTCCGTTCCCAGAAGGGGATCGTGGATTGGGTGAACGAGGCGTTCGCTCGAGTGTTTCCGGCGCAGGAGGATATCGCGGCCGGCGCGGTCACCTACTCGGCCGCGATCGCACGCCACGCGGCGCGCACCACGCCGGCCGTGACCTTGCATCCGATGCTGGGGCGGGACGACGACCGCGAGGCCGATCAAGTCACCGCGCTCGTGCGGCAGGCGCTCGCGGATGTATCGCAGCAGACCATCGCGGTCCTGGTCCGCTCGCGCAGTCATCTGTTGCACATCGCGCCGAGACTGCGGCGCGCGGGCTTGCGCTTTCGCGCCGTTGAGATCGAAACGCTGGGGCACCGCAGCGTCGTGCAGGACCTGTTGGCCTTGACGCGCGCGCTCGTTCATCCGGCCGACCGCCTGTGCTGGCTCGCGCTCCTGCGCGCGCCGTGGTGCGGGCTCGAACTGGCGGATCTCGAAGCGCTCGCGGGCAGCGATCGGAACGCGGTGCTGTGGGATTCGATCGAGGGTGCCGCGCATGTCGCCGGCCTGTCGGCGGACGGGCGGGCGCGGCTGGAACGCGTACGTGCCGCCATGAAGGATTCCATCGCGCTCCTGCGGCGGCGACCCCTGCGCCGCCTCGTCGAAGGCGCCTGGATCGCGCTCGGGGGCCCGGCCTGCGTCGCGAGTCCGACGGATCTCGCCGATGCGCTCGCTTATCTCGATCTGCTCGAAGGGACCGAGGCCGGGGGCGATCTCACGCGGTTCGGTGAATTGGCGGAACGCGTGGACGAACTGTTCGCGCAGCCCGACCTCGAGGCGCCACCGAGGCTGCAGTTGATGACCATCCACAAGGCCAAGGGTCTCGAATTCCATACGGTGATCGTCCCGGGCCTCGGGCGGCAGGCTCGAGCCGACGACCCGAAGCTGCTCGCCTGGGCCGAGCGGCCGAACCCGCATGCGCGCGATGCGGATCTCCTGGTCGCGCCCATCCGCGCGAGCGGATGCGAGTCGGAACCCATCTACGATTATCTGATGCGCTTCGATCGCACGAAGGGCCGCTACGAGGACGGGCGCGTGCTGTACGTCGCCGCGACGCGCGCGATCGATCGGCTGCATCTTCTCGGCCACGCGAGCGTGCGCGAGAAGGATGCCGCTCGCGAGCCGGCGCCGCCGTCCTCGCGCTCGCTGCTGCATCACCTGTGGAGCATCGCGCAACCGCGATTCGCGAGCGCCATGGACCATGCGGCGTCCAGTGTGGATCTCGTGAACGGCGGCGCGGGGGCCGCCGCCGCCGGCGCGGAATCGAAGGGCCCGGCAAGTATTTCGCTCAGCCGCCTGCCGCTCGACTGGCGCTTGCCGGCCCTACCGGCGCCTGCGGCCTGGGAGTTGGCCGGCGCGGCCGCCGGCGCCGAGGAAATCGCGGCGCAGGTCGAGTTTTCGTGGGTTCGCGAGGTCACGCGGCACGTGGGCACGGTGGTGCACCGGGTCCTGCAACAGATCGGGCGCGAGGGACTGGATGGCTGGGACAAGGACCGTGTCGGCGAACTGCGGCCCGCGATCGCACGACGGCTGGCGGAGGCGGGCGTGCCGCCCGCGCAGATCGATGCGGCGGCCGCGCGTGCCGAGACGGCGCTGGCGCGGGCTCTCGCGGACCAGCGCGGCCGCTGGATCCTCGATCGACGACATGCGGATGCGCACGTCGAATATGCATTGAGCGGCGTCGTCGACGGCGAGGTCCTGAACACGATCCTCGACCGCACCTTCGTCGACGCGGCGGACGTTCGCTGGATCATCGATTACAAGGCGAGTGCCCACGAAGGCGGGGGACTGGATGACTTTCTCGACCGCGAACGCGACCGCTACGCGGCGCAACTCGAGCGCTATGCGGCATTGATGCGGATGATCGACGCCCGGCCGATTCGGCTGGGACTCTATTTTCCGCTGCTCGGCGGATGGCGCGAGTGGGAATACGCGCCCTAGAAGGTGAATTCCAGGTCGACGGGTACGCTGCCTTGCGCATCGCGGCCGCGCACCCGCGCGATATCGTCGACCGCCGCCTGCACGCCTTGCGGCGCGTCCGGCCGTGCGGCGAGCGTACCGGACAATAGTCCGCGGCGCCTCGCCTGGTCGATCGACACCGTCGCGCGCACGCGCAGCGGGCCGCCGGTGTCCTCGATCATTGCGGTGAGCCCGCCGGCGGCTCCGCCGAAGCGCACGAGATAACCGCCCAAATCTGCTCCGCCGGCGATTTCATCCGACGCGACATCGGCGAATTTCGCGTCGCCGACGATCGTGCCGATGCGCGAAAAATCCGTCGTCAGTTTCGACAATGCGATATCCGCCGTGCCGCGCCAAGCGCGCGGGACGCCGAGGTTTCGAAGGTCGGCCACGGGCCCGCCGCCGCGAACGGCGCTCGCGGTCAAGCCCGCGCGGTCGATGCTCGCCACCGCATCGATGCGCATGCCGAGTTTGACCCAGTGCACGTCGACGTCGAGCGCACCGTGCAGCAGCCCGAGTGGATGCAGGCGCCATTCGAGCGCGCCGGCGTCGAGGCCGTCGACCACGAGCTTGCCGGCAACGCCATGCCAAATGGTGCCGGAAAGCTCCTCGGCGCGCACGTCGCGAGGCAGGACGCGGATGATCACCGACGCCGGCAGCGCGGCGACGATGGCAACGGCGGCTATCAGGATGCCGATCGGGATCAGCGGCCAATAGGGGCGACGGCGAGCCGGTGGGGGGAATTTAGCGTTGCGGCTGGGTGAACGTGACGTTGGCATTGACGGTTCCGGTCTTGGCCGCACGATCGATCGTGATCGATTCGACCGCGAGGCCGTAGCGCCGATCGAGCCCGCCGAGCCAATTGATCATCGTGTCGAACGGCGCGGCCTCCAACTGCACGCGCACCCCGGCGTTGCCGCTCGGTTGAGTTCCGCGAATCGCGCCCGCGAGCCCGGCCTCGCGGGCGGTGCGATCGACGAGCACCACGGGAGGCTCGCCGGTTTGTTGCGTCATCTGCAAGGCGCCCGAGCGAATCTCCGGTGCATTGAGCCGCATCCACGTGAGGTCCGCGCGCGCCCTGTTGCCGCGGCGCTCCGCGTTGGCGAGCGCCGTGTGCAGCGGCAGCAGCACGCCGCCGACGAGCAGCAATACCGCGAGCGCGGCCGCACCGATGACGACGACGCGCTTTTCGCGCTCCTTAAGTCCCGCAAACCACAGGCTGAGCTTGTTCATCGGCCGCCGGCCGGCGCGGGGCGGATTTGCAGATGGGCTTCGACGCCCGCCGCGATCGGCGTCGAGGACTGGATGGCCGCCGTGAACCCCTGCTTGGCGAGCGCCTGCGACAGGCCCGAGAGCACGTCGACTTGCGCGGCGGTCACTTTCATCTCGAGCGTCTGTTCGTGAAAGCTCACGGCATCGATGCCGGTCAGCGGCACCTGCGTGGCGGCGCGGGTCACCGCCTGCATCATGTGCAAAAACAGCTGTGGTCCGGCACCCGACTTGTGAATGAGCTGCAAGCGTGATTGCATCTGGCGGCGGGGATCCTGCATCGGCACGCCCGGCATCGCGGACGCGAACACTTGCGCGATCTGCTCGTCGAGCTTCGCCGTCTGTTGATGCGCGCGGCGGATTTCGATCGCCTGTGCGGCGACGTGCGCGCCGAGCAGCCCGACCGCGAGGAACGCCGCGACCCGCCATTCGCGGAAGCGGCTGCCGTACTCGGTTGCGCGCGCGAACTCGCCTTGCAGCAGATTCACGGCGTCGCCCGTGCCGAGCGCGCGCGCGAGCAAGCTGAGCGGGCCGTCCGCCAGAATCTGGATCCGCAGGGTCTCGAATTTCTCGATCAGGCGCTCGAATTCTTCCTGGACACGGGTCCAGTCCTCGCGCGTGACGTAGAGGATCGCGCTTTCCAGCACCTTGGTATCGGCATCCGCGGATTCCGGATCGGCGATCACGCCGGCGATCGCGAGCGCATCCGCGATCGGCGCCACTTCGACCGCGAACGGCAGCGCGCCGGGGCGGCGCACGGCGAGCCGTTCCTGGTCGAGCCAAAGAACCGTTTGGCCGGGATTGTCCGGCAGCAGCGATATGTCCGCATGCAGCGCCGCAGGCTCGATGCCGGCCGATTCGAGATCGGCGAGCCATCCCCGCATCGTCTCGCGTGCGACGACGGCCACGGGCGTCGCGCCGCGCGCATTGCGTCGGCCGACCGCGAAGAACAGACGCTCGATGTCCTCCGTCAAATGCTCCTCGAGCGCGAAGGGCACCGCGCGCGCGAGCTTCGCGCCGCTGCCGGGCGGCAGCTCCGGCGCGGCGAGCAAGACCTGCGTCGCCGGCGCGAGCACGACGACTCTTGCGCCATGTGCAGCCGCAGCGGCCTCGGCGAGCGGCCCGTGCCGGGTCTCGCCCAGGGGCGTGCCGGCTCCGTCCACGCTGAGCCATTCGGCCGTGGCTCGGCCGGTGGCGGGGATACGGAGAATCAATGTCTGGGCCATAGTGCTTATAGTGTCCCGAAGCTGCGCAGCAAGGGCGTGATCTTGCCGCCGCCGCCGCGCAGCAAAAGACTGTACAAGGTGAATTCCGTAGTGCCAAGCGTTACGCGCGTCGTCAGGCGAAAATAAGAGCTCGTGTCGGTGAACGTATTCGCGATCTTGGGCAATTCGGCCGGCCCGATGATCGCCTTGAACGTATTGATATCCGGGAAACAGCCGCTCTTGCGGCCCGTGGTCAGCGCTTCCGGGTTGCCGGAGTACTCGCCGCTCAAATTGGGCGCCAGGCTCTCGAGCACGAGCGCGGGAGCCGTACAGATGTTGATTTTCGCGGTTGCCGTGGGCAAGGCGGTCACGTACGGCGCGATCTGCAGGTAGCGCTCGCGGCCGAATCCCGGCATGACCATCAATTCGGTCGGGCTCGTCATCGGCCAGTTGCCGGTCAGAAAAGGCGGCGTCTGGCGCGTATAGATGTCGTCCTCGGCGCCATCCGGATCGCCGGGGGTATTGTCGGCGTCGATCCAGTCGCGTGCGATTTGCGCCCACTTCGGCTCGAGGTGTACGGCGATCAGCAGACGCCGGAATTGGTCGAGCGGTTGCGGGTCCTGCGTGCCGTCGGGCAGCAGATGACCGAGATTGTTCAGGTTGAACCGCCCCTGCATGTCCTCGATCCGGCCTTGCAGCATGCCGATCGGCGGACCGTCGGGATCGTCCGGGGAGGTGATCGGGAAGGGCTGCGTCGGCTGCGCCCAGGCCTGGGTCAAATTGACTTGCTGGGTTTGTTGCACTTGCCGCGCGAGCACGTCGGCCGCGAGCGCTTCGGCGCCGAAGCCGAATTGCTCGGCCTGTTCGATCGCGAGGATCGCGAGCGTGCGGCGCCGCTCGAGGTAGCCGTCGAACCCGACTTTCCACGCGAGCATGGTCGCGAGCGCGACGATCACGAGCGCGATGATCAGGGCGACCCCTTGCTCGCGCCGCGTATTCCGCAGCGCCTTCACCCGGCGACCTCGACGAGGCGCCGCACGCGGCCCCAATCCGTGAAATCGATGATGATCTCGACGGCGACCGGCCGCGTCCATAGCCGTTCCGGCATCGGCAGGCCCGCGGGCGGCCACTGACTCGTCCAATTCTGGTTCGCGTCGAGATAATTCACCTGCACGCGCGTCACGCCGGTCAGTACGTCCTCAACGATCGGTTGATCGTTCGATGTCGGGTCGAGCACCGTCCGGTAGCTGCGCTTCAGCACCGTACCGACGAGTTGATAGGATACGCGCTGCAGCGTGCTGCGCTGTAATCCCGCGGTGTTCGACCAGCCCGCGCGGGTCAGATCGGCGAGGTTCTGCGTGCCGACGCCGGCGACCAGGCACGCCTCGCGCGTCTGGCCGATCGGATCGCGGATCGGGCGCGGCGCGAGTTCGGCGAAATCCTGCACGATCGTGCGCATGCCGAATTCGATTTCGCGCGTGCGCTCGAGCGACTCGTGCGCGCGTTCCGCCGAAATGCGTGCCTCGCGGTAGGTGCCGTAGGCGAGGCCCGACATGATCCCGAGGATCAGCATCGCGACCAGGATTTCGATCAGCGTGAAGCCGCGCATCGCCGGCCTTCGCGGCTGTCGAGCGCGCAAGCTCATGGCGTCGGCGGCGTCAAGATGGTCGGCGCCTGGGCCGCGCTCGCACCGCCCGGCAAACCCGCCGCCGGTTGCGTCGTGGGCGAGGGCACGCTGCCTTGCGTCCAATCGACGTTCGAGCCGCCCGGCGTCGTCAGTGCGGTGCCGAGAAAGCCGGTAGCCTCCGCGAGCGGACTTCCCTTTTCATCGGGCTTCCCGGCCCACACGCGCACGACGATTCGACGCATCGACGGAAAACTGGTGTCGTAGTAGCGCGTGTCGTAATGCCAATGGCGGCCTGCATAATCCACCTCGCCCTTGTCCGAGTTCTGGCCGAATTTCTGCAAGTTCAGGCGCACTTCGGCGATGCGATTCATCGCGATCCATTGTGCGAGCGCCTTGTCGCGCAAGTAGCCGCTCGCATTGGCCGCGCCGCTGACCGTCGTCATCAGCGCCGCGAGGCCGATCGCGACGATCATCAGGGCGACCAGGACCTCCACGAGCGTGAACCCGTCGTCGAGCCTGCGGGTCATGATTTCTTCGCCGGCGGCGCGGCTCCCTCGAGCGTCGTCTTGCCCATCGCGTCGCCGACGATCACGGCTTTCGCCTGCGTCGAGTCGCGCAGCAGCGTCAGGCGAAACGGCGTGCCGTCGCCGCTCGCGGCGATCGCCACCTGGGGCGCCGCCGCGGCGACCTGCGCGTCCGACGCGAGATTCGGATCGGGCGCCTTCAATACGACATCGCGCGCGTCGAGGTTGAGTGCGAAGCTCATGCCCTGCGGCAATTCGCGGCGGCGGAACTCGCTATTGCCGCGGAACGGCCGCCATTGTTCGCGGAAGGTGTCGTAGGCGAAGAATTCGTAGCCATGCGGCTCGACCAGGAGGCCGAAATCGCGGCCTTCGAGCAGAGCGCGGTCGTGCAGCAGTCCCATCAAGCCGACGATGCGCCGGCTCTCCTGATCGAGCTGCGTGTCGCGTCCCGTCACGCCGATCGACAGCACGGCGATCGAAATCACGATCGCCATGATGACGACGACCACGAGAATCTCGACGAGCGTGAAGCCTTTGTTGCGCATGCTGCGGCAACGCCGCGGTCCGTCGCTAATTTTGGTCGAGCGATGCGGAACTGATGTCCGCGTCGTACCCTTCGCCGCCCGGCTTGCCGTCGCGGCCGTAGGAGACGATGTCATAGTCCCGGCCGTCGGCGCCCGGACTCGTATACAGGTAGGGGTTGCCCCAGGGGTCCTTGGGAACCGCCTTGAGATAGCCGCCGGTGCGATAATTCGTGAGCGAGGGGTCAGCCGGCTTCTTGACGAGCGCCCCGAGGCCTTGTTCGCTCGTCGGGTATTTGAAATTATCGAGGCGGTACAGGTCGAGCGCGGTCTCGATCGCCCGGATGTCGCTCTGCGCGCGGGTGACGCGCGCTTTGTCGACGTTCTCGAGGATCCGCGGCACGACGAGCGCGCCGAGCACCGCGAGGATGACGACGACGACCATGATTTCGATCAAGGTGAAACCGCGATTGTGAATGCGCATAGAGTGTCCTTGGAGCCTCGTGGAATGATACCAAAAAGGGCGCAGCCGATGCCGCGCGGCACGCGGAAATTCGGGGCCGAAGTCGCTTCGGCCCTGCAGTGGGATCGCGGCCGCTGGATTTGGCTGCTGCTGATCGTCGTCGCGCTCGACATACTGTTGGCGCTTGGCGACAGGGTCACGCTCGGCCTGCGCTACGACCGCGCGGCGATCGCCGCGGGCGAATGGTGGCGGCTCCTCAGCGCGCATGCCGTGCATCTCGGCTGGCACCACCTGATATTGAACGAATTGGGGCTCGTGCTCGTCTGGGCGCTGTTCGCGGCCGATTACGACGCGATCGAATGGAGCATCATCGTGCTCTGCGGGGCTCTCGCGATCAGTTCCGGACTCTGGTGGCTGAGCCCGCAGGTACCTTGGTACGTGGGCGCGTCCGGGGTCCTGCATACGGTGATGGCCGCCGGAACGGCGCGGCATTTGTTCAACCGCAGCTGGGACCGGTGGCTCCTGCTCGCCTGCCTGATCGTCAAGATCGGCCACGAGCAGTATGCCCAGGCGGCGGGAACGGGCGCCGCGTGGATCGTCGTCGACGCGCATCTCTACGGCGCGGCTGCCGGTTTTGCCGTCGGCGCCGCACTCTGCCTGCGGACGGCTATAATCCGCCACCTTGAACGATCCTAGAGGCGCTACGCATGTCGATCGCATTCGTCTTCCCGGGGCAAGGGTCCCAATCCGTCGGCATGATGCGCGCGCTCGCCGAGCGCTATCCGCTCGTTGAGCAGACCTTCGCGGAGGCCTCGGCGGTGCTGGGGTACGATTTATGGGCGATCGTCCGGGACGGACCGGCCGAGACGCTCAACGCGACCGAATGCACCCAGCCCGCGATGCTCACCGCCGCGGTCGCGACCTACCGCTTGTGGTGCGACCGGGGCGGGGCGCCGCCGCGGATGATGGCCGGGCACAGCCTCGGCGAGTTTTCGGCGCTGGTCGCCGCCGGCAGCCTCGACTTCAGGACCGCGGTGGATCTCGTGCGATTCCGCGCGCAGGCGATGCAGGCCGCCGTGCCGCAGGGCGAGGGCGCGATGGCGGCGATACTTGGCCTCGAGGACAGCGACGTCGAGGCGGTGTGCAGCGAGGCCGCGCAGGGCGATGTCGTCGAGGCGGTGAATTTCAACGCGCCCGGCCAAGTGGTGATCGCGGGCCGCGCGGCCGCGGTCGCCCGCGCGATCGAGCGGGCGAGCGCGCGCGGCGCGAAGAGGGCCGTGCTCCTGCCGATCAGCGTTCCCGCGCACAGTTCGCTGATGTACCCGGCGGCCCAGCGCCTCGGCGAGCGCCTCGCCGGGATCTCGATCGCATACACCGGCAACACGGCCGTCTATGGCGTCGACGTGAAGACGCATTCGCGGCCCGACGAGATCCGCGACGGGCTCGTCAAACAATTGCACACGCCCGTCTACTGGGCGGCGACGGTGCGCACGATGATCACTGCCGGAGCGACGCGTATCATCGAATGCGGGCCCGGCAAGGTGCTCACGAGCCTGAATCGCAGGATCGACAAGAACAGGGATCTCGCGATGTCGGCATTGGAAGACCCGAAAGCCCTCGACGAGGCGCTGCACGCGGCAAGCGCCGCATAAGGAACCGCAACCATGCTGAAAGGGGAAATTGCGCTCGTCACGGGCGCGTCGCGCGGCATCGGCGCGGCGATTGCGCTGCGTTTGGCGAGCGAAGGGGCGGCCGTGATCGGCACCGCGACGACCGAGGGCGGCGCGCAGAATATCGGCGAGAGACTGAAAGCGTACGGCGGCCGCGGCGCGGTGCTCGACGTCGTGAAGCAGGAATCGATCGATGCGCTGCTCGCCGACATCGAGGCGAAGGAAGGGCCGGTCACGATTCTCTGCAACAACGCCGGCATCACGCGCGACACCTTGCTCCTGCGCATGAAGCCGGAGGATTGGGATGCGGTGATGCAGACGAACCTCGCGTCGGTGTATCGGCTATCCAAGGCGGTGTTGCGCGGCATGATGAAGGCGCGCAAGGGGCGCATCATCAGCATCGGCTCGGTCGTCGGGCTGACCGGCAACGCCGGGCAGACGAACTACGCGGCGGCCAAGGCGGGCATCATCGGCTTCACGAAGTCGATCGCGCGCGAGGTGGGCTCGCGCGGAATCACCGCGAACGTCATTGCACCCGGCTTCATCGATACCGACATGACGCGCGCGCTGCCAGAGGCCCAGCGCGCCGCGTTGAACGACCAGATTCCCTTGGGCCGGCTCGGCCAGCCGGAGGATATCGCCGCCGCCGTTGCGTTTCTCGCGTCCGCGGGCGGGGCCTACATCACCGGTGAAACCCTGAACGTCAACGGCGGCATGCACATGCCCTGAGGGCGGCAAAAAAGGCCCAAACTCCCCAGCCTTTGTCAAGGAATCGGCCGCAAACCCGGCCTCGAGACAGCGTTCAAGTAGCCGCCGGGGTTGCGTTCACATAAAATACGCGCCCTGCCTGTACCTTAGGGCCGGCCGAGTGGGCCGCTTCGAAAGCGGCGCGTATCAAAGAAATTCCGAGAGGACACCATAACGATGAGTACTGTCGAGCAGCAAGTTAAGAAGATCGTGGCCGAGCAATTGGGCGTCAAGGAAGAAGAAGTGACGAATGACGCCTCGTTCGTCGACGATCTGGGAGCCGACTCGCTGGATACAGTTGAGTTGGTGATGGCGCTCGAGGAAGAGTTCGAGACCGAGATTCCGGACGAAGACGCCGAGAAGATCACCACGGTGCAGCAAGCGATCGATTACATCAATTCTCACAAGAGCAAGGCCTGATCTTGAGCAAACGCCGCGTCGTCGTGACCGGATTGGGAATCGTATCGCCGGTCGGCAACGACACCGCGAGCGCATGGGCGTCGATCGTCGCCGGGCGCAGCGGCATTGCGCCGGTGACGCGATTCGACACCACGGGGTTCCCGGTGCACTTCGGCGGCGAAATCAGGAACTTGGACCTCGGCCCGTTCCTCAGCCCCAAAGAGGCGCGCCGCATGGACGCGTTCATGCAATACGGCGTCGTCGCGGGCATGCAGGCGATGCGCGATTCCGGGCTGACCGTGACCGAGGCGACGAGCGACCGTGCCGGCGTCTTGATGGGCTCCGGCATGGGCGGGCTCGAGTCGATCGAACAGACCTACAGCAAGTTCCTGGAGACGCACTCGCCGAAGAAGGTGTCGCCGTTCTTCATTCCCGGCAGCATCATCAACCTGGTCAGCGGCCATTTGTCGATGGCGTACAACTTGACGGGGCCGAACCTTGCGGTCGCGACCGCGTGCACGACGTCGACGCACGCAATCGGGCTCGCGATGCGCCTGATTCAATACGGCGAAGCGGACGTGATGCTCGCCGGCGGCTCGGAAATGGCGACCTGTCCGACCGGCGTCAGCGGCTTCGTCCAGGCCCAGGCCTTGTCGCATCGCAACGACGACCCGACCGGCGCCAGCCGTCCGTGGGACAAGGACCGGGACGGATTCGTCATGGGCGACGGTGCCGGCGCGATGGTGCTGGAAGAGTACGAGCAGGCGAAGGCGCGCGGCGCGAAGATTTACGCCGAGGTCACGGGCTTCGGCATGAGCGGCGATGCCTACCATGTGACGACACCACCGGAAAACGGCGAGGGCGCGCGCAAGGCAATGGTCAAGGCGCTCGGCGATGCCGGCGCAAATCCCGACCAGGTTCAGTACATCAACGCACACGCGACATCGACCGAGCTCGGTGATCGCGCGGAAACGACCGCGATTCGCCGCGCGTTCGGCGCAGCCGCCGATCGCCTCGTGGTCAGCTCGACCAAATCCATGACGGGACATCTGCTCGGCGCCGCGGGGGCGGTCGAAGCGATATTCACCGTGCTCGCGCTGCGCGACCAGATCGCGCCGCCGACGATCAACTTGCATGAGCCCGGCGAAGGCTGCGACCTGGATTACGTTCCGAACGAGGCGCGGCGCATGCCCCTCGACCTGGCCTTGTCTAATTCGTTCGGCTTCGGTGGCACCAACGGTTCGCTCATTTTCCGCCGACTTTGAGCCTTTGGGCCTCGTTGCCCGGTTTCCGGAGCGTTATCCGGGAATCCTCGAGAGCGGCGCCGTAGCCTCGCGCGCGGGCGCGGGCAGCCGGTTCGACATCCTGCCGATCGCCGCCGGCGAGTCCTTGGTGCTCGACGCACACGCGTCGCTGACGGGCCCCGGCGCCGCGGCCGGCCGCGGCTTTCTCGATGCGTTCGAACATTGGTGGCGGGAGTTGGCCCTCACGCCGGGCAATCCGGCATCCCTGCCGTTCACCGGCGGCTGGTTCGTCTACTTGGGCTATGAAATCGCCGCCGAAATCGAGCCGCGGCTGCGTCTGCCCGCCGCGGCGGAGCCGATCACGGCCTTGGCCGTGAGGGCGCCCGCCGCCTGGATCCGGGATAGAGCGCAGGCGCGGGCGTGGCTCGTCGCGGAGGCCGGCCACGAAGGTCTCCTCGATCGATTCGTCGCCGACGCCGCGGATCTCGGCGCGGGCCCGCCGCCCGCGCGCGTCGCGGTGAAGATCCACGAGGAGCCCGCCGAGCGGTTCTTACACGCCGTCAGGCGTGCGCTCGACTACATCGCGGCCGGCGAGGTGTATCAGGCGAACCTGTCGCGCAGGTGGTGGGGCGAGTGCGCGCAGCCGATCGACCCGGTCGCGCTCTACGCGGGGCTCCGCGCCGCCAATCCGAGTCCGTTCGCGGCCTTGCTGCGGCATGGCGATTTCGCCGTGATCAGTTCCTCCCCCGAACGGTTGCTCGCGATTCACGGCGACGCGATCGCAACGCGACCGATCGCGGGGACGCGGCCGCGCGGCCGCAACCCCGAGGAGGATGCGGCGCTGATTCGCGGCTTGCTGGAGAACGAGAAGGAGCGCGCCGAGCATGTGATGCTGATCGATCTGGAGCGCAACGATCTCGGCCGCGTGTGCCGCGGCGGCACGGTCCGCGTCGACGAATACATGACGGTCGAGACCTATGCGCACGTGCATCACATCGTCTCGAACGTCACCGGACGCCTGCGCGAGGGCGTCACTCCGGTCGATGCCATCCGCGCGGTGTTCCCCGGCGGCACCATCACGGGATGCCCTAAAGTACGCTGCATGCAAATCATCGCCGAACTCGAGGGCGAAGGACGGGGCGCCTACACCGGCTCGATCGGCTACGTGAATCGCGACGGCA
>Ga0316628_100002536_pt1 | contig 13600 bp, 10 predicted proteins | sample OWC_Aug_M2_C1_D5_FD_207648 | JGI IMG/M metagenome (GOLD analysis project Ga0316628, IMG submission 207648) | Wetland soil microbial communities from Old Woman Creek delta, Ohio, United States - OWC_Aug_M2_C1_D5_C | ecosystem: Environmental > Terrestrial > Soil > Wetlands | place: USA: Ohio... | reverse complement strand
CGTCACGAGGTCGGCCTCGTCCCGCGCGATCAGCCCGTTCACGTAGTCGACGAGCGGCCGCAGGATCGAACGGTAGGGCGAGGGCACGACGACGAGCTCGACGCCGATGTCCCAGTCGTCCCAGCGCCGGCGCAGCTCCGCCGCCGAGTCGGGATCCACCTCGACGTACACGGCGCGCACGTCCTCGCTGATCGTCGTCGCGTAGACGAGCGCGCCGGCGGCCGGCTTGGTGATGCCGTTCACCGGCACCACGACAGTGTGGTGCAGGAACATGATCGGCGCCTGTCCGTTGTAGGCGACCTCTCGCGCGAAGTGCTCGTAGTGCCGGTGGATGCGGCGCAGCACGACGATGATCACCGGAATGATCAGCACGACGATCCAGGCGCCGGTGGTGAACTTGGTCACCACCTGCACGATCGAGACGAGCGCGGTGGCCACCGCGCCGAGCCCGTTCAGCGCGGCGCGACGGCGCCACCCGGGCTCGCGGCTTCGCACCCAGTGCATGACCATCCCCGCCTGCGACAGCGTGAAGCAGACGAACACCCCGATGGCGTAGAGCGGGATGAGCGCGCTCGTGTCTCCCTTGAACAGCCAGACGAGCAGCGCGGCGAACAACGCGAGCACGATGATGCCGTTGGAGAACGCCAGCCGGTCGCCGCGCGCGGCGAACTGGCGCGGCATGTACCCGTCGCGCGCCAGGATGCTCGCGAGACGCGGGAAGTCGGCGAACGCGGTGTTGGCCGCCAGCACCAGGATCGCGAACGTCGCGTACTGGAGGACGAAGTACGCCGCTCCCCCGCCGAAGACCCGGCGTCCGAGCTGCGACAGCACGGTCTCCGTCGGCGACGGCATGACGCCGTAATGCCGCGCCAGCACGCTCGTGCCGAGGAAGAACACCGCGAGGATCGTCGCCATCCAGCCGAGCGTGAGCGCGGCGTTGCGGGAGCTGGGACGCTTGAACGCGCCGACGCCGTTCGAGATGGCCTCGGTGCCGGTCATGGCGACGCAGCCTTCGGCGAACGCGCGGAGAATGAGAAAGGTGAACGCGAAGCCCAGCGGCATCCCCGGCACTCCGGCTCGCGCGGGCGGCGGCGGCGCGGCCGCTCCCGAATACGCCCGCACGAGCCCGACGCCGATCAGCGCCAGCATCATGGCGATGAAGACGTACGTCGGCACGCTGAACGCGATGCCCGATTCGCGCACGCCGCGCAGGTTCACCGACATCAGCAGCAGCACGGCGCCGATGCACATCGCCACGGTGTGCGGCGCGAGCGCCGGATACGCCGACGTGATGGCGGCGATGCCGCTCGAGATGGAGACCGAGACCGTGAGCGTGTAGTCCGTGAGGAGCGCCGCGGCGGCGACGAGCCCGGGCATGGTGCCGAGGTTGTCGCGCGCGACGGTGTACGAGCCGCCGCCGCTCGGATAGGCGAAGATCGTCTGCCGGTACGACAGCGCGACCAGCACGAGCAGTCCGACGATGACCGCCGAGATCGGGATGACGTAGTTGAGCGCGACGGAGCCGAGCACCACGAGCACGAGCAGCGTCTGCTCGGTCGCATAGGCGACGGACGAGATCGCGTCCGACGAGAGGACGGCGAGGGCGGTCTTCTTGTTGAGGCGCTCGTGCTCCAGGCGGTCGGAGGCGAGCGGGCGTCCGAACAGGACGCGCTTGAGTTGGATGAGAGGCGAGGACATTGGCGAGGAGGGCGACAACCAATGTCGTTATGCCATCGCCCATAAAGACCGCGTGAAGATCGTGGTCTTCCGCATGAAGATCTCGCTAAGACACCGCCCGCCGGCCGATCGCGCCGGGGGATGCGCCGCGACGAATCTACGACCCGATGCGGAGGACCACGCCCGCCGGATCGACCGCGACGTCGCCGCCCTGCGCCGCGATGAGGCGGGACGCGAGGATGAGCGGCGGCGAGCCCGTGCTGGAGGCACGATCGCCCGAGACGCGCTCGCCCGTGGGCGCCGGTGCCGGTCCCAGATCGCGCGCGCGCGCGCTCGCCGGCGCCATTCGGATGACGGCGCGAGAGCCGTCGCGCGCCGTCGATATCGTCAACGGATGCTCCGGCCCGGCGTCTTCGGCGGCATCCGTCGCGAACAACGCCAGCGCCTCGGCGAGCCGTGTGCGGTCGGCGACGACGCGCGGCAGTCCGGGCTCGAGCGTCGTCTCGGTGCGCGCCCCGTGTCGCTCGGCGGCGGCGCGCGCCAACGGCAGAACGGAGCGCACGACGTCGTTGACCTGCACGAGCTCCCGCTGAACGGGCAGGGCTTCGCGGTCGACGTCGGCGACCTGGCCCAACCGGCGCAATGCCACGTCGATCGTGTCCGCGGCCGACCTCGCATCGCGCAGCAGCTCCTCCTGGTTCTCATTGAGCTCGCCGAACGGGCTCTCGAGCAGGATCTGCAACGGAAGGCGAACCTCGTCGAGCTGCGAGATGGCGTCGGCGACGACGCCCGCGAGCATCGTCCCCTGCTCGTGCAGCCGCGCGGCCGCCATCGCGTCGGTGCGGGCACGCTCCGCCTCGGCGGCCGTGAGCGCCGAGCCGAGGGTTCCCACCGCATGCTCGATCCGGTCGAATTCGTCCGTCGGTCCACGAACGCCGGAGGCCTGTTCCGTCGCGCGCGCGAGCCGTGCCAGGCGGTCGGCGAAGTACGTCGCGTTCATCCACGCGACCACGATGGACACGCCCGTCAACGCGGCCGCCACGACGAGAATCACGCGCGGCGCGGCGCGGCCCGCCTCGCCATAGTAGAACAGTCCGATCACGAGGCCGACGGCGAGGACCGATGGCAGCACGCCCGCCGCAAGTCGCCAGGCGACCGATCGGGACACGGTGCGCCGGATGAGCGCGCGCGTCATTCGTCGCTCCCCAGCTCGACCCGGCGGTCGCGCGCCGCGCCGCTTCGGAATTCCGCCTCGTCGTCGGCGGACACCACGAGGACGTCCAGCCCGGCGCGCGACTCCATCAAGCGGTCGACGATCGAACCGCGGCGAAACCGATACCACCGCGACCGTCGGCTCGCGCCGACGACCGCCAGCGTGACGCCCCGCTCGGCGGCGAACCGGACGAGCGCCGCGGCGACGTCGTCGCCCGCGAGCTTCACGACCTCGGCGCCGAGCGACTGCGCGAGCTGAATGTTGTCCACCAGGTGGCGCTGCAGGGTGCTGTCGATCCGGTCGGCTCGCTCGACCGGCGTCTGCACGTAGACGCAGAACCAGTCGGAGCTCAGGCGGCCGGCGATCCGGCTCGCCTTGCGCAGCAGCACGCGCGAGAGCGGCGGATCGCTCGACAGGCACGCCATCACGCGGTCGACCGTCCGGCGCGCCGGCGCCGGGCCGCCGTTCTCCTGGCGGCGAACGATCTCCTCGCGCGAGCGGTCGACCGAGCTCGCCACCTCGCGCAGCGCCAGCTCGCGCAGCGTCGTCAGGTTCTCGTCGGTGAAGAAGTTGGCGAGCGCGGTCTGGATCTTGTCGGCGTGATAGATCTTCCCCTCGCGCAGCCGCTGCCGCAGGTCCTCGGCGGAAATGTCGAGGTTGATGACCTGGTCGCCCTGGCCGACGACCCAGTCCGGGACCGTCTCACGAATCGTGACGCCCAGCTCGCGCTCCAGCACGTCGTTGAGCGACTCGATATGCTGCACGTTCACGGCCGTGATGACGTTGATGCCTTCCTCGAGCAGGAGCATGACGTCCTGCCAGCGCTTGCCGTTCCGCGCCCCCGGGACATTGGTGTGCGCCAGCTCGTCGACGATCGCCACCTGCGGCCGCCGGACGATCACCGCGTCGACGTCCATCTCCTCGAGCGTCACGCCGCGGTATTCGATCTTTCTCCGGGGGACGACCTCGAGGTCACCGATCTGCGCCTCGGTCTCGGCGCGTCGATGCGCCTCGACGAACCCGACCACGACGTCGATGCCGCGGCGGCGGAGGTCGTGGGCTTCCTGGAGCATGCGGTACGTCTTCCCTGTTCCCGCGGCGGAGCCGATGTAGATCTTGAGCTTTCCGCGCTCGCGCTGCCGGACGAGGGCGAGGAAGTCCGAGCTGCCCGGCACGCGCGCGGCGTCGCTGCGGCGCTCGCGGCCGCGATCGGCGTGACGCTCGTCGCCGTCGATGGGCGGGGCGTCCCGAGAGGGCTCAACGCGCGCAGCGGGATGATTGTCGTCGGGCATCGTCACCACAATTGTCGCCCATCCGGCGGAAGTCCATGGCGTGTTCCGCCTGAGGCTCCAGGCGCGGCGGTCAGAACATGTACGAGAGCGTCATGGCGAACGACACCTGATTCTGGTGCGCATCGAACACGGGCAGCGTCGCCCGATCGAACCGCACCTCCGGCCGCAGCAGCGCGTGGTTCCAGCGCGTGATGTTCAGCGTCGCGGTGGTGCTTCCCACTTTCATCCCGGCGTTCGCCGGAAATCCGAGCACGCCGGACGTTCGCGACCCGTCACGGTCGTTCATGTAGTCGCCGCGAACCGCGAGCGTGGCGCCCGGCGCTACGTCGAACGTCACCCACACACCGGCCGCGTACCACCTGGCCTGGCCACCGTCCGGCGCGGCGCCGTCCTCCTGGCCGTAGTCGAGCTGCGCCTGGACGGCGGCGGCCGACGTGATCCTGCGCGAGGCAACCAGGTTCGCGCCGGCTCGCTCATTGCCGTTGTTCAGCGCCTGCTCGGCCCCCAGGTACCCCGCCAGCGCAATGAGCGTTCTGTCATCGGGCGTGAGTCCGAAGCGGCCCATGACCGTCTTGCTCGTGTTGACATCGGTCACCTGATCCCAGCCGTTGCTCACCCGCAGCTCCGCGTCCCACCGCGGACTGAACTTGCCATCGAGCTCGACACCGGTCTCGGTATAGGGCTCGAGGAAGATGTCCTGATAACCGATGCCGGCGTTCGGGTTGAGGACGTCCTCGCCGACCTCCACTCCGAGCAGCGTGGCGAGCTTTCCCGCCTTGAGCTGCAGGTAGCCCCCGGGCCCGGCCGCCGGGAGGGTGAGCGTCGCATACGCCTGCCAGATGTCGGCGTCCGTGCCGAGGTTCAGCCCGGCGGACTTGACCACCGCCGCGTTCTGTCCGAACCAGGCCTCCGCGTGGAAGCCCGCGGCCACCTGGTCGGTCGGAGCAACGCGCTCGAGAGTGAGGTTGGCGACGTTGAGCGAGAAACTGTTCTGGCGGCGGTCGTAGGCGCGGCCGACGATGACCGAGTCGCCGAGCGGATGCGTGCTGTACGAGTAACCCGTCGTCACATACCCGGAGATGGTCACCGGAGCGGGCCGCGTCGACGAGTCCGGCTGTTGCGAGCCGAGCGCCATCGGGGACATGAGGGTGGCCGCGGCCGCCGGCCACACGGTGCATTTCATGACAGTTCTCCGTGGCGTCAGGGCGCGGCGGCCGGCGGCGGGGCCTTCGGCCCGCCGAACGCCGAGTCGAGCGCGATGTTCAGCAGCAGGACATTGATCCGCCGTTCACCGAGGAAGCCGAACTGCCGGCCTTCGGTGTGCGCATCGACGATCCCGTGGACGCGAACGGAGTCCACGCCTCGGGCGCGTGCCACCCGGCCGATCTGGAGTTGCGCGTTCGCCGGCGAGATGTGGGGGTCGAGCCCCGACCCGGACGCGGTCACCATGTCGGACGGGATCCGGCCCTTCACCGCTCCGTCATTCGTGACCGCGTCGTTCACCGCCCGGGCGATGAGCGTGTCGGCGAGCTTGCGGTCGGTCGGTCCCTTGTTCGTCGCGGACGACGCGGCGCCGTCGTACCCGCTCCCCGCCGCGGACGGCCGTGGATGGAAGTACTCCGGACGCGTGAATGGCTGCCCGATCAACGCACTGCCCACGACCCTGCCGTTCACGGTGACGAGCGACCCGTTGGCCTGCCTCGCGAAGAGGACCTGGGCGAGGCCGGTGACGACCCCGGGATAGACGACGCCCGTGATGAGGCACAGCACCAGCGTCACGGCGATGGCAGGCCAGACTTGTTTGCGAATCATGACAGTCTCCTCGGTGCTTCCGTCAGGACACGAGACGCGTCGCGACGAGCAGCAGGTCGATCAGCTTGATCCCGATGAAGGGCACGATCAGCCCGCCCACACCGTAGATCCAGAGATTGCGGCGCAGGATCACGGCGGCGGGCGCCGGGCGATAGCGCACGCCGCGCAGGGCCAACGGAATGAGCGCGACGATGATGAGCGCGTTGAAGATCACGCTCGCCAGGATCGCCGACTGCGGCGAGTGCAGCCGCATGACGTTCAGCGCCTGCAGCACCGGGTACGTCGCGACGAACATCGCCGGGATGATGGCGAAGTATTTCGCCACGTCGTTGGCGATGGAGAACGTGGTCAGCGACCCGCGGGTCATGAGAAGCTGCTTCCCGATCTCGACGATCTCGATGAGCTTCGTCGGGTTCGAGTCGAGGTCGATCATGTTGCCGGCCTCTTTGGCCGCCTGCGTGCCGGTGTTCATCGCCACGCCGACGTCGGCCTGCGCGAGCGCCGGCGCGTCGTTCGTGCCGTCGCCCGTCATGGCGACGAGCCGGCCGCCGGCCTGCTCGCGCTTGATGAGCGCCATCTTGTCTTCGGGCTTTGCCTCGGCCAGGAAGTCGTCGACACCCGCCTCCTTCGCGATCGCCGCCGCGGTGAGCGGGTTGTCGCCGGTGATCATCACCGTGCGAATGCCCATCGCGCGCAGGCGGTCGAACCGTTCGCGAATGCCACCCTTGACGATGTCCTTGAGGTAGACGACGCCGAGCACGCGCGCCCCGTCGCCGTTGGCGCGTCCGCCGTGGGCCTTCTCGGCGACCACGAGGGGCGTGCCGCCATCGATGGCGACGCGCTGGATCGCCTGATCGAGGTCCGGCGGCGTGGTTCCGCCCTGCTGGCGCACCCACGCCAGCACCGCGTCGCCCGCGCCTTTTCGCACGGTGTAGCCGTCGGTGTCCACGCCGCTCATCCGCGTGCTCGCGCTGAACGGAACGAACGTCACGTCCCGATGTCCGTCGTGTTCCGCTCCCACCTCGCGAGCGCGAATGCCGAACTGCGTCTTGGCGAGGACCACGATGCTCCGCCCCTCCGGGGTCTCGTCGGCGAGCGAGGCAAGCTGCGCGCGGTCGGCGAGCAGTTGCGGCGGCACGCCCGCGACGGGCAGAAACTCCGACGCCTGCCGGTTGCCGAGGGTGATCGTTCCCGTCTTGTCGAGGAGCAGGGTGTTGACGTCTCCCGCGGCCTCTACGGCGCGGCCGCTCATCGCGATGACGTTCTGCTGAATCATGCGATCCATGCCGGCGATGCCGATCGCCGACAGCAGTCCGCCGATCGTCGTCGGAATGAGGCAGACCAGCAGGGCGATGAGGATCGGAATCGTCGTCGGCGCGCCGCTGTAGATCGCGAGGGGTTGCAGCGTCGCCACCGCGAGCAGGAACACGACCGTGAGCCCCGACAGCAGGATCGTCAGCGCGATCTCGTTCGGCGTCTTCTGCCGTGACGCGCCCTCGACGAGCGCGATCATGCGATCGAGGAACGTTTCGCCCGGATTGGCGGTGATCCGCACGACGATGTAGTCGGACAGCACCTTCGTGCCGCCCGTGACCGCGGAGCGATCGCCGCCGCTCTCGCGAATGACGGGGGCGCTCTCGCCGGTAATCGCGCTCTCGTCCACCGATGCGACACCGTCGATGACTTCGCCGTCGCCGGGAATGACGTCGCCCGGCAGACACAGGACGACGTCTCCGCGCCGGAGGGCGGCAGCGCTCACCTCGTCGTACCGCGAGCGATCGACCCTGCCGCTCTTGCCATTCGTCAGGAGTCTCTTGGCGGAGGCCTGTGTGCGCGACTTGCGCAGCGTGTCCGCCTGCGCCTTGCCGCGCCCCTCGGCCATCGCCTCGGCGAAGTTGGCGAAGAGCACCGTGAACCAGAGCCAGAGCGCGAGCTGGAGCGTGAAGCCCCAGTCCGGCCGGCCCTGCGCCGCGTCCCGAAGGAACACGATCGTCGTGTAGACCGAGCCGGCGAGCACGACGAACATCACTGGATTCCGCACCATGTGGCGCGGATGCAGCTTGACGAAGGCGTCGCGAATCGCCCGCCGCACGATCGGCGGGTCGAAGAGCGGCCGCTTGCGGATGGTTTGCTGGCGCTGCGCCGCCTCGTGGGCGTCGGCGCGCGCCTCGGTCGGCGGAACGCTCGGCAGGGTCGAAGGGGTCGTCATGGTCAGAACACCTTCCCCGCGTTCATGAGCAGGTGCTCGACAACGGGCCCAAGGGAGAGCGCCGGGAAGAAGGTGAGCGCACCGACGATCAGCACCACGCCGACCAGCAGGATCACGAACAGCGGCGTCGTCACGGGGAACGTGCCCGCCGATTCCGGCGCGATCCGCTTCCCCGCCAAGAAACCGCCAAGGGCGAGCATGGGAACCATCATCGCGAACCGGCCGACGAGCATGTTGAGCCCGAGCAGCGTGTTGTAGTAGTACGTTCCCCCCGTCAGGCCGGCGAAGGCGCTGCCGTTGTTGCCGGCCGTCGAGGTGAAGGCATACAGGATTTCTGACAGCCCGTGCGGGCCCGCGTTGTTCAAGCCCGCGAGCCCGGGCGTCGCCAGGACCGATACCGCCGTCGGCACCAGGACGGCCAACGGGAAGATCAGCACGTAGAGCATGACCATCTGCACCTCGCGCGCCTGGATCTTCTTGCCGAGGTATTCGGGCGTGCGGCCGACCATGAGTCCGGCGATGAATACCGTGAGGATCGCCATCACGATCATGCCGTAGAGGCCCGAGCCCACGCCGCCGAACACGACTTCACCGAGCATGACGTTGACCAGCGGCACCAGGCCGCCGAGCGGCGTGAACGAGTCGTGCATGGCGTTCACCGATCCGTTCGAGGCATCCGTCGTCGCCACGGCCCAGAGCGCGGAGTTGGCGATGCCGACGCGCACCTCCTTCCCTTCCATGTTGCCGCCCGGATTCGTGCTCGAGGGCACGACGTCGACGCCGCGAGCCGCATGAATCGGATTGCCGCGTCCTTCCGCCCAATACGTCGTCGCCGTCCCCGCCGCGAACAGCACGAACATTGCCGTCCACAGCGCCCAGCCGTGCGCCTGGCGCCGGACCATCCGGCCGTACGTCCACGTCAGCCCGGCGGCCAGCGCGAGGATCGAGAACATCTCGATGAAGTTCGACCACGGCGTCGGGTTCTCGAACGGGTGGGCGGAGTTCACGTTGAAGAACCCGCCGCCGTTCGTGCCGATCTGCTTGATCGCGACCTGGCTGGCGGCGGGTCCCATGGCCAGCACCTGCTTCGCGCCTTCCAGCGTGGTGACCTGTGCGTAGCTGCTGACGTTCTGGATCACCCCCTGCTGCACGAGCAGGAGCGCGACGACCAGGGACAGCGGAAGCAGAATGTAGAGCGTGCCCCGCACGAGGTCCGTCCAGAAGTTGCCGACGCGCCCCTTCGCCTCGCCGCCGTGTCGCGCGATGCCCCGAATGAGGGCGATCAGCGCCGCCATGCCCGCGGCGGCCGACGTGAAGTTGTGAAAGGTGAGCTGCGTCATCTGCGAGAAGTACGACATCGTCGTCTCCCCGCCATACGACTGCCAGTTCGTGTTCGTCGTGAACGACGCCGCCGTCTCGAACGACTGCCGATCGGTCACGGCCGGGAGATGCGCCGGATTGAGCGGCAGGATCGCTTGGAGCCGGAGCACGAGGTACGTCAGCAGCATGCTGGCGAGACTGAACAACACCAGCCCCCCCGCATAGCGCGTCCAGTGCTGATCCTCGCCCGCATCGATCCGGCACACGCGGTAGATCGGGCGCTCGAGCCAGCCGAGCCAACCCATCGAGCCGTCGTAGACGCGCACCATGTACCAGCCGAGTGGCTTGGTGAGCGCGAACAGCAGCACCGCGTAGACGAGAATCTGAAGCCAACCGTTGAGTGTCATGAGAGGATCGCCTCAGAACTTCTCGGGTCGGAGGAGGGTGTAGACGAGGTAGGCGAGAATGACGACCGCCAGCAGACCGGCGATCCCGGTTTCCAGAGTCATCGACGAATCTCCTTCGCGCGCCGCTCGGCGCCGGCTCGGCACCCGGCGAGATAGAGCACCAACAGGAGGAGGCCGCCGAGCGGCAGCTCGGCCCCCGAAAACGGGATCACGGATTCTCCTCGGGTGCACGCTCGGCCTCGGCGGCCCGCCCAAGGCGATCGCACGCGGCCACATAGAGGAGCATGAGCGCGAAGAAGAGAATCGTCGCGACGACGTAGATGAGGTCGATCATGTGATGCGACTCCGAGACTCTGTGCGCTCGCCTGCGGAGGGCCGCTCCAGCGGTGCGCCCGCGGACAGTCATGCGCTGGACGATACGAGGAGAACGCTACCGGAGAGGCCGCAAAGGCCGCACAACGGGTAGGCCGATCCGTACAAAGGTTTCGTAAAAAACTGAAGCCGGACTCCGCGCGCCGTCCGCTCGGTCGTCCCACGATGCGCGGTTTCGCCCGACGGGACATCAGCGCGGATGCGCGTCCGCTGTCATCGAATCGATGACCGACCGGTTATCGAATCGATGGCCGGCCGGCCTCGGGAGCGAACGCCGGCGCCGCCGGCAACTCGAGGGTGAAGATCGACCCTCCGCCCGGCCTCGGCCTGAACCGGACCGAGCCTTCCTGCGCCTCGGCGAGCCCCCGGGCGATCGCCAGCCCCAGGCCATGCCCGCGAATGTCCGGCGGAACACCGGGCGGCCGGTAAAAGGACTCGAAGATCCGGGATCGCTCCGTCTCGGGCACGCCCGGCCCGCGATCCATGACGTCGATCGTCAGCCGATCCGCGTGCGTGCCGGCGCGCACGTCGATCGGGCTCCCCGGCGGAGCGTATTTGCCGGCGTTGTCGAGCAGGTTTACGAGACTTCTCAACGTCTGTGTGAAGTCGAACACCCCGGCCAGCAGCTCGTCCGCTGGCTGGTCGACCGCCACCTCGTGCCCGCGCAGCGCGCCGCTGGCCCGGCGGAGCGCCGCGCCGAGCAAGTCATCCACGGTGTTCACGGCGAGCGCCGGACGGACCGCCCCGGAGGAGATGCGAGAGAGATCGAGCAGATCGCCGACCAGCGAGTCCAGCCAGTCGACTTCACCCGCGATCACCGCCGCCAGCTCGCGATCCGCGCCGTCGCGAATCTCCTCGGCGATGCCTTTGATCGTCGTCAGCGGCGTGCGCAGGTCATGCGAGATCGCCGTGAGCAGCGCGCTTCGCAAGCGCTCCACGCGTCGCTCCGCTTCGGCGCGCTCCGCCGTCGCCGTCAATCGCGCGCGCTCGGCGCCCAGCGCGGCGTAGTACGCCAGCGCCGTCAGGAGCCGCGCCTGCTCGGGTGAGAGCGTGAGCGAAGCCGCCGACGCGATGCGCAGCACGCCCACGGTCCGGTCGCGCGCGCGCAGGGGGAAGGCCAGCGCTCGAACGGCCGGTTCGGCCGACGGTCCGCGCGGGCCCGAATCGTCATCGCCGCTCACCTCGAGGACGTCGGACTTCGCGTCGCCCTGGCGGTGTGTGACGGCCTGGAGCGCCGCGGCCAGCGGATCATCGAGGAGGATTCGCGACGCCGTCGAGCCGGCCGGCTGCCTGGCCGAACCGCGGGCCACGCGAACCGTGCCGTCGGCGAGCTCGACGGCGCTCGTTCCACGCTCGACGATCCAGTCGATCAGGCTGCCTGTCCTCACCGCGAGCGGCAGCGAGCCACGGCCGTCGAACGACGAGGCGGCGGCGCGCGCGGGCGCCGCATCGTCGGCCGTCGGACGGACCGCGCGGGCCACCAGCGTGGCCCGATCCTCCGCGCCGTACAGATAGATATCGCACTCGTCCGCGTCGACGGACGCCCGGATGACGCCCGCGATCGCCTGGAGCGCCTCGTACGCGTCCGCGGCATTGAGCGTCTCGGCGCCCAGCGCGGCGAGGCGGTCGACTTCGATCGCGCGCGCCGTCGCCGCCTCCGCCGTTGCGTTGGCGCGATACAGGAGCTGGGTAGCGATCGCGCTCGTCACGAGAAACGCCACGAGCACGAGCCAGTCGAGCGGGTTCGTGATGGTGAGCGTGTTGTACGGCGGGAGAAAGAAGAAGTCGAAGCAGAGAAATCCCAGGCCGGCGACGGTCAACCCGAGCGCGCGTCCGCCAGCCGCACTCGCGCCGAGCACCAACAGCAGGAAGGCGAGCGTCACGTGCGCCTTGTCGAGCGAGGGCCGCACGAGATACATCGCGAGCGTGGCCACGAGAACAGCGCCGAGCCAGAGCGACCATCGCATCACGACCGAGCCGCGCAGCGCCGGCTCCTTCGCACCGCGGCGCACGACGGTCACGCCGCTCCGCCGTCCGGCTCGAACCGGTATCCCACGCCCGGCTCCGTCTGGATGAAACGAGGCCGCACCGGGTCGTGCTCGATCTTCCGCCGCAGGTGCCCGACGTAGACGCGAAGATACTGTTGCGCGTCCCCGGACACGTTGCCCCAGACCGTCTTGAAGAGCTGTTGATGCGTGAGCGTTTGCCGCGGATGTGTGACGAGCGCCCGCAGCAGGCCCCACTCGGTCGGTGTCAGGTGGATCGGTTCCCCACTCCGCTCGACGCGCCGCCGCTGCTGGTCGACGACGAGGTCGCCGAACGCCACGACCGCGGACGTTCCTCCGGAGCCGGCGCGGCGCGCGCGCCGTAGCTGCGCTCGCACACGCGCCATGAACTCCACCGTGCTGAACGGCTTGGTGAGGTAGTCGTCGGCGCCGGCGTCGAGCAGCGCCGCCTTCACCGTGTCGCTATGGCGCGCCGACAGCACGATGATCGGCGCGGACGACCAGGATCGGATCTCGCGGCACACCTCGAGCCCCTCCATGTCCGGAAGGCCCAGGTCGAGGATGACGAGCGCCGGCGCCTCGGCGGCCGCGAGATCGATGCCGGCTTGGCCCGTCTCCGCTTCGAGCACGCGGACGGCGCTCGCCGGCGCCGCACCATCACGCTCCGTGTCGAGCGGAAGCGGCTCGGCGCCCAGCGCGTTGCGAACGAGACGACGTATCTGCGGCTCGTCGTCGATCACCAGCACTGTCAGTGAATCCCCGTCCGCGTGCGGCATCGTGGTCCGTCGCCGAGATCAGCTCGCACGAAGGATAACGCGCGCGCGGGCCGCCTGACCCGCGAGGGCCGTGCTTCACGATTTTTTTATGCGCGGCCGGCGGCCTTTTGTGCGGCGTTTACGACGCGACGCATAGCTTGGTTTCGGGCTCACGAGGTCGTAGCGACGCGTGAGCCATCAGCTGACCAGGGTGTTGGCCATGCGCACAATTTCATCGTTGAGCAGGCGGTTGCCGCTGCCCCTGCCCGTCTCGCAATTGAGCGCGGCGCAGGAGCCGGCGCTCAGCGCGGCGAACGCGTTCGTCGAGCGCGTCGGCGACCTGCCGCTCACGAGTTGGCTGGCGATCGGACGCGCCGTCATGGGCGCCGGCGTCGATTCGGCGGACCGCGCCGCGTCGTGGACAAGCGTCGAGCGCGCGATCGCCGATCATCGGCTCGAGCTGGCGGCGTGGTTCGTTCGGGATGCCGTGGAGACGATCGCATACATGGCGAGCCACTCGGCGGCGCTGCTGTCGCG
>Ga0316628_100002534_pt1 | contig 13605 bp, 12 predicted proteins | sample OWC_Aug_M2_C1_D5_FD_207648 | JGI IMG/M metagenome (GOLD analysis project Ga0316628, IMG submission 207648) | Wetland soil microbial communities from Old Woman Creek delta, Ohio, United States - OWC_Aug_M2_C1_D5_C | ecosystem: Environmental > Terrestrial > Soil > Wetlands | place: USA: Ohio... | reverse complement strand
TACAGGTCGGCCGGGTCGGCCCCGATGAACTTCTGGCTCAGCAGGTAGGAGGCCAGCTCGCGGGCCTCGGAGAGCCAGCGCAGCTTTCCGTAGATCCGGAACTTGAGCTCCATCGCAGAGAGGGCGAGGTACCGCGCCTTCGAGAGTCGAACGGCCCGGTCGACCGCTTCGAGCGCCTGCTTGGCGTCGCCCTTCGCAAGGAGGAGGTCGGCCACGCGCATCCAGACGAACCCCTTGCGCTCGTCGTCGCGGTAGTCGTACGCGAGCGCGAGGAAGGCCGAGAGAGCCTCCTCGGAGCGGCCGGCCGCGTACACGCTTTCCGCCCGCCAGAGGGGAATCGCGGGGACGGTCGCCGGCTCGGCGGCGCCGGCCGGCGGGGGAACGACTCCGGGGACCGTGCCGCCCCGGGGGTGCGGTCGCACCACGGGCTCCACGTCGGCCGGGGGCGAAACGTCGGGCTGGGGCGCGTCCACCCGGGGGGGGGACGCGGGCCCCGCCGCCGAAGGCGCCGGGACGCCGCAGAGCACGCCGAGGAGCAGGCCGGCGGCAACGACGGCCGCCCGCGCGGCCGCAGCGCGGAAGCCGGGACCCGGGGCCCTCATCCGAAGAGCTCCCGGACCTTCTCGAAGAAGGTCCGCGAGATGGGACCCGGCGCTTCCGCCGAAAGCTGCTCGAGCTCCGTCAGGAGCTCCTTCTGCCGCCGCGTGAGCTTCTTCGGCACCTCGATGAGCACCCGCACGACGAGGTTGCCACGCCGGTGGCTGTTGAGGACGGCGACCCCTTCGCTCTTGAGCACGAACTCGTGGCCGGACTGGGTCCCGGCGGGAACGGTGAGCCTGCGTCTCCCGGACAGGGTCGGGACCTCGATCTCGGCGCCGAGTGCGGCCTGCGCGAACGTGATCGGCACCTCGCACAGCAGGTCCGCGCCGGACCGCGCGAAGAGGGGGTGCTCCCGGACGGCGATCACGACGTAGAGATCGCCCGGCGGCCCCGCCGCCGCCCCGGCTTCCCCTTCGCCGCGAAGCTTCAGGCGCGTCCCGTTGTCGACGCCCGGGGGGATCTTGATCTTGAGCTGGCGGCTCTCGCGCACCGCCCCCGATCCCGAGCATTTCGGGCAGTGGTCCCGGATGACGTTCCCCGTCCCCCGGCAGCGGCCGCACGTCCGGGTCATGGAGAAGAATCCCTGCTGGACCGTGACCTGCCCGCGCCCGTTGCACGCGCCGCACCGCTCGGGCTTGGTGCCCTTGCGCGCCCCGCTCCCGCCGCACTCCGGGCAGGAGGACATCCGCGGGATGGCGAACTCCTTCTCCGTCCCGAACGCCGCCTCGTCGAAGGATATCTCCATGTTGTAGCGGAGGTCCGCGCCGCGGCGCGCCCGCTCGCGCGCGCCGAAGACGCTCCCCATCCCGAAGAAGTCGTTGAGGATGTCCTCCACGCCCCCGAACCCGAAGTCGGAGAAGCCCCCGAACCCCTGCCCCGCGGGGCCCGCGTGCCCGTACGTGTCGTACTGCTCGCGCTTCTGGGGGTCGGAGAGGACCGAGTACGCCTCGTTGAGCTCCTTGAACCGCTCCTCGGCGTTCTTGTCGCCGGGATTGCGGTCGGGATGGTACTGGAGCGCCGCCTGGCGGAACGCCTTCTTGATCTCCTCGCCGTTGCAGCCGCGCGGGACGCCGAGGACCTCGTAGTAGTCGCGCTTCTCCACGTCAGATCTCCCGGCCGTTGCGGTCGGGTCCGTCCCCTTCCTCGCCGATGCCCGCCTCGGCCGGGCGCAGCGGCTGGGCGACCGTCACCTGGGCCGGGCGGAGCAGGCGGCCGTTCAGGAGGTACCCCTTCCGATTCTCGGCGAGGACCGTCCCTTCCGGCTTGCCCTCCCAGGGGACCATGGCGATCGCCTCGTGCAGGTTCGGGTCGAACATCTCCCCCTCCGCCGCGATCTGCGTGAGCCCGAACTTCCGCAGCTCGGCCAGGAAGTGGTCGTACGTCAGGCGGACCCCCTCGATCAGGGGCTCCGTCGACCCCGACGCGGCGGCCTGCGTGAGCGCCCGCTCCAGGTTGTCCAGGAACGGCAGGATCGCGCGGAGGAGGCGCTCGTTCCCGTAGGCGACGACGGCCTCCTTTTCCCGGGCGGCCCTCTTCCGGAAGTTGTCGAGCTCCGCCGCCAGATAGGCGAGGCGGGTCTTGAGCCGGGCGGCCTCGTCCTCCTCCGCGGGGCGGGTCCCGGGCGACGGCGCGGCCGCTTCCTCCTCCTCGGGAAGCCCGGTCACGCCCTCCGCGGTTTCCGGGGGAATGTCCTTCTCCTTGTCCGTCATGCGCGTCCCTCTCTGCCGAACCGGCCGGTCCCTTGCGGCGGATCCCCGGCCCGGTCAGCGGTGTTCGAAAATGGAGCTCAACAGCGTTGCGGTGTACTCGACGAGGGGGATGATCCGCGAGTAGTCCATGCGGACGGGGCCGATCAGGCCGATGCTCCCCATCGCGGACTGCCCCTGGCGGTAGCCGGACGCCACCACCGAGATGTCGGGGAGGCCCTCGACGGGGTTCTCCGGCCCGATGGACACCTGGATGGCGTCGCTGTCGAGGGCGCGGTCGAGGAGGCGGACGATGACGCTCTTCTCCTCGAAGGCCCTCAGGATCTTCCTGAGCTTTTGGACGTCCTCGGCGAACTCCGGCTGGTCGAGGATGTTCGACCTCCCCTCCACGTAGACCTCGCCCTGGAGCGGGTCCGAGAGCACCCGGGACCCGAGCAGGAGGGCCCGGCCCATCAGGCTGTCGTACCGGGCCTTCTCCCGCCGCAGCTCCAGGAGAATCTTCGCGCGGAGCTGGGGCAGCGTGAGCCCCACGGCAAGCTCGTTCAGGTAGGCGTTGATCTTCTCAAGCACGTCGCCCGAGAGGTCGGGCTCCTCGTCGATGAGGCGGTGCTGGACCCACCCCCCCTGGAGAACCGCCACGAGGAGTATCCGGTCCGAGGCGGCCCGGAGGAGGCTCAGCGACCGGAGCGGCTGGTGCGCCAGGCGGGAAACGAGGACCACGCATGCCTGGCGGGAGATCGCCGACAGGACGCGGCTCGCGTGCCGCACGAGGTCGTCCGCGTCCGCGCTGTCGTCGCCGGCCATCTTCTGGAGCTGGTCGCGCTCCCCGCGCGCGAGCTGCCGCCGCGCGAGGAGGTGGTTCACGTAGTAGCGGAAGCCCGACCCCGTGGGGATGCGCCCCGCCGAGGTGTGCGGCTGGCACAGGTACCCCATCTCCTCGAGGTCCGCCATGATGTTCCGGATCGTCGCGGGGGACAGGAGTTGCCCCATCTTCTTCGAGATCGTCCGCGATCCCACCGGTTCCGCGGTCGCGATGTAGTCTTCCACCACGAGGCGCAGGACATGCGCCCCGCGGTCGTCGAGCGCTCCGTTCACCGCGTCCTTCCGCAAGCGGGAATTAGCACTCCAAGCCTCAGAGTGCTAACGTCCAATGTACCAACCGGGCGGGAGGGCTGTCAAGGCGGCCTCCCCCCGGGCCGGGCGACGCCGAGAGCGACGTCCCCCACGTTCGTCCCGGTGGGGCCCGTGAGCACGAGGCCGGAGACCGCCCGGAAGAAGGGATAGGAGTCGTTCCCCGCGAGGAACCGTTCCGGGGAGAGCCCCGCGGCGCGGGCGCGGGTGCAGGTCGCGCCGTCGGCGAACGCCCCCGCGGCGTCCGTCGGCCCGTCGATCCCGTCGGTCCCCGCCGAGAGGACCGCCATCCCCGGCGCGCCCTCGATCGCGAGGGCCCCCGCGAGGGCGAATTCCTGGCTGCGGCCCCCCCGCCCGCCGCCGCGCACGGCGACGGTCGTTTCGCCGCCCGCGACCAGGACGGCGGCACGGCCCGGACGAACGGATGCGGCGGCCTTCCGGAGCTCCTCCGCGAACGCCCGGGCGCACGCCCGGGCCTCGCCGCGGAGAAACCCCGGCAGGACGCGGACTTCGTCCGCGCCGGCCGCGCGGGCCGCGCCCGCGGCGGCCTCCAGCGCGACGCGGTTCGACCCGACGACGGCGCACGCCACCCGCGCGAAGACAGGGTCCCCGGGCTTGGGAGTGTCGGGGAACCTCCCGGCGACGCCGGCCGCGATGTGGTCGCGGACCGACGCCGGGACGGCCGCGCAGACCCGGTGGCGCACGAGGATGTTCATCGCGTTCGCGTACGTCGTGGGGTCGGGCGAGAAGGGGCCCGAGGCGATGGCGGACGGATCGTCGCCCGGGACGTCGGACAGGAGTAGCGCGAAGACGCGGGCGGGGTACGCGGCAGCCGCCATCCGCCCCCCCTTAACCACCGACAGGTGCTTCCTCACCGTGTTGATCTCCGCGATGCCGGCTCCCACCCGCGTCATCACACGGAATGCGGCGTTCTTGTCCCGGGCGGAGACGCCCTCGGGCGGGGCCGAGATCATCGCCGATCCGCCGCCGGAGACGAGCGCGACCACGAGATCGCGCTCCCCCGCCCCCGAGAGCAGGGCGAGCATGTCCTGCGCCGCCGCCCGGCTCCCGTCGTCGGGCAGGGGGTGCCCCGCCTCGGCGAACCGGACCGGGCCGGCCGAGCCGCCGTGCCCGCGCGGCACCGCGACGACCCCCCCGGAGACCCGCCCCCCGAGGACCGCGACCACCGCCTCTCCCATCGCCCGGCCGGCCTTGCCCCCGCCGGCGACGAACACGTTCCGGACGTCGGGCCACGCGGCGAACGCGGAGCCGCCGGAGTGCGCGAGAGCGATCCCGCGATCGTCCGCGCGCAGCGCGTCCCGGACCAGCCGCGCCGGGTCCACGGCGGCGATCGCCGCTTGGAAGAGGCTCTCCATCTCCTGTTTCCCGAGGACGTCCATCACGCCGTCTCCCCCCACCCCGCCCCCGCCGGCCTCACTCGCCGTCGAGGCGGCGCAGCCCGCGCGACAGGGCGTATTCGCGGGCCTCCCGCCACTCCTCGGCCGCCGTCCTCCGGTCGATCCCGGGGAACTCCGCCGCGCGCCCGCACGGCCGGTACTGGTCCATGAGATTGAGAAACACGTCGCCGCCGATCTCGTCGGCCAGGAAGTCAATCACGCGCCGGGTCCCCGACGCGTCCCCCGGCATCACGAGGTGGCGGACGATCAGCCCGCGCGCCGCAATGCCGCGACGGTCGACCCGCAACGGCCCCACCTGCCGGTGCATTTCGCGCACTGCCGCGCGGACGACGTCCGGGTAGTCCGGCGCCGCGCAGTAGCGCCCCGCGGGCTCCGGGTCGAGGAACTTGATGTCGGGCATGTAGATGTCGACGATGCCCTCGAGCTCCCGCAGCGTCTCGACGCGCTCGTACCCGCCGCAGTTGTACACGACGGGAAGGGAGAAGCCCCGGGGCGCGGCGAGTCGCAGGGCCTCGACGATCTGGGGCGTCGCGTGGGTCGGCGTCACGAGGTTCAGGTTGTGGCAGCCGATCCGCTCGATCGCCAGGAACACGGCGGCGAGCTTTTCGGGCGACGCCTCCTCCCCGTCCCCGAGGTGGCTGATCTCGTAATTCTGGCAGAACACGCACAGGAGACTGCAAAAGGAAAAGAATACGGTCCCGGAGCCGTTGAACCCGACGAGCACGGCCTCTTCGCCGAAATGGGGGCCGTACGAGGCAACCCGGGCCTTCATCCCCGTCCGGCAGATGCCCAACTGGCCCTTCCCGCGGTCCACGCGGCAAAGGCGGGGGCAGATGTCGCAGGAGGAGAGGCGGGCGGCAAGCCGGGCCGATCTCTCCTCGAGAATTTTCAATTCGGCACGCATCTCGCATCTAAGATCCTAACATCCATCGCACCGCCTGGAGCGTTTCAGATGTGAAATCCGTCCTTTCAAAAACGGAGACCGCGCGCGTCCCGGCCCGCCGCGCAAGGCGCCTCGACCCGAGCCGCCCGGCATGGGAGCAACCGCGGCAACCGCTTGGCGGCGCACGCATTTTTTCCGGTCTCCGCTGTCGCCGGCGCGCGGACCGCAGGGTCCGGCCCGGCGGCGGCATGCAAGTTGAAGCGTCCCGGCGTTACGACGAGCAGACACGGAGGGGTCGGGATGCTCAAACGGCGCGTGCTGCGGTTCCGGGAGATCGAGGGGCGGACGTTGACCGACTTCGGACTGATCCTGGCGCTGATCGCCGTCCTGTGCGCCGGCGCGTTGACCCTTTTCGGCGACGGGATCGACGCCTCGTTCGCGAGGCTCGCGGCGAACTTCTAGACTCATCCCACCGGCCCCGGCGGCGCGTCCGTCCTCGCAGCGGCGGGCCCGATCGCCCGGTTGCGCGGGCTCCTCGGAACGGAGAGCCTCGCGGCGGGCGCGGGGCTCTGGATCCGCCCGTGCCGGGGCTTCCCCCGGAACCGCGTCTCGCGAATCTTCCGGTCCGCGGACGGCGTGCTCGAGCTCCCCGCGGGGACGATCGAGGCGACGGGCACGCGGGTCGGAGACGAGATCGCGTTCCGCGAGTAGACGTCTTCCGCGGCACGTCCCCGGCGAGCCCGGGACCCGCCGTCCCGGACAATCGCCGCATCGGCCCGCGCCCCCGCCCGGTCAACGCTTCTTCATCTTCCCCACCGCGCCTTCGATGCCCTTCTTCAACTCCTCGAGCGCCGCTTCCGCGCCCGACTTGAGGTCGTCCCACGCCTCGCCGCCCGAGGTGCCGAGCTCGCGGAGCTTTTTCCGCGCCGCCTCCTGCCGGGCCTTGAGATCCTCGATCTGTCCCCTGTAGCGGACCCCGGCTGACGCGCCGAGCTTGTCCGCCTTCGCCCGGATCTTTTCGATCTCGTCGCCCCACTCGTTGAGGCGGGCCTCCAGCTTTTCGACGTACTTCTCCCGGGCTCCCGCCGCGGGGTCCTCGTAGGCCAGGACCCGGAGGAGGCCGATCGCCTCGCCCTTCTCCCCCGTCGTGACGGCGTCGCCGACCGAGACGACCTTCCGGATCCCCTCTGTCGCGATGAAATCGTTGACGGTCCGGTCCAGCTCGTCGAGCTCCTGCATCGTGTGGAATATCTTCAGCTGGGATGTGAACGTCTTCACCTTGATCATGGCGGCCGCTCCCCCTATTCGTGCGTGTCCCGGTTTCGACTACCGTTGATAAAGGATCACGAGCCCGCGGCCGTAATCAGCGATCGCCGCGTCGCTGCGCGCGTCGCCGTTGATGTCACCCACGGCGATGCCGTTCGGCCGATAATGGGATGCGTACGGAATCGGATAGAGTTCCTCCGGGCCCAGCGACCCGTCCGCCCGTTGCGGATAGACGCCCATCATCTCCCACCCCCCGTGAAGCACCACGACGTCCTTCCTGCCGTCTCCGTTGATGTCCGCCACCTCGACGGGCTCGGGGCAGTCGTACGACGTGTAGGCGACCACGGTCCCGAGGGCGCCCGAGAGCCCCTGCGCGAAGACCCCCATTCGCGCGGACGGGCTGTTCCCGCCCCAGGTGACCGCGACGTCGTCGCGGCCGTCCCCGTTAAGGTCGCCGACGCCCACGCCCCGCGTGAGCGTTCCGTTGGTCACGGGATCCGAGACGCCGTAGTACACGGGCGGGTCGAATCCTCCCCCCTGCCGCTGGGGCAGGATCCCCAGGTTCGGCCCGAAGCCCTGGCCGCTCATCACGACGACGTCCGTCAGCCCGTCGCCGTTGACGTCGCCGGCTTCGAGGTCGTCCCACCCCCCGTGCGCCACGGTATACGAGACCGGGGCGGCCAGAACTCCGTTCGCATCCTGGTAATGGATGTCGACGGCCTGCGACTGCGTTCCCCAGTCCATCGACACGACGTCGACCCGCCCGTCGTGGTTTACGTCCCCGATCCGGACCAGGTAGGTATTGGTGAAGCTTGAATGGTTCGACGGACGCGCGACCATCGGATCGAGGCCGCCGGACGCGTTCTGGAGAAAGACCCCGATCGCGTTGTTCGCCGTCGCGACCACGTCGTTCCTCCCGTCCCCGTTGACGTCCCCGATGGCGACGGACGCCCCATTCACGCCCGGGTACCGGGCCGGGGCCGCCAGCGTGCCGGTAGCGGTCTGGAGAAAGACGAAGAGCATGTAGTCGTTGGAGGGGTCGTTATAGGACGTGGTCGTCAGGACGACGTCGTTTCGCCCGTCCCCGTTGACATCCCCGATGGCCACCGCGTTCGCCCAGGACCCCGTGGGGATCGCCGTCCAGGGGGCGAAGGACAGGGTCGGGAGCGCGCCGAACTCCACGGTGACAATGGCGGTCGAGGCCTGGCTGTCGACGAATCCGTCGTTCACGGTCAATGACACGCCGTAGCTTCCCGGGAGATCCGGCGTAAACGACGGCTTGGCGCCGTGCGCGTTTGCGAGCACCGCCGCGCTGCCGGCCGGAACCCACGAAAAGCTCCATCGATAGGTGATCGGGTCTCCGTCGGGGTCGCTGCTCCCGGAGCCGTCCAAAGTGACGGACGTACCCACGTACCCCGTCTGGTTGGCGCCGGCGTTGGCGATCGGCGGGCTGTTCGCCCCGGTCCAGTGCCTCATGCCGGAATCGAACTCGAAGACGCCGTCGCCCTCCTTGTCCGCGGTCACCCGGAATCCCGCGGCAGAGACGAACGCGAGCCTCGCCTCGGCGCCCCCGCGGCCGCGCAGCACGAGGACCCCCTGGGAAGGCCAAAGGTTCCCCGCGTAAGTCCGGATCGGCGCCCCGGTCGAGAGATCCACGAACCCGTGGTCGGGGTCGTAGAAGCGTCCGACGAGCCAGGCGTCGACGGAGTCGCTGCCGGCGACGGAAGACGACGCGTAATGGTCGAGCCACGACACCTTCCGGGTGGTCTCGTCGCGCTGACGCAGGTTCATCGTGACGTTCTGGGTCGAGCCGTTCGCGTCAACGTAAACGTCTCCGCTGATCGTCGTGGCGCCGTCCGGGGTGGTGCTGCGGGCCAGGACGAACGTGAAGGTAATCCGGAAGATGCCGAGCGTCGGCGAATCCATCCAACCCCGGAAGTTCGTGTCGCCGTCGAGCGTGACGTAGCCGTCGTCGTTGAAGGCGACAAATCGCATGGTCCCGACGATTTCGTGGGTGACATCGTTCCAGGTCATGGATATCTCGGCCGTTCCCCCGTAGGTTCCGGGGATGACGTCGTGCGCCGACTGGATCGACCGGGGGGAAAGCCACCCCGCCGACGACGTTCTCGCCGCGCCGGCCACGAGCCGCGTCGCGTCGCGGGCCAACGCCGGCAGGGCCTGCCGACGCGGCGTCGCGAAAGTCGCGCCCGCCGGGGGATCCGACTCCCCGGACGCCATCGGGGAAATGGCGCCGCCGCTGTGGCTCCCGAGATAGGCGGCCAAGGCGAGCGGCACCGCATTGTTGTCCGCGATCACCGCCGGCGTGGTCGGGCCGGCGTAGGGAAGCGTGTCCAGCGCGTTTGTTCCCCCCGTCCCCGTGCTTCCTCCGCCTCCCCCGCAGGCCCCGAGACACGCGGCCAGGCACATGGCGAGTCCGATTCTCTTCGTGGTCATCACGGGATCTCCCTCCAGTTTCGGCATTTGCAGATGGCGCGTCATGCTTTAGGGAAGCCCTGAAGAGCGCGTAACTACCAGAAAGTCCTTGTCCAAAAGCGCATAAAGCGGGACGTCGGATACTTTGCCACCCTGAAGACCCGCGCGAAATCCATTGAGGAGCGGACAAAACCGCCCGTTCGACGTCTTTACGAGCAACCCACATAGGGACGATACACACAATTCTCAATCTGCGCAAATCGGGCGATGTCGTCCCCTCCGCGGGCCCGCCGCGGGCCCCTTTAAAACGGCGGATCGAGAATCGCCTTGATTGCCCCGCACGATTCGGCTAACATGTTGCGCCATGCGGCAATTTCGCCAGCGCGTCGCCCCGGCCCGCCCTCTTTTCCGACCGAATCCCGAATGCGTCCCGGTTTCCCGACGCACCAACATTTCCCGGAGGTATGTTATGCGGTTCCGAAACGTCCTGCTCGTCCTCGCGGCCCTGTCCCTCGTCGCGATGCTCGCGCCTGCCCCGGCCCCGGCCGCGGCGGAAGCGATCACGCTCCGGTACGCGAACTTCCCCCCCGCCCCGACGTTCCCGTGCGTCCAGATGGAGCATTGGGCCAGGGAAGTCGAAAAGCGGACGGGCGGCAAGGTCAAGGTGCAGACTTTCCCCGGCGGGACGCTCCTGCCCGCCAAGAACATCCTGGACGGCGTGATCTCGGGTCTGGCGGACGTCGGCAATTTCGCGATGAGCTACCAGCCGGGACGGTTCCCGGTGTCCGAGGCCATCGACCTGCCGCTGGGATTCACGAGCGCCAAGGTCGCGAGCCTCACGCTCTACGACCTCGTCGAGAAGTACCAGCCGAAGGAATTCGAGAAGGTGAAGATCCTCACCCTCTTCACCTGCCCGCCGACCAACTTCATGACCAAGACCCCGGTCAGGACGCTGGCCGACCTTAAAGGGATGGAGCTGCGCGTCGCGGGGACGAGCGCCGAAATCGTCAAGCGGCTCGGCGGCATCCCGGTTGCCATGCCCCAGTCCGATACCCCCGAGGCGATCCAGAAGGGCGTCGTCAAGGGGATGGTGTCGTCCCTCGAGATCCTCCAGGACTTCAAGTTCGCCGCCTACACCCCGAACGCCACCATCGCCAACCTCAACGTCGTCACGTTCGCGGTCGTCATGAACAGGGAGAAGTGGAACTCCCTCCCGGCCGACGTGAAAAAGGTGCTCGACGGCATGCGCCGGGAGCAGGCGCTCTGGACCGGGACCTACGTCGACGACCACGTGACGGAGGCGCTCGCCTGGTCGAAGAAGAACCACGACCTCCGGGAGTTCGCCCTGCCGGCCGCCGACGCGGCGACCGTGAAGACTCTCGTCAAGCCGATGATCGACGAGTACGTGAAGAAGGTCACGGCGCTCGGCCTGCCCGGCGACAAGATCGTCGCGGACGCGCTCGCGCTCAAGGCAAAGAACGAGAAGAAGCGCAAGTAGGGCCCGGACGCGCCGTTGGGCCTGGAACGGCTGGCCGCGCTGCTGCGCAAGGGCCTGATGGTCGCGGCCGGCGCCGCGCTCGTCGCGCTCACGCTGCTCGCGACCGCGAACGTGGGGCTGCGGATCGTGCGGGCCCCGGTGAGCGGGACGTACGAGATCGTCTCCTTCCTGGGCGCGATCGTGACCGCCGGCGCGCTCGGGTACACGCAGAAGCGCAAGGACCACATCGTCGTCGACATCCTGTCGGACCGGTTCCCGGCGCCTGTCAAGCGGGCGCTCGACGGCGTGAGCCACGCCGTCACGCTGGTGCTGTTCTCCATCGTCTCGTGGCAGACGTTCGCCTGGGGGCGGCGGCTCATGGAGTCGGGTGAGCTGTCGGAGACGCTCAAGGTCCCCTACTACCCCTTCGTGTTCGCGGTCTCCGCCGGCTTCGCCGTGCTCGCGCTGACGCTGTTGCTCGACCTGCTCGAGACCGTCTGGACCGGGGGCGGAAAGCGGTGAGCGGTCCCGTCGTCGGCATCTACGGCATCGTCGTCATGTTCGTCATCCTGTTCGCGCTGCGCGTTCCGGCCGCCTTCACGATGACGCTCGTGGGGTTCTTCGGGATCGCCTACGTGACCTCCTTCGACGCCGCCTTCTCGATGATCGGCTCCGAGATGTGGAACATCTTCTCGAGCTACGGCCTGACCGTGATCCCCCTGTTCATCCTGGTCGGCGAGATCGTCCACTACGCCGGGTACAACTTCAGCCTCTACGACGCGACCTACAAGTGGTTCGGCCATTACCGCGGGGGGCTCGCGATGACGACGATCATGGCGTCCGCGGCCTTCTCGGCCATCTCGGGCTCCAACACCGCCACGGCGGCCACGATGAGCGCGGTCGCGATCCCCGCCATGAAGGAGTACAAGTACCACCCGATGCTCAACGCCGGCTCGGTCGCCGCGGGGGCGACGCTCGGCGTCCTCATCCCCCCCTCCATCGTCCTCGTGGTCTACGGGCTTTACACGGGCCAGTCGATCGGCAAGCTCTTCTTCGGCAACGTCATCCCGAGCGCCATCCTGACGGTCGCGATCCTGGGAACGGTGGTCTGGATCTGCCGCCGCCACCCGGACTGGGGCGCAAGCGGCCCCCGCTTCGGCTGGAGGGAGCGGTTCCGGGCGCTCCCGGAGGCGATCGACATCCTCGTGCTGTTCGGGATCATCATGTACGCCCTGTTCACGGGCGTCGTGACGGCGACCGAGGCCGCCGCCGTGAGCTGCTTCCTCGGGATGGTCATCTGCCTCGTCCGCCGGAAGCTCACCTGGAAGAAGTTCCTCGACTCGATGACCGACACCCTGCGCATCTCGTGCATGGTCTTCATGATCGTCGCGGGCGCGGTCATCTTCGCCCGGTTCCTGACGCTCACCCGCCTCCCGTACGCGACGGCCGAATGGATCGGGACGCTGGCGCTGCCCCGGTGGATGGTGCTCTGCGTGATCCTGCTCTGCTACGTCGTGGGGGGATGCGTGATGGACGCGCTGGCGTTCCTGCTCGTGTCGCTGCCGATCTTCTATCCGCTGGTCACCCAGCTCGGGTACGACCCGATCTGGTTCGGGCAGGTGATCACCATCGTCACGACGATGGGCTCCATCATGCCGCCCATCGGCATCTGCTGCTACGTCGTTTCCGGGATGTCCGGGATTCCGCTGGCGACGGTGTTCCGGGGCGGGATGTACTACATCCCGTCCTACATCGTCTCGATCGCGATCCTGATGATCTCGCCGTACTGGACGGTGCTCGTGCTCTCCGACCTGGTGAAATAGGCGGCCCCGGGAGCGCGCTCACCCGCCGTTCGGGCCGACGGCCGGCATTTCCTTTTTCTGTTTCTGCTCGATCCCTTCGAGCCGTTTCCGGAGCGTCTCCATCGGGCCTTTCATCTTTTCCATCTGCCAGCCCATGATCTGCGGCATCATCTCGGACATCATCTCGGGCATCACGCGGACGAATTTCTTCCCGGCGGGGCTTTCATAGAATCGGACCAGCTCCGCGATGTCGGCCTCGTCAAGGTATTTGTCGTAGAAGGGGATCATGAGGTCGAGCATCTCCTCGAGATCCTTCTCGGTGAGAGACAGGGATTTCAGGTATTCATCCAGGGCCTGCCTCATCTCCGGGCTCGCTTGGGCGTCCGCGGGCATCTGGCTCTCGATCGCCTGGAGCGACGACTGGAGCGCCTTGTCCATCATGTCCTTCATCTGCTTGCCGGTCATGATGTGGACGAGCTTCCGGATGTTCGCGATCTTTTCATCGTGCCCCGCCTTCGCGGCCCCGGCGGCCGCGGCATCCCCGGCGAATCCCCGCGGCACGGCGCACAACGTCACGACGACGGCCAGAACGCCTGCCCACGTCTTCATCGGCCCGCTCCTTGTCCTGCCCCGAAAGGGCAATGATCGCTCGTTGACGACAAACGGCGTCCCCCGGCGGCACGCCGGACCGCCGCGAGGTCTTTTCGGCGCATTGGCGCGAAAGGTTCAGTGCGGAATCGGGTGACTCCCCCGGGGGGGCGCGGTCGTCGCGGGCGCGCCGCCGTCCGGCCAAACCGCCTGGCTCACTCCCGGGCGTCGAAGACGCGGCGGGTCTTCTTCTCCGAGCGCGGGAGCGTGCCGTACGGCACCGGCTCCACGGCGGACGAGA
>Ga0316628_100002533_pt1 | contig 13606 bp, 8 predicted proteins | sample OWC_Aug_M2_C1_D5_FD_207648 | JGI IMG/M metagenome (GOLD analysis project Ga0316628, IMG submission 207648) | Wetland soil microbial communities from Old Woman Creek delta, Ohio, United States - OWC_Aug_M2_C1_D5_C | ecosystem: Environmental > Terrestrial > Soil > Wetlands | place: USA: Ohio... | reverse complement strand
CCGCCGCCGCGCGCAACTCGTACTCTTTCACGCCGGGACGCGCGCGCGCGACCATCGCCTTCATGGCCTTGTGGCACAGCACGCCCGCCTTGCGCACGCAGTCGAGTTCCTCGGCGCTGTGGATTGACAGCAACTCGTGCAGGAAGCCTTTGGTGAAGACGAGTTCCGCGTCGGGCATATTCTCGCGCAGCACATTGTACTGGTTCACCGGCAGATAGTCGGCGTGCCGTGGGTCGATCTCCATGAGGCCGATGCGGCCGCGATCGAGTTTGAGTTCGCGGAGGCGCTCGACCATGATGTCGGCATAGCGGCCACTGCGGCTATGGCGGACGTCCTTGACTGCGACCTCGACCTGCCGGCGCACGGCTTCGGCGTGCGTGCCGCCCATGGAATAGATCAGCGTGGGATCGCCTTCTAGCGGGACCAGCACGTAGCTCGACAGCGCGTGCCATTCCCAATGGCCGGTCAGCCACAGCATGCCGCCGCCGAAGCTCCAATGGCTGGGACCGCCGGGGACGACCACCGCGTCGAGTTTGTGCTCGCGCATTTTGTTCCGCAGCGCCCGGTAGCGCCGTTCGTATTCGGCCTTGGAGAACTGCTCCCATACGGCATCGCGGTAATAGGGCGTGTCGCACATATTGGCGAAGGGCAGCGACTGGTCGAGTTTGGTGCGCACGACTTCCCACGGCTGCGGCCCGACGCGGGGCGGAATGATGGTCATGATGGGGTTCTCGACGTTGATGCTTGGCGCAAACAGCACAAAAAAACCGCCGGGCCGGTCAAGGACCGGCCCGGCGACATAGCTCCGACTTAGTCGACCGCTTTGATATTGGCTTTCTTGGCGAGTTCGACCGTTGCGTCGAAATCTTCTTTGAAGAACTTCGCGAATTCCGCGGAGCTGATCTGCGCCGGTTCGACGCCGAGCTTGGCGAGTTTCTCCTGCACCTCGGGCATCTTCAGCGCTTGGTTGGTCACGTCGTGAAATTTCTGCACGACGGCTGCCGGGGTCTTGGCCGGCGCCGAGATGCCGTTCCAGAAGCGGAATATCGCGGCCGGATAGCCGGCTTCGACGACCGAGGGGACGTTCGGCAACAGCGGCACGCGCTTGGGCGAGCTTACGGCCAGGATGGTGAGCTTGTCGCTGTGCAGCGCGGTGGCCGCCGCCGCCAGCGGGATGAAATAGAAATCGATATTCCCGTTCATCACCTGCACCAGGCCGCCTTCCTTGAACGGCACGTGGCGGACGTCGATGTTTGCGGCAAGGCGGAATCGCTCCGCCGCCATGTGCGAGGAGGAGCCGATGCCGGCGGACGCAAATGTCAGCGTGCCGGGCTTCGCCTTGGCGGCATTGACGAGATCGGCCACCGTCTTGAAGCCGCTCTTCTTCGACGCGACCAGAATGTTCGGCGAGGTGCCGAGCAGGACCACACTGACAAAATCTTTGTTGGGATCGTACGGCAGCTTGCTGTGCAACACGCTTTCGGTCGCCATCGACGAGGAACTCGTCGCCATCGTGTAGCCGTCCGGATCGGACCTGGCCACGGAACCGAAACCGACGGCCCCACCGGCGCCGGGCTTCAAGTCGATGACCACCGGCTGGCCGATCAGTTGCGATACCTGATCCATCACCACGCGCGTGACCGTGTCCGAGGCGCTTCCGGCCGGATACGGGCTGATCACGTGGATGGGCCTGTTCGGATATTGCTGCGCATTCGCCGACGCGATGGCGGCGATCAGGATTGCGCCCGCGAGCAGCGGCTTGAGGACCTTTGTCATGTTTCAATCTCGGTCATGTCGGCTTGACCGGATCGGATTCGCGAGAGACTTCGCGGTCCGGCCAAGCTGGTGGCGTTAAAGTGCAAGCGTCATCGCATAAGTCATTCGCGCTGACAACGGCTGCGCTACCCCAATACCGCTGCTAATTCCGATAGCTTGGGTCGATGTTGTCGAGCAGACGCAAATAAGCCGGCCAATCGGCGCTGCCGCGGCCCGAGTCGTGGTGCTGGAATTGCTCGGCGACCTTGGCGCAGACCTCCGGCGGAATTTCCATGAGCTCCCCGCCAGTCGCTTCCATCTTCAATTGGATCTCGCAGGCGGTGAGCAGGTATTTCATCAACACGAAGGCCTCGCGTGCGGTCTTGCCGACCGTGAGCAGGCCATGATGCTGCAGGATCAAGGCGCGGTTCTGTCCGAGCGCCTGGTTGATGCGCGCGCGCTCGTCGAAATCCTCGGTGATGCCTTCATACTTGTGATACCCGACGCGCTTGTAGAAGCGCAGCGCCTGCTGCGACACCATGCGCAAGCCATGCTTCAGACCCGACAGCGCCACGCCGTTCTCGGTGTGGACATGCACCGCGCAGTTCACGTCTTCCCGCGCGCTCAATACGCCGCCGTGCAGCGTGAAGCCCGGCCGGTTGACGCCGGACTTTTCATCGAGGTCCTGGTCCATGTTGACCTTCACCAGATTGGATGCGGTCACCTCGGTGTAGAGCAACTCGTGCTTCTTCATCAAAAACATGCGCGGCTCGCCCGGCACGCGCATGGAGGAGTGGTTGTAGATCACGTCGTCCCAGCCGTAATCGGCGAGCAGCCGATAGACGGCGGCGAGATCGATGCGCGCCTGCCATTCCTCCGGCGATACGCTGGCGGGTTTCATATCGGCCATTTTGGTCGGCTTGTTCATGGCATTTTCTCCCTGACGGTTGCCGGCACTATAACGCACCCGGACGGGCATTTCACCGCGCAAGCTGTAAGGCTATGCTCCGCGCGTTTTCCGGGCTTTTCCCCGCTTTCAGGACGTGAAAATGAGCGCACCCATTCCGATTCGCATGGGCGGCTACGGGCCGCCGACCACCGGCTTCAGCAAGGCGCTGAGATTCATCGGCGACAGATTGCTGGCCCAATTCGGCGACCGTGTCGCCATCGACTATGTCTGGAACATCATGGACCATGGCTACAAGGCCGAGGACATTCTTACGCTGGTCGAGAACGGCAAGATGACGCTCGGCTACCAGTCGTCGAGCTATATGACCGACCGCGTGCCGGAACTGGGCTTTGTCGATCTGCCGTTCCTGTTCGGCAGCAATGCGCAGGCGCGCGCGGCCATGGACGGCAACCTTGGGCAGCACCTCGTGCGCAAGACCGAGGAACGCATCGGCTACCGCATCCTCGGCTGGTTCGAGAACGGCTTCCGCCACATTTCCAACCGGCTGCGCCCGGTGCACGTTCCCGCCGACCTCAAGGGCATGAAAATCCGCGTGCTGCCGAGCGAGATCCAGCGGCGCACGTTCGAATTGCTCGGCGCCATCGCCATGCGGATGGACCTTACCGAAGCGATCGCCATGATCAAGGCGGGCACGCTGGACGCGCAGGAAAATCCGCTTGCCAACACCGTCACCTATGGCGTGCACAAGTTCCACAAGTTTCACACGCTCACCTATCATTTTTATATTTCGCGCCCCGTTTTCCTGCACCGCGCCTCGTTCGACGCTTGGCCGGACGATCTTAAAGCGGCCATGAGAGCCGCGGTGACCGAAGCGGTCGCGTTCCAGCGCGAACTTGCGGTCGAGGAACACGACGCATCGCGCAAGATCATCGAGGACGCCGGCTGCGAGATCGTCGAGCTCAACGCGATGGAACACGCCGCCTTCGTCGCCGCGGTGCAACCGCTCTTGGCCGACGCACGTACGATGTACGGCGAGGAGATGTTCAAGATGGTGCCAAAGGTCTAGCCTTCGCATTCGCCTGAACACAGGCGGGTGAAATATGGATACGCGATCGCTTGCCACGGACTACGGCGCTTGGAATCCAGGCTTGGATTCCGAGTTGCCGCGCGAGTATCTGCCGCTCGCGACGATTTTCCGCAGCGAAAACGTCTCGACGAGTATCGCGAAAGCGTTTGAGCTGAGCGAATATTGCGGCTTGCCCGCGCACGAGCTTGTCGCGTTCCGCGCCGAGCGTCTTATCGTTCACGAATTGCTCATCCACGTGACCACCGGCGTATCCGTCCCCGACGGCCGCGACTACGAGGATCTGGGCCGGAACTTCCGCGAGATCGCGGCCACCATTCTTGACCGCTATATCGCGCCGCATCGCGCGGACGTCGCACGCGCGCTCGAGCAACTCAAGGGCAATGCCTCTGCCCTGATCGAGCAGGAACTCGCAACCGCACTGGCGGAGCCGAAGCCGGCAGCCGAGCCGGAGCAACCTAGCGGATGGCGTAAAATTCTAGGCCTTGGCGGGCCGAAAAGGCCGTCGGCGCCGCTGGCGGAGACCGCCATGGAGCGGGACCGGCGGATCGTTTCGGAGTGGCGGAAAAAATCGGCGGCCGCCGTCGATAGCCTGGTGGCAGTCTGTTTTGACGCGCTCGCCAGGATCGCGACTGGCGTCATGAGCCGGCGCGGCCGGCTGGTCGGCGACAACGCGCTGCTCACCGAACTCGCCGTGACTTTGGTGTGCAACGAATACGGCAGCGAAGTTATCGGCGATGCCATCGCTCCCTTGGTCGAAGAGGCGATCGCGTGCGAAGGCTATCGGGCCTTGCCGCGGCAGGAGCGGCCGGTCGTTATGAACGTGAAGGGCGCGTCGGCGTCCGGCAAGAGCACCATGCGGCCGCTGCAGAAAATCCTGGCGGGCAAGCTCCATTTCCCCTGGGACCAGTTTGCGCTGATCAGCCCCGACATCTGGCGGAAGTTTCTCCTCGACTACGGCTCGCTCGGCTTCGCTTACAAATACGCCGGAACGCTGTCGGGGCACGAGGTCGAGATTGTCGACAAGAAGCTCGACCGCCGCATGGCGGCGCGATCCGCCCGCGGAGAAATGCCGCATTTGCTGATCGATCGCTTCCGCTTCGACAGTTTCGAGCCCGAACTGGAAGGCAAGGGATCGACCAGGTTGCTCACGCGCTTCGGCAATCTCGTCTACATGTTTTTCATGATCACGCCGCCCGAGGCGACCGTCGAGCGCGCATGGACTCGCGGGCTGAAGGTCGGCCGTTACAAAGCCGTCGACGATCTCCTGGCGCACAATGTCGAAGCCTATACCGGCATGCCCGAACTGTTTTTCACCTGGGCGTTGAGTGCCGGGAAAGAGATTCACTACGAGTTTCTCGACAACAGTGTCGCCGAAGGCCGCCCCCCGCGCACGGTGGCGTTCGGTTGGAACGGTGAAATGACCGTCCTCGACATCAAGTGCATGCTCGACATCGAGCGGTTCCGCAAAATCAACATCGGCGCGACGAAACCCGAGGAGGTCTACGCGCACGAGAACCTGGCGCCGGAATACAACGTCGACTTTCTCAAGCGCTGCGCGCGCTGGATTTCAGCGATCAACTTCGCCGATTACGACACCGGCCAAGTCTATGCGCGCCTGCAGCGTGGCAAGTGGATGTGGCGCGATGAGGCGCGCTTTGCCGAAATGCTGAAAGATCCCGACGCGAGAGCCGGCCTGCAGGCGGTCGCGCCTATGGTCTATGATCCGAACGCCGCGCCGGAACAAAAGCACATGGATGTGGCCTCCGAAAAGGCGCACACATTGGGCGCTTGGGGCGAGGCGCCGCGCGTCGCGTGAGAACATGGTTTCTGCGCGCTTAACCAAGTGAGCGCCGCCAGCCGGAGGTTTACGCCGCCGAAACCACTCTCTTGTAGAGAGCAGTCATGCATTCTCCGGCGTCGGCCAAACGCCCGATCGCGCTCGCGGTTCGGGGCTTAAGCAAGCGCTTCGACCGCCCGGCGGTCGACGCGCTCGATCTCACCATCTACGGCGGCGAATTCTATGCGCTGGTCGGCCCCAACGGCGCCGGCAAGACCACGACGCTGCGCATGGTGGTCGGCTTGCTGCGCCCCGATGCCGGTTCGATCGCAATCGACGGCATCGACGCCCTCGCGGATCCGGTCGCGGCCAAGCAGATCACGGCATGGCTCTCCGACGAGCCGATGATCTACGACAAGCTTACGCCGTTCGAATATCTCGAATTCGTCGCCGGGCTCTGGCGCATCGATACGAAGGCTGCGGAAGCCCGCGCGCACGACCTCATCGGTTGGCTCGGCCTCGAGCCGCACGCGCACGAGCGCTGCGAGGGATTTTCCCGCGGCATGCGGCAGAAAGTGGCGCTCGCCGGCGCCTTGGTACACGACCCCAAGCTGATCATCCTCGACGAGCCGCTTACCGGGCTCGATGCCGGCTCTGCGCGCGTGGTCAAGAACGTGCTGCGCGAGCGCGTCGCAGCTGGCGGCACTGTCATCATGACCACGCATATCCTCGAAGTCGCCGAGCGCATGGCCGACCGCATCGGCGTCATCGCCAGCGGGCGTCTGATCGCCGAAGGCACGCTCGACGAATTGCGCCACATGACCGGAAAGACCGCGACCAGCCTGGAAGACACGTTCCTCACGCTGGTAGCCGAGCCGGTCGTCGCCGCGTGAATAATCCCGCGACACTGACCTGGCTCGCCGGGCACGAACTCAAGCTCGGCTGGCGCGATTGGGTCGCGCTGATGACGGCGGGCCGCCGCAATCGCGCGCGCACGGTCGCCATCGCGCTGATCGTCTTTGCCGCATTCATGCACCTGTTCGCCTATTGGATCGTTGCCGGCTATGCCGACGCCGCGGTCGCTGCTGACACCGCAACACTGGTCGGCATCACCGGCACGCTGGTGCTGTCGTGGTCGCTGCTGCTGTCGCAGGCGATGGAATCGGTGACGCGTGCATTCTATTCGCGTTCCGATCTCGATCTGATCCTGACCTCGCCGGTGTCGGCGCGCAAAGTCTTCGCGGTGCGCATGGGCCGCATCGCGGCTGCTTCCGTCACGATCGCCGTGCTGCTGGCGGCGCCATTCATCGATGTACTGGCGGTGCGCGGCGGCGCGCGCTGGCTTTCGGCCTACGGCGTGGTCGCCGGCATGGGCGCGGCGGCGACGGCGGCGGCGCTCGCGCTCACCATCGCGCTGTTTCGCTTGATCGGCGCCAAGCGCACAAGGCTGATCGCGCAGATCGTGGCGGCGGTGATCGGCGCCGCCTTCGTTATCGGTTTGCAGGTCGCGGCGATCCTCTCCTCCGGCAGCATTTCGCGCTTCGCCGCCCTGCAATCGCCCTGGATGCTGGCGCACGCGCCCGACACCCAAAGCGCGTTCTGGTGGCCGGCGCATGCCGTGCTCGGCGATCCGCGCGCGCTCGTTGCCGTCGTCGCGCTCAGCTTTACGGTGCTCGGCCTTTCGATCTTGGCGTTCTCGCGGCGGTTCGGCGAACATGCCATGGCGGCGGCGAGTGTCGGCAGCGCCGTCGTGCGCCAGCACCGCTGGCGGCTCGGCTTCCGCCGCCGCTCGCCGGCGCGCGTGCTGCGGCAGAAGGAGTGGACGCTGCTCGCGCGCGATCCCTGGCTGGCCTCGCAGACGCTGATGCAGATTCTCTATCTGCTGCCGCCCGCGCTTCTGCTGTGGGTCACCTTCCGCGACGCCGCCGGCTCCTATGTCGTCTTGATTCCCGTGGTGGTGATGGCGGCGGGTCAGCTCGCCGGCGGCTTGGCCTGGCTGTCGATCTCGGGCGAGGACGCGCCCGATCTGATCGCCAGCGCGCCGATCGCCCCCCGCCGCGCGCTGCGGGCCAAGATCGAGGCGGTAATGGGCATGATCGCGCTGCTGTTCGCGCCGATCGTGGCGGTGCTGGCCTTAGAATCGCTGTTTGCCGCTTTCGTCTCGGCGCTCGGCATCCTGATCGGGGCGGCCGCCGCCACGCTCATCCAGATATGCTTCCGCACGCAGGCGCGGCGCAGCCAGTTCCGCCGCCGGCAGACTTCCTCGCGCATCGCCACCTTCGCCGAAGCGTTCTCGTCCATCGCCTGGGCGGCGACCTCTGCACTGGCCGCGGCGGAGAGCTTAACGGCGCTGGGTCCCGCGCTGATCGCCGTCGGCATTATGGCCGGCGTGTGGATAATCAGCCCTAAATCCTAGGCGAATGCCGCGCGGTAGCGCTGGCGCGCCACCAGCAATCCGACCACCATCAAATTGAGGATGTTGGAGCCGATGCCGGCGGCGAAGGCGGGCGCGTAATAGCCGAAGTGATCGTAGAGCAGGCCAGCGAGCCAGCCGCCCGACGCCATGCCGAGGCCGCTGAACAGGAGCAGCGTCGGAATCCGCCACGACGCTTCCGAGGCCGGGAAAAGTTCGCGCAGCGCCAGCACGTAGGCCGGGATGATGCCGGAAAAGCCGAGACCGAAGGCGGCGGCGACGGTGAACAAGCCGACCGTATCCTGCGTCAGCAGGAACGAGGTCATGGCCGCCGCCTGCCAGGCCGACCCGATCAGCACCGTGGCGAGGCCGCCGATGCGGTCGGAGATGGCGCCCCATATCTGCCGGCTTAAGAAAGCGGTGCCGAGCAGCACGGACAGCATCAGCGCGCCGACCGAGCGCGCAATGCCGAGATCGCTGCAGAAGGCGACCAGATGGCCCTGCGGCATCGCCATCGGGATGCAGCACAGCACCGCCGCGCCGCACATCATCGCGAACACCACATTGGGCGGCCAGCCGAGCACGCGTGCACTTTTGCCGGCGCTGCCCGACGCTGCGGCCGGATGAACCTCTTCCGGCGGATGGCGGAAATAAATCGCCGCCAGCGGCACGACGACGACGATTTCCGCCACCGCGTACCACAGCATCGTCTGCCGCCAGCCGAACCCGGCGATGGCGCGCTCGAACACCGGCGGCCACAGCGCGCCGGCGAGGTAACTGCCGCTCGAGATCAGCGCCAGCGCCGAGCCGCGCCGGCGGTCGAACCAGCGGCTGACATAGATGTAGATCGGCGCATTGATGCCACCGAGCCCGATCAGGCCGATGAACAGCCCGTGCCCGATCCACAACGGCCAAGGCGGGCCGAAGGTCGACAGCGACAGGCCCATGGCGATCATGAATGCGCCGAACATCACGGTCCAGCGCGTACCGATCCGGTCGGCGATGCGGCCCATCACGATGCCGCCGACGCCGGAGCCGAGCCAGGCGAGCGCCGAGGCGAGCGCGGGGATCGAGCGCGTGCCACCGACTTCGGCCGCGATGTCCTTGAGCGCCACCGCGGTGATCCATGCGGCGCCGAACGACATGCCCATGATACAGAGCGCGACCGAGGCGACGACCCAGGACGCTCGGCTTTCGATCGACGACGAAGGGGATTGCAACATTGAAAAGGGACCCGGCTGGCGCTCCCTTTTACAGACCGCACACGATTTGACCACCCACGCGCCAGGAAGACCTGCTCTGTCTGCTGCATTGCGCCATAATGCGTGAACCGCCGCCCGCCCGAAATTTCCTTCTGCCCGCCATGCCGGAAACGAAATTGACCGCAGGGCCTTGCGGTGTAACGTTTTCTCCGCGCCTAGCCGGTTTTGCGTCCAACCGTCGCAGCCTATATGAGTGGTGCCGGGGCCACCGCTCTTAAAGGGCCCGCGGCGCCAGCCCAAGGCCACTTGATGACGCTCCGACCCGTCAGCCTCGACGACAAATACGATCTGGCGCAGGACCGCGTCCTGGTGACCGGCTATCAGGCGCTGATCCGTGCCAGCTTGATGCAGAAAGAGCGCGACCGCCGCGCCGGTCTCAACACCGCCGGCTATCTCACGGGCTATCGCGGCTCGCCGCTTGGCGGCCTCGACCAGCAATTCATGCGCGCCGGTAGGCAACTCAGCCAAGCCGACATCAAATTCCAGCCCGGCATCAATGAGGAACTCGCCGCCACCGCGCTGTGGGGCACCCAGCAGGCCGAACTGCGCGGCGAGGGCAAGTTCGATGGCGTGTTCGGCCTATGGTATGGCAAGGGTCCGGGCGTCGATCGCTCCGGCGACGTGTTCCGCCACGCCAATCTCTCCGGCACCGCCAAGAACGGCGGCGTGCTCGCGCTGATGGGCGACGACCACACCGCGGAATCCTCGACCACCGCGCATCAGTCGGAATTCCATTTCGTCGACGTGATGATGCCGATCCTCAATCCGGGCGGCGTGCAGGAGATCATCGACTACGCGCTTTACGGCTGGGCGATGTCGCGTTTCACCGGCGCCTGGACCGCGCTGAAATGCATGCACGAGACGGTGGAGTCGACCGGCGTCGTTGACGGCAGCCTCGACCGCATCAAGCTGGTCACGCCGACCGATTTCCGCATGCCGGAGGGTGGGCTGAATATCCGCCTCGTCGACACCATCCTCGGCCAGGAAGCGCGCCTGCACGACTTTAAACGCGATGCCATGCTCGCCTTCGTGCGCGCCAACAGGCTCAACAAAATCATTACCTCGGGCGGGCGCGCTCCGAAGATCGGTGTCATCACCACCGGCAAGGCCTATCTCGACGTGCGCCAGGCGCTCGATGAGCTCGGCATCGACGAGGTGAAATGCAACGACCTCGGCCTGCGCCTGTTCAAGATCGGCTGCGTCTGGCCGATCGGGCGGCAGGAACTCGCCGAGTTCGCCCAGGGGCTCGACCTCATCATCGTGGTCGAGGAGAAGCGCTCGCTGATCGAAGTGCAGGTGCGCGAAGAACTTTACGGCAGCGCCAATCAGCCGGTTTGCATCGGCAAGAAGGACGAGCAGGGCAACTGGCTGTTCCCGGTCAAGGGCGCGCTCGATCCCAACGACATCGCCATCTGTATCGGCGAGCGGTTGCTGCGCCTGGGCACCAATGAAGAGTTGGCGGCCAATGTCGCGCGGCTGAAAGCGGCGCAGCGCGCGCTCAGCGAAACCGTCGATGTCGCCGTGCGCATTCCCTATTTCTGCTCCGGTTGCCCGCACAACACCTCGACCCGCGTGCCTGAAGGCAGCCGCGCCTATGCCGGCATCGGCTGCCACTACATGGCGCAATGGATGGAACGCAAGACGCTCGGTTACACCCAGATGGGCGGCGAAGGCGCCAACTGGATCGGCGAAGCGCCGTTCTCCAAGCGCGACCACGTGTTCCAGAATCTGGGCGACGGCACCTACAACCACTCCGGCAACATGGCAATCCGGGCTGCGATCGCCTCCGGTGTGACCATGACCTACAAGATTCTGTTCAACGACGCGGTGGCGATGACCGGCGGCCAGGCCAATGACGGCGGTCTCACCGTCGATCAGATCGCGCGCCAGGTTGCCGCCGAAGGCGCCAAGCGCGTCATCGTCGTTACCGACGAGCCGTGGAAATATCCCAAGGACACCGATTGGCCGCGCGGCCTGACCGTGCATCACCGCGACGAACTCGACGCCGTGCAGCGCGACCTCGCCACTGTGCCGGGCGTGAGCGTGCTGATCTACGATCAGACCTGCGCCGCCGAGAAACGCCGCCGCCGCAAGCGCGGCACGTTTCCCGATCCCGACAAGCGCGTGGTGATCAACGATCTGGTCTGCGAAGGCTGCGGCGACTGCGGCGTGAAATCGAACTGCGTCTCGGTGCAGCCGCTGACGACCGAATGGGGCCGCAAGCGCACCATCGACCAGTCGAGTTGCAACAAGGATTACTCCTGCATCAAGGGCTTCTGCCCGTCCTTCGTCGTTGTGCACGGCGCCAAGCTCAAGAGGGGTGAAGGCGTCGCCGAGCCGGCGGATTGGCAGGCGCTGCCCGAACCGCGCCTGCCGCTGACCAACCATCCCTACAGCATCATCGTCACCGGCATCGGCGGCACCGGTATCGTCACCATCGGCGGCATCGTGAGCATGGCCGCGCATCTGGAAGGCAAGGGCGCCGGCGTCATCGACATGGCCGGCCTCGCGCAGAAAGGCGGCGCCGTCTACAGCCATATCCGCATCGCCAACACGCCGGACGAAATCCACGCCATCCGCGTCGCCGCCGGCGGCGCCGATCTGGTGCTGGGCGGCGACAGCGTCGTGGTCGGTAATAAGAAGGTGCTGGGTGCGATCAAGGCCGGCCATACGCGGGTCGTGGTCAATACGGCCGAATTCCTGCCCGGCGACTTCACCCGCAACGCCGACTATTCGCTGCCGGCCGAGCGGCTCAAGCGCACCATCGCCGGTGCGGCGGGTCCGGGGCAGAGCCATTTCGTCGATGCCAGCCGGCTCGCCACCGCGCTGCTCGGCAATTCCATCGGCGGCAACATGTTCATGCTCGGCTACGCCTATCAGGCCGGCGCGCTGCCGCTGTCGGCGGAAGCGATCGAAAAGGCCATTGAGATGAACGGCGAGGCGGTGGCGATGAACGTCGCGGCTTTCCGTTACGGCCGCCGCGCGGCGGTCGATCCGGCCGCGCTCGAAGCCCTGGTGAAGCCGGCGCCCGCGCTTGCCAACGACTCGCTCAAGTTGTCGGAGTCCTTTGCCGAGACGGTGGACCGGCGCGTCAAATTCCTCACGGCCTATCAGAGCGCGCGCTATGCGCGGCGCTATCGCCGCTGGGTCGAAAAGATCAAAGACGCGGAAGCCGCCAAAGCGCCGGGCCAATGCGCGCTGTCGGAAGCCGTGGCGCGTTATCTGTTCAAGCTGATGGCGTATAAGGACGAGTACGAGGTGGCGCGGCTTTACACCGACACCTCATTCGTCGAGAGGGTGAAGTCGACCTTCGACGGCGACAATCTGCGCTTCGAGTTTCTGCTTGCGCCGCCGCTGCTGGCGCGCCGCGACAAGGCGACCGGCGAGCCGAAGAAGATGTCGTTCGGGCCCTGGCTGCTCGGCGCTTTCCGCGTGCTGAAGAAGTTCAAGGTCCTGCGCGGCACGCCGCTCGATCCGTTCGGCTACACCGCGGAGCGAAGAACAGAACGGCGCTTGATCGCCGAATACGAGAAACTTCTGGGCGACATCGCCAAACATCTGACGCCGGGAAATCATGCTGCTGCTGTTGCTCTTGCTGCTCTTCCGGAAAAAATCCGCGGCTACGGCCCGGTGAAAGAGCGGCATATCGGCATCGTCAAGGCCGAGGAAGCGGGCTTATACGAGCATTTCCGCGCCGGCGCCCCGCCATTTCTCAAGGCGGCGGAATAATTTAGCCGCCCTCTGCGACCAAATACCGACCTGCCCGCGACTTGACCGGCGTGCGCCGGTGTTTTCATATCGTGGCAACAAGACCGCCCCGCAGGCGGCGAGGGGTTAAGAAGCCGCACCATAAACGAGCGCGGCCGAGAGGGAGGAATAGGCTGTGGCGACTATCGCCGCCGCTCCGGCGGATACGTTTCCTAAGCTATTGATTCGCAACGCTGATTTGTACGGCACGCGGCCGGCAATGCGGCAAAAGGACCTCGGCATCTGGCAAACCTGGACTTGGGGTCAGGTGCTCGAAATTGTGCGCGCCTATGCCGTCGGCCTGCATCGGCTCGGCCTCAAGCGCGGCGAGACCATCGCCATTGTCGGCGCCAACCGACCGAAGCTCTATTGGTCGGTGATGGCGTCCCAGATGCTCGGTGCGGTGCCGGTACCCGTGTACGCAGACGCGGTGGCCGACGAACTCGCCTACGTCTTGGCCCACGCCGAGGTGCGCTTCGCCGCGGTCGAGGACCAGGAGCAGGTCGACAAGATCATGTTGGTCATGGAGCGCCTGCCAAAGCTCGAGCAGATGGTCTACGACGAGCGGCGCGGCCTGCGCGACTACGATCACAGCCATTTGCATCCGATCGACGACGTCGTCGCCGAGGGGCGTGCGGCGCTTGCCGACCCGACA
>Ga0316628_100002532_pt1 | contig 13607 bp, 14 predicted proteins | sample OWC_Aug_M2_C1_D5_FD_207648 | JGI IMG/M metagenome (GOLD analysis project Ga0316628, IMG submission 207648) | Wetland soil microbial communities from Old Woman Creek delta, Ohio, United States - OWC_Aug_M2_C1_D5_C | ecosystem: Environmental > Terrestrial > Soil > Wetlands | place: USA: Ohio... | reverse complement strand
TTTATCGCACCCAGGGCGAGCGTGCTCGCATAACGCGCGTTCATTTCGGGCACCCGGCGAATCGCAGACAGCAGGCCTTCGACCGTGCTGGCGGACGACACGACGTCGCCGTAAACGGGATTGGCCGAATGGCAATCGCTGCAGCCGTAGACGCGGTAGTCCCGGTAGCCCTCCATCACGGGATCACGGGTAGCTTCCGCAATCGCCGGCAACGAGATCGTGACAAAGAGTCCCAGTACGGACAGGACCGTCGACCCGCGTTTGATCGTGACCTCCTGGCGAGATTTGCGGATGCAGCACCCTGATCGGGCCGACCGGCCCGATGCCAGGGGAAGGCAGCGGTGGACACTAGCGCGGTTGGCGCCGAGCGCCTACCGGGAACCCGACGAAACCGGGGAAAACCGGCACAAGACCTGATTTCGCGGCGCCAGTACTTACCAGACCAGCAACACGCTTTCGCCCCCGACGCGCGTTTCGACCTGCGTGTGCAGGCCCGCGAGTGCATGCGCAAACATCGAAAGGGGCGTGTCGAAATCATCGAGGGACCGCGTCGTCGCGATCAGCCCGTGGGCCGGCTCGAGACGCTCGAGCGTCACCATCGCCACCCACAGCGGCTGCGGCACCGACGTGTCCTGCGCGATGACATCGGCAATGCGCCAGAGGCGGACAATGGCGCGGACATGCGCATCGACCGGGTGCACGAAGGTGAGCGCAGCGGGCTCGCCGTGGTGGAACTTGGGCAGCACCGGCAGCACGTCGATCGGCGTCGAGGGCATCAACCACAGGAGCGTCGCTTTGGACGACCACGCGGGCGGCACGCGCCACCCGGCTGCGCCGAGCACACGCGCCACGGTCGAGGTGTCGGCCGCCCATTGCACCCGGAAAGGCTCTTCGTCGCGCCCCGCGAGCTCCGAGCGCGCTGCCGCGACGCCGAGCCAGGCGCCCGCCTTCCACGCATCGAAGCCGATCGACTTCGATGCAGACGGCTTCGCATAGCGTTCCAGCTCGACGGCATGGTTCTTCGCCACGTAGCCGCCGCCCGACAGCGCTACCGTCGCCACGACCAGCAGCGACACGGGCAATGCGCGCAGCGGGCGCTCGCGCACGTGCGTTGCATACGCAATCGTGAGGAGAGCGATCCACGCGAGGCCCAGCGCGAGGCTCGCGGCGACATCGGAGAACCAGTGGATGCCGAGGTAGAGGCGCGAGAACGCCACCGCCAGGATCGCGACCGAGGCGGTCAGCGCGATCGCCCCTTTCTGCCAGCCGGGTTTGCCGCGACCGATCAGCGAGGCGAGGAAACCGTAGACGACCATGCCGACCGCCGCATGCCCGCTGGGGAAGGACAGCGCGTCGATCGCCGCGTAATCGTTGAGCGGCCGCACGCGTCCCACCGCGTACTTCAGCGCCAGTACCGACAGCGAACCGAACACGGCCGCGGCGACCCAGTAGCCCAGTGTTCGCACGCGCCGCGTCAGCGCGAGCCACAGCGCGACGACGCCGATGACCGGCACCATCACGTACGCGCTGCCGAGTTCGGTGATCGCGACCATCACGCTGTCGCCCCAGCCGGTGCGCACCGCCTGCAATGCGTCGTAGATCGAGCGGTCGAGCCTGACCAGCGGGTCGCCGTTCAGGACATCCTCGAGAATGCCGAGGAACAGCCACGCCGCTGCGATCAGCACCACCGCGGACAGGAGCAGGGCGCCGGATTCGCGCCGCTCGGGATCGAACAGCGACAGCACCGCGCGCGCCACCGGGCCCCGCCCGGCACGCGCGCGCTCGACCACACGGTCGCGCAGGGCGACGACGATTGGGCCTCCGTAGTGGATCGTCAATCGCGTCAGGTGCGCGACCAGCCACAGGCCTGCGAGCAGGACGCCGACCAGGATCACCAGCCGCGAGCTGACGGCGCCGGCGAGCTGCAGCGAGGCGCCGAACAGGATCCCGGGCAACATGTGCGCGAGCGCCCAGCCGAACGCCGAGAGAACGTTCATCGCGTAGAAGTTCGCGGGCGGCATGCTCGACATGCCGGCGACGACCGGGACGATCGCGCGTGTCGGCCCGAGGAAGCGGCCGAGGAAGACGCTCTTGCCGCCATTGCGCTCGAAGTACGCCTGCCCGCGGGCGAGCAGCCCCGGATACCGGCGCAGCGGCCACATGGCGCGGATCCGCTCGCGGTAGTGGTGTCCGAGCCAGTAGCTCGCGCCGTCGCCGAGGGTCGCGCCGATGACGGCGGCGGCGACGGCGAGCCAGGGATCGAGCGCCTTGAGCCCGACCAGCACGCCGCCGGCGAACACGATCGAGCTTCCCGGCACGATCGTGCCGACGACGGCGAGGGCTTCGAGGAACGCGGCGGCGAAGATCGCACCCAGCGCCAGCGCCGGATGTGCCGACAGATACTCGATCAGCGATTGGAGATGGGATTCCAGGGCGAACCGGCGTCCGAAGCGAGCGGGTACGGCGAGACTCCCGGCAACGCCGGCAGGGTCCGCATCATCGCATGGGCCATGGGCGTCCGCATCGCGAAATGCCGGCCTGACTGCGCAAAGCGCCCGCCGGAGCGTGCCTGGGCCGGCGCGCAGATCAGAACGGATGGATCAGCGTGACCCCGGCCTGACGGTACGCATAGTCGGGGGTGTCGACATAGCCGGTCGAACGGTTGTAGAGCGCGTAGAACGCGAGCCGGAGGTTGGGCTCGAGGGCGCCTTCGGCCCGCAGCTCGGCCATGGTGACCGGATTCGTGTCGGTGGAGTTGACCGTCTCGCGACCCGCGCCGAGAGCGCCCGACAGCGTCCAGCGTCCGACATGCCGCCGCAGCGTCAGGGCACCCACCCACTGCTCGTAGCGGTCGGGGTCGAAATAGGCCCCGCCCACGTCGCTCTTGCTGCTGCGGTAGCGGCGCCAGCGAAGCTCGGCATTGAACCCCGACTCCGGAACCACCTGCCAGATGAGTCGCGCGCGCAGGTGCGTCCGCTCGTTGCCGTCGGTAAACGGCTGATATGCGACCAAGCCGATCGCGGTGAATCGATCGGCGAACGTCTGCTCGACGCTCGCGCCGAACAGGCCATACGCGACGCCGCGCTCGATCGCCTTCTGCGTCGTGACGATGTCGCCGGCAGCCAGCAGCTCGACGCCGGTGTCGGGTGCAGGACGCAGGCTCCACGTCGCGTCGCCGACGGCGCGCGTATGGCCGGCGACCTGAACAATGCCCGCCTCGGCATTGACGCCTGCCAGCGTGCGCGGATCCTGCTTGCGCCAGAGGCCGACGATGCCGGCAGCATCGCGGCTCCACCCTGCCTGCGAATAATGCGTGTTCTGGACCGTGACGCCGGCGTAATCGAAGTACGACGCGTACGGATACAGGGCGCCTGCGCGAAGGCGCGTCGCGTGGAAACCATCGGTGTCGCTCGACACGTCGACGTTGCCGAGGACCGCGGGCGATGCGCGGGTGCCGGCGACTTCCGCCGGTGCTGCGCCGGCCGCTGCATCGGCCGCAGCGACGCCCGCTGACGTCGACTCCGCACACGCCGCGCCCGCACACGCGAGCGCCAGCGCCAGCGCCGCCGCGCTGGCGACAGGCACCCGCCGGGTCACTTGGTACCCCAGGACTTCCGTCGCCCGAGAACCTCCGACAGGTAGCCCGCGACGCAGGCAGGCTGCAGGATGAGGCTGTAGACGAAGGCGTAGACGAGGAAGCCGCCCAGGTTGCGGCGGACGTGCAATCCATTGCGGGCGAACATGTGCGACCCGACGCGATACATGGCGTAGTTGATGAGCAGCGCCATCGGCAGGAGCGCGAGCGTCATCGGTCCTGCGATCCAGTAGATGCCGAAGAGCGCCAGCACCATGCCCGGGATGAAGAACAGCGTGTAGCAGAGGTCGAGCCAGGGAAACAGCAGGTTCCACCACACGAACAGCGTCGACATCCGCGGCTTCACCAGGATGCCCGGGAAGCTCCTGAAAGCCTCGACCATGCCGCGCGCCCAGCGTTGGCGCTGCCGGATGAACTGGCGCAGCGTGTCCGGTGCGTTGGTGAAGCAGCATGCATCCTCGGCGTGCCCGACACGATAGCCGCGCGAAAGCAGCGCCCAGGTCAGCACGATGTCCTCGCCGACGCACTGGACCCAGCCTCCCACTTCCTTCAGCGCGGCGCGATCGTAGATCGAGAACGCGCCCTGGGCCACCAGCGTGCCCTGGTAGAGCGACTGCACGCGCTTGATCGCGGCGATGCCGTGGAAATAGTCCCACTCCTGTGCCTTGGTGACCCAGTTGCGCCGCGAATTGCGCACCAGCATGGTTCCCGCGACCGCCCGCGTGTTCGCGGGATCGGACAGGTAGCGGCCGACCAGGTTGCGCAGGGCGTCGCGATAGAGGTACGAATCCCCGTCGAGAGTGACGATGATGTCGTGGCTCGCTTCGGCGAGACCGCGGTTGAGCGCGGCCGATTTCCCTGAATTGACGGGCTGGCGCAGCAGGTGCAGCCATTCGTAGCCGCAGGCTTCGACGATGGCCGCCGTGCGGTCGCGCGACCCGTCGTCGATGACGAACACCTCGAACTGCCCCGGGTAGTTCTGGTGCGCGAGCGAAAGCAGCGTATCCGCGATCGACGCCTCCTCGTTGTAGGCAGCGATCAGGATCGATACCGGCGGGTATTTCACGATCTCGCGACGCGGCGGGCGCCGGTCGAGGATCAGGCTCATGATCAGGAATGCGTTCATGAACCCGGGAATGAGCGCGATGCCGGCGACGATCATGATCGCCAGCGCATGGCCCACCAACCCCGACAGCTCGACGATCCACGGCAGCGCGACCCAGACCGACAGCGCGAGCCACCCCATGCTCGCCGCGAGCGCGAGGGCGAACTTGAGGCGCACGGCGACATAGAGGGACGAATTCGAGGTCCGGACGTCGTCCGACGCGACGACGCGGTCGTACGTGGCGTCGGCGACCGGGCGGATGCCCTCGCGGGCATGGGCCGCCGGGGCATCCGATGGCGGGAGCGGTTGCGATTCGAACGGTGGTGCGTCCTTGCGCGCCGTCGATGCGCGGGGGTCGTTGGAGGAATCGTTGTGCATGGTGACCGATGCAGTGCAAGGCCCATGCCGTCGGGAGAAAGCCGAACAAGTTGCAAACTACAACCTCGCCCCGGACCCCGGTTTTGCCCTAACATTCGCCTTTCGCCGGATCACCGCCCGTGGATTCCGACCCCAGTGGATTCCGACCCCTTCGCAGCCGAGCTCGAGTCGCACCGCCGCTACCTGCTGCGCGTGGCGCAGCTGCAGCTGCGCGACCAGGACGTGGCCGAGGACGTCGTGCAGGACACGCTTTTTGCGGCACTGACCGGCCGCGACGGGTTTTCCGGTCGATCGAGCCTCAAGACCTGGCTCACCGGCATCCTGAAGCACAAGATCGTCGACGTGATCCGGCAGAGGAAACGCCAGCCGGTGCTCGAGTCGATGTTCGAGGAGGAGACCGATCTCGAGGATTTCGATCCCCTGTTCCGCGATGATGGCGGCTGGGCGGCACCGCCGGCGGACTGGGGCGACCCGGAGAATGCGCTGTCACGCCGCGAGTTCTTCGACATCATGGAGTTCTGCCTCGAGAAGCTGCCGGCGAACACGGCGCGGGTGTTCATGATGCGCGAGGTCATGGAGCTCGAGACCGACGAAATATGTAAGGAATTGACGATCACTGCGAACAATCTGTGGGTGATCCTGTATCGGGCGAGAATGGCGCTGCGGGAATGCCTGGAGCAGAACTGGTTTTCCGGGCAGGCGCGCGCCTGAACCCGAGCCCGATCCGCGGACCCCGTACGCAACATGTTCCATCGACTGACGCACATGGTGTCCTGCAAGGAGGCCACGCGGCTCCTCTCCCAAGGCGAGGAGCGCCGCCTCGCGCTGGGCGAGCGCGTGAAGCTGGGCCTGCACCTGCGCGTCTGCGGCGCGTGCTCGCGCTTCGAGGCGCAGCTCAAGCTGATGCGCGAAGCGCTTGCGCGCTACCGCCGGTGACCTTCACGCCGACCGGACGACCGGATCGAGACCCCCGATGCTGACGCTTTCGCTCAATGGCGTGCAAACCGACGTGGCGCTGGAATCGGGCACGATCGCCGATCTGGTTTCCATGCTCGGGCTTGTCGGCAAGCGCATCGCGATCGAGAGGAACGGCGAGATCGTGCCGCGAAGCCGTTACGCGACCACGCCCGTCGAGCGCGGCGACCGGCTGGAGATCGTGGGTGCCGTCGGCGGCGGCTGACTCTCCGCGGTAAAATGCTGCCCATGAACGCTCCTGCCACCCCGTCGACCCTCGTCGACCCGCTGGTGATCGCCGGTACGTCGTACCGGTCGCGCCTGCTGGTCGGCACCGGCAAGTACCGCGATTTCAACGAGACGCGCGACGCCATCGTCGCCTCCGGCGCCGAGATCGTCACCGTGGCGATCCGCAGGACCAACATCGGGCAGAACGCCAACGAGCCGTCGCTGCTCGATGCCCTCCCGCCTTCGGAATTCACCTACCTGCCCAACAGTGCCGGCTGCTACACCGCCGACGAGGCCGTGCGCACGCTGCGTCTGGGGCGCGAGCTCCTCGACGGCCACAAGCTGTGCAAGCTCGAGGTGCTGGGCGATTCGACGTCGCTGTTTCCCAATGTCCGCGAGACCCTGATCGCGGCCGAGAAGCTGGTCGCGGACGGCTTCGACGTCATGGTCTACACGTCCGACGACCCGATCGCCGCGCGCGAGCTCGAGCAGATCGGCTGCGTCGCGATCATGCCGCTCGCGTCGCTGATCGGCTCGGGCATGGGCATCCTCAATCCGTGGAACCTGCGCCTGATCCTCGAGCAGGCGAAGCTGCCGGTCCTCGTCGACGCGGGGGTGGGAACCGCCTCCGACGCGTCGATCGCGATGGAGCTGGGCTGCGCGGGCGTGCTGATGAACACGGCGATCGCCAAGGCGCGCGAGCCGATCCGGATGGCACGCGCGATGCGCCTCGCCGTCGAGGCCGGACGCGAAGCCTTCCTCGCCGGACGCATGCCGCGCAAGCATTACGAGGCGAGCCCCAGCTCGCCGACGTCGGGCCTGATCGGCTCGTAGCCGCAGGCGCTGCGCGGTCATGGGGTCCGCGCCGCGACGCGCGATCAGGAGTTTCGTCCTGCGCCAGGGACGGATGTCCCCGGCACAGCAGCGTGCCTGCGACGAGCTCTTGCCGCGCTACGGCGTGGAACCGGCAGCCGCCCCGCTCGATTTCCCCGCGATCTTCGGCCGCCGCGCGGCCGTCGTGCTGGAAATCGGTTTCGGCATGGGCGAGACGACGGCGGCGATTGCCGCCGCGCAACCCGACGTCGATTTCCTCGGTGTCGAGATGCACCTGCCGGGCGTCGGCGCGCTGCTGCGGCGAATCGACGAGCAGGGACTCAGCAACCTGCGCGTCCTGCGCCACGACGCCGTCGACGTCGTCGCCTCGATGATCGCGCCAGCGACGCTCGCGGGCATCCACGTGTTCTTTCCCGACCCCTGGCCCAAGAAGCGCCACCACAAGCGCCGCCTGCTGCAGCCCGCGTTCGTGCACGAGCTCGCGCTGCGTCTTGCGCCGGGCGGCTACCTGCACGTCGCGACCGACTGGGACGATTACGCGCAGGAGATCCTTGCCACCGTCACCGCCGAGTCGCTGCTCGAGAACACGGTCGCGGATTTCGCGCCACGGCCCGCCTACCGGCCGCTGACCAAGTTCGAGGCGCGCGGACTGCGCCTCGGCCACGGGGTGCACGACCTGATCTTCCGCAGGCGCGCGGACCGCTGACTGCTGACTAGCCTGGCCCCGCCTTCCCGCGCGTCACGCGGCGGCGCAGGCGCGCAAGCGGACGCAGCACCTTGACCAGCGGCGACCCGAGGATGCGCTCGAGATCGCCGCCGCGCTCCAGCGCCAGGGCCTCGGCATGCTGGAACGCCGCGGTCAGTTTCGCGATCTCGGCGTCGCGCTCGGCGATCATCCGCTGCGCGTGCGCCAGCGCGGCCTGCAGCGCGGCGGTCTCGCGCGTGACGACCAGCGCATGCTCGTCGTTGCGCTCCGCGCATACCTGCCGCGCCTCGTCGCCCCCCAGTGCATGGCGCGCATCGTCGACCGCGAGGCGCAGCGGACGCAGCGGATCGGCGGCCTGGAAGTCCTCGATGGCGCGCGAATACTCCGGATGCCGGTCGAGCAGCGCCGTCGTCGCGGCCCTGGTCAGCGCGTCGCGCTCGCCGGAGAAGCTGACCGCGCCCTCGTGGAACACGAAGACGTCGGCGGCGAGCACGCTGCGCCATCCCGCCGCGGCCGCGCGCAGGCAGAAATCGTTCTCCTCGCCGTAACCGCGCCCGAAGCGCTCGGCGTCGAACGCGCCCACCGCATCCAGGCATGCGCGGCGTATGTACATGCAGAAGCCGACGGCGGTCGGCAGATCGGCACGACGCCCGGCGTTGACCGACGCGAACACGCGGTCGAGCCCGGCGAGGCCCAGGGTCCCTGGCGTGCCGCCGGTCCATCCCTCGAACGGATACGAGCAGATCGTCGCGTTGTTCGAAAAGGGGGTCACCGTGCCGATGTCGGGCTCGCGGTACGCGCAGGCGCGCATCCGGTCGAGCCAGTCGCCGGCGACCTCGGTGTCGCTGTTGAGCAGCAGGACGTCGCGATCGGCGTGCAACGCGAGTCCGCGGTTGACGGTGCGCACGAAACCGAGGTTCTGGTCGTTGCGCAGCAGCTCGATCTTTCCGTGCGCCGCCAAGTCGTCGAGATACGCGACGATGCCGGGCTCGGGGCTCGCATCGTCGATGGCGACGATCGCAAACGACGTGCGCTGGGCGTTGGCGAGCAGGCTGTCGAGGCAGCGCCGGGTCTCCTCGAGGCCGCGGTACACCGGAACAATGACGTCGACCGTCGTCGTCACGGGCTTCGCCGCCGTGCAAGCCGACGCGTGATGCCGGCGACCCCTTCGGCGCGCAGGATTGCGTACACGCGCGCGCGCAGCGCCCGGCCCGCGCCCGGCGAGGCGGCAAGGCGCAGCAGCTGAAGCATGGCGCCACCCCCCATCGTCAGCGGGCGCGCCCTCGACCCCGTGCCGCCGTGGGGACCGGCGTATTGCGCGCGCAGCAGCCTGCCCTGGGTCGCGCACCAGAAGGCGAAGCTGCGCGTCCCCGACGAGGCGTCGTAGGGATCGGGAAAGGTGTCGCGCAGGTCGGCGCGGTCACGGTAGAGCCACCGGTGCCAGGCCTCGATCGGCGCTCCGTCCGAATAGCGCCCGAACGCCCATGGCGTCCGGCTGATCGGATCGTTGTCGGCGACCTCCGTTTCGCGCTCGTACCACGCGATCAGCTCCTGCACCGACCCGCTTGCCGCCGCATTCTTGATCGCCATGATGCGATGGGCACCGCTGTCGAAGCCGGTGAAATGATAGAAGCCCAGCGGCTCGCCGTCGACCTGGAAGCCGGCTTCGAGGCTGCCGGTCAGGTCACGGGTCGTCAGGTTCCAGGTCGCGACGTTGTGCCGGGACGACTTGACGATCGCCACGCCGTCGAAGAACACCGGCGCGAAATTCACCCATTTCTGGTCGGTGAACAGGCCATTCGGCACGTCGGCGCGGCACAGCTCGTAGGTGCGCTCACCCCACCAGTGCGCAAAGCGCCGGCCTTCGTCGCAGTTCGCGACGCCGACGAAGCCCAGGTTGAAGATGCCGTGCTTGAGGCTCGCGACCTCGTTGTCGAGGACGGCTTCGAGCGTGCGCTCCGGCTTGTTCTGGTGCGGCGTCAGCGCAACGCTCGAGTGGTCGAGCGTGGCGAGGATGTCGTCGACGCGCGAGAACAGCACGATGTCCGGATCGAAATAGACGACGCTCCCGCAACCGGGCAGATCGAGCAGCTTCGCGAGCGCGAAAGGCTTGATCGCGGTCGCCAGCTCGACGATGTTGTGGGTGAAGCTCCAGCGGTACCAGTCGGGAATGCCCAGCTGCGACACGTCGAGCACGTCGTCGAAAGGCTCGCCTTCGGTGACCAGCCAGTCCGGCCGTCGGTCCGCCAGCGCGAGATGGATGACCGCCTCCGGATGATGACGCCGGATCGAGCGGCAGAGGATGCGCACCTTGGGCAGATAATTGACCGCGGCGCTGGTGAAGACGTGCAGGGTGCCCGTCATGGGTGGGCTCCGACCGCGAGCGCGCGTGCCGCGAGCTCCCGATGGAAATCGACCAGCGTGTCGAGCGCCGCGTCGGCGCTCACCTCGGCGCAAAGCCTCGCGTTGTCCTGACCGCGCAGCCGCTCAGCGGGAGCCCCCAGGTCGAAGGCGACGATCGGCAGCCGCAGGCGCAGCATTTCCTCGACGACGTAGGAAAACGTTTCCGGGCAGATGGAAGGAAAGAAGATCATGTTGACACGCTGTGCCTCGATCAGGTCGACGAGGTCTTCGCGCCGGTAGGGCCCGGTGACCTGCAGTCGCTTCGAGTCCACGCGAATGTCCAGCGCGCCGATGACCGCGACCCGGATGTCGAGCGCATCGCGGTCGATGCGGGCGAGCATCTCCTTCACGACCAGCGCGCCTTTCTGCACGCTGATCTGGCCGACGATGCCGATGGTGAGCGGCTGCGCAGGGTCGGCGCCGGGCAGCCGTGCGGGTGCGAAATCGACGCGATGCGGAATCACGCTGATGCGATGCGTGGGCAGCGATGGATAGGCGCGGCGCAGGAGCGTGTGCGTCGACTGCGAGAAGCAGCGGACTTCGTCGGCGGCGGCGAGGCAGCGTCCCCAGATCGCGCGCCAGGGGCCGATCTCGGTGGGCGGCGACAGACGCACGTAGCTCGCCCGATGGCGCGCGAGGCAGGCCGCGCACTCGGCGACCGCCGGAATGCCGCAGTAGCGCCCGTCGGCATTGAGCAGCACGAACGACGGGCACACCGAAAAATAGTCGTTGACGGCGACCGTCAGGCGCAGTCGGGGATTGCCTTCCCGCAGCGCCGCGAGCCATTCGACGAAGATCAGCGGCTCGTCGAACGAGACGGGGCTGTTCAGGAACAGCTCGTCGACTGCCGGCTCCGCCACGACCGCCTCGAGCGACAGGAACGACGATATGCGGAAGATCTTTCCCTGGTCCGCGTTCCCCGCGCCCTGCATCAGGTGCAGCCGGTAGTCGAGCGTCGGCAGGTTGTACGTGCACAGCAGCACCGTCGCGCCCGCGGCCAGCCGCGCGTCGACGATGGTGCGCCGATAGACATTCGCACCGCCGCCCATGCTGTGGTCGAACACGATCGTCACGTGCGCGGCGCCCGCCAGGCGTTCGCGCAGCTCGCGCCCGACCGCAGCGTCGTCGAGCGACGGCGCCAGGTAGTTCTGCGCCTTGGCCCGTTGCAGGATGCCGCGCACGTCGCCGCGACCAAGCCGCCGCGCGACGGCCCGCAGGACGTAGCCGATCTCGCGCAGCCGGTGCCGCGAGGGCCCGCCGTCGGCGGCCGCGGTGATGTCGATCTCGACCTTCCCGCCGTCGCCGAACTGGACGTCGACGCCCCAGCGCAGGACGGGGCTTCGCGGAATGTATCCGGTCACGACGAAACCCGACGACCCGCCGTCGGGCAGCTGTGGAAATGCCTCCTTCACGTCCGTGCGCACCAGCCCGTGGTTGGCCGGCAGGCGCGATTCCCAGCCGTCGCCGGCCAGCACCAGCGTCACCGCGTCGATCGGGCGCGTCGGATGCGCGATCCAGCCCCAGCCGAAGACCCGTCGACCGCGCGCCACCATGCGGTCGATGCCATACCTGAGCCCGGGCTCGCCCTCGGCGGTCATCGGCGGCCCTGGGCCTTGCCTTGGAGTGCAGCCATCACCCGAGCGTCACGATGATCGGCTGGTGGTCCGACGCCTGCGTGTCCAGATCGACCCGCACGTCGCGCAGGCGCGGTCGCAGCTCCTCGGTGACGAAGACGAAGTCGCAGTGCAGCTCGGGTTCGCCCGGCTCCGTCTTCTCGTAGAGCTTGAACGTCGTCGGGTGGGGAACGCCGCGATGGAGCTCGCGCCACGCATCGAGCAGCGACGGAGTGCCGTCCGCGAACGGCGCGCGCATCCGCGCGTGCTCGTCGGAACCCGGCTCGAAGTTGCAGTCGCCCGCGATCAGCGCATCGCGCGGGCGCACGCAGGTCTGGAACGGTCCGCCGTCGTCCATCGTGATCCGCGCGTCGCGCGCATGCGCATGGCCGTCGGCGTAGATCGTGCGCAGCGCCTCGACCTGCGCCATCCGCTGCATCGTCGAATAGTATTCGAGGTGCGTCGTGACGACGCGCATGTCGCCCCAGGGCGCCGTGATCACCGCTTCGAGGGCGATGCGGGGCATCCCCGGCACCCCGGGGTCGCAGGGGTAGGGCAGCAGGTGGCGATAGACCTGCCGCACCGGGAGCCGCGACAGGATCATGTTCCCGAAGCGCCGGCGACGACCGCCCTCCCCCGGCTGATCGACGGCGACGCCGGGAATCGCCGTGTAGCCGGGAAGCAGCGCGGCGATGCGCATGAACTGGTCGCCATCGTCAGCGCCGGCAAGCCGCGGATCCGGATAGTTGTCGGCGATCTCCTGCAGGCACAGCACGTCGAAGTCCGCAAAACGGCGCGCCTCGTCGACGATCCGCGCCGGATCGACGCGCCCATCGACACCGCGGCACCACTGGACGTTCCAGGTGATCAGTTTCATCGAATCCCCGCGCGCATGAACGATTGCACGAACTGCCGCTGGAAGAGCAGGAACGCCACGAGCAGCGGTCCGGTGGACAGCAGCGTCGCAGCGCTGATGATCGACCAGTCGATTCCCTGATCGGTCGACGAGAACACCTGCAGACCCACGGTCACCGGGCGCGACTCGACCGAGTTGGTGATGATCAGCGGCCACAGGAAGTTGTTCCAGTGGTAGGACACCGATACCAGCGCGTAGGCGAGGTAGGTCGGGCGCGCCAGCGGAACATACACCCTCCACAGCGTCTGCAGGGGCGAGCAGCCCTCCACCCGTGCCGCCTCGTCGAGCTCGCGCGGCACCGTCTTGAACGTCTGCCGCAGCAGGAAGATGCCGAACGCACTCGCCATGTACGGAAGCCCGATCGACAGGATCGTGTCCTTGATGCCCAGCGCCGCCATCGTCCGGTAGTTCTCGACGATCAGCACGTCGGGCATCACCATCAGCTGCATCAGCACCAGCGCGAACGCGATGTTGCGCCCGGGGAAGTCGAAACGCGCGAATGCATACGCGGCGAGCGTCACCAGCACCAGCTGCGCGGCGAGCACCATCGTGACCAGCGCCACCGTATTGACGAAATACCTCGCGAAGGGCGCGGCGTGCCAGGCTTTCACGAAGTTGGCGAGCGTCCACGGCGCCGCCAGCGTGAAGTTGGTCGAATACTCGGACGGATGGAACGCCGTCCAGAACGCATAGAGCAGCGGCAGCACCCACAGGATGCCCAGCAGCCATGCCGCCGCAGCCTCGAGCATGCGCTGCGCGCCGCCCTGCGTCCCCAGCCGGGTGCCAGGCGCGGACGGCGACGTCATGCGCGCGGGCCACGCGCTCATCGGTAAAGCACGTCCATTGCGGCGGAGCCCGTCATTGGTAGTGCGTCC
>Ga0316628_100002531_pt1 | contig 13610 bp, 8 predicted proteins | sample OWC_Aug_M2_C1_D5_FD_207648 | JGI IMG/M metagenome (GOLD analysis project Ga0316628, IMG submission 207648) | Wetland soil microbial communities from Old Woman Creek delta, Ohio, United States - OWC_Aug_M2_C1_D5_C | ecosystem: Environmental > Terrestrial > Soil > Wetlands | place: USA: Ohio... | reverse complement strand
AAGGGAGCTGGAGTCCTTGGTTGGCGGGCCGCGAGGCCCGCCAACCAAGGACTGCGAGCGCGTTCGAACCACCATCGCACTTCGGGGGGAGCGCGTCGACAACGGCAACGACAACGGCAACGGCAACGGCAACGGGCTCGGGCTTGGGCTCGGGCTGGAGTAGAGTGGAGGCGACGGAGACACGTCCATGGCGATTCGCGCTCTCGTCCTCGCATGCCTTCTCGTTCCCCTGGTCGCGGCCGCCGACGAGGCGGTCTCGCAGACCGCTGCGATCCGCGTCGCCCGCGCCCCGCACGAGGTGGTCGACGACCCCTACCTGCCGCTGCCGGTGACCAAGCGGGTCACGGCTCCGGCGCGACGCTGGGAGCGCAGCGGCCATGTCGCGGTCCAGGTCAACGTCGATGCCTTCGGAAACAACATCGTCGGCGATGCCGCCAACGAGCCCTCGATCGCGGTCGATCCCACCAATCGGTCGCGGATGGCCATCGGCTGGCGCCAGTTCGACACCGTCCAGAGCAACTTCCGCCAGGCCGGCTGGGGCTATACCACCGACGGCGGCAGCACCTGGACCTTTCCCGGCGTGATCCAGCCCGGCGTCTTCCGCTCCGACCCGGTGCTCGAGGCGGACGCCGAGGGTCGCTTCTACTTCAACAGCCTGTCGGTCGACGCCAACTACTGGTGCGACGTCTTCCGCTCGGCCGACGCCGGCGCGACCTGGGACAGCGGGGTCTACGCCTACGGCGGCGACAAGGCGTGGATGGCGATCGACCGCACCGGCGGCATCGGGCACGGCAACATCTACCAGGCCTGGGACTACGCCGGCTGCTGCGGCGACAACTGGTTTAACCGTTCTCTCGACGACGGCGCGAGCTGGGAGTACCCGGTACCGCTCATGGGCCAACCGATCTGGGGCGTGACCGCGGTCGGGCCGGACGGCGAGGTCTACATCGCCGGCCTGCCCTACACCGCCTCCGACGACGTGATGGTGACCAAGTCGAGCACGGTCCAGGACCCGGGCCTGTCCATGGCCTTCGATTTCGCCACCGGCGTCGAGCTCGGCGGCTCGCCGCAGTACTTCCTGGGCTATGGACCCAACCCGGGCGGGCTGATGGGCCAGGTCTGGGTCGCCGTCGACCACTCCGACGGTCCCACCCGCGGCTACGTCTACCTGCTCGCCTCGGTGGACCCGGACGGGACCGATCCCCTGGACGTCCACTTCGCCCGGTCGACCGACGGCGGGGCGACCTGGAGCGCGCCGGTGCGGGTCAACGACGACCCGGTCGGCACCAACGCCTGGCAGTGGTTCGGGACCATGGCGGTGGCGCCCAACGGCCGCATTGACGCGATCTGGAACGACTCCCGCGACGACCCCGGCGGCTACGATTCGGCGTTGCACTACGCGTTCTCCCTCGACGCGGGAGTCAGCTGGTCGGCCAACGAGGTCCTGACCCCAGCCTTCGACCCGCTCCTCGGCTGGCCCCAGCAGGACAAGCTCGGCGACTACTACGACATGGTCTCCGACGACCAGGGCGCGCACATTGCCTTTGCCGCCACCTTCAATGGCGAGCAGGACGTGTACTACATGCGCCTCGAGCCGGGCCTGATCTTCGCCGACGGCTTCGAGTCCGGCGACACCTCGGCCTGGTCGTTCACGCGACCGTAGGCAGCGATACCGCCTCGACGGGAGGACAAGGGCCCTGTCCGCCAATTGGCGCGGCCCCTGCCCGGAGGCGCCTGGATGACTGTCTCACAGTCCCGTGCATCTGATGCGTGAAGCCGAGACCGGCGGTGGCCCCCTCCCCGGCGGCGGCTGAGGAGGGCTACAATGGCCGCACATCGTGTGGCGAACGAGCTCAAAAAGCTCCAGAAAGGGCCGAAATATGAGCCGACACTGGAACCTGCTTGCGACCGTGGCATTGCTCACCTGCAGCTGGGCGGTGACGTGCACTGCCGAGACTGTAGTTTCGGGGATGATTGTCGACCAGACCTGGACTCCGGCCGGGTCGCCCTACGTGGTGGTCGGTGACGTCCTGGTCGCTTCCCTGACGATCCAGCCGGGCGTCGAGGTGCGGGTGGCCGGGGAGTACGTCTTCGAGGTCGCCGGGCAGCTGGTGGCGGAGGGCACCGAAGACGCTCCGATCCTCTTTACTCACCACCGCAGCGGGTATCGATGGACGGGGATCTATGTCAACGGGGCCCAGGAGACGCGGCTCGCCCACTGCTGGATCGAGTGGGCCGGCGACGGCGCCGTGCGCGTCAACTCGGCGCCGGCGACCCTCAGCCACTGCCGCATCACCAACAACATGGTCGTGGGGGAGGGGGTGCCGGGCTCGGCCGGTCGTGGCTCGGGGGTGGAGGTGACCGGCGGCGACGTCGTGCTGACGCGGTGCGTCGTCGACGCCAACCTGGTGACCTCCTACGGCTCCTTCACCCTGGGAGGGGCGGTGGCCGCGATCGGCGAGACCGCCCACCTCACGCTCGCCAACTGCATCGTCGCGTACAACCGGGTCGATGTGTGGGCGGGGCACCCGAATGGTGGCGCGGTGTGGGCGGAGAGCAAGGGGACGGTCAGTCTGACGAACTGCGTCGTCTACGGCAACACCGTCACCTCCTCGGGGGCGATTGAGGGTGGGGGAATCTACATCTACGCCTCTGGCGGCGTTGGCTCGGACTGGTGCGGCGCGGTCAACCTGGTCAACTCGGTCGTCTACGCCAACGAGCCCGAGCAGTACAACTTCCATCTCTGGTGCGGGGAAGAGAACCTGCTGATGACCTACAGCTGCGTCCAAGACGGCTACAGCGGCGAGGGCAACATCACCTCCAACCCCCTGTTCGCCGACGAGGTCTTCCACCTCCTCGATGGTGTCTCGCCGGCGATCGACGCCGGCAGCCCGGACCCTGCGCACGATGACGCGTGCTTCCCGCCATCGCTCGGCGAAGCGCGCAACGACATCGGCGCCTTCGGTGGACCAGAGGCGTGCGGGCTCGACCTCGAGGCCGGGGGGGCGCCGATCGTCGTGCCCGGCGTGGCCCGCTCGACCGGGCTCGAGGGCTCGTTCTTCAAGACCGCGCTGTGGATGGTGAGCCTCGACCTGAGCGAGAGAGCGGTGCACGTCGACTACGTTCCGGCGCCTGGACAGTCCACCGGCGGGGGGAGCGACTCGGTCGACCTGACCCTCCAACCAGGGGAGCTGCTGGCCTATGACGACGTCCTGAGCGAGGCGTTTGGCGCCACCTCCAACACGCTCGGGGTGCTCGTTGTCAGGCCCAGCTTCTGGCATACCATTCCGCCGCTGGTCACTGCCCGCACGTACAACGATCCGGGTGGTGGGGCTGGCACCTTTGGCCAGTACATCCCGGGCGTGCCGCTGAGCGCGGGTAGCGGCTCGGCATTGTGGCTGCACGGCCTGGCCGGGGACGAGGCGAGCCGCTCCAACGTCGGCGTGGTCAACCTGACGGACGCCACGATGAGCGCCACCCTGACCGTGGTCGACGACACCGGTCAGGTCGTCGGCAACCAGATCCCGATGCAGGTGCCGGCCTGGTCCTCGGTCCAGGTCAACGGGGTCAACGGCAGCGCCGGGCTCGGCTCGCTCGCCCTCTTCAGCGTCAAGGCCGAGGCGTCGGGCAGCTTCTTCGCCTACGCCTCGAAGCTCGACAACGAGACGTCGGACCCGATCTTCGTACCTGCGACCCTGGCGCCCGAGCCCACGCAGTGGGTCGACGGCGTGGCGGCCACCCAAGGGGTCGGCGACACCTTCTTCCGCTCCAACCTGTCGCTGACCAACCCGGGGACGGCAGCGGCCTCGGTCACCGTCGACTTCACGCCGCGGGGCTCAAGCTCGCCCTCAGACTCGGCCACGGTCGACCTGGCGGCTGGTCAATCGCGCTTCTACATCGACGCTCTCGATGAGCTGTTTGGAACCGAGGGCGCGGGTGCCCTCAGACTGACGACAGATCCGGAGACCCCGGTGGTCGCCTGGGTGAGGACGTACAACGACATGGGGGAGGATGGCACCTTCGGCCAGTTCATCCCGGCCTTCGCGGCCGAGGACTGCATCCCGGAGGGGGGAGCGATCTTCCTCGGTCTGTCGGAGGACGCCGACTTCCGCACCAACATGGGCATCGTCAACATCGGGTCGGTGGATCGGACCGTGCTGGCAACGGTATGGAGTCAAGACGGATACTGGGAGGCCGAGACGAGCTATGAGGTGCCCGCCGGCCAGGCCCTCTTCCTGAGCAACGCCATCAACGCGATTGGCGCCGACGACATGGCCAACGCCATGGTCACGATCGAGCCGGACGCGGAGGGCGTGATCTACGCCTGGGCCTCGATGGTGGACAACACGTCGACCGACCAGACCTTTGTGCGCCCCATCACGATGCCCTAGCCGGGCCCTGCGCGGCCGGGGAGCCCTCGGTCACCTGCTCGGGCGCCCGGCTGAAGGCCGCTTCCGGCTCGGCGTTCTGCCCGCGGCCGGCAGCGCCATGCCGCGGCCCACGTGCGCGGAGGGCTACACTGTGGCTTGAATCTGTCCGGACACTCTCGCGCGATGCTTGACATGAGGTGGCGCCATGGACCGTGACCGCGACCTGCTCTTCGGCGTGCTGGCCGTGCAGCTGCGCCGGGTCTCGCCGGACCAGCTGGTGGAGGTGGCCGCGGCCTGGGCGGCCGACCCCGAGTCTGACCTCAGCCAGCGCCTAGTCGAAGCCGGGGTCCTGCCGTCGAGCGACCGGGAGCTGATCGGGCGCCTGGTCGAGGGCGCCATCGCCGGTCACCACGGTGACGTCGTGGCCACGCTGGAGGGCTTCGGCGGCGAGGCCGAGGTCACCCGCTCCTTTGGCGGCTCGGTCACGCGCAGGGCCTCGGGCGGGGTGCGCTACTCGGTGGTCGAGACCGTGGCGCCAAGGGAGGGTGGCAGGGACTCGTCCGCTACCACCAAGCCGGTGGTCACTGAAGCTCCGGGCCGCTACACCGGCGCCTCGGAGCGCGGTCGCGGCGGCATCGGCCGGGTGCTGCTGGTCCACGACCAGGTCCTGGGCCGCGACGTGGCCCTCAAGGAGCTGCTGCCGAGCCGGGGCGCCGGGCCGGCAGCAGAGGGCGACAGCCCCGTCCGACAGTCCGCCGCCATGCTCGCCCGCTTCCTCCAGGAGGCCAAGGTCACCGGCCAGCTCGAGCACCCCTCGATCGTCCCGGTCTACGAGCTGGGCACGAGAAGGGACGGCCGGGTCTACTACACCATGAAGCTGGTCCGCGGCCGCTCCCTGGACCAGGCCCTGGAGGAAGCCCAGACCCTGCCGGCGCGGCTCGAGCTTTTGCCCCACCTGGTCGACCTCTGCCAGGCGATTGCCTACGCCCACAGCCGGGGGGTCATCCATCGCGACCTCAAGCCGGCCAACGTCATGGTCGGGGAGTTCGGGGAGACCGTGGTCATCGACTGGGGGCTGGCCAAGGTCAGGGGGAAAGACGACGCCCGGGCCGAGGAGATGACCGAGACCCTCAAGGCCCTGGAGCTGGGCGACGCGGAGGGGCTGGGACGTACCGCCTATGGCGCGGCCCTCGGCACCCCGCTCTACATGCCGCCCGAGCAGGCGCGGGGCGAGCTCGACTCGGTCGACGAGCGCTCGGACGTCTACTCCCTGGGAGCGGTGCTCTACGAGCTCTTGAGCGGGAAGCCGCCGTTTGCCGGCTCGAGCCTGAAGGAGATCCTGCACAAGGTCGAGCACGAGCCGCCGCAGGCGGTAGCCGAGCTCGAGCCCGACACCCCGCCCGAGCTGGCTGCGATCTGCGCCCGGGCGATGGAGAAGAAGCCCGACGTTCGTTACCAGACGGCCAAGGAGCTGGCTGAGGAGCTGCAGCGGTTCCTGTCCGGCGCGCTGGTGGGTGCCTACCAGTACCGGTTTTCCGAGCACCTGCGGCGGTTCGTGAAACGGCACAAGGCCCTGGTGAGCACGGCGGCGGGGTTCACGGTCGTGCTCCTCGCGGTGCTGACCGGCTCGGCCTGGTGGAACCTCAAGGAACGGCGACGGGCGGAGCGGGAGGCCGAGACCGCCAAGCAGGTGTCGGAGTTCGTGCAGAGCATCTTCCAGGTCTCGGACCCTTCCGAGGCGCGGGGCAACACGATCACCGCCCGCGAGCTGCTCGACCGGGCCGCCGAGCGAGTCGACAAGGAGCTTGCGACCCAGCCCCTGGTCCAGGCTCGGATGATGGACACCATGGGCGTCGTCTACCGCGAGCTCGGGCTCTACGAGCAGGCGACAGCGCTGCTCGAGAAGGCGCTCGAGCTGCGACGCGAGTACCTCAACGGGAACCACGTCGAGCTCTCGGACAGCCTCAACAACCTGGCCGTGGTGATGCAGGACAGGGGAGACTACGACACGGCCGAGCGCCTGCTGCGGGAGGCCCTGGCGATGGACCGTCGCCTCCTCGGCGACAGTCACCCCGACCTAGCCCTGAGTCTCAACAACCTCGCCATGCTCCTCGAGGACAAGGGCGACCTCGCGGCTGCCGAGCCCCTCTACCGGGAAGCGCTCGCGATCAACAGGCGCCTCTTCGGTGACGAGGATCCGGTCGTCGCCACGAGCCTCAACAACCTGGCCTCGCTGCTGGCGGAGAAAGGAGACTACAAGGCTGCCGAGCCGCTGGCTCGGGAGGCGCTGGCGATGCGACGCCGGCTCCTGGGTGACGACCACCCCCAGGTGGCCACGGGTATCCACAACCTGGCCGTGCTGCTCATGGAGAAGGGGGACTACGCCGCGGCCGAGCCGCTGTGTCGCGAGGCTCTGGCGATGCGACGCCGGCTCCTCGGCGACGAGCACCCTCTGGTGGCCGGCAGCCTCAACGGCCTGGCTCACGTCCTCTCTGAAATGGGCGACTACGCCGCAGCCGAGCCCCTGTACCGCGAGGCGCTCGCCATGCGACGAAGGCTCCTCGGCGACGACCACCCCCAGGTGGCGACGACCCTCGACAACCTGGCCAGGCTGCTCCAAGCCAGGGGCGACTATGCGGCGGCCGAGCCCCTGTTCCGCGAGGCCCTGGCAATGTACCGACGACTGCTCGGCGACGAGCACCGCGACGTCGCCATCAGCCTCGACAACCTGGCTGCTCTGCTGCAGGCCAAGGGCGACTACGCCGCGGCCGAGCCGCTGAACCGCCAGGCTTTGGCCATGCATCGTCGCCTCCTCGGCGACGACCACCCCGACGTGGCGGTGAGCCTGAACAACTTGGCCTCGCTGCTGCAGCACAAGGGCGACTATGACGGTGCCGAGCCCCTCTTCCGCGAGGCCCTGGCAATCTTCCAGAAAACGTTGCCGCCGGACCACCCGGACTTGCGTGGAGCCCTCGAGAGATACGCCTCGCTGCTGCGGGAGACGGGCCGCGACGCCGAGGCCGCGGAGCTGGAGGCGCGGGCGGTTGCCACGGCTCCGGGCGACGGGGCTCTGAGGTGACGGCGTTTCGGGCGGGGCGGCGCCTCAGTCGCCGGTCGCGATCACGTTGTCGTCGTAGATCCAGCCCAGGGTCCCGTCCGGGGTCTTGACCAGGTAGAAGTCGTTCTCGCGATCGAAGGCGACGAGCACGGTCCCGGCCTTGACCGTGGCGCTCACCGTGCCCCAGACGGTGGGGTCGGTCTTGATCCTGGCCTCGGGCACGTCGACGTAGACCCTGGACGGCACGTCCTCGGTGACGGCGTCCTTCCAGATGTCATCCACCGCTGATCCAGCCGAAGGCGCGCGCGATCGCGGGCTCGTGGATGCCCTTGTCCATGGCCCACTGGACGATCGCTCCCCAGCCCCACAGCCAGGCCAGGCCCGAGCCGAGCAGGGCCAGAGTGTGGGTAACCGATATGGAGAGCCCGCGGCGGTTGCTGATCAGGCCGTTGATGGCGGCGCCGATGAGCGGGAGCAGGGGAACGAGCCAGAGCAGGTCGCAGAGCTTCATCGGCTCACCCTCCCATCTCTCTGGACTCGTCCAGCGTCACCGCGGTCGGCCGCGGCGTGTCGGAGCTGATCGGCGAGGCCACCCTGGCCCTCGAGATGGGCGCATACCTCGAGGACGTAGGGCTCACCATCCACCCCCACCCGACCATGTCCGAGGCTCTCCAGGAGGCGGTCGAAGCGGCCCTCTCGGCCAGGGCGCGCACACGCTCAGGAGGTAGAGACCCGCCCGGTGGGAGACGCGCCCCGCCTTGACCGGCGCCCGGGCGCGCGCCATCCTGGGCTGACCCCTCCACGCTGCGGGCGATGGGCGAGCCGTGTCCGCAGAGAGCGCTCCGGCCGGGGTCTACCGGCCCCGGAATCCACGCGCCACCCCCCTGTACCGCCTGGTCGACGGCTGCTACGACGAGGTCAAGGGGCAGTGGGAGGAGCGCTTCGAGGCGAGGTACGGCTTCTGGCGCGGGTACCTCGACGAGCAGGTGCGGCGCTACCTGGACTGCGCGCTGTTCGAGAACGCGCGGCTCCGAGCTGCGAATGACCGAGGCCGGGAGGATGTTGGGCGGGTGGAGCGAGCCGAAGGTCATCAGCTCGGGGCCAAGCGTCACCGGCGCCGTAGGCGACGAGTAACGGGCTCGCCCGCGTCCAGTGCCCTGGCTGTCACGCCGAGTATCTGCTCGCCTTCTCGTGCAAGACGTGGGAGCTATGCCCGTCATGCGCGGCCAAGCGGGGCGCTGCCACGGCCGCGCTGCTGCGCGAGCAGGTGGTCGGGGAGGTCGGCCACGCGCCGTGGGTGCTGACCATCCCCAAGATGCTGCGGCCAAAGCCCACGCTGGTCGCTTCGCGACCCCAGGCGTTCCGCCTGGCCGGGCCGTTGGCCCGGGCGTGGGTCCCCACTTCCTCCACCACCGGGAGCTGCTGGGCAAGCTCGCCCGCGCGGCGTGGGACACGGTGCGCGAGCTGATGGCGGCGGCCGCGCTCGAGCCCGAGCCGCAGCCGGGCATGGTGGCGGCGGTGCAGACCGCGGGCGACCTGGCCGGCTGGCACCCGCACGTCCACGCTCTGGTGTCGCGCGGGGGGTGGGCGCGGTCAGGCGAGTGGGTGCCGGTGCCGTACGTCGACGAGCACGCGGCCGAGCTCGTGTTCCGGCACAGGGTGATCTCGCTGCTGCAGGGCGAGGGCCTGCTCTCAGAGGAGCGCACGACGCTGCTCCTGTCGTGGCGGCAAACGGTTCTCACGTGCCGCTTCGCGGCACGCGACGTGCCGTGTCCAGCGGGTGGCCGTACGCCGCCCTGCCCCCTCTCCGGTCGGGCTGCGCCCTTCCTGCGACCCCCTCGGCTACGGCCACGAACCGCTGCCGGCGGTGAGTGCCTCGCGCGGGTTCCCATGCACGTGCCGGAGCCGCGGCGGCACCTGGTGCGGTACTACGGCGCCTACTCGAATGCGGCGCGGGGGAGGCGGAGGCGGCTCGCAGGGGGCGCACCTGTGAGGCTGGCGTCCGCCGGAGTCTTGGCCGATGACGACGGGGAAGGTTGCGCGGAGGTGAGGCTGTTTCGTCGTCGCTGGCGCGAGCTCGTCAAGCGCATCTACGAGGTCGACCCCTCGGTCTGCCCCAACTGCCAGGGCGAGATGCGGATCATCGCCTTTATCATCGATCACGCTGTCGTTGACCACTCCTGCGGTACCTGGAACGCAGGGAGGCCGAGCGCGAGCGGGCCCCGCCGGATCAGGACGATCCCGAGGCTGCGTCGTGACCTGAGCGCGAGGTCGGTGTGGGGAGGGGTGTGCTCGAGGCCCGGCTCGAGGGCGCTGGTTGAGGGGTTGAGCCGCTCTCGACGCCCGACCTCGCTCCGCGACCACCCCGTCGATGGACCAAGCCCACCGCGCCGCGGCGCCATCGCCTCGGCTTCGGCCCCTCAACCGCGTGCTACGCTCGAGGTGTGCGAAAGGAACTTCCTATCCGCCCGCACGATTTCCAACCCGCTCAGCGCCCCTCGTACGCCACTTGGCAGGACGTGACCACCCACTACACCGACGATGTCTCGCCGCCAGCCGAAGTAGGCGACGAGAAGCGGCGCATCGCCGACCGCAGTAGGAAGCTGGTGAGATGTTCGGGCTAGAAGGTCGTCGGCACCACTGACAGCCGACGCCGCTCGCTGACGGCCCGCTGGACCAGCATGCGCCCCGTGAACAAGAGCTGCCCTACGAAACCGAGGACCACCCCAGCGAGGCTTTGGGCGGAGCTGATGTTGAACACCTTGGCCCACCAGGGTCTCGCAGCAGTCTCGCTGGAGAGACGCTCAGCAAGCTCGTAGGGCCTCAGGCGCAACACCCGGTCGGCCCCGCCTCGGAGCTCGAAATGCAGGGCGCCATCGTCGCCGCGGACGACCTCGGCGGTCTTTTCGGATCCGGCGAGGTGAACCTGGACGCGCACCCAGGTTTCCGCGGCTCCTGCTTGCGCGGCTGGCGACGCGCCCTCCGGAAGCAGCGCGCCCCGGTCGCCACGCCGAAGAGAATCGTAGGGGCCCGAATCCCTGGCTCCTCGGTTCAGTCTCGATTCGCCGATGACGTCGCAGCGCCTACCCGCTTGACGAAGCTCCGGCTGCGATCCGAAACGGTCGACTCGATCGAGAACAGATCGAGGACCGTGTCGAAGACATCCTGCTGTCGGTGCTCGTCGCGCTCGACGATCCGGATCGGCACGGAGGCCTTCACGATCAGCGGGATCTCCGCCTGCTCCGGCGGCAAGGACATTCCGGGCGGCATGCCGTGGAACATCCGCCCTTTCTCCATCAACGACTCGCCGTGATCGGACAGGTAGATGAAGACGTAGGGCACGCCGGAGCGCTCCAGTCTCGCGACAATCTCGCCGACTACGAAGTCGACGTACAGGATCGTGTTGTCGTACGAGTTGTAGAGCTGCTCCAGACTGCACTGGTTGGCCACGTCGGCGTCGATGCACTCCGGCTTGAATCGCGCGAACTCCGGCGGGTGACGATCCCGGTAGATGGGACCGTGGCTTCCACCGCCCAAGTGGAGGACGACGAACCTTGGTCCAGACCGATACGCCGCGAGGTCGCGCTCCAGAAGCGGGATGACATCCTCGTCGTAACACCTTCCACCATGCCCGCACTCGCCGACCTTGGTCTCTCCCGGCTCGGCGCAGTTGTCGTACAAGGTGTAGTTCACGTAACAGGCGGTGGGCACTCCGAGCCTGGAGACGATCTGGGGGAGCTTCACGTCGTCCCTCTCGAGGATCTCGGGAAGGGAAGACAGGGTCGATCCACGCCTCGCGATTCCGTCGAGGAGATGAAGGCCGCCCATCGCCCGCAGCACGGGATTGGTGTCTCGCCGCTCGTAGCCATAGAGACTGAAGCTGCTTCTTCGCGAAGCCTCGCCGATCGCGAGCACGACGACCAGATCGTCCTTCCGCTCGACGCGGCCGACGATCTCGATGGCTCTCTTGCGTCCCATGTAGGGCTTCGCCAGCTTTCCCGCTGCGCTCAGGGTGCCGGAGATCACGTTGACGGGAACCAACGAATAGACGATGTACTTGTTCGAGACGTTCCCGGCCCGCTGGATGGCGTTGAAGTTCAAGTACAAGACGAGGACAGCGAGGACGAGGGCCCCGGCGCCGAGCTTCAGGGACTCCACCAGGTACCTCCCCGCTTTCGCAAACGTGATCTCGAGCGGGAGGATTATCAACGCCGGGACGACGATCAACAGGAGCGCGTACGGGACCATCTGAACGGAGAGCAGTTGACTCACCTCCGTCGAGTCCGTGTGGAGGGTGTTCAGGATCATCGAGCTATCGACGGCGACGTTGTACTTCGAGATGAAGTAGGCGGCGGTCGCGCTGGCAGCCAAGAGGACGATCGCCAGCGGTTTGATCGTCCAGCGGTGAGCCAGCAAGACGAAGAACACGAGAAACAGGCACAGCCCGGCCAAGAGATATGCCGTCAAGGCGATGAGGTCGTATCCCTCCTTTTGGGGGAACCACTGCGCCAGCTTCTCGATGTTGAGAGCGTTGCAGGCCCAGTACAGTAGGCCACAGAACAGCACCGCGAATCTGGTGTGAGGAATCTTGAACCTGAGCCTCTCAGCGAGGCGACGGGCCGTCTCTCCCACGCTGGCGCGAGTGTGGCTCGGAGCAGTGCCGAAATCTCCCATCTCCCGTTCCGGGGGCCTGCGCGGCTCGCACACTGCGGACCCGTGCGCTGCAGCGGCCGCGTGCCTAGGCAGGAGCATGTAGTGGTAGAGAGCGTCCGCGGTGATCCACATCACGAAGAAGGAGACAACGGTATCCGAAAGGAAATGCGCACCGGAAGCGATGCGCGAGAAGGAGACCAGGCCGCCGTAGGCCGCGGAGGCCACGAGGAGTACCCGTCGGCGGCGGAACGCCAGGGCGAGCGCCAGGGAGAAGAAGGCGCCGCTGCTGTCCCCTGACGCGAAGGAGCCGTTGGACGCGCACTCCGAGGAGGTTACGAAGGCAGCGCTGAACTCCTGAGAGCCGCCGAACTGAATGACGTTCCTCGGCCGTGGGCGGCCGAAGCCATCCTTCAAGATCACGTTGACGATCAACCCGGCCCCGAGGCCCAACACCAGGAGCAGGTAGCTCACGGTCGTTCGGTCGACTCTACACACGCTGCGGCCAGAAACTCTGTTGTAGGCATAGATTCCGGCGACCGTTGCGAGGGCGATACAGATGAAGTAGCCCACGCTGGCGTGCAGCGTCGTGGTCCACCACGAACCCGCCAGGAAGAAGCGACCCTCGCGATGAAACAGGCCGGAGACGCGAAGGTCGAGATCGGGGAACAACGCGAACAGCAGCGACGAAGTCAGGAAAAGCAAGAGTACGCGCTGAGTGCGTGGGATCTTCAGGTAGGTCATCCGGAGAGGCCCAGGTCACGGGTGAGGGCAAAGAACGGGGGGCGGCCGAAGGCCACGCCGTCGGCGCAGCGAGCGATGACGACACACCACGGGCGACCAAGCCTCGCAGCGATCGAAACGACGAGCCTCCACGCCTCTGAGAGGTCGAGCTTCCAGGAATCCTTCGCGGCGCCCTCCGGGAAGCCCTCTAGGGATAGGCCGTTCTTTTCTCACCGGGCGAGGATAGCACTAGGGAAGACGGCCGTGAAGCCTTGACGCCTCACGGTGCGGTCCTGCCCCGCGCGTTCGCAGGGAGGGCGCAGCCCGACCGGAGAGGGGGATGGGCGGCCTACGGCCACATCGGCATCGGTGCCACATCGGTGCCTCTATAAGAAGTGAAGGGGGTGAGGGTGAGTTTTCCACAGGGTGGACCGTCGGAGACGCTGGACGGCTGGCGCTTCGCCGCTGCCCTCAGAGGTGAGAGATGCGTCGCGATCGGGGATGAGGTCTGCTGGTGGGTCGGTAACGAGGGGATAGTCGCCGCTGACGTTGAAGAGAAACGGCAGCGAGCCCCACGGTCCAGCAGACCCGGCTCGCTGCCTTGACGGGGAGTGTAGTGTACTGTCAGCCGCGCCATGGTGCTCCGCATCGCTGGCAAGAAACGCGCTGTTGGGCAATCGACGGTAGCGTCCCATTGAGTGTGTAGAAGACAGGGGCCATCCTGTGAGTGACAAGACCCCAGCTGCGGAATGCAGCGGAAAGGAAACACAGGATGGCCAGGAAGAGGATGAAGGCTGAAGACCGACTTG
>Ga0316628_100002530_pt1 | contig 13613 bp, 16 predicted proteins | sample OWC_Aug_M2_C1_D5_FD_207648 | JGI IMG/M metagenome (GOLD analysis project Ga0316628, IMG submission 207648) | Wetland soil microbial communities from Old Woman Creek delta, Ohio, United States - OWC_Aug_M2_C1_D5_C | ecosystem: Environmental > Terrestrial > Soil > Wetlands | place: USA: Ohio... | reverse complement strand
CAAGGAGCGCGAGGAGCAGGCCCGTGCGGAGAGGCCCGTCGACAGGCTCGAGGAGGAAGAGGACTACCTCGACCGCCAGGTCGACGACGAGCTGTGCAAGGACCCCGCTACGAAGGAGAAGGAGGGGCAGGGCATAGTGACGGTGCTCTCCCCCGACGGCGAGTCCCTCATGGTCCTAGACGAGGAGGAGCTGGCCGAGTGCCCGCCGGGCAAGGACACCGCCCCCCAGGGCGGTGCTGATGAGCAGAAGAAGAAGGAGGACATCTGATGTCCGACCCACACAGCGATGTTAAACTGATTGATGAGGAGGGCAAACGGCTCGACGGCCGCGCCCTCGACGAGCTGCGGCCCATACGCATAGAGGCAGGCGTCCTCGAGCGCGCCGACGGCTCATGCTACCTCGAGTGGGGCAGCAACAAGGTCCTCGTTGGCGTCTACGGCCCGCGAGAGGTGCATCCCAAGCACATGCAGAACCCCCTGAAGGGCATCGTCCAGGCCCGCTACAACATGGCCTCGTTCTCCGTGAGCGAGCGCAAGCGGCCCGGGCCCGACCGCAGGGCGGTGGAGATCTCGAAGATCATCTCCGAGGCCCTCGAGTGCGTCGTGCTCACGGACCAGTTCCCGCGCACGACCGTGGACGTCTACATCGAGGTCATCGAGGCGAGCGCGGGCACGCGCTGCGCCGGCCTCACGGCCGCGAGCGTCGCGCTCGCGGACGCGGGCATCCCGATGAAGGACCTCGTCGTGGCCATCGCGAGCGGCAAGATCGGCGACAAGCTGGCCCTGGACCTCGGCAAGGCCGAGGACAACTTCGGGCAGGCCGACGTCCCGTTCGCCATCGTGCCCCGCACGGGCGAGGTCGTGCTGCTCCAGATGGACGGCCACCTCACCATCAAGGAGTTCGAGACCGTCCTCGACATGAACGCGCGCGCCGCGGCCCAGGTCTACGAGCTGCAGAAGCAGGCGCTCGTGAAGAGGTACTCCGCCTACGCCGAGCCCGCACCGGGCGAGGAGCAGGCGGCGCACCCGGTCCCCGCGGTGGTCGCGTCGGGGGACCCAGAGCACTTCCACGAGCCCAAGATCGCGGCCCCGGCACCGATCGACGCGGTCGTCGACGAGATCCTGGGCGAGGTCGAGAAGGTCGCCCCCGCCGTCCCGGGCGAGGAGCCCGAGGTAAATGCGGACGAGGACGAGGCAGAGGGGGGTGAGTGATCATGCCCGCGGACATCGTGAGCTTCATCAAGAGGGATTACATCCACTCGATGGCGAAGCAGGGCGTGCGGCTGGACGGGCGCGGCATGGAGGAGATCCGCGAGGTCACCGTGACCAAGCCCTTCGTGACCTCCGCCGAGGGCAGCGCGCGCGTGAGGCTCGGCAAGACCGACGTCATCGTCGGCGTGAAGATCGAGCCCGGCACGCCGTTCGCGGACAGGCCAAACCAGGGCGTGCTCATCGCCAACGCCGAGCTCGTCCCCATCGCGTCGCCCGACTTCGAGACCGGCCCCCCGAGGCCGCCGGCCATCGAGCTCGCGCGCGTGACGGACCGCGCCATACGCGAGGCCCAGACGTTCGACCTGGCCCCGCTGTGCATCGAGCCGGGCAAGAAGGTGTGGATGGTCTTCGTCGACATCCACCCCGTCGACTACCACGGCAACCTGTTCGACTCGTGCGAGTGGGGCGCGCTCGCGGCCCTGACGGTCGCGAACGTCCCGTGGTCCAAGATTGACCCCGACCGCAAGGACGAGCGCCTCAAGCTCGACAACCTCCCTGTCAGCATCACCGTCGCGAAGCTGAGCGGCAAGCTGCTGGTCGACCCCAGCCTGGACGAGGAGGAGGTCGCGGACGCGCGGCTGACCGTGTGCACGGACCAGAACGGGGACGTGCGCGCGATGCAGAAGGGGCTGGCCGGCTCGTTCACGGTCGATGAGGTTAAATACATAGTCGAGCTTTCCCGGGCGCTCGGCAAGCAGGTCCGCTCGAAGCTCGCAGACTGAACGGGGGTGCCCAGGCATGACCAAGAGGACGAAGAAGGTCGGCGTGACCGGCAGGTTCGGGGCGCGCTACGGCGTCAAGCCACGCAACGAGCTCGGGGCCGTGCTGTCCGTGAAGGGACGCTTCTACGAGTGCCCGTCGTGCAAGCACGTCGCCGTGAAGCGGGTCTCGAGGGGCATCTGGAGGTGCCGCAAGTGCGACCTCACGTTCGCGGGCGGGGCCTACACGCCCGGCCCGATGGTCGCGGGCGCGCCGAGCGAGCACGCCATCGTCCCCAAGGAGGAGGCCGAGGAGGCCGGGGCCGATGCCGTGGGGAAGGCAGCCAAGAAGGAGGCTGAGTGAGGATGTACAAGTGCGGAAGGTGCCGCGAATCGGTGCTCTCCGACATATCCACCGTCGGTGGCATCCAGTGTGAGAAGTGCGGCTCGAAGATCTTCTACAAGCAGCGGCCGAACGTGAAGCGGGTCATCAAGGCCCGCTGAGGGAGGACTGGCCGCCCATGGCCCACGCCGCCACCGTCATCATCGACATGAGCGGTGACGTGGCCAGGGGCGTCGCCGGCGCCCTCGAGGTCGAGGCCGCCGCGGGCCTCCCGAGGGTGGCCGCCGTGGTCCGCCGGCAGGAGGGCGATGGCGACCGCCGCGGCGAGGGCGTCGGCGGTGGGGGCGTGACGATCGGCCTCACGGCCGATGACGCGTCCTCGCTGAGGGCCGCGCTCAACTCGTTCCTGAGGTGGGCCGACCTGGCCGCGAACGTGTCCCAGGGGGCGTTGGTCCCCCCGGATGCGCGCGCCAAGGCCCCGGGGAAGGAGAAGGAGCAGAGCAAGGGGAGGAGGAGGGCGGCCCGACCCGCGAAGGGGCCGGCCCACAGGGCGGCATCCCGCAGGGGGCCCCGCCCGAGCGCCTCCGCCCGTCCAACGTCAAGGTCCAGCCCCCGAAGGGGGACGAAACGGAAAAGGTGATCAAAGTGCCCGAACTGCCCAAGCAGCTGCAGGACAAGCTCAGCAGGTACCAGCAGATGACCCAGCAGCTCCAGATCGTGTCGGCCCAGCTGCAGCAGGTCCAGCAGCAGTCGGTCGAGACCAAGGCGACCCTCGAGGAGCTCGGCAAGCTCGAGGGCGAGTCCGTGGTGTACCGGTCCACGGGAGCGCTCCTCATCCGTGTCAAGGACCTCGAGGCCCTCAAGAAGGAGCTCGGCGACCGCAAGGAGGAGCTCGAGGTCAAGGAGAAGAGCTACTCCCGCCACGAGCAGTCGCTGAGGAAGACGGTCGAGGAGCTCAAGGACGAGCTCAACGCCGCCATCAGCCGCGGCGTCGCCGGGGGCGGCAAGGGCGGTGGGGGCGGCGGCGGCAGCCGCATCAGCGACGACGAGGAAGAGGTCGCCTGAGCCGCGCGCCTGGCTGACACCAGGCAGCGCTCGCGGTCCACAGGGGCCAGGGGAGGGGGTTGTTCCCGACGCCGGTGCTCGAGGAGCTCTGGGAGGGCAGGACGCTCGTCCTCAGCCATGTCAACGCCGACATCGACGCGCTGGGATGCTCCATAGCTCTGGCCGCGATGTTCCCCAACGTCATCGTGGGAGCGGTCGAGAGCGTCAGCCGCGGCGCGGGCAACCTGCGGAGGCACTTCGGCGAGAAGTACCCCGTCGTGGTGGACCCGCCGGTCGCGCCCAACGGCGCGCCCTACGACCGCGTGGTCTTCGTCGACACCTCGTCGCCGATGCAGGTCGGGCACTACGCGCCGCTCCTCCAGCAGTCCATCGTCCTGGACCACCACGCGCCCAACCGCGAGCTGCAGGCCCAGAACCCCAGGTACGTCTGCGACCCCTCGTCCCCGTCGTGCGCCCAGCTCGTCCACAGGGAGGCCGTGGCCGCGCGCGCGCGGGTGGGCACGGACGCCGCGTTCGCGCTCGTCGCGGGCATCGTCGCCGACACGGAGCGGTTCCGCATCGCGCCCAACTCCGCCGTGCGGGACGCGCTGGCCATCCTCGAGGAGGGGAGGCTCGAGCTCGGCCAGGTCATCACCGCGATGGAGAGGCCGGCCTACGACAGGTCCCAGGTCGTCGCGGTCCTCAAGGCCGCCCAGAGGTGCGAGGTGCTCGAGGTGGGGCAGTTCCTCGTCGCCCGCACCCGCGTGGGCGCCTTCGAGGCCTCGGCCGCGAGGCAGCTCGTCGCGATGGGCGCGGACGTCGCGCTCGTCATCAGCGAGGACAAGGGCACGACCGCAATGACGGGCCGCGCGGGCCGCCGCGCGCTCGATGCGGGCTTCAGCCTCAGCGCCTTCATGCAGGAGCTGGGCGCGCGCACGGGCGGCGACGGCGGGGGCCATCCCGGCGCGGGGGGCTACAAGTCCTCCAAGCCGCCCGACGAGGTCGAGGCGCAGGCGTTCTCGCTGGCCAAGGACATGCTGGGGCGGCTCAATCCCCCCGCCGAGGACTGATGGGCTGCCCCTGGTGCGCCGCCCAGCAAGTGTGATATACCATCGAGTCCGTTCCCAGGCGCGTTCGGGGAGATGGCCATGGTGGGCGGGAGCGAGGGCGATCGCGGTGTCCCCGGGGAGCCCCCACCTCAGCTCCTCACGCCCCCCCCGTGGGCGACCGGCGCCGCGCTCGGCGCGCTCATCGCCCTCCTCGCCGCCACCGCGCTGTGGAAGCACCTCGCCCCCACGTACGTGGCGATGCTCTTCTGCTGGCTGGTGATAGCGGGCGGGCTCGCCGGGTCCCGCATCGTCGAGCGGATGTCGCGCCGCGACGTGCTCTGGCAGCTCGAGGCGGTCCTCATCGTGGCCGTCATCGTGAGGTGGGCGATGCTGCTGCAGGGAGAGGTCGAGACCCGTGACGTCGTGGTCGCCATCCATCGCGGCCAGTCCTACCTGGCCGGCGGGACCCCCTACACGCCCGGGTTGGAGGTCAACAAGCCCCCGGCCTACCTGTTCCTGTCGTCAGGGCTGGTCGCGACCGTGGGCCCCTCGGTGCTCGCGTTCCGCGCCATGATGGGACTCGTGGACGCGCTCGTCGCGGTGGTGCTCCTCTGCATGGCGCGCGAGCGCGCCTCCCCGCGCACCGCCCTCGCCATCGCGCTCCTCTACGCGATCAACCCCCTGTCGGCCGTCTCGGTGGGCATCGAGGGCCACTACGACCCCGTCGTGGTGCTCTTCGCGCTCGGAGGGCTGTGGCTGCTCATGCGCGGCTCGCCCGTCTGGGGCTCGCTGGCCCTCGGCGTGGGTTTCGCGCTCAAGCTCTACCCCGCGGTCCTGCTGCCGTGGGCGCTCGTCGAGGAGCGGCGGTGGGGAAGGCGTGCGATGATGGTCGTGGCGTTCGCGGCCCCCATGGCGCTCTCGTGGGTCCCCATCCTCGCGCAGAACCCGGACGCGCTGCACTTCTACGTGACATGGCAGGCCGCCTGGGCTCCCAAGAAGGGCATCGCCTATGGCATATCGATGATAGCCGGATGGAGCGACACCTCCGCCGCGGCACGGGCGGTCTCCATCGCCGTCGAGCTCGTCTTCCTCAGCCTCCTTGCGACGATGTTCCTCGACTGGCTGCGCCGGCGCTCGCGCGCCCCCGCCAGCCACCTGCGGGACTGGTTCCTCGTCCTGACGGCCTGCTACTACGCCCTCTACGCGCTCATGTTCGTGGGCACGGTGATGGACCCTCGGTTCCACGCGGGCGTGGAGAGGCGCGCTCTCGCCGCCGTGGTCGCGGCCGCCTACCTCCCGCTGGGCGCGATGGGGATGTGGTGGCTATGGAGGGGGCCTCTTAGGGGGCCCCTCGGCGTGCCGGCGGGCGACAGGCAGGTGATGCTGGCCGCGCTCTCCGTCGCGTTCCTGCTGTTCTCATCGGCGCAGTACAACCCGTGGTACCTGCTGTGGCTGCTGCCCCTCGTGCTGCTCATCGGGGCCCCCAGGGTCCGCGAGACGTGGCTTTGGTTGTCCCCCTGGAACGCGGAGGGGGCGGGCGTCCGCCTGTGGCCCGGAAGGACGCTCTGACCGTCCTCACCCTCGGAGCCTCTCCGATCCCGCCGAGTCGACGACCCTCGACGCCTGGACGCCCTTGACGGCCATCGCCACGAGGCCCATCAGGACCGAGAGCCAGACCGAGGTCATGATGAACAGGAGGCTCGCGGACGTGGCCACGCGGGCGTCGATGCCAGCAAGGCCGCAGATGCCCGCGATGGCCAGGCTGTTGCCCGCGCCGATGGGGACCAGCAGCGCGGCGAACGAGGAGAGGGTGGCGGCGAGCACCATGAGCTCGGAGCTCGCGTTGAACCCGAGCGCGAGGAAGACGAGCCACAGCCGCAGCGCCTCGTTCGCCCAGATCGCGAGCGTCAATCCCGTGGCGATGGTCCCCTTCGCGCGGTTGTGCGAGATGTCGCGAGTGCCCTCCTCGAACGTCCCCAGGAACCCGTCGACGGTGCGCCTGAGGCCCTCGATCGTCGCGCCCGACGCCCACCGGCCGAGCCTCCGGAACGTCCATTCGGCCAAGCGGCGCGGCCCGCCCGGGTGGGCGACGAACACGATGAGCGCGACCATGAGCACGGCGATGATGGCCGTCGAGATGAGCAGCTGGACGGACACCGAGTGTGAGAGCGTGGCGCTCAGCAGCGCCAGGGCGCAGATCGCGAGGACTATGGTGACGATGGTGTCTATGGTCTTCTCCAGGAAGATGGTCGCCATGCCTCGGGCCACGGGGTACCCCGTCTCGTCCTTCAGCAGCGTGGAGCGGACCACCTCCCCCGCGAGATGGCCCGGGGTGGTGTTGTTGATGGACTGGCCGATGACGAAGTAGAGCGCCACCGACCTCAGCGGGACGCGGTGCTCCTTGTCCGTCACGAGCACGAACCACCGCAGCGACTTCACGGCCACGTTGACGAGGTAGAGCCCTACCACGACGGCGATGAGCGAGAGGTCGGCCTTGGAGAGCTGCTCGGCGATCAAGGAGGGGTTCGCCCTGAGGACGAGGAAACCGAGGAGCACCGCGGCCAGCGCGAGCATGGCTGCGACCCTCAGCGTGCGCCTCTGCATCTCGGTCCCCCGTGCCCGCAGGGAGAGCATAAGGGGTATTTGGCCGTTTCTGTGCGGTGGGGGGCCCCTCGGCCAGCAGGTCCACCGGGGCGGACCGGCCATCCTCAGTCAGCATATTATATCGGCATCGCGCTACGCGGGGGCGGGCGGAGGCCAAAGGATGGACATCTCGACCGTCCTCATGATCTACAACGAGGAGGGCAGCCTGGGGCCCCTGGTCCGGGACATCCTCCGCGTCTACGACGCGTCGGGCCTCGACGGCGAGGTCCTGATGGTCGACGACGGTTCCCGCGACGGGAGCCCGGCCATCTGCGACGCCCTCGCGCGCGAGGACCCCCGGGCGGTCGCCATCCACCACGGCCACAACAAGGGCCGCAGCTGGGCCATCCTGACGGGCTTCGAGGCGGCCCGGGGCGACGTCGTGGTCATCATGGACTCCGACCGTCAGTACGAGCCCAAGGAGATCCCGGCCCTCGTGGCCAAGGTGCGGGAGGGCTGGGACGTGGTCAGCGGCCGCCGTGACCGCAGGCAGGACCGGCTCGACCGCAAGGTCATCTCGAGGGTCTACAACGTCGTCATCGTTCGCGGGCTGCTGCACACCCCCGTGCGGGACCAGAACTCCGGCCTGAAGGCCTTCCGAGCGGGGGCTGCGAAGGGCATGGGGTTCGACCCGACGGGCTTCCGGGGGCTGCACCGGTACATACTGCCACTGGCCCACATCAGGGGATACAGCATCATCGAGGTCACGTGCACGCACTACCCGAGGACGGCGGGCCGGAGCTACATCAAGTCGACGACTGTCCCGTTCATCGCCCTGCGCGACCTGATGAGGTTCTACCGGGTCTACGTCAGGCCAGCGCGCAGGGCAAGGAAGGCCCGGGGCTGAGGGACACCGACGGCGCCGATGGGGTCGACGGGACCGTCGATGACACGCGGGGACCGACAAGTGTAAAATACCCGGCAGGGCCTTCTCGGGTGCCCCGGGTGGGCGCATGGGCAGGCCGACAATCACCGTCATCATCCCGACCCTCAACGAGGCCGAGTCCATAGGCCCCACCATCGACGCCATCCCGAGGGCGCCGCACATCAGCGTGATGATCGTCGACGGCAATTCCAGGGATGGCACGCAGCGGATCGCCCGCGAGAGGGGGGCGGAGGTCGTCGTCGAGCCCCGCAAGGGCTACGGCCGGGCCTACAAGACTGGCTTCGAGGTCGCCACCGGGGACATCATCGTCACGATGGACGGGGACCTGACCTACCCAGCTGAGCGGGTGCAGGAGCTCGCGGACGTGCTCGTGGAGAAGGACCTGGACTTCATCACCTGCGACAGGCTCACCCAGATGAGGCCCGGGGCCATGAGCCGCAAGCACCGTTTCGGCAACTGGGTGCTCGCGAAGGCGACCAACATCCTGTTCGGGATGCGCATCAGGGATTCCCAGAGCGGCATGTGGGTGTTCCGGCGGTCGATCTGGCCGAGCCTGGCCGTCGTGAGCGACGGCATGCCCTTCTCCGAGGAGCTGAAGATAGAGGCGTGGAAGAAGGGGCTGCGGTGCGCCGAGCTCCCCATCGACTACCGCCCCAGAGTGGGCGAGGTGAAGCTCAACACCTGGCGCGACGGCTCCCGCAACCTCAAGTTCCTCTTCAAGAAGCGGTTCGGCCATCCCAAGGAGACCGATTAGGGGACCTGCGCTGGGGACTGGGGCGCGCGCTCGGGCCTGATGGGGTCGTGCCCCGTCGGACGGGGGCCTCGGCCGCCTCACAGCGTCCTCATCGGGACCTTCGCGGCCTCGATGGGCTTCCAGCCGAACTTGTGGTAGACCTGCTGCCCCTCGGTCGACACCAGGAAGTCGATGAACCGCTTCGCGAGCTCCCTGTTGGGGCTCCACGGCGTGATGCCGATGCTCGTGACCCTCCATGAGCACCACTCGGGCGGGATGGGCACCATCTCGACCCGCTCTGGGGCGAGCAGCGCGATGGAGGCCCAGCCGATGGAGGCGTCGACCTCCCTGCGCGCCAGGACGGTGATGAGCTCGCTCGAGCCTATGGAGACCGATGTGATGCGCCTGCGCATCGTGTGGAACATGTTTGCCCGGAGGGCGACCTCCTCCCAGAGGTTGGCCAGCGAGCCGACGCTCGACACCCCGAGCCGCACGTCGCGGCGCGTGAGGTCCCGAAGCTCCACGACCTCCGCGGGGTTGCCGTTCGGGACGAGGACGACGGTCTCTCGCGCGCCGAGGTGCTGGATGCTCTCCGCGAGCATGGCCCCGAACACCATGGCCGCGTCCATGGACGCGCCGCAGCCACCGCAGAACAGGTCGCCCGCGTGGCGCTCGCACATCTGTGGTATGAGCCTGTCCGAGGGCCCCACGGTCACGTCCAGGTTGACGTCCTCCTGGAGCACGAACGCCTGGGCGGCCCTCCGCAGGGGACCGGTGGTGCTGCCAGTGGCGAAGGCGTGGAGATGCTTCTCACCGACCTTCTCCGGCGTCACGACCACCCGTTCAGACGTGCGCGAGGTGCTTTATAAGGCCATCGGGCGCATTCTCACGCCTTGGTAAGCCGAGGCTCCCTCAGTCGGGGGGCAGGTGCTCGCGGAGGAATCCCCTCACGAGGCGTGAGAGCTCGTCGGGCGCCTCGATGAACGGCAGGTGCCCCACGCCGTCGAGGACGACGAGCCGGGCGCCCGGGATGCCCCTGGCCAACCTCTCGGACACGTCCCCCGGGACGGTCGGGTCCTGCGCGCCCCACAGCACCAGCGTCGGGGCCAGGACCGACGGCAGGAGCATGCCCAGGTCCCTCTCGAGCCGCCCCTGCCCCATCGCCCTCGCGCGCGCCTCGTCGTAGCCCTTCGCCGCTGCGGAGGAGGCGCGCAGCCGCGAGACGAGGGACGGCGTGAGCGCGCCAGGGTCGGCGACCATCCTCACGAGGTCGAGCGTGCCGGACCTGAACGGCAGCCCCCCCGAGGACACCAGGACGAGGGCGCGGACGCGCTCGGGCCGGCGCGCCGCGAGCTGGATGGCGACCGCGCCCCCCCGCGAGTGGCCGACGATGGCCGCGGGCGGGACCTCGAGCGCCCCCAGGAACGCCGCGAGCATCCGCCACTGCTCCTCCGCCGGCTCCCGCGGGTCCCACGGGTCCGACCCGCCGTGGCCGGGCAGGTCCGGCGCGATGGCGAGCCAGCCGTCGGCCGCGAGGTCCCGCAGCAGCCCCTCGAAGAAGGCGCCGCTCCCGTGGAACCCGTGGACGACGACCACGGTCTGCGCTGCCGGGTCCCCGGCGTAGTAGAAGTGCCATCTGCGCCCGTCGACGGTCACGTCGCCCTCGACGAGCTGCCCCTGCCCGTCACCGCCGTCGTCGTCGTCGCCCTCAGCCGCCACGCCGGATGGACCGCGGAGCGGCCGTTTAACCCTTTCTGCGCCACGGCAGCCGCCCGTGCGTCCAGAGGAGGAGCGCGGCCCCCGCGATGGCGCCGAGGGTGTCCGCCACCGCGTCCAGGGCCGACGCGCTGCGGCCAGGCACGAACGCCTGCAGCGCCTCCAGCAGCAGCCCGTAGAGCGCGCTGAGCGAGACCGTGAGCAGGAACCGTTCGAGCGGGACCCACCTGCCCGTCCTCACGAGGGCGAAGGCTATGAGCGCGGCCAGGACGAGGTACTCGACGAAGTGGTAGAGCTTGTCCTGCTGAGGGACGAGCGAGACGTCCTCGAGCGGTCCCAGGTCCCGCGCGAGCGCCATCGCGAGCAGCACGCCCGCCCAGGCCGCCGGGGCCACGGCGTAGAGGTACGCCCTCCACCTGATACCACCGGTCGCGATGGCCATGCCCCCGCCCTCCTATCGCCCCTTGGGGGGCCCGCAGCCGGTGAGCGGCTCCTTGGAGAAGTCGAAGAGCGTCGCCCTCCCCTTCGCGCCAGGCGTCTCGAGGTCGAGCCGGTGGCCACGGTTCACGTCGCCGATGCGGGCGGCCGAGAGGCCCCTGCGTCGGAAGCCGGAGAGGACCTTGCGGACGTCGGTAGGGCGGCAGGTGACGACGACGCCGCAGCCCTGGTAGGAGAGCAGCCACTGCGTCAGGTCCGCCCAGGGCGGCGCGGGCACGCGCAGGGGGTCGACCACCGCGCCCTTGCCGGACGTCTCGAGGAGCATGCCCAGCGTGCCGAGCGTGCCCGGGTTGGAGATGTCCTTGCCCGCGGTGAGCAGGCCGCGCTTGGAGAGCTCGCGCGCCGCGAGCATCCGCGCGACCGCGTCCTCGGAGGTCCGCTTGGACGTGGTGTCGAAGGAGTATCGGAAGTCCGGGTGGAACCTGCCCTCGGTGTCGACGGCGACGACGACGGAGTCGCCGGCCCTGGCCGTGTGGGAGTAGATCACGTCGCGCCGCCGCGCGAACCCGACTATGGCGACGTCGATGGCGTTGTACTCGGAGGCGGGGTGGGTGTGGCCCCCGACCATGGGGATCCGGAACTTCTCGACGCCCGCCCGCACGCCCTCGAGCAGCCTCCTGCCGGTCCGCCTGTCCTTGATGGAGACGACGTCGACCATGCAGTAGGGCACGCCCCCCGTGGCCGCCACGTCCATCGCGTTGACCAGCACCGAGCAGTAGCCGGCCCACCAGGGGTTGGCCTCGAGGAGGGTGGACATGATGCCATCAGCGGCGACGAGGATGGTCTCCCCGTCGGGATCGTCGTCAAGCGCGATGACCGCGCAGTCCTCGCCGAAGTCCGCGAGGACCCGGCCCCCCTGAGCGCCGGGCTCCATCGCGCCTGGCGCGAAGCGCGGGAGGTAGCCGATGACGTCCGCGATCGGGTGCTTCCGGGTGACGCCGGGGTAGGCCCTGATGGCCCTGACGAGCGCCTCGAGGTCGACGGGGGCTGCCATCACGTCAGGAACCATGCGCGGGGGTATATTTCTTTCGCAGCCCGTCCGAGGCCATTCGAGGCCACCCCCCAGGAGGGGGGGAAGGTATTTCTCCCCCCTCGGTCAATGGCAGGAGCGACATCCTCGGAGGCGGGCCGCATGGCGAAGGACGGGAAGGTCATCGGGACGTGCCAGAGCTGCGGGATGACGATGCACAAGTACGGGCTCGAGAAGGACGGCACCCCGAACAAGGACTATTGCCTCCGCTGCTACAGGGACGGCGAGTTCACCCTCCCCGACGCGACCATCGATCAGATGGTGCGCATCTCGGCGCAGACCCTGATGGACAACGACCCCGAGATGAAGCCCGAGGACGCCATCGAGCAGATGGAGGAGGTCCTGCCCACCCTGAAGAGGTGGAGCGACAAGCCCCGGGCCAAGAAGCGGGCAGCCTGAGGCTGTCTTGACCGCGGTCTGGAGGCGCAGGGCTCGCTCGCAGTCCGCTTCGGCCTCCATCCCGTCAGGTCGCTCACGTCAGCCGCACGCGCCTGCGCCTGCGCCACAGGACATAGGCCGCGCCGCCGCACCCGATGAGCACGAGGAGCATGACGGCCGCGCCGCCCATCCCGCCCGCCGTCTGGAGGGTCGGCCCGGTGGGAGTGGGCCCCGGCGGCTTCTCGTCCGCGTAGTAGAAGCTGATGTTGAACGCGTTGGACCCCGTCCTGATGTCGGGCTCCCCGGCCACGTAGGCGTAGAACCTCGCTCCGACGACGTTGTCGGGCTTGGGCGTGTCCGTGAGGAACACGATCGTGGCGGTGCCCTTGGCGTTGTCGATCCTGACGACCTTCGTGGCGTTCTCGGAGACAGAGAAGTTCAGCTTCGCCAGCTCCTCCTGGGTGAAGTACTGCGTGAGGTTGATCACGATGGCGGACGCGCCCTCCTTCACGAGGTAGGTGGCGTTGAAGGTCCTGACCTGCCTGGGCGCGTCGGTTATGCCCTTCACGTGGACGAAGACGTACTGCTCGGCGAAGTCCCCGTTCTTGCCCGTGACGTTTATGTAGACGTTCTCGTCGAGGGGGCCGTCGCTGTACGACAGCGTGACCACGAACCCCTTCGCCGTCGCGTTCTTGGAGTGGACCCCGACCGCGTAGTCGACCCCAGGCGCCATGTTCTTGAGGTAGGGGGCCAGGTCGAGCTTGTAGGGCAAGTCCTCGGTCACCGTGATGGAGCCGATGGCCCCGAAGACGAATTGGTCCACCGGGACCTTCTCGACGTAGATGGTGACCGTCTCGGCCGCGGTGTCCGAGCCCTCCCTGGCGGTGAACGTCACGGACTCCTTCTCGACGCCGGCGCTCGCGGGGTAGACGATGGTGACCACGAGCCCGCTCACGGTGGCGTAGGTCGAGCTGACCTCGAGCGTCACCTTCGAGATGTCGTCGACGTTGTAGAGGTACGGCGTGGCGTCGATGACGAGCTTGGAGTCCTCGAACACCGTGCGGTCGCCGATGCCGCTCAGCTGCAGGAGCTTGCCCAGCCTGAGCACGTGCACGGTGACCTCGCGCGTGAAGCTGTGGGCGCCGTCCGTGACGGTGACGCGGACGAGGTCGTCCCTGGCCTCGGCGCTGCCGGTGAAGCCCTCGGGGTAGGCGAGCTGGATGTCGAACCTGTTCACGACGGTGTAGGGCGAGTCGGTGTAGGCCTGGATGTAGTCGATGTTGAACGCGTTCATGATGTAGGGCTTGATGTTGAACGTCTCGG
>Ga0316628_100002529_pt1 | contig 13614 bp, 12 predicted proteins | sample OWC_Aug_M2_C1_D5_FD_207648 | JGI IMG/M metagenome (GOLD analysis project Ga0316628, IMG submission 207648) | Wetland soil microbial communities from Old Woman Creek delta, Ohio, United States - OWC_Aug_M2_C1_D5_C | ecosystem: Environmental > Terrestrial > Soil > Wetlands | place: USA: Ohio... | reverse complement strand
CCGCACGATCGGCGCGAGCACTGCGGCCGTGAACACGACGCAGCCCGTCACGAAGACCGCCACGAATGCGCCGAGGCTGGCGATCATCGCCCAGCCGAGCCGCGCGGCGACCGGAGCGGCCAGGCAAGCGACGCCGAGCGGCGCCACGGCCATGAGCCAGCCGACGAGGCGGATGATGGCTGTCACGGCGGCGTCCGCGAGGTCCGTGATGGTGCCGCGCCGCGTGTCGTCCAGGCCCGCAGCCGCAGCCCCGAACAGGACGGAGAAGACGACGACCGGGAGCAGGGCCCCGTCCGCCGCCGCCCTCACGGGGTTCGTCGGCACGAGGTCCACGAGGAATTGCGTGAACCCGGGCAGGCGCTGGACCGAGCCGCTCACGTCGGCGGCGCCGGCCGCGGCCGCCGCGCGCAGCCCGGAAGTCGCGTCCGCCGCGAGCGGAGCGAGCGGCATGGCCAGCTTCCCCAGCAGCAGGCCCGCCAGGATGCCGAGCAGGCCGAGCGCCAGGAAGATGAGAATCGCCCTGGTGCCGAGCCGGCCCAGCCTCCTGGCGCTCCCCAGGCCGGCGACGCCGCTGACGACGGCGCCCACCACCAGTGGAATGACCACCATCCGGATGAGGTTGACCCAGATGGCGCCGATCGGCTCCACGCCGAGCGCGATTCGACGGAGCGCGGGCGCGCCGGTCCCGGAGGAGAGGAGGCCGAAGCCGAGGCCGATGAGAAGCCCCAGCCCGATCTGCAGCGAGAGCGAGGGTCGCTTCAGGGGCAGTCCCGTGTGCCGAGCGTTGGTGCGGCCGGCGTCGTCACTTGGCCGGCCGCGATCAGTCGGCAGAGCGGGAATGTTCCTCCGAACGCCGGCGGCCGCAACGGGAAGACCCGCATCCCGTCCTTCAGGAGATTGCCTCGATGCGTGCGGGGACGGCAGATTCCGGACGGGACCTCAGCGAGGAGAGCGCTCGGCCAGGAGTCTCACGTCGGCCTCGATGCTCCCGATCTGCTCTATGGCTTCCTGGAAGCTGTCGGCCGTGGGGACCGGCACGCCTTCCTTGCTGAACATCGAGGCGACCAGGGCATCGGTGTAGCTCACGACGGCGTTGGTAACCGCGCTGTCGATCAGCCGGTTGATGCGGAGCACCGTGGGCATCTGCTGGCGGGAGGGCAGGGCAACGAAGAAGTCGCCGAGCTGGAGGGCGAGCAGCTCGCGCAGGTGCTGCAGCTCTTCCACTACTTCGCCGGCCGAGAGTCCTCTGAGTGCGGCGAGCTTCCCGTACAGATCGGTCGCGGCATGCCAGGTGTCGGCGGCCTCGCGCCTCATGGGACCCGCCATCACCACCAGGAGGTCGACGATGAGGCGCACCATGCGCTGGGACGTCGCCCCGTCGAGCGCCGGGCTGCCGGCTTGGCGGCCCGCGATCCAAGTGGTCCAACCTGAGACCAGCTCGTCGCGAATGGCGGCGACGCGCCGTGACACGACGAGCAGCGAGGGTGACGAAGTGCGGTGCGGTTGCATGGTCACGGGGCCGGGAAGATAGCGGGGTGGCCACTCCCAGGCTAGCGAGCTTGTGCCTCCTGGGCGCGGATGGCGGACCGCTGCGCGTGGACGTGCGGACCAGCGCCCGGCAGGGTGAGGTGCGGCCGACGGTCGTCGTGTGCCACGGATTCAAGGGATTCAAGGACTGGGGCTTCTTCCCCAGGCTCGGGGAGCGCCTGGCGCTCGCCGGCTTCACGGCCGTGACGTTCAACTTCTCGGGAAGCGGCGTCGGGTCCTGCGAGGGTGTGGTCGACGAGCCGGATCGGTGGTTCCGCCAGACGCTCAGCAATGACCTCGCGGACCTCGATGCCGTGCTGGCCCACCTCGCGGGGAGCGGCGAGCCCCCATGGCTGGCACTGCTCGGCCACAGCCGCGGCGGCGGGATCGCGGTGCTGCAGGCTGGGCGAGACCGCAGGGTGAGGGCGCTGGTGACGTGGGCCGCCGTCTCGAGCTTCCTCCGCTACTCGCCCGAGGAGGTAGTGGCCTGGCGGCGGGACGGCCGGATCCAGGTCGCAAACGCGCGGACGGGCCAGGTTCTCCCCGTCGGCACGGCGCTGCTGGACGACCTCGATCTCAATGGCGCCGGAAGTCTCGACCTGATCGCGGCCGCGGGTCGCGTCCGGGTACCGTGGCTCATCGTGCACGGGAGGGCGGACGAAACGGTGCCTGTCTCGGAGGCCGAGCGGCTGCTGGAGGCATCGGGCTCCCCGCTGGCGGCGCTGCGGCTGGTTCAAAGGGCGGGCCACACGTTCGGCGCGCGCCATCCCTGGGCGGGGAGCACCCGGGAGCTCGATCAGGCAATCGGGTGGACGGCGGAATTCCTGGGTCAGGCGCTCGGCTGACTCGGCCTCGCAGGCATGTGGGCCGAGTTCCAGTGGGTCACGGAAGCGGCGCGGCCCGGGTCAGAGGGCCCGGGCCGCATCATTGTCGTGGGGCGGTGGGTTTCACAGACCGGCAGCGCGAAGCCCGTCCAGCTCGCCCAGCCGGTAGGCGTGACTCTGCGGCAGCAGGTGGTCGCGCCTCCGCTTCAACCAGAGGCCAGCCGCGGCAAGAGCCGCGACGGCGAGCAGACCGACACCGAAGATGCGAATGGGGCCTCCCGGGCAAATGGACACGCTGAAATCTATACAGCCCTGCAAGAGCAGTTGTTCCGCTTTCGCGCGCTTCCTTGACTGCAAGCGGGGGATGCGCGCTAGTTCCACTGCAGCGTAGCAGCGCAAGAATAGGGCCAGTGGGAGGCGTCCGTGCCGATCTTCGAGTATCGCTGTGGCAGGTGTGGCCGGGTCTTCGAGCAACTCGTCCGCGCGTCAACCGATCGTGGGGAGTGTCCCGGCTGTGGGTCGCGGAAGGTGGAGAGACTGCTGTCGGTCGCCAGCACGCCCCGGACCGGCGGCGGCGCGGAGTCGCCAGGCGGACAAGGAGGCTGTTGCTCGGGCGGAGGTTGCCGCTGCGCGAGCTAGGCGGGCTTGCGGCGAGACTCGCTGCTGCGCTCGGAAGGCGCGAGCCCGCGCGGGCTTGCCGCGAGGGGGCCAGGCTGGCGGCCGTTGCGGTGGTGCTGAGCGACGAGGCGGATCCGGCCCTGCTCCTCATCCGGCGAGTGGTGCGCCGCGACGACCCCTGGTCGGGACAGGTGGCGCTCCCCGGCGGCTTCCGTGCCTCGGACGAGGAGGCGCTCGCCGAAACCGCCCGCCGCGAGACCGCCGAAGAGACCGGTCTTAGTCTCGACACTGCCGGCAGTTATTGCGGAGAGCTCGACCGCATTAGCCCCCTCGCATCCTTCCTCCCGCCGGTCGTGGTGTCGGCCCAGGTCTACACGGTGCCCTCCAGACTCCCGGTCACGCCCGGGGTCGAGGCCGAGGCGGCTCTGTGGATCGCCTGGTCCCGGCTGCTCGATCCCGCCAACCGGGTCGCGCTGCGGGTGGAGTTCCCCGACGGCCACCGCGAGGTGCCGGCCATCTGTGTCGGCGATCTCCAGGTCTGGGGCCTGACGGAGCGGATCATTCGGCGGTTGGCTGACGTCCTCCGTGTGGCCGGCGCTGGTTCCCAGCCGCCGTGATCTCCGAGCAGGCGTCGATGCCGCGTGGTGGCCTGGCGCGGGCGGCATGGCGCTTCGGCCCCGCGTTCCTGGTGTCCGTCGGGTACATGGACCCGGGCAACTGGGCCACCGACATCGAGGGCGGGGCGCGCTTCGGCTTCTCGCTCCTGTGGGTGCTGCTGCTGTCCAACGCGATCGCCCTGTTCCTCCAGGCGCTCGCGTCCAAGCTGGGGATCGTCACGGGGAAGTCGCTGGCCCAGAACTGCAGGGATCGTCTGCCGGGCTGGCTCAATCTGCTGCTGTGGGTGGCTGCCGAGGCGGCAGTCCTCGCTACCGACCTGGCGGAGTTCCTGGGCGCGGCGCTCGGCTTCAGTCTTCTGCTCGGCGTGCCGCTGTTCGAGGCCGCTATCCTCACGGGTGTGGTAGTGCTCGCGCTTCTCGGACTGGAGCGGTACGGCTACCGCGTGGTCGAGCTGGCGATCATTTCGCTGGTGGCGGTGGTGGGCGTCGCGTACATCGTCGAGTTGGCGATGATCAGGCCCGCGCTGGGGCCGATCCTGAGGGGTCTGGTGGAGCCGGATCTGAGCGGCGGCCGCCTCTTCCTGGCCATCGGCATCCTGGGCGCCACGGTGATGCCCCACAACCTCTACCTGCACTCGGCGCTCGTCCAGGCGCGCCGCCCGCTGCTCGGCGAGCGGGCTCACATCGCGTCGCAGCACCTCGACGCGGCTGTGGCCCTGAACGCCGCGCTGCTCGTGAATGCGGCCATCATGGTCACAGCGGCCGCCACCTTCCACGGACGTGGCCCTGCCGTGACTTCACTGGCCCAGGCGCACGCCGCGCTGGTGCCGCTTCTGGGTGGCTTGGCCGCCGGGGCGTTCGCGGTCGCGCTGCTCGCTTCGGGGCTGTCCTCGAGCACGACGGCCGTCATGGCGAGCCAGGTGGTCCTTCAGGGATTCCTGGGTGTGCGGGTGAGCCTGTTCGTTCAGCGCCTGCTCACGATGGTGCCGGCGCTCGTCGTGATCTGGATCGGCGTGGATTCGCTCAAGATCCTGATCCTCTCACAGGTGTTCCTGAGCTTCGGGCTGCCGTTCGCGGTAGTGCCGCTCGTCTGGCTCTCGCAGCATCGCGGGGTAATGGGCGAGTTCGCCAACCGCCGAGCCACGACCGTCATCGCGTCGGCGGTTGCGGCGCTGATCGTCCTCCTCAACGGGCTCTTGATCTGCCGGTTGCTGGCCGGCGCGCCGTAGCCTCCCGTCCGGCATGGGGCACGCCGGCCTGCGCACGTCAGCGGAGCTGGGGCGGGTCGTCCCAGCGTGCCGCCGTCAGCCGTGCCGGGCCTCGTCCAGGCCGCGGAGGATGGCGGCGAGGCGACGGTCGCGCGCCTCTCCGAGCGCGTCGATCTGCGCGCCGTAGGCCTTCTCGATCAGAGCGGTCAGCGCGCGCACCTGCTCCGGCTCCAGCTTGTCCCACCGGGCGAGGCTTCCCCACCATGCCTCGAACGCCTGGAGCAGCTGGTCCAAGAAGGACTTGACGCCGCCCTCGCCGGCGCCGAGGTGGTAGGTCAGATGCGGACCGGCCGCCGCCCAGCCCAGACCCGGGCCGAGCGAGACGGCGCGGTCGATGTCGTCGACGTCCACCACGCCCGTGAGCACGAGGTCTATGCACTCGCGCCACACCGCCGCGGCGATGCGGCCCACGGCGTTGCCCGGCACCTCGCGCTTCAGCGTCACCGGGATGCGACCCAGGGCCCGGAGCCATCCGCGCACCGTGTCCACGGTGTGCGGTGCGGTGAACTTCCCGGGCACTACCTCAACCAGCGGAATCAGCTCGGGCGGGTTCAGAGGGTGCGCCACCACGCAGCGCCCGGGTTCCCGGCAGCGCGCCGCTATGGCGGTGACGGGCAGCCCGCTCGACGACGAGGTGATGGTGGCGTCGGGAGCGGCCACCTGGCCGAGGTTCTCGAACAGCCGCTGCTTCTGGGCCAGGTCCTCGGCCACGCACTCGACGATCCAATCCGCAGGGCCGCAGGCGTGCAGCAGCGAGCGGCCGATCTGGACGCCGCGCAGGCCCTGCGCGACGAGAGCGGCGTCGGCGCGGCCCATGGCGACCAGCGCGGTGGCGCGGCGGGAGATCTCCGCGAGCGCGGCATCGGCTGCGCGGGCGTTGGTGTCGTAGACGGCGGTCTCCCAACCGTGTGCGGCGCAGAGCGCGGCCCAGCCGCGGCCGATCGCGCCTGCCCCGACGATGGCGACTCTGGGCGGAGCGAGCTGTGGTGCGGTCATGGAGTGGCAAACTACGGGCGGAAATCCGCCTTCGTAAGCCACCGGCCGAACAGATGCTCCAGGAGAATGTCGTGGACGAGCGGGAGACTCACCCGGCGGAACACGGCGACCGGCGGATCGCCGGCGCCGCCCAGCGCGGTCCTCCCGCGATGCTCGCCGTCGCCGAGGTCCACTGCCAGCGGAAGGCGCTCGGCCTCTCCCCAGTCGGGCTCGATGGCGAGCGCGACCGCGAGGGGATCGTTGATCACGGCGCCGCGCAGGCCCTCGTGCCCTTCGTGGAACCGCACGTAGAAGCCGAGCAGTCGGCCCAGCCAACGCGCGTCGGGATCGCGGTGCCGGGCGAGCTTCTCGACCGCGGCAGCCGGCAGCACCAGCAGCCTGGTCACGTCCAGTCCGACCATCCAGGTGTCCAGTCCGGCGCGGAGGACGGCGTCGGCGGCCTCCGGGTCGCACCACACGTTGAACTCGGAGAACGGTCCCGTGTTGCCCGCCGCGGCGACGTTGCCTCCCATCATCACGTGGCGCTTCACGCGCCGGCGGACGAGCGCCGCGTCGGCGCGAATGGCGAGCGCCAAGTTGGTGAGCGGGCCCAGGGTCACGAGCGTGACCGGCCTGTCCGCCGCGGCGAGCGCTTCGAGCAGCGCCCGGGGCGAGGGCGTCACCGGATCGGGCGTGGGCAGCGCGTCGTGGTCGCCGAGCCCTTCCGGCCCGTGGGTCTCCCTCGCGGTGACGAGCGGCCTGGTGAGCGGACGGTCCCAGCCCGTCAGAACGGGTGCGTCCGACGGCGCGCGGGCGAGCACCAGCCGCGCGTTGCGCACCGCGCGATCCAGCGTCGTGTTGCCGTACGAGACCGAGACGGCGCCCAGACGTGCCGCGCTCGCCCGTGCGGCCAGCAGCAGGGCGAGCGCGTCGTCTATCCCGGGATCCGTGTCAAGAACCAGAGAGCCCGTCGTCCCTCCGTCGGCAGTAGACCATCGCGCCGGCCGGGGACTCGAGCCCGAGGGCCGGCGCGATCACGGTGAGTCGCCTCAGCGTCCTGCCCCGCCGTGCGACTGGATCCAGGTCGCCCGCCTGGCCTCGGCGGCCGCCAGGTAGGTGAGCTGCTGGGAAACCAGCCGGCCGAGGATCGTGGGACGCGCCTCAGGTCGCCTCATGACCGACGGCTGAGTCACCAGCCCGTAGGCGTACCACCAGGCCTGGACCACCTCGTTCGCGCGCTTCAGGGCCTTGATCTGCGCCGCGTTGTAGCGCTGCAGCGCCGCCTGGGCCGAGCTGGAGGTGCGGCTCCCGGTGAAGTCCCACACGCGCTCGTTGGGCACGGTGTCGAAGTCGACCACGACGGCGGCACGCCGCACGGCGCCGCTGGCGAGCGCGCGCGTGTAGCGGAGGATGTCCGCGCCCTCCTGATTGCCCTCGTCGATCACGGCCGCCGCCAGGAGCCTCCCGAAGTCCGGGTACCGAGTATCGCGGGTGGCGTTGTTGATCAGCGCGTGGTAGTTCACGTGCATCGTCGTGTCGCCACGGCCGAGCGCCTCGGGCGCAGGCCGCATCGAGGCGATGACGGCGGCGGAGTCGCCCTGCGCCATCAGGGGCATCGCCTGCGACAGCTCGGCCTGGAAGATCTTCTCCGAGAGCGACTGCAGGTTGGCGATGATGTCGACCGCGAGCGCCTCGCGCGTCGGCGCCTTCCCCCACAGGCCGAAGCCGGTCTTGAGCTGCCCGAGGAGCCGGGCCAGAGTGACGTCGTTCTGGACGCCGGAGCTCCAACCCTGGACCGTGTGAGTCCCGTCCGCGACGTCGGTCAGATAGTGCATCGCGCTGCCGGCGAAGATGGACGAGAGCGCGTTGGTCCCCGGTCCACCCTCGAACAGAGCGAGCAGCGAGAGATCGGTGTAGAGCTGGGCGTTCTGCTCGGCGTAGGTCTCGACCGCGCCCGGGAACCCCGGCGCGACCACGTAGTTCCAAGGAGCCGAGCGCATGACGCCCGGGTTGGTCGACTTCGGCACATGGTTGAGGCCGATGTGCGCGTGAGCCTGGCTCGTGGCGCCGGTGAGACGGCCCATGTTCAGCGTCATGGGATCGAAGGGCACCGTGTCACCCTGGGCCGTCAACTGCACCGCGCCGTCGGGACCGCGGAACAACCGGTCCTGGTTCCGCCGGTCCAGGGCGGGGTAGATCGAGCCCATGCCCAGGGCGGTCAGGAGAGGGATGGACGCGCCAGGGCTGTACTGCGGATACGGATCGAGGCGGGCCTCCGAGGGGACCAGCGTCCGATACACCGCCGCGAACGAGTCGATGCCGAGGACGCGGGCCTCGCCGTTGAGCATCAGGAATTCCCTGAAGGCACGCGCATCGAACGCCTGTGCGGTCGGGTAGCGGCGAATGAAGGCGTTCCGCACCGCCGTGTCTGGCAAGGTCCTCGCCTGGCCGTAGAGCCAGACGCGGAAGCGTGCAAGATCGGCGTCCTGCACGCCCGTCAAGGTGGTGGTCCTCACCGGCGTGTTTGCCAGCCACCGCTCGTTCGCGAGCGAGCGCGTCGGGATCAGGCTGTGAAGGAGGATTCCGTAGCCGAAGGCCACGGAGGGGGCCAGGATCAGTGCGGCCAGAGCAGCTGCACGAATGGAGAACCGGCGTGACATGGCGTTTGCCTCGGACGGGTCGTGGTGCCTGTTCGCTCACACAATGGGCCAAACCGAGCCTGCATTCCCCGGGGCGCAACGGGCCGGCTCCGGGTCGGCTGAATCTATCGCAAGGCCGCACCGCTGGCCAATCACCACGGGCAGGCGGCGGCCGGCCGCGGCTCGCGGAACGAGCGGCTTTGCCGTAACTTGAGATTCATGACGCAGCCCTTCATCCCCGCCAGCGGAGAGAACCGCCTGCTGCTGATTGTGGACGACGACGAGGGCATTCTCTCCTCGCTGTCGACCTTCTTCGAGCGCCACGGCTACTCGGTCGTCCGGGCCGCGACCGGCAAGGAAGCGCTCGATGCGTTCGAGATGCGGGAGCCCGACGTCACCATCCTGGACCTGGGACTGCCCGATCTGAATGGGATGCAGGTTCTGGAAGTGCTTCGGCGCAAGCGTGCCGCAGTGGTCCTGCTCACCGGCCAGGGGGATATCCCCACTGCCGTGCGGGCGATGCAGCTGGGCGCGGAGAACTTCCTCACCAAGCCGCCGAACATGCCGCACTTGGTGGCTGCCGTCGAGCGTGCGATCGAGAAGGCGGATCTCCGGCGGGAGAACCGAAGACTCCTCAAGCTCGTCCCCACCACCCGCAAGCGTCTAGCCCGCCTGGCCGTCACCGCCGTGCTCGTGGCGGCCGCGGCCGCGATCGGCTTGGCGGTAGGCGGGATGGGGTCGAGGCAGGCGGTCGGCCCGGAGATCGCTCCGACGAGGCTCCCCGTGACCAACCCGCCGCCCAGTTCGCGGGACACGTTCCCGCTGGTGCCGGGAGCGCCCCAGCGGCCGGCCCCGCCGAGTCGCTGAGGCTGCCGCGTCGCTGTTGCGTCCGGGTTCGGGGTCGTTCAGGCTCTGAACCCTGTTCGTCTGCGGCCGGATCGCCCGCTCCTCGCTGGCGACGTGGCTCCGAGATCACGTTCGAGTCCAAGACACTCAATCGACGGCGACATGACAGTCTAATGACACCAATGCGATGTGTCTCCATGGTGGTGATCGTTCTGGGCGCAGCGGCGTGTCGGGGTGGTCAGCGAAGTGCCGGCGGGATAAGTGGTTACGAGTGGCCGGACTCGTTCGCCTTCAAGATCGAGTTCGTGTCGGAGTCCCGAGCCGACACCCTGGTGGTCGCGCGGTACGAGGAGCGGAAGGCGCTGCGGCTCGCGAGGCGCGACGAGCGGTTCCTCGTGTGGCACGACAGCGTGGTGAAGGAGAGCTTCCTCCCGGGTCGAGAGCCCAGGATCGAGCCATTCGAGCTCGAGGACACTCTCCCCTACTATGTGGTAATGGGCCGGAGTGGGAGGGTTACGCGGTCGGAGGCCGGGTGCGACCCGGTCGCGGCCGGGTGCCGGAATGCGCTGCCCTCTGCGCTTCCCCTGGAGCTGAGGCGGCTCGTGCCGGTGCTGCCGGAGCGCGAGCCGCAGCGCGGGGAAGTGTGGGTCGACACGTTGGTGTTCGACGACACACCGCGGAGCCGCGGGCTGCGAGGCTCGGTCGTCACGGCGTTTCGGCTGGTGGGCGACACGGTCGTTGCGGGCGACACTCTCTGGGTTGTAGCGTGGCGCTCGGTGCGGCGCACCTTCAGCAGCGCCGGTGGCTTCTCAGTGATCACGCCGAACCAGCCCATCGAGGAAGTCGGCGTCGTTTTGGGGGACAGGCGGACCGGGCTGCCGGTTTTCGCGTCATGGGCCGGCGGTGCCGCCGCACCCCCAGGCATGCGCGCCTTGGGGGTGAGCAGCACCGGATTCCGAGGGCGCGCCTACCTCGTCGGTTCCGTGATCGAGCGGGTTCTGTCGCCGGAGTGAAGGAGCGGCCATGACGGAGTCTCTGCAATCGTCTCTGGAAGGTCTGCTGGTGGCTCTCCTCGTGGGCTTCCTCGTCGGTCTCGATCGCGAGAGGGCGGAGGCACGGAAGGGTCGCGAGGCGTTCGCGGGGGTGCGCACCTTCCCGCTCGTCGCGCTGGCCGGCGCGGTGCCGATGATCCTGATGCCCATCGCCGGGCCGGCGCTCCTGGTGGCCAGCTTCGTGGCGGTGGCCGCCGTGGCGGTGGTCTCGTACGTGCGGTCGTCGGCCGCCGGGGACGTCGGGGCGACGACCGAGGTGGCGGCCATCGCCACGTTCCTGCTCGGGGCGGTCGCCGGCGCCGGACAGCTCGTGGTGGCCGGCGCGACCGGCGTGGGCATCGCGATTCTGCTGGCCGCGAAGCCGCGCCTGGAGTCGTTCTCCCGCGCGCTCACGGGTGAGGAGGTCAGGTCCGCGCTCGAGCTGGCCGTGATCAGCGTCATCGTTCTCCCTCTCCTCCCGAATCGCGGCTTCGGGCCGTGGGAGGTTCTGAACCCGTTCGAGATCTGGCTGATCGTCGTCCTGGTATCCGCGCTCTCGTTCGCCGGATTCGTGGCGATGCGCCTGCTCGGTGCGCGACGGGGCCTGGTGGTAGCGGGTTTGGTGGGTGGCCTCGTGTCCAGCACCGCGGTGACCATCGCGATGGCCGAGCGCTCGCGGGCGGACCAGGGGCTGGCGCGCTCGGCGGCTTCGGCCACCGTGCTGGCTTCGTGTGTGATGAGCCTGCGGATCGCCGTGTTGGCCGGGATCGTGAACGCGGCCCTGCTGCCGCGCCTGCTGCCGGTGGTCGGCGCCATGGCGGTGATGGGAGGCGCCGGGGCGTGGTGGCTCGCCCGGCAGGCAGAGGGGGAAGGCGTGGCGGCGGGCGGCCGGCTGGGCAACCCGTTCAGCCTGCGGGCCGCTCTTTCGTTCGGCGCGATTTACGCGGTGGTGCTGCTCGTGGTGCGCTTCGCGCGCGAGCTGCAGGGCGACGGCGGCACCTACGCGGCGTCCGCTCTCTCCGCGGTGGCCGACGTGGACGCGGTGACGATCGCGTTCGCCCGGATCGGCCCTCTGGCCGACGGTTGGCGGACGCCGGCCGCGGCGGTGGCGCTCGCCGCGATAGTCAACACCGTGGTGAAGCTCGGAATGGGCGTCGGCCTTGGCGAGGGCCGCTTCCGCCGCCATGTGGCGATCACCCTGGGGCTGATGGCGATCGCCGGGGCGGCGGCCGGCATCGCGGTGTACCTGCGGTTCTAGTCCGGGCGTTCGGCGCCGCGGCGGCGGCTCGGAGCGCTGGCCCACGTCCGGTCGATCCGGCCGGCGGACCGGCGCTCCCGTGCGCCGCGGTAGGGCCCGTCGGAGTCAGTACGGAGTCACGTCCCGGATCTGGTCCACTCGAACGACCATGTGCTCGCCGCTGTCCCGCCGCTTCGCCTCGAGGTACTGCGTGCCCGCCTCCCTGTACCAGGTGCGGGGCTCGACCTCGACGGGTCCTTCGTCGAGCACCAGCCTCACGACGCCGCGGAGGATCACCGCTGCTTCCAGCTTCCGGGCGACGTGGGAGGGGTCGGGCCTGTCGTACGCGGGGGCGGGGGCGGCGGCGGGATCGACCTGCATTGCGGTGGTCTCCGGATGCCGAAGTGAGCGGGCTGCGAGCCGTCACGGGCGGGCCCGAAATTGGGCGCCGCGCGCGGCGCTGTCGGTGAGGCCGGTCACGGCAGAGCGAGAAGGCTCGCGCGGCCAGCCGGCGGACGTATCTTCGTAGCCATGGTACGGATCGCGATCGTCCAGTTCAAGCCCGGCAAGGGCAGCTACACCGAGAACCTGGCCAGAGCGGGCGCGATTCTCGGCGACCTCGGGCGCCGTGCGGAGCCGCCGCGGCTCGTGGTCTTCCCGGAGAGCGCGCTGACCGGGTACTTCGTCGAGGGCGGCGCGCGGGAGCTGGCGGTAACGGCGGGGAGCCTGTTCGAGGATCTGTCCGAGCAGCACCGGAAGTGCGGCGCCCCGCCGGTCGACGTCGCGATCGGCTTCTACGAGGAGTGGCGCCGCCGCCTGTACAACTCCGCGCTCTACGCCACGCTGGGCGGCCCGGCGGCCGGCATTCGGCACGTGCACCGCAAGGTCTTCCTTCCCACGTACGGGGTCTTCGACGAGGAGCGGTTCGTCGAGGCCGGCCACGAGGTCCGCGCCTTCGACACGGGCTGGGGCCGGGCGGCGGTGCTGGTGTGCGAGGATGCCTGGCACTCTCTGGCGCCGACGCTGGCGGCTCTGGGTGGCGCGGAGCTGGTGGTCATCCTGTCGGCGTCGCCCGCGTGCGGCGCGTCCCCGCGAAGGGGAACGGCCCGCAGGCACCCCTCCAACGTGGGCCGATGGGAGCGGATCGCGCGCACCGTCGCGGAGGAGCACGGCGTCTGGGTGGTGGTGAGCCACCTGGTGGGATTCGAGGGCGGAAAGGGCTTCGCGGGCGGCTCGGTCGTCGCCACGCCGCGCGGCGAGATCGCGGTCCGCGGCCCGCTGTGGGACGAGGCGGTCGTCGAGGCGCGCCTCGATCTCGCCGAGGTGGCACGCGCCCGGGCGGACGCGCCGCTGCTCTCGGACCTGGAGGCGGAGCTGCCGCACCTGATCCGCTCGCTCGATCCGCCGGCGGCGCCTTCGACATGGGATGGGCCCCGCGGCCCGGGACGGAGGGTGCCCGTGGTGGCGGGAGCCTCCGTCGCGCCCACGGTCGCCGACGCCCGAGCCGATCGGGCCGCTCCCCTCGAGGTGGATTGCGAGCTGCTGGAGCGGTGGCTGGTGGAGTTCCTGCGCGAGGAGGTGACGCAGCGGCGCGATTTCGCGAGGGGGGTGATCGGGCTCTCGGGTGGGGTCGACAGCGCGGTGACGGCCTACCTCGCCGCGAAATCGCTCGGTCCGGACAACGTCACCGGAGTCCTGATGCCCTACCGGACGTCGAGCCCGGACAGCCTGGTGCACGCCGCGCTGGTGGCTGAGCGGCTCGGCATCGGCTCGCGCACCATCGACATCACTCCGGCGGTGGACGGGTACATCGATGCCGCCGAGCCCGACGCCGACGCGGGGCGCAGGGGCAACGTGATGGCGCGGATCAGAATGACGGTGCTCTTCGACCAATCGGCGAAGCTGCGCGCGCTGCCTCTGGGGACGGGCAACAAGACCGAGCGCCTCCTCGGCTACTTCACGTGGCACGCCGACGACTCCCCGCCCATCAACCCCCTCGGCGACCTGTTCAAGACGCAGGTCTGGGCGCTGG
>Ga0316628_100002528_pt1 | contig 13615 bp, 18 predicted proteins | sample OWC_Aug_M2_C1_D5_FD_207648 | JGI IMG/M metagenome (GOLD analysis project Ga0316628, IMG submission 207648) | Wetland soil microbial communities from Old Woman Creek delta, Ohio, United States - OWC_Aug_M2_C1_D5_C | ecosystem: Environmental > Terrestrial > Soil > Wetlands | place: USA: Ohio... | reverse complement strand
AGCTTAAACCTTTCGAATGCCGTCTCGATCGTCCTCTACGAAGGCTTGAGGCAGCTTGGGCGAACATAACGGGCGGGGAGGCCTTGACCACAAGAATGATTCTGTTATTTATCGTCTACTAAATTTACCTCGAGGGGGTTCTATATGAGGCTTGGGCCAGCACGAAATCGCCCGGGGAAATCGTGCCATCTTCTGTTTTGCTTCTTTCTCATCTTCGTTGGCTTCACTGCTCGAGCGTCAGCTGCCGAAAAAACCGAGCCGAGCGCTGCGACTCAATCCAAAGAATCGTTTAATCTGATTTTGCCATTCAAAGATCTCACTGTTGGGCAAGGTCAAGAAGTGACGATGGATGCGGACATCGTGAATCGCACCAAAGAGCCGGTTGAAGTCAATCTCTCACTGGACGGAATTCCTAAAGGTTGGGACGTGAACTTTAACTCCAGGTATCCCAGCTACCCCGTTCGCTCGGTGACGGTGCAGGGCGGCGATCAGACATCAAATAAGTCCACGACCATAGAATTCAAGGCCAAGGTTCCCGAGAGCGCCAAGCCGGGAAATTACCAGATCAAAGTTGCGGCCAAGGATAGTGCGGGGAAAACCCAATACAACGAAACGTTGAATTTCCGGGTTACCTCGAAGAAGGTCGAAACCGGTGGACTCAAACTGACTAGCCAATATCCCGTCCTCACGACCGCTGCAGGACAGACGCTCAAGTTCACCATTGACCTCAAAAACGAAACCAATAAGCCCCTGACGGCGTCGCTTACCGCAAAGGGGCCGGAGGGTTGGGCGGTGCGTTTCAAGCCGCAATTTGGCGACCAACAAATTTCCTCGATCCAACTGAAAGAAAACGCGTCTGAAACATTAAGCGTGGAGATCGACTCTCCGGTTCGGGCGGACGCCAAAGAATACCCTGTCGTGATCAACGCACGCGCCGGCGCCTTTGAGGCCACGACTAATATGAAAGTTACGCTCAAAGGGAATCCGGATCTGCGAATGGTCACTCGGGAAGAGACACTAAATACTTCCATCACTGCCGGCACGAAAGCCTCCGTAGACATTTTCGTTGGCAACGCAGGGACCGCTCCGGTGCGGAATCTCACTCTCCTGGCTTCAAAAAAACCCGAAAAATGGACCGTCGAGTTTAAGCCCGATAAAATTGACGTGGTCAACCCCGGTGAGGTGCGCCAAATCAAAGCCGAGATCCTCGCCCCCGCGCGAACCATCGCCGGCGATTATCTTCTTTCATTTTCACCCAACAGCCCCGATGCAACAGCGAAATCGGTTGACTTCCGCGTTACCGTGTCGACGCCGACGTTGTGGAACTGGGTCGGTTTCGGGATCGTGGGATTGGTTGTAATCGGATTGGCCGTGGTCTTCTTTCGCTTGGGCCGCAGATGAGTACTGTTGTCGAAACCAATAAGCTCACGAAACGCTATCACGATAAGCTCGCGGTTAACGCGCTTGATCTAACCGTGCAGGAAGGCGAGGTGTTTGGCTTTCTGGGCCCAAATGGGGCCGGCAAGACAACGACGATCCTCATGCTTCTGGGACTGACGGAGCCCACCTCGGGGCACGTTTCTGTGTGTGGCTTTGATCCTACCCGTGAGCCCCTCGAGGTCAAAAAACGTGTCGGCTACCTGCCCGAAAGTCCGGGTTTTTATGAAGACCTGAGCGCGCGGGAAAACCTGCTTTACATGGCCCGCCTGAACCGTATGCCGAGCAACGAAGCTCGCCGCCGCACAGCGGAGGTTTTGGAGCAGGTCGGATTGAGCGATGACGGTCAACGCCTCGTTCGCGAGTTCTCCCGCGGCATGAAGCAGCGTCTTGGCATCGCGGAAGTGTTGGTGAAGAATCCGCAGGCTGTTATCCTCGACGAACCGACTCTCGGCATCGATCCCGACGGCGCGATCCGTATTCTCGAACTGATCAAGAACCTCAATCGCCAGCACAATCTAACAGTCATGCTTTCTTCCCATCAGTTACAGCAAGTGCAAGAGATTTGCAGTCGAGTGGGCATTATCGTCAAAGGAAGGCTCATCGTTCAAGGCCGGATGGATGAACTGGGGCGAGCCATTCTGAAAGAACGCCAGTGGAACTTCCTGCTCGAAGTAGGCGGCGCCGCGAATGGACTCGAGGACGATCTGCGTACGATTGATGGGATTGACGAAATCGAGAAACGCAGCCACGGGTTGTTTTTGCGTTGCACGAAGGATGTGCGCTCGGACGTGGTTTCCCTGATTGCACGCAGGCACCTGCCCCTTTTGCAGCTTCGCACCGAAGATCCGACACTAGAAGAAATCTATCTTAAATATTTCCGTCAGGCTTAAGAGGCATAATAAGATGAGTGTCGTTTTCTGGAAAGAATTGGCCGATCATTTCAGCAGCCGCCGTTTCATGATTCTTCTGGTCCTCATCGTGCTCATCGGACTGTGGGCGACCTATGCCTCGGGACAAGCAATACGTCAGGACACCGAAAGCAGTCCGGCGCAGTACGTTTTTCTTTTGTTGCTAACTTCCCGCACGGATGTCTTATTCTCGCTGGCAACCTTTCTAGGATTTTTCGGGCCACTGGTTGGTATCACTTTGGGATTCGATTCCATTAGCGGCGAGTATGCCCGAGGCACGCTCAGCCGCGTTCTTTCGCAGCCGATCTACCGCGATAGCTTGATCAACGGCAAGTTCTTTGCCGGATTGACGACGGTCGCCATTCTCTGGGGTTCGATTCTTTTGCTTGTTATCGGTTTGGGCACCACGCTGCTCGGGTTCCCGCCGAATGCTGAAGAGATCTGGCGCATGCTTATTTTTACCGCCGTCGGGGTTATTTATGTGGGCTTCTGGCTGGCGCTTGCGTTGCTATTTTCGTTGCTGTTTCAGAAAACTGTAACGGCTGCACTGGCTTCCCTTGCGGTTTGGCTTTTCATGTCGCTTTTCGTAGCTATCGTGAGCCAGGGGATTGCGGCGGCGATTGTCCCCGATCCTTCGACAGCGGAACAACTCGCCTACCGTACCGATATCGAAAACATCGTCAGCCGGATTTCCCCAACCACCTTGTTCTCTGAGAGCGTGAGCATCCTGTTGAATCCCGCAGCGCGTGTTTTCGGGCTGGCCCTGCAAAGCCAGGCAGAAGGCATTTTGCCGACCCCGCTCGCCCTTGGTCAGAGCTTGAATTTGATATGGCCCCATATCACGACTCTTTTTGCGCTGGTGGCGGTGTGCTTTGGTATTTCCTATATCATTTTTATGCGTGCTGAAATTAGAGCGTAAGTTTTCTTTCCCTTCAAATCATCTACGGTAATAACATCACGGTGTACGACAGAAGTCAGTTTTCGTTGGTGTAGCCGCTAGGCCTATCGTGGTTCGCATTGCCAGGGAAGCGGCCTCTCATTAATATGGGCAAAATTTTTTCCTTCATTGACATTAGGAGGTTGAATGGCTTACGCCGACCTGCGCGAATATCTCCGGGCATTAGAGAATAAGGGGAAGCTCAAACGCGTCACAAAAGAAGTGGACAAAGATTGGGAAGTTGCTGCCGTTTGCCGCCAGCTGTTTAAGAAAATCCCGCCCGAGAGACGTCCAGCCCTTTTGTTCGAAAATATAAAAGGCTTTCAAATCCCAATCGCCGCCGGCGTGCTTGGCGCATCTAAGGAAATCTACGCCATCGGCTTGGAAACCGACTCGGTGGATGGCATCAATAAGAAATGGGACCGGGCGCTGGAGAATCCAATTGCGCCACGCATGGTGAGCACCGGCCCCTGCAAGGACAACATTTGGCACGGCGATCAGGTCGACCTCCTCAAACTGCCGGTGCCGATCTGGACGGTCGGTGAAGACCCGGGCCCCTTTTTCACCTCACCCTACGTAATCACAAAGGATCCCGAGACCGGTATTCGCAACGTCGGGACTTACCGAATGCAAGTCAAAGGGCGCAACAAAACCGGATTTCTAATCGGCGTGCGACAAGACGCGGCGTATCATCTCCGCAAGAACGCCCAGGAAGACAAGCCCACACCGGTTGCGGTCGTGATCGGCACGGACCCTTCCATTGGGTACGTTTCGGTCTCCAAAATGTCTGAGGCTCTCGATGAATTTGCCGTGGCAGGGGCATTGCGCGGGGCACCCGTAGACCTAGTCCATTGCGAAACCGTGCCCCTGGAGGTTCCCGCGACGGCCGAAATTGTGTTGGAAGGAGAGATTCCGCCTAATGCATTGGAACAGGAGGGCCCCTTCGGGGAGTACACGGGCTACATGGGCCCCGCCGGCGATCAGCCTTTCTTCAATGTCAAGTGCATGACCTTTCGCAACAATCCGGTGTATCAGGCATTCATCAGCCAAATGCCTCCATCGGAATCAAGTTGCATCCGCGGCATCGGTCGGGAATGGCCTTTGCTCAAACACCTCAAGCACACGCTGCGGTTTCCGATCAAAGATTTGCGCCTGAAAGAGGCCGGTGGCAGTGGGGCCTACGCGGTGGTCTCCCTGCACAAACAATTCGAGGGTCAAGTGAGACAATTGATGTACGGCATCTGGTCAATGCGCACAGGTTTCGGCAAAATCACTGTTGTCGTAGACGATGACATTGACATTCAAGATGACTTTGCCATCGACTGGGCTTTGAGCTGGCGAGTCAGACCGGACCGTGACGTGTATATAGAGAGGGATGTTCAGGCGGTCGGCCTGGACCCATCCCAGGGCCCTCCAACGGTGCCGCAACATCATCCGAGCCGACAGGTTGGCGCGCGTGTGGGGATCGATGCCACCCGAAAGCATGACTATCCCGCGGTATCGCTGCCGCCCAAGGAGCACCTGGATCGAATCGCCAGAAACTGGAAGGAATACGGAATAGAGGAATAAGATCAGATCTCAACGCCCGGTAGAGCGCATCTTTTTCGCCGCAGCCATGATCGACTCGATGATCTTCTTATAGCCTGTGCAACGGCAAATATTCCCATGCATGAAGTGCTTTAGCTCGTCTTCGGACGGATTGGGATTCTCGTCCAAGAGCGCCTTGGCGGCCAATATCATACCCGGCGTGCAAAAGCCGCATTGAAATCCGCCGTGCTCGATAAAGGATTCCTGTAGAGGATGCAGTTTGCCGTCTTCCGCCAGTCCCTCGATCGTTAGCACGGACCGACCTCTCACCTCAAAAGCAAGCGTCGTGCATGCGCTCACCGGCCGACCGTCCACGAGCAGAGTGCAAGCGCCGCAGACTTGCACGTCGCATGAGCGCTTCACGCCGGTCAACCCCAGCCGCTCTCGGACGACATCAAGCAACAGTTCGTGAGGCTCAACTTCTATTTCTTGCTGCCGGCCATTGAGGATAAAAGAAACAGGAATGGTTTGAGCGTCTGGATGTTTGGACAACGCTTTGGACATGAATTTTAACTCCCCTTATCTTTCGGCTCCGCTCAGCATTGACTTAACGCGCTGTGCAATGCCCTTTTTAACAATACTCCGACGATGTGCTCTTTGTATTCCTGAGAACCGTGCAGGTCGCTGATCGCGTCAGCCGCGCGACCCGCAACCTCACCCGCTTTCGCCACCTCTCGTTTCGCCTCCTCGATGCTTTTGCCCCTCAGTATCTCTTCGGCCGCTGGCACACGCTTGGGCGCAGGCCCGGCGCACCCGACTCCGATTCTTATGTCAGCGAGCGATTTTTCCGCCGGAATGAGCGTTAAAGCCACCGCCACTCCGACGCTGGGTCTTTCAAGATAGCCAAATTTTAGGTAAGCCGCGGCGGAATTCTCCGCGGGAAGCGGCACCTCGATCGCCGTCAGCAACTCGTCTGGCTCTAGACAGGTCTCATAAGCGTCCACGAAAAATTCTTCCGCCGCGATTTCTCGTTTTCCGGAAGCTTTCTCCGCTATCATTTTCGCGTCTAAGGCCACCAGCAGGATTCCGGGATCAGCATGGGGCTCGGCAAAGCATAAGTTCCCGCCTATAGTGCCGACTTGCCGGACTCGAACATTCGCGACGTTATGCTCAAGCTCCACGAACGCAGGGAGCTTTTGCTGCAGTCCTGGGCAATTCTCGAGTTGGCGGTGAGTACAGAGCGCGCCGATCTTAATCGCGCCGTTGCCGTTAGCAACCTCATTCAGCCCCTGCACCCCTTTCACATTGATGAGCCGTTCGTACTGAACCAGCCCCTCTTTCATTGCCAAGAGCAGTTCCGTGCCACCAGCGTATATCTTCGCCGACTCGCCGAAACGCCCTAGGAGCTCGGATATCTCCCCAATACTTCGAGGCTCCTCCAAGTGGAATCGTCGCAGCATCTCATGCCTCTCCTTCCAGTCGCTTCTTCACGGCTTGAGCAAATTCGTCAAGGACCTGATCGGCTTTTCTCTTGATGATACCGTGCCCCAAGGCAGCCAGCTTCCCCAAAATATCAACGGCCGCGACAAACCCCAATAGCGTTTTATCACCCCGCTCTTGCAGGTTTACATCCAACTCGATTTTCATTCGACTACCGATTTTGTTATCCGCACCCGATGCCTGCGCCTTGATGTGCTTGAGCTCTTCCCTTTCCAGTACTTCAATGGTCGTCGGAAACTCTACGCGAAAAGGGCCCACCTTCTCGACCATGGTCGCCGAATAGAGCTTTCCCTCCTCTACGGTCTTCGCTTCTTTACAGCTCGGGACACAAGCGATAAAGCGGTCGACGTCCCAAATGAATTTCCAGACCTTTTCTCTAGGCGCCAAAATTTCCACCTCTTTTTCAAAGCGCAATGGCAATCCTCCTGTCTAACAATTCTTTTTCTGGTATCAGAACTCTGCTGGACGCGCAACCAATTTGAGGCGTAATGACCCGTGAGGCTCGATTTGAGCAGCCGCGCCGGTATACCGACAGAGACTTGCGCGAACGCGCGGCCCTGCTTAATTCAGACCTGTCATGTCTTTCAAATCGGTCATTTCTTTATTGAGAAATGTTTTGAGTTTCTTTTTTACGCGTTCTTCTATTTGACGGACACGTTCTCGGCTTATGCCGTATTTTTCACCGATTTCTCGGAGCGTCACCGGCTCCTCGTTCAGGAGACGCTCACGGTAAATCACTAACTCTTTATCTTTAAGCGTACCGGCAAAGCTCTCCATTTTTTCATGTAGTAGTTGCTGATATTGCGTCTCGGCAAACTGCTCTTCGGGGCTTTGCTTGTCATCGGGCAGGAAATGAAGCAATGTCGCTTCGTCGTTTTCGCCGAGCGGCACATCCACCGAAAGATCTCGACTCCCCAATCGTTGCTCCATCTCAACAATTTCGTCTTCTTTTACATTAAGCCGTTGGGCAAGCAATCTTGGACCCGGCGTGAGTCCTTCAGCTTCGAGTTTTTCTTTTTCCTTCTGCAAGTTGAAGAACAATTTTCTCTGTGCTTGGGTTGTGCCAATTTTGACCATCCGCCAATCATTCATGATGTAGCGGATCATATAAGCCCGTATCCACCACACCGCATATGAGGGAAAGCGCACGCCGCGGTAGGGGTCAAAGTTCTTGACAGCCTCCATTAGCCCCATATTCCCTTCTTGGATCAAATCCAAAAGGTTTTTGAATGCCCTCTGGTATTCGCGGGCTATCATTACAACGAGCCGCAGGTTAGCGGTAACCAGCTTGTAGGCCGCCTCAAGGCTACCGTATTCCTTATATTCTACGGCGAGCTTGTGCTCTTCTTCCCGGCTGAGAATGCGAAACCGACGTATTTCAGCAAGGTAGCGCTGTAAGGGATCAAAAGGGACAAGGGCCTTGCCACTTGAGCCGGTCTCTTCGCCCTCCACGGCTGCACGGTTGAAATTGACGTCAGGTATTGGAAGCTTTAGATCAGTTTTCTCTTCTTCGGCCATGAGCGGTTGAGCAGACCCTCACTACCATAGAAAAGATTTAGCGGGTCTCGGGAGCAACTTCAAGCTAAATGCGGCAAAGGCCCAGTCCAGCGAGCGGCAGGTAGACGCCCCTAAGAGCGCGCGGCGTGGGCGGTGAAATCACGCTGTTTGAGGTGCCTTGCTCACTTTGCCTTCAGCAATTTCTCTCAAGGCGACAACAACCTCTCGATTATCGGATTCAATCAAAGGCTTGGCCCCCTTAAATAATTGCCGCGCTCTCTTGGAAGCGAGCATGACCAATTCGAAGCGGTTATCCACTTTTTCCAAGCAATCTTCTACGGTGATCCTGGACATCAATTCTCCTCGACTGGCTTGGTGATTTAAAAGAAGTGAATCAGATTTTTGGCCGCCCGTCAACGGCGGCACGGCCGGGAGGCCATTCCAAACATTGATGCAGAGCTTGCCGGTTACTCTGCTAGGGTGAGATTAGGGACCAAGAACATTAGACGACGAAGATCATTGCTCGATCTGTTTAGAACTCCTGCTTTTGGCAAACGCCATATCCAAGGCAAGTCCGGTTACGATTGCCTGCCACGCCTCATCTTCGGACAGTGACCTACCCTTGATGGAGCGCCAAAGATAGATGATTTCCTCTTCCGTGACACTTTCGAAAAGGTCCGGTTCTCTTTCGTCATCAAATGCATTTATGGAATTCAATCGCATAAAAATTTCCTAAATTGTTCTTCTTTAGCCGACAACCGTGCTTACAAGCAAGCGGAATGCCAGCCTCCTAAGGCATTGAAAAGACGCAAGACTGTAGACAGGCGGGGGGTTTAATGCCCCAATTCTAGGCAAAGATTGTCGTTATTGACAGGAAAATGTGTAGGGATCGACATACTTAATTACGGTGGCCGGACATCAATTTCGGTGACAGCGATGGGTCGAATGGGTTGCAGCAATCCGGGGAAGGTCTCGCAGAACGGCTCCTTGACGGAAAAGCCAGCCCTTTAGGAATAGCTCGCAGGTAAATTGCCCTTAAGGATCTGGATGTTTTCCGTACTCTCAACATAACGAATAAAACGGTACTTATTTTCGATTTCGTCCATCGGATAGGGAGGGACTTCCGCGCGGGTGGTATCGACTTTCGCTCCTATTAGCGTCAGCTCGTTCCCGTGCAATGCCGCCGTTGCGGCCTCGGCGAATGATGCCGGCGAATCCACCCACAGTGCGCGCTTAATGCCGGCTGCGAGCGCGATACCGACCAAGTCTGTGCCGCAGGCGGTGGCGGTCTTGCCGCAGCCGGATGCCTCGTAAACCTCATTGTCGAAAACGATGTGCAGCAAATTTGGCGGGTGAAGACGCGCCAGGGTCGGCAGCGAACAGAGATTCATCAACAATGAGCCATCGCCGTCAAGCGCTACCACCCTTCGGTGCGGCAACCCCAACGCCATGCCCATGGCGATCGAGGAGCATAACCCCAATGTCCGCACCCGAAAGTTGCCGTCGCCGGGCCTCAGGGCATTCCACTCAAGTGTTGTTGCCCCGGCAGAACTCACAACCAGCGCATCGCCAATTACGGTCGCTAAAGTCTTTAAGCAATCAAATCGTTTCACTTCGTTCTTCGCCAACAGCTTTTTAGCCTCGTCCCACCGCCGATCCGTTTCAGAGCGCGCCGACGGACGTTCTCCGTCCCAAGACTTCCTTTGTCAACAATAGCGCCACCGGCCGCTTTGAGTCTTCAGTCAAGACCTGGGCTCTCTTGATGACCTCCTTGACTTGGCGCGGTTCACGCAAGACATAGGAGCGAATGCCCAGCGCGTCCAGAACCGGCCGGGTCATGCTCCCGCTCGTGCTAAAAGTGCGGTCGCCAATATCCCCAGCGTAATAGATGAGCAGCAATAACGGTATCTGATATTGCAGTAGCGTGCTCACGATAGCGTTGTTGCTGTTGAAAAACCCCCCATTTTGCATAACAGCGGCGCATTTCTTTCCGACCAGGTAAGCACCGGCACAAATACCAATACCTTCTTCCTCACGGCACAAAGGCACGTGGGTAACGGTCTGATCTGCTTCTACCGTTCGCAACAAATCCACTAGATTGATGTCGGGCAAGCTCGCGATAAGATTGATGCCGGCTTGTTTCAATCCGCTAAGAATTTCTTGTGCGGCTTCTTGTGTAGTCAATTGCAGAATTTATCCTGTCCTGGTCTTATGCGCTTAGCATCAAACCGGCACCGGTTCAAGCCCGCTTTATCGTCCGCTCAGCGTTGCGTTTGACATGAATCTTAGTAAAGTGATGCCCATAACCGCAAGCCCGGGGTTAACCGATAAGGGAGAATTAGAATGATTAAGCTATACGACTTTAAGTCATCGCCCAATTGCCAGCGTGTTAAGGTTGTTTTGGCGGAAAAAAACCTGCCCTACGAGACCATCCCCGTCGATTTACGGAAACAGGAACAGAAGACACCCGAATTTCTTAAGCTTAACCCTTACGGCAAGGTCCCGGTATTGATAGACGATGGCACGGTGATTTACGAATCGTGCATCATCAACGAATACCTTAATGAAAAATATCCGGATCCGCCGCTGATGCCTGCCGAGCTAGGCAAGCGGGCGAAGGCCCGTATCTTGAGTGATTATGGCCTTGCGCATCTTGACGGAGCATACCAGAAGCTCCGGGTTGAACTGATGAAAGATCAAAAGGAGCAAAATCAAGAAACCATTGAAGCGGCGAAAGACAGCCTGCGCAAACTGCTCCAGCATCTCGAAAACGAGCTCGGCGACCAGCCCTATTTGGCCGGCAATTTTTCACTGGCGGATGCGGCGCTGATACCTCGTTTCATACGACTCGAGGGATTCGGCGTGCTGCCTGACCCAGCCTTACCCCACCTGGGTCGGTACTTGCAGCGTATGAAAGAGCGCCCGTCGGTAAAAGCGATTCTGTAAATAGACCCGAGTCAGCCCAAGCAGGCAATTGTTAAGCTGGAAATGAGCGAGGTGCCAAAAAGCGGCTTGTTGGCCAAATTTGTTTCGCCTCTTTTCCGTCTTTTCCCAACGTGGGCCACAAGAACAGGGGCAAATAAATTTGGCGCCATTTGGAATAAACACCTCGCCCTAGGTGTTTATCACTTTAAACAGCACGCAGGCTTTAGCTTTTAATCCATTCCCAGTGCCGGAGCCAGATTTAAACTTGTGGACGACACCAAGGGTATAGCCACGCATATCCCGCAGTTGCGCCGTTACGCGCGAGCCCTCACGGGCGATTACAGCGCGGCGGAGGATCTCGTGCAGGACACTCTTGAGAGGGCCTGGAAACGCTTCGGTCTATGGCGCTCGGGCAGCAATTTGCGTGCGTGGCTGTTTACGATCATGCACAATATTTTTCTCAACCAGGTAAGAACCGCGCCCCATAACCAGAACCAGCCCGCTGACCATTTGGCGCCTCATGGGTGGGGCTCACGGACACCGGAAGAGCGGCTGGAATTAGAAGACTTAAGCAAAGCCCTGCGACGATTACCAAACGAGCAACGAGAAGTGATCTTGTTAATCGGACTCGAGCAGCTGTCATACGACGAGACGGCAAAAGTTCTCGGCATACCGATTGGCACAGTAATGTCGCGTCTATCCCGCGGTCGCGAGCAGCTCCGTACCATCATGAATAGCACGAGCGGTGCGTCCCAGCTGAAGGTTGTCAAATGAAGCCGCAAAAGCCAGCCGTTACAGAATTGGAGTTGCACGCCTACGTTGACGGCAAGCTCCCCGAGAAGCGCCAAGACGAGGTGGCAACCTTTCTCGCTACCAACACCCTGGAATCGGAACGAATGGACGCTTACCGCAAGCAGAATGAACTCCTTCACGCTTTGTTTGATCCGGTGCTTGCTGAGCCTGTGCCCGCGAAGTGGCAAACTGCAGGGAGGTATCGTGGGTATCTGCTTCGGCAGGTTCTAGCGGCTTCGGTGTGTCTGGTTGCGGGAGCAGCCTTGGGGTGGACGCTACGGGGAAAATACGGCGCCAATTCAGCCGGAAATCTTAATTTTGCCAAGCAGGCTGCCATCGCGCACGCGGTCTACACTCCAGAGGTCCGACATCCTGTGGAAGTAGCGGCGGAAGAAGAACAGCACTTGGTAAACTGGTTGTCCAAGCGGCTTGGAAGCCCACTCAAAATTCCCCATCTGTCGAGCCTCGGCTACGAACTCGTCGGCGGTCGCTTGCTTCCGAGCGATCGCGGCCCGGTAGCTCAGTTCATGTATCAAGACAAAAACGGCCAGCGTCTGACCCTGTATGTTAGGACGGATACTGCGGCCGATCACGAAACTGCTTTCCGCTTTGCTCAGGAAGGAAACGTTGGTGTCTTTTATTGGATTGATCGCCGATTGAGCTATGCGCTCTCTGGAGAGGTAGCAAAAGAGGAATTACTGCGAGTTGCCAATGCTGTCTACCAGAAGCTCAATCCCTGACTTGGCAACCGCTAAACAAACGGAAACTGTACTAACAGCAACGGCCATAACGTCGCGAAGAGTGTTTGTTACGCGATCACCATAAGAAAGATTGAGGGTGGCACTTATGAAAAATACGGTTCGGATTTCTATACTGATCGCTTTGTTCATTCTCGCCGCCGTGCGTTCCGCTAGTGCCATCGATGTCGGCGATAAGGCGCCCGATTTTGAGCTTACCAGTACAATGGGTGGAAAAATTAAGCTCAGCGACTTAAAAGGAAAAAATGTGCTGATTAATTTTTATGTTCTGGATTTTAGCCCGACGTGAATCAAAGATTTACAGGCGTCCGGTTCGGACAACTACTCGAAGTTTCAAGCCGAGAACACCGAGGTGGTGGGAATTAGCGCCAATGCGCCCTTTTCCCAAAAAGCTTTCGCCGATTTCGCAAAGATCGTTTATCCGTTACTCAGTGACCAAAGCGGAAAGGTCATGCAGGCGTTCGGGGTCTATGATGAGCAGAGGCGGTTGGCCAAGCGTTCCTACATCATCGTCGATAAAGAGGGGGTGATTCGATATCGGAATATCCGTCCAAGCAATAGTGAAAAGGACCTTTTGTCTTCGGAGGAACTGCTGACAGAAGTCAGAAAAGTCAATCGAGGGAGCTAAAATAGTTTTTTAAATAAAAGGAGGAGGGGTAACATGATCAAAGGTAAATTCCTGACGGGCACATTGATGGGTTTTGTTGTGCTGTTAATTTCGGCGCAGCTGTTCGCGCAAGCGGATGTCATCGAGAAGAGGCAAACACTGATGAAAAGCAATAGCGCCGATGCAAAGGCCATCAAGGCGGCGGTTGAGAAAAAGGACTATGCCTCGGTAGAGGCAAAAGCCAAAGACATCATGGGAAACGCAGATAAGATTGTCGCCGCCTTCCCGAAAGGCAGCACAGCGGGCAAGACCAAAGCTAAGCCTGAAATCTGGGAAAAGTCGGATGCGTTTTCCAAGAACGCCAAGAATCTAGCGAAGGCGGCAAGTGAATTGGCGGATGCCGCCAAGGCAGGTGACGAAGCCGCCGTAACCGCAAAGGTAAAAGCTCTCGGTGACGTCTGTACGTCGTGTCACAAAGCGTTCCGGGCTGAGAAATATTCGGAGTAAAGTTACCCGAAGTCGAATTCTCCGCGAACTTATCTCAATAGTCCGCCTTGTCAAAAGCCCTCGCCCACCGGGCGAGGGCTTTCTTGTCTGATCGGTTCCCTTTTTGCTATATTGATTGCGAGATAACAACATTTGATCTGGAGGTGTCCGACGGTGTGTAAGAAAGTCTTCCTGAGTGTTTTTTTGTCCCTCTTTTCAATTGTCTCATTAGCCGCGG
>Ga0316628_100002527_pt1 | contig 13619 bp, 11 predicted proteins | sample OWC_Aug_M2_C1_D5_FD_207648 | JGI IMG/M metagenome (GOLD analysis project Ga0316628, IMG submission 207648) | Wetland soil microbial communities from Old Woman Creek delta, Ohio, United States - OWC_Aug_M2_C1_D5_C | ecosystem: Environmental > Terrestrial > Soil > Wetlands | place: USA: Ohio... | reverse complement strand
CGACGCCGTGCTGGTCACCCGCAGCGAGCAGGGCATGACCCTGTTCAAGCGACAGGGAGGAGTGAGCCATTTCCCCACCGTGGCCCGCCACGTGTTCGACGTCACCGGTGCCGGCGATACGGTGGTGGCCACTCTTGCCCTGGCGCTGGGCGCCGGCGCCAGCCTCGAGAATGCGGCGGTGTTGGCGAACCATGCCGCGGGCATCGTCGTCGGTGAGGTCGGCACGGCGACGGTCTCGCTGGCGGCGCTGCGCGCGGATTTGAAAGCCTACCGAGTGGTTTGATTCTGTCTCGAGGAGCATGTGATGCGAAGCATGACCGGCTTTGGCCAAGCCAGCGCGCAGGTGATGGGGCGTCGGATCACCGTCGAGGTGCGCTCGGTGAATCAGCGATTCCTGGACGTGAAGCTGAACATGCCACGCGAGTACACGCCGTGGGAGAAGGACCTGCGCGCCGCGGTGCAGGCGGCGGTCGGGCGCGGCAAGCTCGATGTGGGGGTGAATCGCAGCGCCAATGCGGGTGGGGAGGTCACCGTCGAGATCAACGGCCCATTGGCGCGCGCCTATTTGCGCGGGTTGCAGCAGTTGCAGAAAGAGTTGAAGTTGAGCGGGCCGATCGATCTGTCGCTTTTGGTCAACCGCTCCGACGTGCTCCGCGTGGTCGAGCGACGTGCCGATCCGGCGGGAGAGATCGGCGCCGTGCGCACGGCCCTGGCGGAGGCGCTGCGGCGCTTCAACCGTGACCGTGAGCGGGAGGGGCGCAGCCTGGCGCGCGACCTGCGGCAGCGAATTCAGCACCTGCGCCAGCTCAAACGGCGAATGCAGGCACGCACGAGTCAGCTAGCACCCGCGTTGGCGCGCCGCCTGCGTGAGCGGATGGAAGAGTTTCTCGAAGGTGCGGCCGTCAAGGAGGAGCGACTGCTGCAGGAGGTGGCGATCCTGGCGGAGAGGGCCGACGTGACGGAGGAGCTGGTGCGCCTGGAAAGTCACCTCGACGCGATGCAGGCCGCGCTCGGGTCCAGCGAGCCGATCGGACGCCAGCTCGACTTCCTGCTCCAGGAGGTCCACCGCGAGATCAACACGATCGCTTCGAAGAGCGCAGACCTGGAGATGACCAACCTCAGCATTGCGGCCCGCGGCGAGGTGGAAAAGCTGCGCGAGCAGGTGCAGAACGTCGAGTAACGGGCGGGGTCAGAGCTCACCGCCGTCGTCGCCCTCGTCCCCGCCGCCTTCGCCCGCCTCGATGTCGTCCATCATGTGGTCGAAGTCCTCGCCGCCGAGCTCGTCGCCCATTTCCTTGCCCATGTGACGCATCCAGCGTGCGACGCTCTTGGGGTCGTTCTCGTCGACTCCGGACAGCTTGCTCGGGTCGCCGAGCGCATCGAGGCGGGCCTCCTCCGACTTCGGCATGGCGAAGCGCGACATCAGCCGCTCGGCCGCCGTGCTGCCGCACTTGCTGCACTCCGGCTTGGGGGCTTCACTGACGCGCAGGGTGAGCACGCTGAAGCGTTTGCCGCACTTGCGACAACGGTACTCATAGATCGGCATACCGCACTCTCCATCCGCCCGCGAGTTAGCAGAAGCGGGCGTCTCGAGCCAGCGTCGGGTGCCTTCAGGGGCGCCCTGAGGAACCTTGACACCTCCGGGCCCCGCCCCTAGTGTTCCGGCGCACATGCGTGACGATCCTGCCAGAGAGCTGGTGACGCTGTTTGGCAAACCGCTCGACCGTCGCAGCTTCCTTCAAGGCGGCGCGGCCGGAGTTGTACTGTTGGGGTTGGGCTCGTTGCTACCGGCAGGCTGCGCCCGGTATCCCAAGCCGCCGAAGACGGTCCGGTTCTTCACGGCAAAGGAGTACGCAGTGATGAACCAGGCGGCGGAGCGACTGCTCGGGGCGGAGGGACAAGTGGGATCGCAGGACGAGCAGATCGATGTTGCCGCGAATCTCGACGCCTGGCTGGCGACCTGGGACGGCACTGCGCAGCAACAGCTGCGCATCATGCTTCGGGTGTTCGAGCACGGCACCTCGTTGTTCGACCTGCAGCGAAAACGGTTCACGCGGCTCGGGGCGGCCGCCAAGGACCAGTACCTGGACGGCTGGATGCGCAGCACCATGGGCGCGCGACGCGCTGTGTTTCGAGGGTTGAAAGCGCTTTCCGCCAGCGGCTTCTACCAGGACCCGCGGAGCTGGGAGGCGCTCAGCTATGACGGTCCATGGTTGGGACGGATCGCTGCCTCGCCGACTCTCGAGCCGGAAGCCGCGGTCCCGCTGGCCGCGGTCGTCAAGCATCTCTCCTAGGTCATCGTGATTCTCGACACGGCCACGGTCGACGGCGACGTAAAGATCACCGCGGAGGTGTGCGTCATCGGCTCCGGCGCGGGGGGCTCGGTGGTGGCAGCGGCGCTGGCGCAAGCCGGTCGCTCGGTCGTGGTGGTGGAGCAGGGGAGTTATCAGACCGGCCGGGATTTCACTCAGCGCGAGGAGGAGATGTACCCGCGTCTCTACCAAGGCGACGAAGCGCAGGTGGCGAGTGACGCCGCGGTGCTGGTTTGCCAGGGCCGCACCGTGGGCGGGTCGACGGTTACCAGCTTCTGCGTGTGTGCCCGCCCGCCGCGCAGGATTCTCGACAACTGGCAGAACAAGCTCGGCCTCCCTGGAGCCGGGGCGGACGCCATGACGCCGCACTATCAGCGTGTTGAACAGGCGATCCAGGTTCGCGAGGTGGCGGCCGAGCAGGTCAACAAAAACAACCAGGTCGTCGAGGCGGGTGCAGGGCGACTGGGATTCCACACGACGCGGCTGGCGCACAACCTCGTCAACTGCCTCGGCTGCGGGTACTGTGCGCTCGGCTGCGCTTACGATCGCAAGGCGGACGCTCTCACGATCCAACTGCGACAGGCCTCGCAGCATGGAGCGGTCATCGTGCCCGACTGTCGGGTGGAGCAGGTGACGACCGCTGGATCGCGAGTGTCGGGCGTGACGGGCACGTTTCGGCGTGCTGGTGCGGCACCGGCGACGCTGTCCGTCCGGGCGAAGGTCGTGGTGTTGGCTGCTGGCGCGATCGCATCGCCGCAAATCTGGCTGCGCAGCCGGCTTCCCAATACCAACCGGCAAGTGGGTCGCAACCTGCACCTCCACCCGCAGGTGCTGGTTGCGGGAATTTTCGACGAGGAGATCGCCGGCTGGCGTGGCATCCCGCAGAGCGTCGTCGTCGATCAATTCCTGGGGGAGAGTAATGCGACGGAGGGAGGCTTCTTGCTGTCTCCGATGTTCGCGCACCCTGTCGCGATGGCGGCGTTGCTCCCGGGCTTCGGTGCGGACTACCGCCGTCTGCTCGACTTGTACCCGCGCATCGGCCTGGCTGCGGTGATGTTGCACGACCGCTCGAGCGGCAGCGTGGAGGTCGATGGCAGCGGGCGCGCCTCGGTGAACTACGCGCTCGGCGACGACGATCGAGCGACGCTGGTGGACGGGATACATCGATTGGCCGATGTCTACTTTGCCGCGGGCGCCGAGCGCGTCGTTCTGCCCTTCAACGACCTGGTCGAGCTCACCCGGCGAGGTGACTACCGCGGGCTCGAGGAGCATTCCATTCGGGCGAACGACCCCATCTTGCTCTCTCTCCATCCGCAGGGATCGATGCGAATGGGTTCGAACCCGCAGCGCTCGGTCGTCAATGGTACCGGCGAAGCCCACTCCGTGCGCGGGCTGTTCGTCGCCGACGCGAGCGTGTTTCCCAGTGCCGTCGCCGTACCGCCGCAGCTGTCGGTCATGGCCTTCGCCGACCGAACGGCGCAGTACATCGAGGATAACCGCGGAGCATACTTCGGTTAGTTCGTTTCCGGTCTCGGCCGCTGGCTTGACCCGCCTCAGAACCACCGGTACTTGTCTCCGTCTATGCTCCGTCGACGCGGGATCGCTCTCTTGGTCGTCTTGGCCGTGGCTGTCGCCTGTGTGCCTGCTCGGGCGGTGACCTACGCCGAGCGCGTGAAGGAACAGGTGCTGCCCAATGGGCTGAAGATCCTGTTGCTCGAGGATCACAAGGCCCCGGTGGCGGTCTACCAGATCTGGTACCGCGTGGGGTCGCGCAACGAGACGGTCGGCCACACCGGCCTGTCCCACCTGCTCGAACACCTGATGTTCAAGGGTACCGACAAGGTGGGTCCCGAGGAGTACTCCAAGATCATCCAGCGCAACGGCGGCGATACCAACGCCTTCACGACGCAGGATTACACCACGTACTTCGCCACCATCGCGAGCGATCGCATCGGGGTGGTCAACGAGCTCGAGGCGGATCGGCTGGCGCACCTGCACTTCCAGGAGGATTCGTTTACCCCGGAGCGGCAGGTGGTCATGGAGGAACGGCGACTGCGTACCGCCGACAATCCGGTCTCCGCGCTCTTTGAGCTCATCAACGCCACCGCGTACACCGCCCACCCCTACGAGTGGCCGACCATCGGCTGGATGGAGGACATCCGCCAGGCGACCCTGCAGGACGCCGAGCAGTACTTTCACACCTATTATCGCCCCAACAACGCGGTGGTGATCGCGGTGGGGGACTTCGACAGCGCCAAGCTGAGCGCCGAGATCGCCAAGGAGTTCGGCTCGATTCCGGCCGGCGATGCGCCTCCGGCGGTGCGGGCGATCGAGCCGGCGCAGCAGGGGGAGCGGTCCGTCGTCCTGCGTCGGGAGGCCCAGCTACCGTTCATCGGGATCGCGTATCACGTTCCCAACCTGCGCAGCTCCGACGCGGCGGCCATCGAGGTGCTGGCCGAGGTGCTGTCGGGCGGGAAGAGCGCGCGCTTGTACGACGAACTCGTCTACCGACGGCGGCTGGCGCGCGACGTCGGCGCCGACAGCGACTACACGTCCGTCGACCCGGGCACCTTCACCCTCTACGCGCAGCCGCTGCCCGGCAAGAAGGTGGCCGAGGTGCAGAAGGCGCTGCTGGACGAGGTCAAGAAGATCCAGGACAAGGCGCCGCAGGCGCGCGAGTTGGAAAAGGCGCGTAACGCCATCGAGGCCAGCTTCGTCTTTGCGCAGGACTCGCTCTTCTATCAGGGGCTGCTGCTCGGGCAGTACGAGATGGCAGGCGACTGGAAATTGATCGACAAGTACCTGCCGGCCATCCGCGCCGTGACTCCCGAGGACGTGCGCCGGGTCGCTGCTAGCTACCTGACGGCGGACAACCGGACCGTCGGCGTGCTGGAACCTCTGCCGAGCGCGCCGGGCAGGGTGCCGCCTCCGGTCATGCCGCCCCGTGGGATGGTGCACTGATGCGAAGGTTACTCTCGTACGCCGCACTGCTCCCGTTCCTGTTGAGCGCCCCGCGAGCGCAGGGCAGTACCCCGCCGGCCCAGTACGACCGGCTGGCCAACGGGGCGACGCTGATCGTTTCGGAGCAGACGAACCTGCCGATCGTCATCGTTCAGGTGACACTGGACGCCGGAGCGCGTCTCGACCCACCGGAGAAGGCGGGGCTGGCCAGCCTGACTGCCGATCTGCTGACCGAGGGGACGAGCAAGCGCAGCGCCAGCAAGATCAGCGACGCGGTGGATTTTCTCGGCGCCTCGCTCGCGGCGGGCGCTGACACCGACTACGCCTCCGTCAGCCTGGGCGTCCTGAAGAAGGATCTGCCGGCCGGCCTCGATCTTCTCACCGACATCCTGCTGCACCCGCAGTTCGCCGACGCAGAGATCGCGCGGCGCCGCGAGGCTGTCCTCGCCGGCATCCGCGCGGCCGAGGACAACCCGGGGAAGGTGGCGCAGAAGGCCTTCCAACGGGCGCTGTTCGGCTCCGGGCCGTATGGTCATCCGGTCGAAGGGACTGTCGAGTCCGTGCCCCGGATCACGCGCAGCGACATTCAAGCCTTCTATTCGCGGTACTATCGCCCCGGGCGCGCCATCATCACCGTCGTTGGTGACGTCGCCGCCGCTGAGATTCGGGCACAGTTGGAGAGCGCCTTGGGGGGCTGGAACGGTGGCACCGGAGAGACGTTCGAATACCCTGCGTTCACGACACCGGCGAAGCATCTGGTGACGATCGACAAGCCAATCACCCAGGCCAACATCATTCTGGGGGAGCGCGGCGTGGCCCGCGACAACCCGGATTACTACGCAATCACGGTGATGAACTACATCCTCGGCGGCGGCGGGTTCTCGTCGCGGCTGCTCGACAACATCCGGACACAGGGCGGTCTGGCTTACTCGGTGGCGAGCTTCTTCACCGTGAACAAGGCGCCCGGCAGCTTCCAGGTCGTGATGCAGACCAAGAGCGCATCGGCCGACGAGGCCGTCAAGCGGGCGCGGGCGGAGATCGATCGCATCCGGCGCGAGCCGGTCAAGGACGAGGAGCTGAGCGAGGCCAAGCGCTACCTCACCGGCAGCTTCCCCCTGCGGCTCGACAGCGACCGCAAGATCGCCGGGTTCCTTTCGCAGGTCGAACTGTATGGCCTCGGCCGCGATTATGCCGACACCTACGCACAGCGGATCAACGCCGTGACGAAGGACGACGTGCTGCGCGTGGCGGAGAAATACGTCGATCCGGCGCAGCTCATCTTGGTGGTGGTCGGTGACCTCGCCAAAACTCCCCTGAGCGGCATGACGGCAGAGGGAGGGGCGCCCGTGACAACAATGCAACCGCAGGCGGAGAAGTGAACATGGCGGACGAGCCAAGGCAACGACGAGAAGACGATCCACGAGTGGCCGCGCTGCTTTCGCTGGCCGCGACGGCACCGGAGCGAGCTCTGCTGAGCGCGCTGCTGGAAAGCTTCGATGCGCTCGAGCAGACCGACTTCGGCGAGCTGGAGCCCGTCGGGGTGGGATCGCCGGCGAGCCGCTCATGAGCACGGAGCTGCCGCTCAAGACGGCGGCCGAGCTGCTCCGCCTGCTGCGACGGCGGGAAGTGAGCGCGACGGAGTTGACGCGAGCTTATCTGGAACGAATCGAGAGGCTCGACGGCGGTCTCAACTGCTACATCACGGTGACGGCCGAAGGCGCCTTGCGGGACGCGCGCCGCCTCGATCGCGCGCGTAGCAAGCCCGGTCCACTCCACGGGTTGCCACTGGCCCTCAAGGACCTGTGCGCCACCAAGGGGGTCCGCACCACTGCGGGATCGAAGATTCTCGGCTCGTGGGTACCGGACTTCGACGCTACCGTCGTCGAGCGCTGGCGGGCAGCCGGCGCGGTTCTGCTCGGCAAGCTGAACATGCACGAGCTTGCCTACGGCGTGACGACCAACAACCCGCACTACGGTCCCACGCGCAACCCGTGGGATCGCGCCCGCGTGCCCGGCGGCTCGAGCGGCGGCTCGGGTGCCGCGGTGGCGGCTTCCCTGTGTGCCGGAGCGATCGGAACGGATACCGGTGGGTCGATCAGGATCCCGGCCGGCGCCTGTGGGGTGGTGGGATTCAAGCCGACTTACGGTCGCGTCAGCCGCCACGGCATCGTGCCGCTGAGCTGGTCACTCGACCACGTCGGACCGTTGGCGAAGACCGTGGAGGATGCGGCGCTGCTGCTGGCGGCGATGGCGGGGGCGGACCAGCGCGACCCGACCTGCAGCACGCGTCGCGTCGGTAACCTGCGGGCCGCTGTGCGGCAGTCCCCGGAGGGGATGAGGGTGGGGGTCCCGCAGGAGCACTTCTTCGACTTGCTTTCGGACGAGGTGCGCGGCGCGTTCGACGGCGCGTTGGCCGTGCTCAAACGCCTGGGTGTGCGGGTCGTATCGCTGTCGTTGCCCTCGGTGCCATGGGCTCAGCCGGCGGAGCTTGCGATCATGATGGCGGAGGCATCGGCCTATCACGCGCGCTCGCTGCGAGCGCGGCCCGACGACTTCGGTGCCGACGTGCGGGCCTTCCTGGAGCTCGGCCACCTCGTCCCGGCAACTACGATGGTGGCGGCGCAGCGGCTGCGGGCGCGTCTGGCAGCCGAGTGTGCGGCGGCCTTCGAGCGAGTCGATGCCCTGGTGGTGCCTGGTCTGGCGGTTGCCGCGCCGCGCATCGAAGATCAGGCGGTGGCGGTCGGCGGGGCCTTCGTGGATGTGGGAATGGCCCTGTCCCGCAACATGATGCCCTTCAACCTCACCGGCCTGCCCGCCATCGCGGTTCCGTGCGGTCGATCGGGCGACGGTCTACCGATCGGCTTGCAGTTCGTGGGCCCGGCGTTCGGCGAGGGCGCGGTGGTTCGCGTGGCGCATGGGTACGAGCAGGCCACGGAGTGGCACAGGTTGCGGCCGCAGCTGTAGAGGGGTGGGTAGTGTTACTCTGTCGACTTCTTACCGGGTTTTCGCGACGGCGAGAGTGATTCCGTAGCGCCCGTTGCGGGGCTGCGAGCCCCGCAAGAGACGCTCCTACGCCACGGTCGCGTGAGAAGCGGCTCGGAAGAAAGGCCGGGCGGGGCTTACTTCAAGCTGCGAGTGGAGAACCCGCGCTCGTCGTAGGTGAGCAGGACGCGCTTTCCCGCGGACAGGGTCTCGAGCGCCACTTCTCGTTGCCAGAGGTGGTGGACGTAGGCGAGGGTCTTCTCGGCGTAGGCTAGCTGAAGGTCGCGGCCGTCGTGGGAGTGGACGAGGTACAGGGTGCGATTGCCGCCGAAGTCGGCGTCGTCGACCTTGATGACGGGCACCGTTGCCATCCCCACGTTCTGCAGCAGGACCTGTTTCACGTCGCGCCAGTTCTCCGCATCGGCAACCTTGCTCACCACCATGTCCTCGCCGCGGGTATCGTGTTGAAACAGGTCGAGCTCGCGCAGGAGCCGCTCGGTGAGGTGGCGGCGCAGGAAGGACGCGTCGCGGTCGGTCTCGCGGATCTCGAACATCTTCTCGACGCCGCTCTTGCCGGCATCGCCGATCTGCTCGCGCTCCTCGGGGGTGGGGTTGTCGTAGCGGCGGCGGATGTCCTCCCAGACCTTGAACCCGAGATGGTACGGGTTCAACCCGCCGGGAAAGGGGCGCACCACCTGGTTGTGGCGCACGATGAACTCGATCTGTAATCCGTCCGGGAGTTCGAGGCTGTCGAGGATCTGCTTGTGCCAGTAGCTGGCCCAGCCCTCGTTCATGATCTTGGTTTCGATCTGCGGGATGAAATACTGCGCCTCCTCGTGGACGATCGTCAGGAGATCCTTCTCCCAGTCGGTCAGGTAGGGATTGTGGTCGCGAATGAAGAGCAGGAGGTCTTCGTCGGGCTCCGGCGGCACCTTGCGCAGGTCGGGCTCGGTATATTCCGCCCGGCGGTGAATGCTCTGGAACGGATCGACGGCCGGCCGGGCAGCCTCGAGCAGGTCGCTGCGAGCCTCCTCGATCGAGCGCTTTCGGATGGCGAGGTTGCGTCGGCACTGGAGGGAGAGGGCGTGCGCGGCATCGACGATGGACTCGACCTTCTCCAGGCCGATGCTCGGATCCTCGGCGTAGCGGCGCACGCGGGCCGCGTGCGCCTTGAACGTGGTGATGGTGAACTCCGCGCGCGTGCTGGCAAAGGTGGCGTTGTTCTTGAAGAAGTCGTTGTGGCCGTAGACGTGCGCAATGGTCAGAATCTGGAGCAGGAGGGTGTTGTCGCGCATCAGGTAGGCGAGGGCCGGATTCGAGTTGATCACCATCTCGTAGGGCAGGCCGCTGACGCCGTAGTCGTACAGCGTCTTCAGCTTTTCGTAGGCCTTACCGTAGGACCAGTGCGGGTAGTGGGACGGCATGCCGGAATAGGCCATGTAGCCGAGCATCTGGTTGTGGTCGCAGAGCTCGAACTCTTGCGGATAGCAGCTCAGGCCGAAGGCCTGGACGCGCTCGCGGATGCGCTCGTCCCAGGCCGCGAGATCGTCGATCGAGTAGGAGGTGGCCATGGCTCAGGAGACCGGGGCGGCTGTGGCTGGCGACGCCTCGCTCTCCTGCGCTCGATCCTTGGCGAGGAAGGCACGGAAGCTCGGCCAGATGTCCTCCTTGCGCTCGATCAGGACGGTCTGGAAGTTGTCCGCCTCGAGCCGCCGGAAGATGTTCAGCATCGAGCTCTCGTAGTAGCGCGAGCCGAGTGGCTTGATCTCGCCGTAGCCGAACAGGTTGCACACCTCGGTGAGCTGTTGGGCGGCGCGCAGCGCCGCCGGGTTGTCCGAGTCGAAGTTGTCGCCGTCGGAGCAGTGAAAGGCGTACACGTTCCAGAGCGAAGGGTGATAGCGCTCGGCGATGATGTCGAGCGCTTTCTGGTAGCCCGACGAGATGAAGGTGCCACCGGACTCGCCCTTGTGGAAGAACTCCTCCTCGCTGACCTCGCGTGCCTCGGTGTGGTGGGCGATGAAGACGATCTCCACGTTGCGGTACTTGGTGCGAATGAACTGATAGAGCAGGAAGAAGAAGCTGCGCGCCAGGTACTTCTTCATCGTGTCCATCGACCCCGAGGTGTCCATGACGCATACCACCACGGCGTTCGACTCCTTCTTGAGGTCGGTGACCATGTGGCGGTAGCGAAGGTCGTCCTGGTGGAACGGAAAGCGCCGCCGCTGCTCGCTGGTGAAATGGACGCTGGTATGTCGGGTGGCGAGCCGGCGCTTGACGCGCGCCCGGACGGTGTGGCGCTTGTCGAGGCGAACGCGGATGCCGACCTGGCGGTAGCCCTTGCGCTTGCTCAGCTGCGGTGAGCTGATTTCCCGAAGCCGCTTGCGCTCGAGGTCGGGCAGCTCGAGGTCCTCGAACATGATGTCGATGAGCTCGTCGAGCGTGACGTCGGTCTCGTAGTAGTCGACCCCCGGGCGATCGCCGGCCCTGTCGGGGGGACCCTGACCTTCCCCGTGGGCCTTGCCGACCACCTGGCCCGGCTGGGTGTTGCCGTCGCCCTGGGCGACCCCCGGGGCGTTCTCTCCGTAGATGAAGCGGTACTCTTTGATGCCGCGGATCGGAACCTTGATCACGCGTTCGCGATCTTTCCCGATGATGGATTCCTCGGCGATGATGTCCACGATGTTCTCGCGGATCGATTGCCGCACCTTCTGCCGGTGACGCAGGCGGTCGCCGGCGGCGCGGTCGCTGCGCTGCGCGTCCGAATGACGGAAGGGACGAAACACCGTGTCCATGGCGGCGATCGAGACGGGAGTTCCGGCGGCGTCTCGCCTCAGTCCTTCCAGAGATTGTTGGCCGCGTACTTGAGCACGACGTCGACGCAGTTGTTGCAGTAGCCGTGCTCGAGCAAGCTCTGCACCATGGCGTTGTACTTGTCGGTCTGCTCCTCGTCGCGCGTGCGTGCCTTGGTGATGATGCGGCTGATGTCGCGCACCGAGGACATCAATTTCTTCTCGATCGCCTCCTTCAAGGGCTCGTAGCTGCGATAGCTGATGCGGGCGCCGCGGCGGCTGGCGGCCCACAGGTAGGCGATCACTTCCTGGCGGAAGCCGTCGGCCGCGGAGCCGATGATGGCGATCTGTTCCTCGATGGATTTCAGAAAGCCCTCGTCCGGATGCAGCTCCTCCTTGGTGTTGCGGTCCTTGACCTTGGTCTTGTTGACGTAGGCCTCGGCGTGGTCGAGGTAGTTCTGGAACAACGACTCGGCCTGCTCTTGATAGGAATAGACGAACGCCTTGGTGATCTCCTTCTCCAGAATGTCGAGGTACTCCTTGTGCAGGATGTCCTGGAGGAAGTCGAGGTACTGCTTGCGGGTGTCGTCGGCCAGGTCGGCCTCCTTGGTCATGTTGATCAGTGCTTCGCGGACGTTGATCGGGTTGATGCAGTTGCCCTCGATGTTGTCCGACAGGGCATTGTCGAGAGCCTTCATGATGAACCGCGTCGAGATGCCGCTCATCCCTTCGCGCTTGGTGTCGTCGCGCAGCTCGTGGACGTCGATCTTCTTGGTCTTGCCCTTCTCGACGACCTCTTCGCCGTTGTACAGCTTGAGCTTGGTCATCAGATCGCACTTCGTGGTCGGCTCGAGCCGCGACAGGATGGCGAACATGGAGGCGACCTCGAGGGTGTGTGGGGCCACGTGGGCGCGGAAGTCGGAGTTCCGGATGATCTTCTGGTAGATCTTCACCTCCTCGGACAGGCGCAGGTTGTAGGGCACCTTGACGACGACGATTCGGTCGAGAATCGCCTCGTTGGTGTGATCGGCCTTGAACTTCTGCCACTCCGCCTCGTTGGAGTGGGCGACGATGACGGTGTCGACGTACACCATTCCGTGGCGGCCCGGCGCGGGAATCACCTTCTCCTGCGTGGCCGTGATCATCGCGTGGAGATACTCGGTCTCGTTCTTGAAGACCTCGATGAACTCCACCATCCCGCGGTTACCGACGTTGATGGCGCCGTTCAGATCGAGCACGCGGGGGTCTCCTTCGGAGTACAGGTCGAGCTTGGAGATGTCCTCGCTGCCGACCAGCACCGAGGTGTCCTGATTGTTGGGATCGACCGGCGGGACGACCCCGATGCCGATGCGGTTGCGTTTCGAGAACAGGCGACTGGCGACCGGCACCTCTTCGTACCGCTCGCCGAACTCCTCCTTCAGGCGGAAGCGACACACCGGGCAGAGGTCGCCCTCGATGTGCACCCCGAGCATCTTTTCGAACTCCCGGCGGAGATGGCGGGGGATCAAGTGGAGGGGCTCTTCGCTCATCGGGCAGCCTTCGATGGCGAAGAAGGGCTCGGACTCTTCTAGCCCGCGTTGCAGCTTCTCGACGAGAGAGCTCTTGCCCGAGCCGACCGGACCCATGAGGTAGAGCACCTGACGGCTCTCTTCGCCCTTCAGGGCCGCCGATTGAAAGTAGCGCGCGATCTGCGCCAGCGTCTTCTCGATGCCGAAGAACTCGTCCTCGAAGAAGTGGTAGACCTTGACGTTGTCGTCTTTGAAGAGGCGCTTGACGCGCGCATCGTCGGTGGAGACGATGTCATGGATACCAACCTCGACGATGACCTCGTGCAGGCGGGCGTGCGCGAGCTTGGTGAGAGTAGGATCGGCCTTGAGGAATTCCAGGTAGTCGAGGAACCGGCCTTGCCAAGCCTGGCTGCTGTGGGCGGCGCGGTCTTCCCGGATCAACTTCTCGAAGCTTACGCTCTCTTTCTCCATGGCCTACCTCCTGGGCGGAGCGGTAGCGGCCCGCTTGCGATTGGGCGGCTTCCTCTGACTACGGATCACGTCATGATGGTGCCCATGCGCTTGGTTCTCTTCTTTGGATGCCCACGTCTACGCGGACATTCATTCGATTCAACGGATCAAGAAAATTATAACGGTGCGCGCCGTGGCGGTTCAAGTGTGTCAACGACGCAAGCGCGCGTCGCCCGAACCGGGCTAGATAGTGGGGTAGCGATGGTGTAACCAGAAACCGAGGACCGAGACGGATGACGCGACCCTGCACCGTACTCCCTTCCTCAACAACCCTCTTCAGCGTCAACAAAACGGTAACACCGGGTTTCCAACGAGTCAACAAAAATCGGCGGTGCGTGGCCCCTCAGTCTGCAGTGTACGCGTCGGCGGCATCGTCGAGAATTGCAAGCCGCGAAGGGTTGGTGGCGAGATCACGGAACTGTCGCGTGGACTGTCGCTGCGCCCTCTTGCGGCGAATCCTTGCGGCGAATCGCGTTGGTGACGACGGCTGCGAGGCGAAGCACCGGTTGGTTCTGACTTCAGGCCTCGGGGATGACTTGGCGGAGGCGTGCGGGTAT